>Ga0137403_10000516_pt1 | contig 50290 bp, 44 predicted proteins | sample CZOMad2_1_16fung_FD_122057 | JGI IMG/M metagenome (GOLD analysis project Ga0137403, IMG submission 122057) | Vadose zone soil fungal communities from Angelo Coast Range Reserve, California, USA - CZOMad2_1_16fungal (Hybrid Assembly) | ecosystem: Environmental > Terrestrial > Soil > Vadose zone... | reverse complement strand
GGAATTGACTCTCACAGCGCGGAACGTGAGGGGGAGGGCAATTCGACGTATTGGCGCGGTCTGGTCTCAGCGCTCCTCGATGAGGGTGGCCAGGACGACGTCACACTCTTCGCCGCGGATCCCGCACATGTGTTCTATCACTCATTCAAGAGCGAGAAGCGGCCTCGAGTTGTGCGTGTCGCCCAGGGAGGCGGAATTAAGCGGCTAGCCTTCGCTCTCGGCTGGGCCGCAACGCGGGCGCGAGTCGACTGTCTCCATGCTCAGTACTTCGCTCCGATCGGCTACCGCGGGCCTCTCGTCCTCACCGTCCACGACCTCGCTTACTTGCGCATGCCGGACACCTTCCCGCGTGGACTCCGTGTCGCCTTGCGCGTGCTCGTGCCAAGGAGTCTGGCGCGGGCCACGCACATCATCACCGTCTCCGAGTTCACCCGACGAGATATCGCCGAGCGCTACGGCATCAGCGCGCATCGGATTACGGTAGTTCCAGAGGCGGCTCTGGCAACGTTTCGACCCTCCTCACCGGCTGTCACGACTCGTGTGCTCTCGCGTTATGGCCTGAGGCCCGGGTTCATCTTCACCGTCGGCCGACTCAATCGGCGGAAGAACCTCAGTCGGCTCATTCAGGCATGTATCCTGCTGCGTAAACGCGGAATGGGGGAGCTTCAGCTCGTCATCGCAGGTAAGCCTGACGTCGGCGCCTCGCTCGTCCTGGCCCACCTAGGCCAGGACGAGACCACGCGATGGGTCGGTCTCGTGCGCGAGGAGGACCTTCCCGCCTTTTACTCCGGGGCCGCGGCCTTCGTCTACCCGTCTCTCTTCGAAGGATTCGGGCTGCCTATCATTGAGGCAATGGCGTGTGGGGCGCCGGTGGTTGCCTCCAATCGTGCCGCACTGCCCGAGCTTCTGGGCTGCGCGGGCCTCCTGGTCGACCCGGAGGATGTTCAGTCCCTAGCGGACGCGATTTCCCAGATTGTCTGCAATCAGACGCTCGCCGAAGAACTGCGCCAGCGGGGTCTCGCACGGAGTCGTCAGTACTCGTGGGCGGCAACTGCCAGGAGCACGCTGGCCGTCTACCACGCCGCGCGTCAGCAGGTCGTAGACGGGCGAATGCTCGGCCCGGCGCCGTAGCTCGCGCCAGTCCGTACGCTTCCCTTCTTGATAGACAGTTCGACGGTAGACTTTCCCGGGCTGGACCTGCCCCCAAAAAACTGGACCGATTCTGACTTGAGGAGTGGACCCGACTGCGGTCCTCTACGGACGGGAGGATCGCGATGAAGAAGCCCCGATTCATCGAGCAGCAAATCTCCCAGGCCCTGCGGCAAGCCGAGCAGGGCACCACCGCCGCAGAAGTTCATAGTTTGGTGGTAGCCCAGCACGGTCGAGGAGATCCCAATATTGCTCCCGCCTTCAGCGGGCGCCCGTCCCGCGTAGAACGACGGGGATCGTCACCAGCAAAATCCGCAGGTCGAGGCCGAGCGACCATCGGTCCACGTACGCGAGGTCCATCCGCATCCACTCATCGAAGTCCACCGTGCTCCGGCCCCTCGTCTGCCACAGCCCGGTCAGGCCGGGACGCATGGCGAGGCGCCGGCGCTGGGCGCCCTTGATCCGGCTCGCCTCGTAGAGGGGCAACGGGCGTGGGCCGACAAGGCTCATCTCGCCCCTGACGATATTGACGAGCTGGGGCAACTCGTCCAGGCTGTAGCGCCGGATAAGCCGGCCGAGCCAGGTGCACCGCGGATCGTCGGTGGCCTTGAAGACGGGACCGTCCATTTCGTTGAGATGCAGCACGTCGCTCCGCCGCTGCTCGGCGTCGGCGATCATGGTGCGGAACTTGTACATTCTGAAGGGCCGCCCGTGAAAGCCGCTCCGTTCCTGGCGGAAGATTATCGGCCCGCGCGAGGATACCCGGATGAACAGCGAGATGACCACCAGGAGCGGGCTGGCGAGAACCAGGAGGAGCGCCGCACCGACGACGTCGACGGCGCGTTTGACGACGAGCGCGCCCTGCCGAGTGAGTGCCGGTGAGACGCCGTAAAACGGAAGCGTGAATAGCTCCTCGACGTACGGGTGCCCGTGGGCTGGGCGATAGAGGTCTACCAGCACGCGTGCGTCGACACCGAGGTTCTCGCAAGCCTCGAGGGCGTCGGCGAGCCGGTCGAGGCGGTCGGCCGGGACTGCGAAGAAGACCTCGTCCACAACCCCGTTGTCCTGCAGCAGGCCGGGAAGATCCTGCAGGATCCCGATGACCGGAACGCCCGCGACACTCCCGACCGCCTCGGCCGGATCCACCCTAAGACAGCCGCGCACGAGCCAGCCAGCCTCCGGATAGCGCCGCAGGGCGGCGATGAGGTGCGCTGCGCGCTCGTCAGTGCCCACCACGAGGGCGACGTGCGCCCATCGCTCCCCGCGGCGCTGACGCAGCCACGCCAGGACGAGACCGCGCTCCACCCCAAGCCCGGTCGCACTGACACCGGCGAAGAGGAGGAGGAGGCTGCGATTGAACTCGGTCTCCTTAAACAGGAACAGCATCGCCGTGAGGAGCAGGAGACCGATCCCGCTGACCCTGGCCATCAGCCAGGCACGCGAGCGTGTCGTCCAGCCGAGGCCGTACCCGCCCAGCCCGGCGAGAATGGCAATCCAGACCGGCACGATCGGTCCAAGCAACCAGGAGTAGTACGAGAACGGTCCGACATGCTGAGGCAGGGGATGGTTCAGGAGAACGCGTATGGCGTACGCAACGACGAACGAGGCGAGCAGCACACCGACGTCAGCAACGAGCAGACGCAGGGTCCAGATTGTGCGGCGTTTTCCAAGCATCTACACGACCCCGCGCAGAATCTCGGAAAACACTCGCTCGTAGGCATCAGCTACCGACGCCCAGGAATAGTGCGTCCGGACACGCTCTCGCGCCTGTTCCCCATAGCCGCGTACGATCGCCGGATCTTTGAGCAGGCGCTCGAGGACACTCCGCAAGCTTGCCGCGCCCATCGCGCCCTCGTAGCTGAACCCCGCGTCCCCAATGGTCTCGAGGTTCTCCGGCGTGTCGTTCACCACGACGCACCGACCGAATGCCATCGCCTCCAGTAGGGCCGGATGTGTGCCGCCAACCTCCGACGTCTCGACGAAGCAGTAGGCGTTGCCAGCAAGCTCCCGATACCCCTCACCGAAAAGGTAGCCCGTGAAGACGATGCGAGGGTCGGTCGTGGAGCGGAGCTCGCGAATGTAGGCAGCGGCGTAAGGAGCGTCGCCGACAATCACGCAGCGGAAATCCGGGGCCAGCCCGTGAAAGGCTTCGACGAGATGATGGGCACAGTTCTCCGGCACCAGCCGACCTACGAAGAGCACGTACCGTTCCGGCGCGAGCCCGTAATGAGCTAGATATGGACCCGGCGCGATCGTCATAGGCTCCGCGCCGTAGGGGATGTAGCTCGAGGACGCGCCATATCGGGCGCGGTAGTATTCCTGGACCCGCCGGGAATCGGTGATGACCCGGTGCGGGAAGCGTGTCGCCCAGCGCTCCGAAGCGCGAATGTACCAGCGTGCGAGACGCCCCCACTTCTTCCGCTTCCAGTCGAGGCCGTCGACGTTAAGCACCACCCGCTGACCGGTCAGGCGAGGAATCCAGGTAACGGCACTGGTACCGACGTTGAAGAAGAGGCTGACGTCGTAGCCCTGCGTCAGGGCGTGCACGGCGGAGAGGAGACTGTGCGTGATGGTGTCGAGATGCTTGCTCCGGATGGTCGGAAGCTTGATCAGGCGCATCCCGCGATATGAGTTTCCCTCATGGGTGATGTGGGGAACTCGGCAATAGACAGTAACATCATGCCCATGGGCGGCGAGCCTGGTGCCCAGCTCTTCCACGCAGGTCTCGAATCCGCTGTAACTGGCCGGCACGCCGCGGGTGCCCAGCATTGCGATGCGAATCAAGGACGGAGCGGCCAAGATGTCATGAACCGCCTCGCGCTCGCTTGAGCACCGACAGGATTCGCCCGAATTATGGTGAAGCGAGAACGGGGCGAGGAGCCCTGGCGCTCGCTCTACCACGAGACACGTCGATCCCGAAGCGCGGCTCTTATAGCACGCCACCAATGGGTGGGCAAGGGATTGTCGTCCTCGGGCTGGCCGCGGCACGGACATGGCCTTGCTCTTGTTTAGGGAATACCGTAGTTTCTTGAGCTCATACTGAAGTCAGTGGGCTCGCGATGATCGGCCATCCTCGAGGGTCGATGAGTTCCCCAGAGCAATCTCGCGCTCGCTCGACGACGCGGCGACAAGACAGGGCGCATCTGTACATTCTTGGCTGTAGACGGTGCGAGCTCGTAACTCTTCAAGGCGCCGAGCCGAGACCGCCTTCGAAAGCGAGGAAATTCGCGTTCTCCTGCTTGGGCAAGCCTTGAACGTCGTCGCGCAGAACGGTGACCGCCTGCGCGCGTGCGCGCTCGCACTGAGCCAAGTGGCGGTGCTCGCTGCCCTTTTCGTTCTCGCGTGGCGTCAGGCCTGGAGGTTGGTCCTACCGGGTTTTGATGTCACCGGAACGCCCCACCACCATCTGGGACAAAAGATCCGCGTGGCCGAGGTGCTAACGCTGATCGCCTTCGTCTCGTTCGTCCTCGCTGGCCGACCAACCCGTTTCCGGCTCTGTCGCGGCCCCTTGGTCACCTTCACGGTGGCCGCCCTGGTCCTGGTGGGTCTAGCCGGTGCGTCGTCGTTCTGGGCGCTGTCCCCCGGGCTAGCCGTGGTCCAAGCGGCGCATCTGATGATCTGGCTCGCGTTTGCTCTCGTGGTGGCTGGCACCCGGGTGCCACCTCATCGCATGGTGACCACCTTCGTGCTGGGGCTCATGGTTCACGCGACGGTTGGCTTCGCCCAAGTGGTCATCCAGAACCACGTCGGCTTGAGCGCACTCGGCGAGCTAACAATCTCGCCCGACGACCCGTTGAAATCAGTCCCGGCAGGCACCTCGTTGTTTCTCCGCGCGTACGGGTTGAGTCCTCACCCCAACGTGCTGGCCGGCCACTTGGCCGTCGGACTGATCCTGTGCCGGGGGCTGGTAGCCGGCCGACGTCCTGTCGGCCGGGCTCTGATGGTCGTAACCTGGGCCGCGCTGTTCGCTTCCCTCCTTCTCACGTTCTCCCGCTCCGGGCTGCTCGGTGCCGTCCTGGGTATGACCATGGCCGCGATATGGTTCCGCTGTGCTGGAGTGCTCGGCCGTCGCCCGAACGCAGGGCTGGGATACAAACTCGCCGTTACGGCGGCAGTCATGATCGCGGTCTTCGCCTACGCTTTCGGTCGCTATCTCGCGGAACGGATTCCGTCGATGGATGCTCTCCGAGGGTCGGACGTCCGCTTCGTCCTGACGAACGAGGCCGTTAAACTCATCACCAACCATCCCCTTGCAGGAGTAGGCGCCGGAAACTTCAGCGTAGCGACCCGAGCGGCGCCGTCGGGTCAGACTACCTATGACGCGGTCCACAACATCCCTCTCCTGATCGAGGCCGAACTGGGGGTGGTCGGGCTGGCCGCCGTGGCCGCTATAGTGGCGGTTCTGGTGGCGGTCGGCTACCGTCGTTGGCGCGATCGATCGGCTCATCTTTGGTACGGCCTGATCGCCGGCAGTCTAATAGGGCTGGTGACGGTCAGCTTGTTCGATCACTATCTATGGACGCATCCGCAGGGCGGGCTGATGGGCGCCTGGCTTGTCGGCTGGTGGTTCATCGAAGAACCCAAGGATGCGTCGTCGGCTTGAATCGCGCGTCCGGTTTCCCGCGAAGCTCGCCTGGCCGGCCGGGTCGGCGGCGCGGGCTGATTGTTACCTCGTGATCTCCCTCTCCCGAGCGATAATGTTGATTCCAGGTACGGTATTGGGCATCGCCGCTGTGTCGAGTACCACACCGTCCAGCACGCCCTGAACGAAGGCCTCCTTCTCAAGAGTCCGATGGCGACTCCTCGTCGTGACGCCCTTGTACCTCGTGACGAGCTCAAAGTTCGTTTCCCGGAAATAGTCACCTGTGTACGTCCACACGAGGGACGCCCCAGGGAACTGCAGCGTAGCTTTGGTTGCCGCGTGGTTCACGACCAGATCGTCGGGATCAAGCAAGACGTCGCGGTAGGAGACGAGGTGATAGTCCCCGCTGGTTGGATCATACGTGAGATACGTGACACGGACGGCGGCTGAGCCGGACCCGTGGGGCTGGCCCGGTACGAATGGGAGCAACTCACCGGCCTCGACGAAAACGCACGTGTTTGGAGGCGGAGCAAAAAAGCGAAAACAGGTATTGAGCACCACGTTATCGCCCCTGAAGCCTGTTGGGTCCAGCGCAGCGGCGGGGACCACGGTCAGCAGTAGTCCGAGGACAACCGCGATGGCAGATCGGTGGATCATGGCAGCACCTCCCGATGGTGCGGGAGTATCATGCGGCGCGCTAGGCGCTCGTTGAGAAACCATGAGCCCGAGGAGTCTCTGTCTTGTCGATGCGGCGCGCATGGGACACCTTCCTGTTCCAGTTGGGGAGAGTAAAGGGACCGCATTATAGGGCGTTGCCATCACCGTGCCAAGCCTGGGGAACCAGGATTCTGCTCCTTTTTTCGGTTACCAATAGGTGCAACGAGAATTCGGCGGGGAGGGCGCGCGCGCCTCATCTGGGGTTTCAGTTACCTATGCCTATGCAATCCTTTGCATAGCTGCCGGGCGGAGGCGTTGGCGGGAGCGGTGATCGAGCAGGGCCGGCCGCCGGGAAAGAACCCGGCAGACGCGGGACCACGAGCTGCGTCCTCGCCCTGGACCGTGCAGGGGCTCTCTAGTCCACTCGAGAATCGGGTGCTGAAAATCAACGAGCGCGTTTCCCGCGACGTGTTTCTCTCTGAGCTCCTCGCGCCGCTATTCATGGCAAGGGTGGTGCCGGAACCAAAGACCAGCTTCTGGTTTACGTACACGGGCCGTAAGCGAGTAAAGGGTGTCGTGGCCGCAGAGTTCGTTCCGGCCTGACGATCCCATCGCGAGACGCTTACTGGCTTACAGCGCCGTCTTTTCCAGGCGGGGGAGCGGTAGTGAGTTCGATGGACATTGACATCACCCAATGACTCGATCCGAGCGAGGTCCACGTAGTCCTGTCGTATGAAGTCGACACACTGCGACAGCGCCCTGAAGGCAGCCCTCGACCAACTCCTGCCTCAGCTTGCGGGGGGGGGGGAGCCTCAACGACTCGATGCGCTGGGGGCCGCTGGTACAGATTGGAATGAACGAACAGCAGAACCGAGAGACGCGCCGTTCGAACAAGACCTCCCGCCGTGTCGCCTCCGTGGCGCTTGTCGTGAGCGCGGCCTCGCTCCTCTTTACCGGCATAGCGGTGCACTATGCGCGCGCTGCCGCCCAGTCGACCGAGAGGTGGGAGAAGTGCCAGAATGAACAGCTCGAGGGGCTCCGCCGTGAGGCGGCCACCGCTCGCGTCAGCCTGGGTAAGCTCGAGGCAACGATGGCGGCGATGGCAGCAGCACGTGGCAGCGTCAGCGCAAAGCCTCGTCGCTAAACACGATCGGGCGACCCTTTCAAGGTCGAGACCGCGGGCTCGAATCCCGCCTGGGTCACCACCGAAACTGGACTGGCCGTCTCGGCCAGCAGCCGCCCCAACGACCCCCGTCCCGAGAACTCGTAGAGGCGAGTCTCCGGACGGGGCGTGAAGACGATCCGCCCAACGATCAGGTTCCGGAGGATCTCGCGCGCCTCGGGGACCTCGCGCCGCAGCATCGCTCGCCAATCGGCCAGGCGGTGACGGATCTCGCGCTCCAGGCGTGAAAACTCGCGCTGCCCGATCCGGGCGGTTGCGTCCAGCTCGATCAGGGCCCGCTCACAACGGTCGCGGGAGGCCTGGCGCTCCTTCAAGGCGGCGAGGAGGGCGGGCAGCTCGCCGCCGCTGGCGACCGCTGAGGTGAGGCGAGAGAGCTCTTTATCGAGCCGGCGGATCTCGGCGAGGATGTCCGCCCGCCGCCGACCCAGCGTGTCGCGGTCAGGGCGCAGCCCATCGATCGCCAGCTCGATCGCCCGCTCCACGATCTCCGGACGCAGGAGATCGTGCTCGACGGACGCGAGCACAGCGTGGTCCGCCGTGTCCATCGGCGCCTCGAGACCGCACGAGGCTGGACCATCGGTAGGCGACGTGCCCACACGCAGCGCGCTGGTCGTTCGGGGTGCGTCCCGGAGGGCTGGCTACCGATGAGCACGTTGAGACGGCTCATTCACGGCCGTATCGATCCAGCAGATCACCGGCAGCTGCAGCAAGAGGCAGCGGCCCGGAGGGTATCAATGACCGCGTGCGTCGGGGATTGCCTGCGCGAGTACTTCGCGCTCAGAACCGAGATGGCGAGCGCCGTCACGGCTCCAGGCAAGCCCAGGGAACGGCACACGGGCCTCATCCACTCGATCCTCGCTCGGACCGAGCAAAGGCTGGTAGCCACCCTCGACGCCCGCACGAGCGAGCTGGGCCACGAGCTGCGACGGCTCGAGATCATGCTGGATCGACTCGTTCTCGCGTATCTGCTCCACACTCCCGAAGTACCTCGCGAGCTCCAGGCCGGCGCCTGGACGAGCGCCAACCGCCGCTACGCCAACTACCGGAAGTTCGTGGATGAGCAGCTTGGTCAGGACGACTTGGATGACGAGGAAGACGATGACGGGGCTGGAGACGCGGCACCCTGAGCGACCCGAGGTGGACCGCGCGTCCGCCGTGTGCGGCGCCCGCGTTCTCGACGGTCAGCAAGCTGCTACGTGGCTTCTGTGAGTTGGCTACCGTCGCGTCTCGGCGTCCAGGAACTGGCGCGGACTCTCGATCAGAATGTGGTGGAACCGCTTGAGCCTGAGGAGATGTTGGTCACCGGTGACAATCGTGTCGGCCCTGGCCGCGAGGGCACATTCGAGGATTCGGTTGTCGGGCTCGTCCTCTCGCACGACGTTGACAGCTTCCTCGGGGCTGACCAGGGTGGCAAACCCGTGAATCGACCGCACAGCCTCACGGACACGCGGAAGGGCCCACCCGAACTTTCGGAGCAAGACCGCCTCGATCTCTTCGAGTATCGGCGGAGAGATGAAGACTTCAATGACACCCGCGCGACCCAGGGCAAGCACCTCGTCGGCTGTGCCGGCGAAGTTCAGTGCGGAGATGTAGATGTTAGTGTCGGCGACGATCCGGGGCACACTACCGGCCGCGGCGGACCTCCTGGATGGCGCGAGCGACATCGGCCTCGGTCATCCCGAGTCTCTGAGTTCGCCCGGCGCCGTAGCGCTGGAGGCCGCGCCACCGGCGCTCATCAACGTAACGGCGAAGGGCTTCGCGGAACAACTCGCTCTTGGTGCGACCTTCCTGCTTGGCAATCCGCTCCGCCTCTCGAAGCAAGTCCGGAGGGAGCGACAACGAGAGGATTCGAGTGGTCCGCATGCTTGCCCCTGTTAATACTTAGTATTAACCTACTACCCCAGGCTGTCAAGCGAGGCGAGCGAAGCTAAGGGACGGGTTATTTTCCAGATCGGCAGCCTACAGTGATGACGCGGTGCTGACTCAGCAACGGTCGAAGTAATGTCCGAAGAAAGCCGAGACGAGAAAACACGCGAGTCGCGAAGTACGCCTCCTTCCGAGGGCGAGCGCCGCGCGATCGGCGGTTACTACCCGCAATACCGCGTGGCGGCGGCGCTTATCTTGCGTGGTCTTCGTGGTGGGAGTTGTCCCGCTGACCGACGGCGTTGATATGACTTCCACTGTCAAGCACGGCGATGACCTGAGGGTCGCGCGTGCCCTTCGTTACTTGCTTCACGGGGGTTGCTCAAGCCATCGGGAAGAGACGGAGCCTGCCGATAGGCCCACGCGCCTTCGACCAGCGCGCGCCGGGCGTGGGTGTTCCCGGCCTTGGTGATACCCCCTTGCCGCCGCCGCTCCCCCGACGAGTACTCCGAGGGCGTGAGGCCGAGGTGGCTCATCAGCTTCCGCGGGGTGTCGAACCGCGTGAGGTCTCCTAGTTCGGCGATCAAGATGACCGCGCCCGTGAGCTCGACACCACGCAACGCCTGGATCGCCTCAACCACTGGGCACAGGCGCTAGCCTTTCACCTCCTCGTGCGCATCGCCCGTCAGATTATCCAGCAAGAATCGGACTTGACCGCGATGAGAATCGATGTGAGGAGCGCGGCCGATTGCGCCCGGCGAGGGGAGCGTTCGGATAACTAGCAGATCACCCGTTCATCATATGGATCACGCCACAGCACTCGCGCCATCTTGAGCGGCGCCCACATGTACTTTAGCGCTCCGAGCGGTATCCGCCACAACCCGCAGGCACCCTTGAGGAAGATCGCCCCGATTCTCCAGTCGGCCCGATAGTAGCCGTGCTCCGCAGCTCGTTCGTACCATTTCAGCGCTCGTGTTTGATCCACTGCGCCCCAGTGGCCGAACTCCCAACCATGCCCGAGGAAGAACATAGCGGGCGCATAGCCAGCGTTCGCCGCCTGCTCGAGCCACTGACGTGCCTTCTCAGGCCGCCCGGTTTCATGGCATAGTTTGTAGAGCGATAGAAACGCGTAGTTGTCTCCTCCGACTACCGCGCGCTGGAACCATTGTTCGGCTTGGTCGGTATCCCGTCGTGCTCCGACACCCCAGAGATGAAGCGACCCCACGAAGTGTGAGACAGGTCCGTCGAAAGGAACCCGGTCCGCGAGTCGCTCGTAGAGCTCGAGCGCTGCAGCATGTTCTCCGGCCAGATAGCGGTTCTTTGCCTCAGCATAGAGTCGAACGAGCTCGGGGTCCCGTAGTGCTCGATCAGACGGCTCGGGCTCGCGCATGGGGAACGGCGCGGGATGTCGCAATCTAGCCACGCATTCTCCTTCGCGTGTCGCCGCTGACGACCGATCACGCGTTCAAGGTCCAGATAGCTCGCCGCTGTCTGGTTAGATAATGCCATCTCACTTATTGGACTTCGAATTTACAATGCATCGCGGCGTGCCCCGTGCAGCGCACCAATCCAGCGCCGCATCGTTTCCATAACTCGGCGTCAGAACAATGACGACGCCCGTTCCGATACCGGCCAGAAGCGGTCCGACACCGGTCACAATCGGCGGTATCGGGGGCCGAATCGTAGGCGGGCGCTTGGGACCGCCGGGTCCCTTTGGGCCTGTCGGCGACTCCGGCGCCCCGTGGTTTTCTATAGGTCTTGGACCAGTCTCGCGAGGAGCTCCTGGCCTCGGAACGTTCTCGGTGTTTACGCCGCCGGGACCTGTCGGGGGCTGTTCGATACCCGGTGGCGGCGCCGGTGGCGGGACGGTGCCCGGATTGAGTGAGAAGCCAAGTAGGATTGCAGCAACCTGGGCAGCCTTTTGGAGCCACGCTGGTTGCGGGCCAAGAGGGTCAGTGTGCGCCGAGGAGTTATTGAACACATATGCGTAGAGATTGGGATCGAGAACGCGGACGGGATCCTCGCTGACAAACCGCTGCAGTCCGGGGTGGTAGTAGCGCGCCCGGTAATAGTAGAGGCCTGCGACCCCGTCGTTCTCCCGCCCGGTGAACTGAAACGGGTTCGCAACGGCCGGGTTCGTGGCGTACCCGTCCGGGTGACATGAGGCACGCACGGGCGGGAGCACGACGTCCTCGAGCTGTTCGCGCTCGGTGACGACGGAAAGGTATATCGGTACGACTTCAACGCGGGGGGCGGTTGGATCGAAGTGAAGTAATCCACGAGCGAAGAGTCGCCGGAGTTCAGCGGCGGCTCGTCGCTCGTTCCCGAGGGACGCCGTAGCTCGCGGCCCGCGGCCGGGCGGCTGCGTCAAGGGCAAGCTCGCTCCGCTCGTCACCTGCAGCGACCCTTGACCCCGCCGACCGCCCGCGGGCGCTAGGCAGCTATGGCCGGAAAGCGAAGCTTCCCGGCGGCCACGGCGACCGCCGATTCTGAGTTCGGCTGCTGCTGAACCCACCGCCGGAGCCACGTCGCGACGCGCAGAGGCGCGATCGGATCGCGGGACGGGGAGAGATAATGGCCCCGGCGTCTCAGCGCGTCCGCACAACCCCTTGAAATTCCGGCGTCCAGATCCGACCCGAACCCGCCGGGGTCACCATTTCAGGTGTGGATAGGCCGGCGCCCCGTCAGGGCCTCTAGCTCGGCTACCAGGGCCTTCTTGCGCTGCTCGGCATCGCGCAGCTCGGCCCGGAGGGTGTCAGTGGCGTAGCCGGGGGCGATAGCGCGACGGGCACAGGATGGGATCGTACGCCGTGGCACGCGACGCAGTGGCCGGCGTGGGAGGCGCTCACCAAGGCCGGCGTGGATGGCTAGGCCGCGCCCCGACAAGAAGCCTGGGCTTCATCGCCGGGAAGTGCGTCAGACACAGCCAGGCACCATTCAGGCCGACCACCCCTTCCTCCTGACAGCTCGGCGCGACACAGCGGGTGGCATCGTGGGTCATCGAATTTCCCCCGCGCCTCGCCACGGCCCAGCCGAATGATTGGAGTTCCCACGTCACGTCACGATGGCGCCGCTGCATGTGGCGTTTCTCGGTCGGCAGTGGTCTCTGGCTGCGGCGCCGTTCGCCTGCGCGACGGTCGAGAACCACATCGCTGCTCTCGTCCGCGAATTCATGCTTGAGGTACAGATAGTGCTTGGGCTCGGTGCGCGACACGATGAAGACCATGTCTGCCATGATCGCCTCCGCCGGATTCCAGACGCTGACTTACTTCAGCTGTGATTCACTCAAAGAACGGACGCTCGGACGACGCCGGGCACTCGGCCCAGTGCTGTGGGGAGCTGAGCAGTCAGAAGACTCCACGACCGGGGAGACGGAAGGCGGATTCGACGAACTCCGAGAGAGCTGCGGGCACACCTGCAGCGCTGACGTCGTCGTCGCGCCTTATGAGAAGACGAATCGCTTGGGCTTCCATCTACGCTGCCTCGGGATCTGCACTCCCACTAGAAGCAAGCACACCACCTCCAGGGTCTGATGTCTGATCAAAATTGACCATCGAGAGCGACGCCCGTCCTGATCAGGGTCACGTAGGGTAAAACCCGCATTCCCCTCAAACGTTGGCGAAGAGGCCTTTCGCGAGGCCGAATTCGCGAGGGGGCGACAAGCAATGAGGAGTCAGATCTGACGTGACGCGATCTCGCCCCGAGAGGAAGCGCGAGTCGGCAGCGCCGGCAGGGCGCTGCGTCCTGCCGATGGAGCTTCAGACCGGCGACCGGCTCGTCGACGAGTCCGGAGAGTGGGAGGTCATCGGTCGACCCTACACGACCGCCGGCGGGAAAAACGCGCGCGTGCGCGTCCAGCGAGTCGGCGAGCTCCGCTGTCACCATCTACGGACGCAGGGCGCGCATGAGCGCGTCGCAGTAAAGCAGGCGCCCTAAGGATCCCAGACCTGGAAAGGAATCCAGGAATCCCGCGAAGTTAGAAGCAGGCTCGGTGCGACGATTCAGGTCCCGCCGGGGTCACCATCTCGCTTCGGGCCCCGGTTCAAGGGCAGGTCTATAACGCTTGCTCCTGTTCCGGGAATCCAGTAGCTTCATGTTGGCGCACATGCGGGATCCGGCCACGGTGTCCCTTCGGCTCCACCGTTCGGTGCTGGCCCGTCGGCGCCCGGCCTCTCGGATGCGGGCTCGAGGTTCCGTGTCCGGAAGATCGGACCGATCGGCTATTCTCAGAGATCAATGACCATCGCTAACGCCCGGCTCGAAGCCGAGGTCATCGAGATCGTGAAACGCGTCAGCCGCCGGCCCATCGAGCCGACCACTGAGAGTGATCTGGCCCTCGACCTCGGCTTCGATTCGCTGCTCGTCTTCGAATTGATCGCCGAGCTCGAAGACTGCTTCGACGTCTCGATCCCGCTGAACGACATCGAAAAAATCAGCACCATCGCCCAGGTCGGCGAGCATCTTCGCGCGCTGATCGCTGAGCAGGACGCCGCGCGATGACCCGGACCGTCGCGCAGGCGCTCGACGACGCCGCGGCCGGCCCGGGCGGCTTCGTGTTCGTCAGCCCTGACGGTCGCGAGGCCGAGAAGCCCTTCAAGGAGCTGCGCGACTCGGCGCTGGATCTCGGCGGAGCTCTTCGTGCCCGGGGACTCGACCGGGGCGACTACGTGGCGATCGTCATCCCGGACGCCGACGGCTTTCTCGCCGCGTTCCTGGGCGCGTCGGCGGCGGGCCTCGTGCCGATGCCGCTCGCCCATCCCCACGACGTGACCCAGCTCGACGCGTACTTGGACACGGTCGTGCCGCTCTTTCGCGTCGCCTGCGCGCGGGCGGTCGTCACGACGCCGCGGCTGCTGCCGCTGCTGAGCGGCCTGCAGGCCGCCGCGCCGACGATCCGGTTCGTCACGTCGTGGACCGAGCTCACGGGGCCGGCCCTGCCGAATTGGGAGCAGACCGACATCGAAGCCCCGGCGCTACTCCAGTTCACCTCGGGCTCGACGTCGCAGCCGAAAGGCGTGGTGCTCACGCACGCCAACATCGCCGCCAACGTGGAGGCAATCGGGGGGTCCGCGGGCCTGGAATTCGGCCCGGATGACGTCGGCGTGAGCTGGCTACCCCTGTTCCACGATATGGGTCTGATCGGCCAGGCGCTGTGCACGATATACTTCGGCGGGCGGACGGTCTTTCTCTCGCCGATGGCGTTCCTGAAGCGGCCCGGGGAATGGCTCCGGACCATCACGCGCCACCGCGGCACCGTCAGCTTCGCGCCGAACTTCGCCTACGAGATGTGCGTCCGGCGCGTCAAGGACGCCGAGCTCGACGGGCTCGACCTTTCGTCGTGGCGCGTGGCCGGCTGCGGCGCCGAGCCGATCCAGGCCGCTACGCTCGAGGCCTTTGCCGCGAAGTTCGCGTCCGTCGGATTCCGCGCCTCGAGCCTCCTACCCGCGTACGGTCTGGCCGAGCACACGCTCGCCGTCTCGCTGGCGCCGCGCGGCCGCGGCCTGCGGGTGGACACCGTCCACGCGTCCGGGCTGGCGGCGTCCCGGCGCGCCCTGCCGTGCTCGCCCGACGCGCCGAATGCCTCGCGTCTGGTTGCTTGTGGCGGCCCGTTTCCCGGCCACACGCTGCGCGTGGTCGACGACCGCGGCCGGCCCGTCGGCGAGCGCGTCGTCGGCGAGATTCTCGTCTCCGGGCCTTCCGTGATGTGGGGCTATCTGAGCGGGCGCGCGGCGACCGCCGAGGTCGTCCGCGACGGCTGGCTCGCCACGGGCGATCTCGGGTACGTCGCCGACGGCGAGCTGTACGTCTGCGGCCGCCGGAAGGAAACGATCATCGTCGGCGGGCGGAACTATTTTCCCCAGGACCTCGAGTCGGTGGTGGACGGCGTGCCGGGTGTGCGGTCGGGCGGCGTCGCCGCATTCGCGGCCACGGCACCGGGCCATCCGGACCGCGCCGTGGTGGTCGTCGAGACCCACGGGGCGGTGCCCGCCGACGCGGTCCAGGCCGAGGTACGGCGCCGTGTTCTCCAGGCCACCGGCCTGGCCGTGGACGAGATCGTGCTCGCGCCGAAGGGAACGATCGCGCGAACCACCAGCGGCAAGCTCCGGCGAGCGGAGCTGCGCGAACGATATGCGGCCGGTACGCTGGTCCACCAGAACGGGCACGTGAACGGCCACCCGAACACCCCGTGATTCCCCGCGGCGCCTCCGGGTCCGACCTGCTCGACAAGCTCCGCGCCCTCGCGGCGCGCCGGGCGGAGGTCGACGCTGACGCCGCCTTCCCGGGCGATACCATCATCGATGAGGTGCTGAGCGCCTCCGAGGTCGTCATCCAGGGCCGCCGCACGCTCATGCTCGGGTCGAACAACTATCTGGGGCTCACGTTCCACCCGGAAGTGCGGGCCGCCGCACGGGAGGCCGTCGATCGCTGGGGAGCCGGTACCACCGGCTCGCGCGTCGCCAACGGCACGCTGGCGATCCACACGGCCCTGGAGCGCGAGCTGGCTGCCCACTTCGGCAAGCGGCACGCCGTCATCTTCACCACCGGCTATCAGGCGAACCTGTCCGTCGTCGCCGGGCTCTGCCGGGCGGGCGATGTCGTGATCGTCGATGCCGACAGCCACGCGAGCATCTACGACGCGGCCCGGCTCTCGGGCGCGACGACGATCGCCTTCCGCCACAACTCCCCGGAGGACCTCGCGCGAAAGCTGGCGCGTCTGCCGAGCGGGCGGCGCGATCGCCTGGTCGTCATCGAGGGCGTGTATTCCGTGCGCGGCGACGTGGCTCCGCTCAAGGAGATCGCTGCCGTCTGCCGCGAGCACGGCGCCTACCTGATGGTCGACGAGGCGCACTCGTTCGGAGCGTACGGGCCGCGGGGGCTGGGCCGGGCCGAAGCGGAAGGGGTCCTCGACGCCGTCGACTTCACCGTCGGGACGTTCTCGAAGGCCCTCGGCAACGTCGGCGGCTTCTGCGTCTCGGATCGGCCGGAGCTCGACAGCCTGCGCCTCCTCGCGCGGAGCTACGTCTTCACCGCGTCCGGCTCGCCGGCGACCATCGCGAGCGTTCGCGCCGCGCTCCGCGTGATCGCGAGGGACTCGTCGCTGCGCGAACGGCTGTGGGCGAACACGCGACGGCTGCGGGCGCGGCTCGAGGCCGGCGGCTGTCTCGTGGAGCCGGTCGAGTCGCCGATCGTGTCGATCCCCGTCGGCGAGGAGCTGCCGGCCGTCGCGCTCTGGCAGCGTCTTCTCGAAGCAGGCGTGTACGTCAACATCATGCTGCCGCCGGCCTGCCCCCACGGCGCATGCCTGCTCCGGGCGAGCTGCTCGGCGGTCTACACCACGGAGGAGATCGACCGCGCCGCCGAGGTGATCGCCGGTGTCGTGCGCGAGGCCGGCGTCAGGAGAGCGGCAGGAGCGGAGAGCCCGATCGGCGGTGGCTAGCCGCCCGCGCGCGCTCGCCCTGAGCCGCGCCGCGGCGCTCGCTGCGATCTTCGTTCTCGGGTGGGCTGGGCGCCTCGGGCTGCCGGTCCTCGACCTCACCGCGATACGCTTTCATTATCAGGTTCATTCCATCCGCGTGGCCGAGATGCTCGCGGTGGCGTCGGCGCTGCTGTTCATCCGCGCGGGCCCGCCCGCCCTCCTGCGGCCGCGTGGTCTCCTGGGCGCCTTCGCGGCGTCCGCCTTTCTCCTGGCAGGTCTTGCTGCGGCATCCTCGCTGTGGGCGTTCTCTCCCGGGCTGGCGCTGTTGCAGGGTGCGCATCTCGCGATCTGGGTTGCGTTCGCAATCGTGGTGGCGATGGTCCGAGTGCCGCCTGACCGCATGGCGGCCACCTTCGTGCTCGGGCTCCTGGTCCACGTCGTCGTTGGCCTCGCCCAGGCGGTCACCCAGGGCAACGTCGGCTTGTGGTGGCTCGGCGAGCTTCGCATCCGGCCGGGGCCGCCCTGGAGCACCATCACCGAAAGCGGATGGGAGTTTCTCCGCGTCTACGGGCTGAGCCCCCATCCCAATGTGCTGGCCGGCCACTTCGCGATCGGACTGGTCCTCTGCTGGGGCCTGGCATACGGTCGTCGCCCCGTCGGTCGCGCACTGGTGGTAGTCACCTGGGCGGCGCTGTTCGTCACTCTGCTCCTCACATTTTCGCGCTCCGGACTGCTGGGTGCCGTCGTCGCCACGACCGTGAGTGCGATATGGATGAGCCGGACGGGTGTCGGCCGCGCGATCGCCGGGCTCGGATCTGGGCTCGCCGTCTGCGCGGCGATCATGATCGCGCTCTTCGTCTGGGCCCTGTGTCGCCATCTGCCGGCGGGGAGTGTGCTGACCGACCTCCTGCTGAGGCCGGACGGAACGACCGAGCGATTCGGCCTGATGCGTGCCGCCCTGCGATTACTGGTCGATCATCCGCTCGGCGGCGTCGGCGCCCGAAACTTCAGCAGCGCCACGCGGGCGATCACGCCGGATCACACCGTGCTCGACTCGGTCCACAACGTTCCCCTCCTGATCGCCGCCGAGCTCGGCCTGACCGGGCTCGCCCTGGTCGGCATCGTGGTCGCGGTTCTGGTTGCGGTCGGGAGTGGTCGCTGGAGCGCGCGATCGATCCATCTGTGGCACGGCCCGGTCGCCGGAGGTCTCGCGGCGCTCGCGCTGATCAGCCTGCTCGATCACTATCCGTGGTCGGTCCCGCAAGGGGGACTGCTGGGTGCCTGGCTCGCAGGCTGGTGGCTCAGCGATGAGTCGAAGGATCTCGACGACCAGCGACAGAGGCCCGCATTAGCCAGTGCCGCCAGGGCCCCCAGAACGGATTCCGCGTGAGCCGCATGCCCAGCAGCGAGCACGCTGTCCGGCTGCTGGGAAGCGCGGTGGAACCCCGGGACTTCGGAGGCGCGATTGAACGCGCCAGCGCTTAGAATTGATCGCCTGCGCACAGGTGCGTTCACCCTGAATCGCGCAGCAGTGCTCCTCGTACTGTTCGTTATCGGGTGGGCACGAGCCTGGAGACTCCCCCTGCTAGATGTTCCTGCGGTGCCCTTCTTCTATCTCGGGCGGACCATCCGCGTCGCCGAAGTGGTCGCGGTCCTCGCGGCGGTGTTATGCGTGCTCGCTGGCCCGATGACACGGCTCCGGCCGCGGCGCGACGCCCTTGGCGCCTTCGCAGTATCCGCCCTGGCCCTCGTCGGCCTGGTTGCTCTATCGTCGCTCTGGGCGCCGTACCCCAGCCTGACAGCGATCCGCGGGGCTCACCTCGTGCTCTGGGCTGCGTTCGCGCTCGTAGTTGCGGGGGCGCAACTACCATCGCACCGCATGGCGGCCGCGTTCGTGCTCGGCGTCCTGGTCCATGCCGTGACCGGCCTCGCCCAGATCATCACGCAGCATTACCTCGGTCTGACTTCGCTCGGCGAACTGCCCATCCGGCCCGAGGCCCCGTGGAGCACCGTCGCGGAAGGCGGCTCGTCATTTCTCCGCGCGCACGGGCTGACTCCACACCCCAATGTGCTGGCCGGCCACCTGGCGGTCGGCCTCATCCTTTGCTGGGGGCTGGGGGCCGGCCGGCGCGCCGGCGACCGGGGCCTCATCGTCGTCGCCTGGACCGCACTGTTCACAACCGTGCTGTGCACCTTCTCGCGCTCCGGCCTGCTCGCCGCCGTCCTGGGTATGGCCGTGGCCGCGGCGTGGCTCAGCCGCGCGCGGGCGCTCGTCCGCCCGGTTGCAGCGGTGGGTTATCGGCTCGCCATCGTCGCCACCATCGCGCTCGTGGTCTTCGTGGCCGCCTTTCATCGCTACATGCAGGACCGGATTCCGTCGATGGGATTTCTCCTCGGGCCCTACGCCGCCACCGACCGCCGCGGCCTGATGGACGTCGCCATGCGCCTCATCGCGAACCATCCGCTCGGCGGTGTCGGTGCCGGAAACTTCAGCGCGGCGACGCGCACCGTGACGCCGGGAGGGGTCGTGCTCGACTCCGTTCACAATGTTCCGCTCCTGATCGGGGCCGAGCTCGGTTTGGTCGGGCTGACCCTCGTAGGCGGGATGGTGGGAGCGCTTCTGGCGGTCGGTTACCGTCGCTGGCGCGAGCGCTCGGCCGATCTGTGGCACGGCCTGGTCGCCGGCAGCTTGGCGGCGCTGGCGGTCGTCGGTATCCTCGATCATTACCTCTGGTCGATCCCGCAGGGTGGATTGCTCGGCGCCTGGCTCGTCGGCTGGTGGCTCGCCGACGGTCCGAGGGACACCTCGTCGGCCTGACGACATGGACGCGCCATCGGCTCCGACGGAACCATTTCGCACGACCACCTTGCACAGCGAGAGGGCGGCGCCGTACGAGCGCGTTCTGAACTGCACCCCGGCCGTCTCGTCTGGCAGCTCGACGGGGAGCGTGAACGGCTGACAACGGACGCCTGTGAAGTCCTCTGCGGTGAGTCGACGTAAGCCCGCTCGCCGCCGATCGGCTGGACTGCTGATCACCTCAAGGTCGGCCACGAGGGCAACGGTCCGCGTCTCGAGCGTCATATGGAAATCGACCGCATATGACCCGGCGGGCAGGGTGATCCCCGGACCGGCCACTCTACCTCGTCGGCCCGGGAGAAAGCGCATCACGGCTCCCTGACCGCCGACACCGAGATCTCGCTCGACCGCGCCCGCATCTCGGATACTGAGAAACACCCCGGGGAAGGCACGTACGACCCCCGGCCCCTCCTCACCGACCCCGGAGAGCAATGCTTCGAGCTCCGGCTGCGCACGTCTCGCGAGGCCACGTTCGAAAAGAACCAGGGGGAACCGATAGTACCTGACCCCGTAGTGCTCGTCCTTGAGCAACTGCGCGACGCGACGCTCCCGGTCCTGGCTGCCTTCGAAGGCGGTCAAGTCAAAGAGGTGGAACAGGGTGCCGCGGTAGTTAGGGAGTCCGAGGGCTGCGTTGACATCACGGTTGAGGATGAAGTCGAGGGCCAGGTAGTACTCGCGGCGGTGGGCAAACGAGGGCGCCAGCCGATTCGTCACCGACACCGAGGCCTCGGGTCCGATGATGCGATGGAGGATATCGAGGTCTTTGCGGAAGGGATGCAGTCCGAAGAACCTCAACTTGATCGGGCTCAAGCCGATGTCGATGGCGATCGCCGCCACCAGCGCGAAGGCGAGCGGCAGTCCGAGCACCGCCTGCCACTGACGCGGCGCTAACCGCGGGGCCAGGCGCTTCCATAGCCCGGACCAGACGCTCTGGCCCTGGACCGTCGCCACGACGAGCCAGCCCAGAGCGGGGGAGAAGTACTGGTACTGAATGCGGAACTGGTTTGAGCGAGCGCTGAGGTATGTGTACGCCAGCCCGGGAAGAGCCACCAGCAGGGCACGCCAGCCGAGCAACGGGAGCAAGCCGAGCGGGAGGAACAGCCAGAGCAGGGTCTCGAGCTTGTAGAGCTCGAAGGAGCGGACGAGCGCGTCGACCGGGTGCAGCGGCATGGTGAGCACCATCTCGCCCATCGAGCCGCCCAGATGCCCGTAGCGCGAGAGGTACACCCAGCCGCCCGTGGTGCTGGGCTGGAAGGCGGGGATGATCACCTTCATCACGATGATGAAGTAGAGGGTGCCGGCCATGATCGTCGCGGCGCCGATCCACCGCGCGACGGTCGGGCGTCCGAAGACAAGCATGTACAGGCCGAAAGCGGCGACGGTAATCGCCGCTTCCTCCTGGCAGGCGGCGAGGAGGACGAGAGACACCGAGAGCCAGATCCATCGTCGTGTGAGGTAGCAGTAATAGGCCGCGAGCGAAAGCGGGATCATCAGCGCGACCGGATGAAAGTCGAACATGGCGACGTGCAGCACTGAGGGGTGCAGCGCGTACATGGCCGTGAAGCCCCATGCTCCTCGCTGGAAGTGCGGGTACGCGATCTGATACACGAACCACCCGCCGATCGCCAACGCCAACGCCTGCCCCAGGATCAGGACAAGCGGGTCCGCCCGGATCGCGTACATCGGGACGAACAGGAACAGGATCGGAGCAAAATGGTCGCCGAAGTACGAGATGTCGTATTGCGGGTAGAAGAACAGGCGCCCGTGGAGCGTTTGCCAGACGCAGTTGTCCATGACGCCGAGATCGAAAAAGCTGCTGTGGCCGCTCAGGTGCCGGAAGCTCGCCGACACGCCCAAGACGAGGAAATGGGCGAGGACGAACAGCCGGATGGGTGCCTGGCTCGTGGGCTGGTGGCTCACTGATGACTCGAGCGACGTCCAGCAACCACAGCTGTCCACACAGCCAGCGCCGCCAGGACCATCAGCAACGCATTCCGCGTGAGCAGCATGCCCAGCGCGAACACGCTGCCCGGCTGCTGGGAGGCGCGGTGAAACCCCGCCCCGATGAACAGGTGCGTGAGCGCGGCCGTGAGAAGGGTCAGCACGAAGATCCGGCGCCCGCGCAGATCGGGGAATACCGCGCACAGCGGCAGCAGCCAGATGAGGAATTGAGGCGAGAGCACCTTGCTGAGGCAGAGAATCGCAACCAGCGCCGCGAACACCCAGCCGATCGCGGCCGACGAACGCTCCGTATCGCCCGCCCGACGGAGCGCTCCGCCCGCTCGGAGCGCGGCCGCCGCGACGGCCAGCATGCCCAGCAGCAGCGCGAGGTCGGCCAGCCGACCGAGCCACACCGGCGTCATCACGTTGCTCGAGCCGTAGGACCGCACGAGCACTGCCGGCCCCTGCAGCGCCAGCACGAGCGCGCCAAGCTGAGATTCGAAGTGGAGCGGGCGCTCGCCGTACAGGCCGACGGCTCGGATGAACGGCTCGGGCGCCGTGAGGAGGAACGGGGTCGCCACGGCCAGCGCCGCCACTGTTCCGGCTCCTCCCAGCGCCAGCGCGCGACGTCGCTCGCCGCCGCCCCAGACGAACGCGAGAAGGGGGAGGAGGAGCAGGAGCGGATAGAGCTTGGTCATCACCGCCAGCCCGAACAGGGCGCCGGCAACCACATCTCGGCGGCAGGCGAAGGCGTACAGCGCGGACGCCACCAGCGACGCCGGGAGCAGATCGAAGCGGGAGCACAGCAACGGACCGATCGCCAGGGCCAGCCAGGCCATCCGCCACCACACCGGATCGGGGCTCCCGGGCATCTCCGTGACGACCGAGAGACGCGCGCCGGCCCAGCAGGTCACCAGGAACAGCCCGCCGAGCGCGGCTCCGAGGACCACCCGGTAGGAGGCCAGCGAGTCGGCCACGAGCCGAGGCAGGAGCATCAGCGCGAGCGGCAGCGGCGGATACTCCACGGGGAAATCACGATAAGGCAGACGCCAGCCAGGCCCGTCGCGCACGGACACCTTCAACCGGGCCAAGGCCGTCTCGGGCTCGTCGCCCGGGGATTTCCGGGCGATGAACGGGAGGTCACCCGAGCCGCCGACCATCAGCTCGGCGTACTCGTAGTAGAGGTGGTCGTCACCCTCGCGCGAGACGTAGGCGCGCAGCGCCTGGAACGGACGCGTGAGCAGGACGCTCGGCCGCTCGCCGATCTCGCCCCAGTTGCCGCGGCGCCAGGCCTCCACGCCGCTGACGTACCAGACGAACAGGGCCACGATCAGCGCGGGCGCGAGCAGACGCGGTCGCGAGCGCGGCATGCGGTGGGAGGCTACCATATGGAGCGGTGAGCATCCCGCGGATCATCCATCAAACCTGGAAGAGCGTGCAGGTGCCGGCTCGCTTCCAGGCCGCCGCGCAGTCGTGGCGCGACCGGCACCCGGGCTGGGAATACGTGCTGTGGACCGACGCCGATATCGATCGCTTCGTACGCGATCACTTTCCGCAGATCGTGCCGCTCTTCCGGCGCTACCCCGATCAGATCCAGCGCGTCGACGCGTTCCGGTATCTGCTGCTGCAGCGCGTGGGCGGGATCTATGCCGACCTCGACATCGAATGCCTGCAGAGCTTCGAGTCGCTGCGGGCGCACCGCGTCGTGCTGCCGATCACGGCGCCCGTCGGCCTCTCGAACGATCTGATGATGGCCGTCCCCGGGCATCCGCTGTTCCAGGCGCTGATCGACGGGCTCCCCGCCGCATTTCGCGCCTGGCAGCACTGGTGGATCCCGCGTCACTTCCGGGTGCTGCAGACCACCGGGTCGCTCTATGTCACGCGCATCCACCGGCAGGCCCGGTCGTCGTCGGACGTGCACCTGCTTTCGCCCGAGCTGTACAGCTCGCAGGATCGAAGCCGTGCGCTCGTCTTTCATCTGCCGGGCGATACCTGGGCCGGCTGGGACACGCACGTGCTCAAGTTCCTCTACGCGCGCTGGCGCTGGCTGAGCCGGCCGGCGTCGCGGTAGCCTGACGTGACCATGTCCTCGGTCGCCGACGTGATCGTGATCGTGGCCGGCTACCTGTGGGGCTCCCTCTCGCCGTCCGCCTTCATCGCGCGCCGAGCCCGCGGAGTCGATCTGAGCCGCTACGGCACCGGCAATGTGGGGTCCTCGAATCTCGGCGAGCTGCTGGGAGGCTCCTGGAAGATCGTGGGCTTTCTGCCCGACGCCCTCAAGGGCTGGGCGGCGCCGGCCGCGGCATCCCTGCTGGGGTTCGACACGACGGTTGCCGTGCTGGTCGGCGTGGCGACGGTCGTCGGCCACGTGTGGTCGATTTGGCTGGGCTTTCGGGGCGGTCGCGGCATCGCGGCAGCGGCCGGTGTCCTGTCCGCCTGGGACGTGCGGTTCATCGTCGTCGTCCCGCTGGTGGTCGGCGTGGGCTGGATCACGGGACGGAGCGCCCTGACCACGATCATCGTCGTCTTCCTGCTGGCGCCGGTCGCCTGGCTGCTGCACATGCCGCGGCCGGTCGTCGCCGGGTGCGCCGCCGTGACGCTGTTGCTGGTCGCAAAGCGGCTCGAGGCGAACAGGCTGCCGCTGCCCAGCGACCGCCTGGAGCGGCGCGCGGTCCTGTGGCGACGGCTCTGGTCGGATCGAGACCTGTCGGGCGGTCAGCCGTGGGAGAAGCGCGGACGCTTTGATTGAAGTTCGCACATCCGGTAGTGTCTGATGAGGATGCCCTTCCGGGTTCTCGATCGCTACGTCTATCGCGAGCTGCTTCCCATCTTCGGCCTCGCCGTCGGCGTGGTCACCTTTCTCCACGTGATGGACCGTCTGCAAGACTTCAGCAACATGGTGGTGAACGGCGCGCCGGTCGAGCTTGTCTTCCGGACGTGGGCGCTGCTGCTGCTGTCGTTCATAACCCTCACGCTCCCGATGGGATTGCTCCTGGCGGTCGTGATCGCGGCCGGCCGGCTCGCGTCCGACCTCGAGGTCGTCGCGCTGGCCGCCGGGGGCGTCAGCCCGCTGCGACTGTTTCGCCCCTTCCTGGTCGCGGCCCTCGTCGTGGCCATGATGATGGCGATGCTGACCATGTGGATCAACCCGTGGGGCGCCGCGGCCTTCTTCCGGTGTCTGCGCGAGCTCCGCGCGCACGCGGCGCTCCCGATGATCGAGGAGCGCACCTTCACGCGGGTCGGCAACGTCGTCATCTACGCCGAGCAGATGGACCTCGCGACCTCCGAGCTCCGCCGAGTGCTCATCGCCAACGAGCGCGGCGCCGACTCCTTGCAGATCATCACCGCGCCGCGCGCGCGGATGATCGACGACGCCGGGCGCCAGCGGACCATCCTCAAGATGACCGACGGCGCCATCCACGAGTCGCGCCCCGAATCGCCCGGGTGGTACCGGGTGACGAGGTTCGAGGACTACGAGACGTCCCTCGACATCGGCTCCCAGGTCGACGAGGTCGAAAAGAAGATGGGCCCGCAGAAGCGGCTCACCGCGTGGGATCTCCTCCAGAGCACACGCGCGCTGGACACTTCGCGGCGGGCCGACGAAGCCCAGACGTTCGTGCTCGAGTTCCACAAGCGGCTGGCCTTTCCGCTCGCCCCCATCGTCTTCGCGATGGTGGCGTTCCCCCTGGGCATCCGCCTGCATCGCGGCGGCCGAGCCGTGGCGGCGGTGGGCGGGATCATCGTCTACCTCGTGTACCACGTCGCTCAGGAGGGCCTGGGCCGCGTGACGGCGCTTCGCCCCTGGGGCGGCGGGCGCTGGGTGCCGATCATGGGGTTCGCCCTCGTGGGTGCCCTCCTCCTGTACTTCACGGTCGCGCCGCCGCCGCCCGCGTGGCGGCACGCGTGGGCCCGACTCGGCAAGCTCCTGCCGACCCGGCTGCCGCTGCGCCGCCGCTCACCGGCGGGCGGGCGCCGGCGGGAGATCCGCCGCCGCCATCTCAGCTCCCTCGTCGACCGCTATCTGGCCCGGCAGTTCTCGGTCTATTTCGCCTACGGGCTGGCCGTGGCCACCGCCATCTTCGTCGTGGTCGATCTGGTCGAGCTGCTGAGCCGCTACGAGCCGCCGCTGCACGCCGTGCTCGAGCACTTCGCGTATCGGCTGCCGTCGGCGCTCCACCAGGCGTTGCCCATCGTCGTGCTCGTGGCCACCGTCTTTCTCTTCATGGAGCTCGAGCGTCACCACGAGCTGACCGCGCTGAAGGCGGCGGGCCTGAGCCTCCACCGGGTCAGCGTGCCGGTCCTCATCCTGGCGGGGGCGGTGAGCGTGGTCGCGTTCGTCTATCAGGAGACGGCGGCGCCGGTGCTGAACGCGAAGGGCGACGAGGTCGATCGCGTGGAGATCCGCAAGGTTTCAGCGGCCGGCAGCCAGCCGCGCCTGCACTGGTACCGCCGGTCCGACTCCGAGTTCGTCCGCGTCGACCGGCTCGATCGCGCCCTCGGCCAGGTGAGCGGCGTCACGCTCGTCCAGACCGACGCGAGCTTCCGGGTAGCCAAGCGGGTCGACGCGGCCGAGGCGGCCTGGACCCGGACCGGACTCCAGTTCGGTCGGAGCGTGCTGCGCGAGTTCGGCCCCGACAACTCGGTACGAACCGAGTGGCGGGACGGCGCGCCGGTCTTTCTCGCCGACTCGCTCGACGCGCTCGGCGCGGTGCAGGCGCCCTCGGCGATGACGTTCATCGAGCTTCGCTCCTACGTGCGTCACCTGCGGGAGCGGGGCCAGGCAGTCGGCACCCAGCTGCTCTATTTGCATTCCAAGCTCTCGTTCCCACTGATGAGCTTCGTGCTGGCGATCCTGGCCATTTCGTGCGCCGCGCGGTGGCCACGCGGCGGCCGCCTCATCGGCGGGGCGATCGCGGTCATCATCTCGATCGCGTTCTGGGTCGTGAACTCCGGGGCCCTCTCGCTCGGCCGCGTCGACCTCCTGCCTCCGGTCGTCGCCGCGTGGGCGGCCAACATCGTCTTCGGCGGCATCGGGGTCTCGCTCTTCGTCCGCACGCCGACGTAGGCCGTCGACGCTCGACCGGACGCCCGAGGGAAATTTCAGGAGGCCGGGACGCCGGCGCCGAGCGGGCCGAGCAGCTCGCGCACGAAGCGCGCCGGATCGAGCTCGCGCGCTGCCCACGCGCGAGCGGCCTCCGCGTAGCGCCGGCGCCGGCTCGCGTCGCGTACCAGCGCAAGCAGCTCGGCGGCGGCGCGCTCTTCCTGGTCGGCGTCCAGAGTCCATCCGGTCACGTCGTGGTGGACGGCCTCGACGGCACCATCGTGGACGGTGCCCACCGCGGCGGTGCCCGACAGGCCCGCTTCCACGTAGGTCAGCCCGAAGCCCTCGAACCCCGCGCGCGCCGGCTGCGAGAGCATGACGAAGAGGTCCGCGTGGTGGTAATACGCGCCGAGCTCCTCGGTGGGCACTCTCCCCGCGAACACCACGCGCGCCGCAAGGCCGAGCTGTCGCGCGAGGGGCTCGAGGACGGCGCGATGGGGCCCATCGCCCACGATGTAATAGCGATAGGGCGGCATCTGCGCATCGAGGCGCGCCAGAAGCCGCATCACCCGGTCGTGGCCCTTGCGCTCCACCACCCGGCTCACGGTGAGCAGCACGAAGGTGTCGGGCGGCTCCCGGTACGGGCTGACGGCATGGCGAGCCGGGTCGTAGATGCGCCCGGGGTCGTAGCACGGATAGAGGACGCGAAACTCGACGTCGGGCACGCGCTTGCGCATCAGCTCCCCGGTGGCCCGGGAATTCACGAGCACGCGCTGCGCCCGACGGAGCGCCCCGCACTGTAGGGCGAGGCGCCGGCTCAGAAGCTCCCCGGGTGCGGAAGGGGACAGGAGCTCGTGGCCGTGCACGTAGACGGCGGCCTCGGTCTGCGGCGCCGCCCGAAGTCCGTAGAGCCGCGCCGCGGCGTCGAGGAAGATCACGAGGTCGTAGCGGTGCCGCCCAAGCAGCTCGGCGAAGAACCGCGCGTTGCGCCGCTGGATCGGCACGGTGAATGCGCCCCAGCGAGGCCAGATGAGCCGATCGTGGATAACGTCGGCGAGGCCGGCCCCGGTGCCCGGACGACCCATGAGGTGCAGCGTCGGTCGGTCGCTCGACTTCATGAGCGTCGCGCAGACGACCCCGAGCAGGCTGGCAATGCCGCCGACCTGCGGCGGCACCGAGCTGGAGACCATGAGCACGGCCGAGCGCTTCGGGGTGTCGAGGCCGAGAGCCGAGTCTGGCACGCGACGCATCGAGGCTCGCATTATCACTCAGCGCGGGGGCCATGTGATATAGCAACTGTCAATGACGACGCGGCTTCGCGCGCGCCGCGCTCGCGCGCTCTTTCTGTGGCGCTCGCTCCTTCCGGGGGGCGTCGAGCGAACGGCGATCACACTGGTCGACCACCTCCAGGCTTCCGGGTGGAGCTTTTTCCTGGGACTGCTGGAGCCCCACGGCGACTTTCGCGCCTGGACGCGCCATCCGCGCCGGCTGCTGAGCCCCCGCTGGGGACCGAGGACGGAGCGCCAGGAGGAGAATCTCGGGTTCGCCCTCAGGGCGATCCCGCGGCTGGGCTGGTATGCCGTCCGCGCGCAGGCCCTGCTGAACCGGGTCAAGCCCAATCTGCTCTTCACGCATTCGGGCGTCGACGTGCTGATCGCGGGCGCGCTGACACGGCGCCGTGGCGCCGTCTGGATCGCGCGAGTCGGTAGCGACGCGTTCGCCGACATCAGCGAGAAGCATCCGTGGGGCCGACCGGTGTTCCAGCGGTTCCTGTCGGCGGCATACCGGAGACCCGACCACATCGTGGCCGCCAGCGAGGGCCTGCGTCGGAGGCTCACCGAGGACCTCGGCGTGTCTTCCGCTCGGGTGAGCGTCATTCCGAATCCCGTCGATGTCGCTCGGATCCAGGAGGAGGCGCGACGGCCCCCGGCCGAGTACGCGACGGGCGACTTCGTGCTGGGCGTCGGACGGCTGACGTCGAACAAGGGCTTCGACCTCTTGATCCGCGCGGCGGCCCGGTTGTTCAGAAATGAGCGGCCGATCCGCCTGATCATCCTGGGAGACGGCGAAGAGCGGGAGCCCCTGCGCGCGCTGGCGCGTGAGCTGGGCATCGAGCACCTGGTGACGCTGCCGGGCTACGAGCCGAGTCCGTGGCGCCTGATGAGCCGGGCGGTCGCCCTCGTGGCTCCCTCTCGCCAGGAGGGATTCTCGAACGTGATCGTCGAAGCCATGGCGTGCGGCGCCCCGGTCGTCGCCACCGACTGTCACGGCCCGCGGGAGATCGTCAACACGGGCGTCAACGGCACCGTGGTCCCCGTGGGAGACGAGGAAGCGCTGGCGCGAGGGCTCGAGGAGCTGCTGCGCGAGCCCGAGCGTCGCGCGCGCTACCGCGAGGCCGCGCTCCGGCGGGCTCAGGAGTTCGCGGTGGCCAGCGTGAGCGACCGGTACATGAGCCTGTTCCGCGATCTCGCGACGCCGTGACGATGAAGGCGCCGATCTTCTACTACCATTCCGTCGGCGGCCCGTCGGCCCGGACGCTCGCGCTTCCGCGATTCCGGCAGCACCTCGAGCGGATCCGTCGGGCGGGCTATCGTACGGTCACGGTCGCCGATCTGCTCGAAGCCGGTCGCGACCTTCCGCCGCGCTGTGTGGCGCTCACCTTCGACGACGGGCTCCTGGACAACTACACGCAGGTGTTCCCGCTGCTGCTGGAACACGGCATGCGGGCCACCTTCTACGTCGTTCCGGGCTACGACCAGGTGACCCGGTGGGGATCACCGCGCACCGGTCGCTGGAGCGACGCGCCCGCTCCGGGCTTCACGGTTCCCTCCCGCAGCATGGGCGCTGATCAACGGCGGGAGCTGGCGCGGCACGGCATGGAGATCGGCAGTCACTCGCTCACCCACCGGATGCTCACGCACGTACCCCGGAGCGAGCTGGTGCGTGAGGTTCGCGAGTCCAGGGACGCGATCGAGCAGGAGATCGGTGCGAGCGTGAAGACCTTCTGCTACCCGCGGGGGCGCTTTACGCCCGTCGTCGTCCGCGCGGTACGAGACGCCGGCTACCTCGGCGCATGCAGCACGCTGCCCGGCTACTATCGCTGGGCACTCCCGCGACACGTGCTGCCCCGCTTCCTCGTGGAGGATCCTGACTACTTCGGCGCCGTGCTGAGGGGCGGCGCCTTTCAGCCCTGGACGCTGCTGCGGCTCGCGCGGCGGCATCTCGGTCGCGCGTGATTTCGTCGCTGCCGGCCCTCGCGCGCGCCCTGGCCCGCTACGCCGCGCTCCACGCGGGCTCCCGCGTCGAGCACGCGACGATGGCGTCGGCGCCGGCCGGGCAACCGCGAGTCGTGGTCTCGCTCACCACGATCCCGAGCCGGTTGACGCGACTGAGACCGACCCTGAATTCCCTGCTCACGCAGGACTATCCGCCGACCGCCATCTATCTGGCCGTGCCGCGCCGCTCCGCGCGGGAGCCGAAGCCCTATCAGATGCCCGGCTGGCTGGCGCAGCACCCGGCGGTCACCGTGATCGACTGCGAGCGAGACTGGGGGCCGGCTTCCAAGCTCCTGCCCGCGCTGCTTGCCGAGCGGGAGCGCCCGGACACGCTCATCATCGCGGTGGACGACGACAACATCTACCCCCGCGAGATGGTCGCGACGTTCGTGAGGTTCAGCCAGCGCCTGCCCGATGCGGCGCTGTGCTTTCGCGGTCACGTCGTGTCGCCCGCGCGCCGGTGGAAGCAGAGCCGGGCGGTCTTCGGCACCCGCGTCGACGCGCCGACGCGGATGGACATCATCACCGGCTGTGGTGGAATTCTGGTGAAGCCGCGGTTCTTCGACGGAGCCGTGTTCGACTACAGCGCCGCGCCCCCCTCCGCCTTCTTCGTCGACGACGTCTGGTTCAGCGGCCACCTCGCCCGGCGCGGCGTCCGTCGCTATCTCGTTCCATCTCCCGCCGCCTTCGTCTACCTCGGTACGCTCACCACGTGGTGGACGCCGGGGCTGGACAAGGACGCCAACGGACGTGGGAGCCGGCACAACGACGTCATGCTCGATCACTTTCGCTCGAGCTGGGGCGTGACCGACTAGCGCGCGGCCATCGCCTGACGCGCGCTCGACCCGATCTCGAAAGTCCCGGCGTCCCTCCCGCGCGTTCGTACACGGACTCGAACTTGCGAGCCGCGGCATGCCAGGTGAAGTCGGCACGAACCCGACGGCGCCCGCGCGCCGCCATCTCGGCGGCCCGCTCCGGCTGAGCGTAGAGCTGCTCGATCGCGGCGCGCAGGGCCCCGACGTCGCCGGCCGGGCACAGCACGCCGTGGTGTCCGTGCTCGACGAGCTCGCCCGTGCCGCCCACGCGCGTCGCGATGAGCGGCGTGCCCGCCGCCATGGCCGACAGCACGGCCAGACTGAAGTTCTCCTCGTGGGAGGGGAGGATGGCCGCCGACGACTCGGTCAGAAGCCGGCCGAGCCCGCGGTGATCGAGCCAGCCGTCGATCTCGACCTTGTCCGTCAGGCCGAGCCGGTCGCGCGTGCGAGCGATCGCGCCCCGGTACGATCCTCGCCCGACGAGCCGGATGCGCGGGGCCGCGTCGCCGAGCTCGCGCAGTGCCAAAAGGAGCGTCTCGATCCCCTTCGCGCGATCGAATCGGCCGAAGAACAGCGCGGGGCGAGTATCGCGACCCGGCATCGGCTGCCAGTCGAAGTCGAGGAACTCCGGCGGCACGCCGTTGTGCACGGGATGGATCCGATCCGGTGACACTCGATACGCTCGCCGGATCAGCTCGCCCCCGTAGCGGCTCGGCGGCGCGCACACATCGGCGCCGCGGAGCGCGACGCCGAGCGCCGCGTACTTGCCGTACCCCGAGAGCAGTCCGATTGCGCGGACGAGCGAGCGCGGCGGGGCGAACAGCAGGCGCGGCAGGCTCGGATAGCGCGGCGTCACCACGAGCCCGAAGCGGCGGTGAGCCCGCTCGCGCGGGAGCCGCGCCGCCTCCTCGCCCTGCGCGTGTACGACAGCGGTCGGGCCCGTCGCCAGCTCGCGGCGGATCACGCCGGCCACGGTCCACGCGGTGAGCACCCGCAACGGGGCGCCGATGTGGCTCTTGTAGTCCGGCAGCGCGGCCCAGCGCAGTCGATAGGGGAGTGACGCCGGCGGATGGACGAGGTCCCACGGCGTCTTGGTGAAGACGACCGTGACGTCGTGACCGCGACCGGACAGCGCCGAGCCCAGGTAGTGCGTGGATCGCTGGCCCCCGCCGCTATAGGCGGACCAGGGAGAATAGTTGCACGTGAGGAGAATCCGCATCGTCGGCCGCCGGCCGTGTCAAGGTCGGCGCCTCCTGACCGTCCTGTAGTGTACGATGGTTTGGTGTCGACGCAGCGTCGCGCGCTGACCTCTCTGATCCTCGAGCAGCGATCGCTGTACGCGATCGGCAGCACGTTCGTCGCGATCGGTCTCGCCGCGGCGCTGTCCTATCCGCTCCTGATCAAGCGCCTCATCGACGACGGCGTGCTGGCCGGGAACATGACGCGGGTGAACGAGCTCGCGCTGCTCCTGCTGGTGCTGCTGGCGGCCGAAGGCGTCGCCACCGTCATCCGCGACTACTACTTCAACCTCGCCGCCGAGCGCTTGACCGCACGGCTCCGGCAGCGCGTGTTCGATCACCTGCTCCGCCAGGAGATCGCGTTCTTCGACAGCCGGAACGTCGGCGAGCTCACGGCGCGCCTGTGGGACGACGTGACCGTGGTCGGCCGCGTCATCGGCGAGCCGTTCGGCGCGGCGGTGCGCTTCGCGCTGATCGGCGTGATCGGTACGGTCCTGCTCATCTACACCTCGCCGCTCCTCTCCGTGCTCCTCGTGCTGGCGGTGCCGCCGATCGCGCTCACGGCATGGTTCCTCGGCGGGCGCGTGAAGACGCGCTCCACGCAAACGCAGCAGGCGTACGCGGAGGCCGGCATCGTGGCCGAGGAGTCGCTCGGCGGAATTCGCACCGTGCGCGCGTTCGCTCAGGAGCCGGCCGCGCGGGCTCGCTATGGCCAGAGGCTCATGGCCGCCGTGGAGGCGGCCCGTCAGCGGATTCTCGCTAACTCCCTGCGGGCCGGCGTCGCGTTCGTGGCCGGCGAAGGGGCGGCGCTGGCCGGCCTGTGGGCCGGCGCCAATCTCATCCTCAAGGGCCGTCTCACCTCGGGCGAGGTGATCTCGTTCGTGCTGTACGGGTTCCTGGTGGCTCGAGGCCTCCGCCGGGCTTCGGACTTCTGGGGCGACGCCGTCCGTGGGCTCGGGGCGACCCAGTGGATCTTCGAGCTGCTCGGGCGCGAGCCTCACGTGCCGATCGAAGGGGGCGTGCGCCTCGCGCGCGTGGAAGGCGCCGTCACGCTGGAGGGAGTCCGTTTCCATTATCCGGCGCGGCCCGACGTGGAGGCGCTGGCGAATATCGACCTCCGCGTCCGCCCCGGTGAAGTCGTGGCCCTCGTGGGGCGCTCCGGCGCCGGCAAATCGACCATCCTGAATCTGCTGCTGCGCTTCTACGATCCCGACGAGGGTCGGATCGCGATCGACGGCCACGACGTGCGCACGCTCGACGCGTCGTGGCTGCGCTCCCAGATCGGCGTCGTCCTGCAGGAGCCGGTCCTCTTCTCGGGCACGATCGCCGACAACATCCGCTACGGATTGACCGAGCGGAGCGACGCCGAGGTGGCCGCGGCCGCCGAGCTGGCGTGCGCCCGCGAGTTCATCGAGGGCTTCCCGGCGGGGTTCGCGACCACGATCGGGACGCGCGGCGTCCAGCTCTCGGGCGGCCAGCGCCAGCGCCTGGCGATCGCGCGCGCAGTCCTTCGCCGACCCCGGGTGCTCGTCCTCGACGAAGCGACGAACGCGCTCGACTCCGAGAGCGAGGCGTTCGTGCATCAGGCGCTGCGCGCGCTCGACTACGGCCCGACGACCTTCATCATCGCCCACCGGCTGTCGACGGTGATCAACCTCGACCGCGTCGTCGTCCTCGACCGGGGCCGGATCGTCGACAGCGGCCCGCACGAGGAGCTGGTCAAGACCTCGCCGGTGTATCGCCAGCTCGTCGAAACACAGTTCGCCACCACTCGCTGATGCGCGGGCAGGGAGCACGCCCCACCGGGGGAACCGATTGACTCGCGTCGATCGGTGGACGCTCGGATACGCGCTCGCGACCGCGGCGATAGTGGCGTGGCGCTTGCCCCTGGACCGCCTGCCCATGTTCCTCGTCGTGCACGGCCTCCTGGCCGCCCTCGCGCTCCTGATGCCGCGCGCGCGACGCTCCGGGCCGGTCGGCCGATTGGTCGGGGACTGGTATCCCTTGGTCATCGTGACCGGGCTCTACACCGAGGTCGGCCTGGTCAATCTGGCGGACGGACGCGCGTACGACCGGATCGTGCTGCGCTGGGAGCAGGCGTTGTTCGGCTTCCAGCCCGCGCGCGAATGGATCCGCTGGAGCCCGTCCGTCTGGCTCTCGTGGGTCTTGCATGTCTGCTACCTGGCGTACTACCCGATCATAGCGGCGGCGCCACTCGCGCTCTGGATCAGCGGGCGAGAGGCGGCGATGCGGCGGACCGTGGCGACCATCACCGCGACGTTCTACCTCTGCTACGTCACGTTTCTCCTCTTCCCCGTCGTCGGACCACGGCTCGTGTTCCCCGCGGCCGACAACGTCGCGACCCGGACGCTGATCGCCCAGCTCACGGCGGGGCTTCTCGAGCACGGGGCGGCCTGGGGAACGGCGTTCCCGTCGAGCCACGTGGCCGGCGCGGTGGCCGCCACCGCAGCCGCGCTCCGCGAGTGGCGAGCCCTCGGCCTCGTCCTCGTCGTGCCGACGACGCTCCTGATCCTCGGGAGCGTGTACGGGCAGTTTCACTATGCCGTCGACGCCCTGGCGGGACTCGGCCTCGGACTGGCGGTCGCGCTCGGCGCCCGGCTCACGTCACGCCGGGACGCCCCGCCTGATCATCGCGCCGGAGCCGGACGGCCGCTCGACGACGCCACGAGGGCCGCGCAGGCCTCCTCGAGCTCCCGGCCCATCCGGGCTGCGGAGAAGCCCTCGCGCACCGTCTGATGAGCGCGCGCGCCCATCTCCTGCGCGAGCTGCGGGTGGCGGTACAGCGTGATCAGATGGTGCCCGACGCCTTGCCAGTCGCCGGGGCGGATCAGAAATCCGTTCCGCCCCTGGTCCACGAACTCCCCGACGCCGCCGACGTCGGTGGCGATGACGGCCTTCTTGAGGTACATGGCCTCGAGCAGCGCGTTGGGAATCCCCTCGTTGTGCGAGCACAGCACGAACACGTCGGCGGCCGCCATTCGCGGGTAGGGATTGGCGAGGTAGCCGACGAAATCGGTCGACGGGGCGATGCGCAGGTCGCGGGCCAGCGATTCGAGAGCCTGCCGGCGCCGTCCGTCTCCGATCAGGACGAGCCGGGCCTCCGGTGATCCGGTCAGCGAATGAAAGTGGGCGAAGCCGCGCAGCAGCGTGTCGATTCCCTTTCGATCGATCATGCTGGCCGCGCACGTGACGGTGAAGCGCGACGGCGCCGTGTCGCCCGGCTCGCTCTGCGCCGCGTCCAGGGCGCCGAGGTCGAGGCCGTTGCGAATGACGTGGATCCGCTCGGGTCGCGCGTAGCCCCCGTCCTGCAAGACCTGCTTGATGACGCCGGCGTTGACGACGACGGCGTCGGCCATGGTCTCGTAGGCGAAGCGTCGGTACGGTCCCAGGCGTCTCACGATGCCCAGCCGGGCGAGCGTCGGAATCCGGCCGAGCCGCCCGGCGAGTCCGGCGGCGATGATGTCCGCGGGCTTGGTCGGAATCAGGACGGAAATCCCGAGGCGGCGAATCAGGCCCGACAAGCGCCAGACGGTATACGGATCGACGGGAGTCACGAAGGGGAGCCGTGTCTTCGGCAGCGTGATGTTGCGGCCCACGGCCTCGTGCCGATACGCCAGGTGCACGCCGTGCGCCGGCGCCAGGGCGGTCATGGCCATCGAGACCCACTTCTCGTTGCCACCCCAGGAGCGAGCCGAGTTCAGGAAGAGCAGGTTCACGAAGAGCGGGGCGACGGCACGAAGCGTGCCGCGGGCGTGCGATAGTGATGCGTGCGGTGGTGCCGAAAGCGATCGCGCGTCAAATGCGCCGTCTCCGTCACCGCGCCAGTCTAGCCGTGGGTGCGGGGACTGACAAGGCGCGGCGGGCCCGATGAGCGGCCGCGTCGCCGTCACGGGCGCCAACGGATTCATCGGCCAGACCGTCGTGCGTCACTTCCGGGACGCCGGATGGGAGGTGCGGGCGATCGTGCGGCCCGGGCGGCGGCGCGCGGTGCCCGACGGAGTCGAGGCGGTCGCCATCCGCTTTACCGCATCCGAGCTGGCCCGCGCCGCCGAGGGGACCGACGTCGTCGTTCACACGGCCGGCCTGACGCGGGCCGCGTCGGCGCGGCAGTTCCACGGCGCGAACGTCGAGGTCACGCGCGAGGTGGTGCGGGCCACGGTCGAGACCGGCGCGCGGCTCGTGCACATCTCCAGTCAGGCGGCCGCCGGCCCGGGAACTCCCGCGCGGCCCCGCCTCGAGGACGATCCCCCGTGTCCCCTGACGGCGTACGGCCGAAGCAAGCTGGCCGGCGAAGAGGTGGTGAGAGCGTCGCGCGGCCTCAACTGGACAATTCTAAGACCGGGACCGGTCTACGGTCCGGCGGATCGCGCCGCGCTGCCGCTCTTCCGCCTGGCCCGGCGGGGCATCGCGCTCGAGGTCCCCCGCGATCCGGCGCCCGCCTACACGTTCGCTCACGTCGACGACATCGCGCGCGGCATCGTCGTGGCCGCCACGTCGGCGTCGGCCGAGCGCCAGGTGTTCGCGCTCGGGCATCCCGAGAGCTTGACGGTGGAAACGCTGACCGACACGCTGGCGCGGGTCCTGGGCCGGCCCTGTCGTCGCGTGCGGATCCCCTACGCGCTCCTGCTCCTGGCCGCCGTGGCCGGCGACGCGGCGGCGCTGTGCGGGCGCCCGCTGGCGATCGACCGGGCGCGCCTGACCGAGCTCATGGCGCCGGGCTGGGTGTTCAGCGTCGAGAAGGCCAGAGAGCGGCTCGGCTTCACGGCGCGCATCGATCTCCTCGAAGGGCTCGCGTCGACCGCGGCCTGGTACACGCGCGAGGGCTGGCTGACGAGCTGAGCGGCGACCGGTCGGCGCTCAGCGGCGAGCCAGGAGCCGGCGGAACTCGGCGAGATCGTCCGCGGGCACGTCGGGACGCTCGCGCAGGGCGGCGTCGACCGCGTCCGGATCGCTGTCGATCGCGCGCGCCGTCTTCGCGATGTCGACGACGATCCGGTTCGTGACCCGCGTCGCGCGCGGCGCGATGATCGCCGTGAACAGACGAGCGAGCATCCCGAAAACGGCGTTGTCGATCCGAACGAAGGTCGCCATCGCCGAGGTGATGAGGCTCTTGCCCTCGTCCGCGGGCTCGACGGTGTACTCGAGCACGGCCACGACGCGCCCATGGATCGCGGGCAGAACGGCCGGCTGGTAGCGGCCCTGCATGAAGAAGACGCGGCTGCCCGGCGCCGCGTACACGATCTGGAACTGCACCAGCGCGCCGGCGCGGTCGTCGAGCCAGAGCCCGTCGGACTCGCGCCAGATGCGATAGCGATTCACCTTGAGCGCCTGGATGATGTGCGTCGCCAGCTCCGGATGGTCGAGCAGGTACTCGAAGAGATCGCGTCGCAGGCGAAAGGCCTCGCCGCTCGAGCGTGCCGACACCGACACGTGCTCGGTGACCTCCCGCAGCCGCGCTCGCTCCGCCGCGGGCAGATCGGGAGGCAGCGCGGCGATCGGCCCTGTCGCGCGTGCGCTCCCGGCGAGGAGCAGCAACAGGCCCGCGCCACCCGCCGCGATACGGACGAGCCGCGAGCGCCACGGGCGCGCGCCGATGCGGGCGGTCAGGGGCCGGGCCATGGTGATGGCGCTCAGTATATGTCCCGCGTGCGCCGCCGCCGCCGGGCTACACTCGGGCGATGCCACCTCTCGAGATCGTGCCGGTCGAAAAGGGGAGAGCGTGGCGCGAGTTCATCGACCTTCCGTATCGTCTCCACGGTGGGCACCCGCACTTCGTGCCTCCGCTGCGGCGTGAGCACCGCGAGCTGTTCGACCGGGCTCGCCACCCGTTCTTCCGCCATGCGGACGCCGCGCTCTTCCTGGCGCGCCGCGACGGCCGCCCGGTCGGCCGCATCGAGGCGGTCGTCAATCACGCGCACAACCAGTTTCACAACGACCGGGTCGGATTCTTTGGCGGCTTCGAGTGCGAGGACGATCGCGCCGTTTCGGACGCGCTGCTCGAATGCGCCGCGCGCTGGCTTGCCGCGCGCGGGATGCACGTCATGCGGGGGCCCGCGACGCACTCGACCAACGAGGAATGCGGTCTCCTCATCGAGGGGTTCGACGAGCCGCCGATGGTCGGGATGCCCTACAACCCGCCGTACTATGCCGCGCTGCTCGAGGGCTTCGGCCTCACGAAGGCGAAGGACCTCTTCGCCTGGGAGATACGCGCGGATCAGGCGATCCCCGACAAGATCGCGCGCGTCGCCGAGATGGTGCGAAAGAGCACAGACGTCGTCCTTCGTCAGGTGAACTTCGCCGACTACACGGCCGAGATCCGGCGAGCCATGGACGTCTACAACGCCGCGTGGACCCGCAACTGGGGGTTCGTTCCGCTCACGGAAGCCGAGTTCGTGTATGCCGCCAAGCAGCTGAGACCCGTCCTGGAGCGCTTGCCCGAGGGAGCCATGGTGGCGGAGGTCCGCGGGCGCCCCATCGCGTTTTGCCTGGCGGTTCTGGACGTCAATCAAGCGCTCGCGCGCCTCCGGGGCGGGCGCCTCTTCCCGTTCGGGTTCTGGACTCTGCTGCGCGGTCTGCGGCGCGTCCGGCAGGCGCGCATCATGGCGCTCGGCATCCGGCCCGAGTTTCGCCACCGCGGCATCGACGCCCTCCTCTACTTCGAGATCTTGAGCCGCGGCCGGCGTCTCGGCTACCGCCGGGCGGAGATCGGTTGGACCCTGGAGGACAATCGCGCGATGAACCGCGCGATTCTGCTGGGCGGCCGGCATCACAAGACCTACCGGCTCTACGACGTGGCGCTCGCGTGAGTGCGCACTTCCGCTTGACTTCTTTGCTTGGCTGCCATTAACTCGGGCCTACGCTCCATCCGGCGGAGCTTCGCGCGTCGCCGGGCACGATTTTCACGCACGAGGACATCGAATGGGACCCTGTCACGGCCGGGTGGCGCTGGTCACCGGTAGCTCGCGGGGGCTGGGTCGCGTCATCGCCCAGAAGCTCAGTGAGGCGGGCGCTGACCTCGTCCTCAACTACCGCAAGGCCGGAGGCCGCTCGGAGGCCCAGGCGCGCGCGCTCGCCAAGGAGCTCGTCGAGCGCGGCTCCCGCGCGGTGGCCATCCAGGCCGACATCAGCCAGAAAGACGCGGTCGCGACGATGTTCCAGGAGATCGCCGCCCAGTACGGCCGCCTGGACATCCTCGTCCTCAACGCGGCGCGCGCGCCGTTCAAGAAGATCGGCGAGCTCCTCCGGCGCGATCTGCTCGAGCTCGTCGAGAACAACTACTTCAGCAACGTCTACTGCATGCAGCAGGCGCTGCCGCTGATGCAGGGACGCCCCGGCCACGTCGTGTTCGTCTCGAGCCTCGGCAGCCGCTTCGCGCTGCCCAGCTATCCGCTCGGCAGCATGAAGGCGGCCATGGAGGCGCTCGTCAAGCAGTGGGCCGTCGAGCTCCAGGATCGCCAGATCACGGTGAACGGCGTCACCGCGGGTCTTCTGAAAACGGATTCGCTGATGGTCCTGCGGCAGTACTGGCCCGGCGTCGAGCGGCTGCCCGCGTCCGCGTTCGTCGACCTGGAGGACGTGGCGGGCGTGGTGCTCTTCCTCTGCACCGACGCCGCGCGCAGCATTCGAGGCCAGAACATCGTCGTGGACAACGGACTTTCCAACGAGCTCTTGCACCCGGCGTCCGCCGGCTGACGTCGGAGAGCCACGATTCAGGGGATGGACACGAGGAGAGAATGGCCGAATCATTGATCAGCCCGGATCACATCTATCGCGAGATCCAGAAGGCCATCGCCGATGCCCTGCAGATTTCCGAGCAGAAGGTCGAGCCCGACAGCTCGCTCATCCGCGACCTGGCGGCGGAATCCCTGGATTTCATCGACATCAATTTCCGTCTCGAGCAGCGGTTCAACGTGGGGATGCCGCGGAAATATTTTCTGGAGCACGTGGAGGAGCTGTTCGGCGAGGGCACCGCGATCGACGAGAGCGGCCGCCTCACCGAGGCGGCCGTGACGATCTGGAACGCGCGGCTCGGGTCGGCCGGACCGCGGGTGCACGCCGGCATGCCGCTCGACGACGTGCCCGCCCTCGTCACGCCGCGCACGCTGGTGATGATCGTCGAGGAGATCCTCGCCACCTGTCCGGCCACCTGTCCCAGCTGCGGCAAGGCCGCGTGGGCGGTCGCCGACGGCAGCCCGATCACCTGCGGCGGGTGCGGTGCGCACGCCCCGCTCCTGGCGGGTGACGATGTGATCCGCCGCTGGCTCGAGGATTTTCGGGCGCGGGGCGGCTCGGTGAGCCGCGCCTCTTGACCGTCGCTTCACCCCGCGCGGCCGATCGCCGGCGCGTGGTCGTCACCGGCGTGGGCATGATCACGCCGCTCGGCCGGAACACCGGCGAGACCTTCGAGCACGCCAGCCAGGGCCGCTCGGGCATCGATTACCTCCGCGCCTTCGACACCCGCGGCCTCCCCGTGCGGATCGGCGGCGAGGTCGCCGATCAGTGGATCCAGCAGCCGCCGGGCGTGGCCGCCCGGCTCGAGCGAATGGCGTCCCGCGCGATCCAGCTCATGTGGACCGCCGCCATGGAAGCCACCGAGCAGGCCAAGCTCGGCCGGATCAGGGACCGGTACCGGATCGGCGTGATTCTCGGCTATCACGGCGAGACCTCGTCCCTCGGCGACATCGCGCGGATCTTCCGGGCGTGGGACGGCGACGGGCAGTGGGATGCGACCCGGCTCCGGCAGGGCGGGTACGACGCCTTCTCGCTCGTCCGACACAAGGTCGACGTCGGGCCGACGCTGATCTCGCGCATCTTCGACTGCCGCGGGTCCAGCATCGGCATCGCCTCCGCCTGCGCCGCCGGCGGCCAGGCGATCGGCGAGGCCTACCGGCTCATCAGGTCGAGACGGGCGGACGCGGCGATCGCCGGCGGGTGCGAGGCGTCGCTGACGTACCTCGGGCTCTCCGGGTTCATTCTCCTCAAGGCGCTCACCGAGCGCTACGCGTCGCCCCCGACGGCGTCCCGTCCATTCGACCGCAAGCGCAGCGGCTTCGTCATCTCCGAGGGGGCGGGGGCGCTCGTTCTCGAGGATCTCGATCACGCGCGCGAGCGTGGCGCCCCGATCCTGGGCGAGGTGCTCGGCTACGGCGACTCGACCGACGCCTATCGCATCACCGATATTCACCCGCAGGCCGACGGCGCGGTGCTCGCGATGGCCCGGGCCATCGAGGACGCCGGCGTCGAGCGGGGCCAGATCGGCTACATCAACGCCCACGGCACCTCGACCGTGCAGAACGACGCCCTCGAGACCCTCGCCGTCAAGCGGGTCTTCGGGGAGCGGGCGGCCTCCGTTCCCTTGAGCTCGAACAAGTCGATGCTCGGCCACACCATCGGGGCGGCCGGCGCCATCGAGGCGATCCTGACGCTCGAGGGCATCCGTCAGTCGCTGCTCTTGCCGACGATCAACCACGAGACACCGGACCCGCGCTGCGATCTCGACTACGTGCCGAACGTGGCGCGCCGCGTTCCCCACCGGATCGCCCTCAGTAACTCCTTCGGCTTCGGGGGGCACAACGCCTCGGTCTGCATCGGCGCGTTCGAGGACGGCTGATGCGCTTTCTGTTCATCGACAGAGTCACCGGTCTGGAACGCGGACGCCGCATCACGGGCATCAAGTCGTTCGCCGCCACCGAGCCGTTTCTGGAGTCGCACTTCACCCGGGCGGCCCTGGTCCCGGGCGCCCTCCTCATCGAAGCGATGGCGCAGCTGCTGGGCTGGCTGGCGAGCTACACCTACGATTTCCGCTGCGTGTCCGTGCTGGCGCTGATCTCCGACGTGACGGTTCCGGCCGCCCTGAAGCCCGGCGCCCGCGTCGAGATCGACGGGCAGCTCCTGACGACCACCGAGCGGGACTCGCTCGGCGCGGCGACCGCCACGGTCGACGGGCGGATCGTCGCCCGGGTGAACCGGCTGATCCTCCACCACGTTCCGCTCCCGGCGGGCGAGACGGCGCGGGACTTCTTCCTCTACTACGCCGGCGTCGACGATCTGGCTTCGCTCGAGCGGCCCGCATGACGATCGACCTGGCCGGCAAGGTTGCGCTGGTCACCGGCGGCGGTCGCGGCATCGGTCGGGCCTGCTGCCAGGCCCTCGCGCGACTGGGCGCGACGGTGATCATCAACTACCGGCGCTCCCGCGAGGCTGCCGAAGGACTCGAGAAGGAGATCGTCGGCGAGGGCGGCGGCGCGCGCGCGTATCAGGCGGACGTGTCGGAGCCGGCCGCCGTCGACGGGATGTTCAGCTTCATCGCTCAGGAATATCGCCGGCTCGACATCCTGGTGAACAACGCCGGGATCGTTCAGGACACGCTGCTGCTCTCCATGACGATCCAGGACTGGGCCTCCGTCCAGGCCACGAACCTGACCGGCGCGTTTCTGTGCACACGACACGCCGTCGAGGTGATGCTGCGGCAGGGCGGCGGCAAGATCGTCAACATCGCCTCGGCGAGCGCCGACGTCGGCGGGCGCGGCCAGACCAACTACGCCGCCGCCAAGGGCGGGCTCGTGGCCTTCAGCCGGGCGGGCGCCGTCGAGCTCGCCCGCAAGGGGATTCGCATCAACGCGGTGCTGCCCGGCATCATCGAGACCGACATGAGCCTTCAGGTGCGCCAGAGGGCCTCCGCCAAGCTGCTCGAGCGCATCCCGGCGCGTCGATTCGGCCGGGTGGAAGAGGTCGCCGCGCTCGTGGCGTTCCTCGTCTCGGACGCGTCCGACTACATCGTGGGACAGGCCATCGCCGTCGATGGCGGTCTCAGCGCCTCCTGAGGGTCCGGTGCGCTACTACCTCGTGGACCGGATCTCGGAGTGGGAAGTCAACAAGCGCATCCGGGGCGTGAAGAACGTCGCGATGACCGAGGACTTCCTGCAGTATCACTTCCCGCGACGGCCCACGATGCCGGGGGTCCTGCTCCTCGAGTCGATGACCCAGCTCGCCGGATGGCTGGAGGCGATCAGCTCCGAGTTCGAGCGCTGGTTCCTGCTCGAGCACGTCACGAGCTGCAAGTTCTACGACCTGACCGGACCGGGCGACCAGGTCGAGATCGCGCTCGACGTCGTGGCCGGTGCGGAGCCGTCGCGCCGGCGCTACCGCGGCACGGGCAGCGTCGGCGGCAAGCGGCGCATCGTCGCCGAGTTCGACGGGCAGGTGATTCCGCTCGCCGACATCGAGGCCCCCGCGAGCCAGCGCCAGCTCTTCGAGATACTCACGAACACCGCGACCTTCTCGCTGGCGCCGAACCCGGGTGGCGCCGTCCGATGAGCGAGCGGATCGTCGCGATCACCGGCATGGGCGTCATCTCGTCGCTCGCCGCCTCCCTGGAGGGTCACTGGCAGGGGCTGCTCCAGGGGGCGACCGGCATCCGCGAGCTCGGGGGCGAGGAGCTGCCGCGGGCGCTCCGCTATGCGGGCCGGGTGGACGACGACGCGCTGCCCCCCGATACGCCACCCGAGGTGCTCAAGCAGGGGCGGCTCATCAGCCCGAGCTCGCGGCTCGGGCTCCGCGCTGTGGACGAGGCGATGCGCGGCTCGAGCCTCGACCTGTCGCAGATCGAGCCGTCGCGCCGGGCGCTTTACATCGGCGCCTCCGACTACAGCAAGGCCTCCTACCGTGACTTCTACGCGGCCTTTCGGGAGGCCGGCGTGGCCGGTGGTCACGCCGTCGACACGGAGCGCGTCAACAAGGCGACACTCCACACTGTGGACCCGTTCTTTCTCCTCGAGAGTCTGACGAACAACCTCGTGGCCTTCGTCTCCCGGCGCTATCAGCTGCAAGGTCCCAACACGACCCTCGCCAGCCATTCTCCCTGCGGGGCGCAGGCGCTGGAGCTGGCCGCTCGCAGCCTCCTCCAGGAGCAGGCCGACGTCGCGATCGTGGTCGGTACCTGCGTCTGGAGCCCGCTCGTCTCCCTGTTCGACCTGGACGCGCTCGGGCTCCTGTCGCGATGCCGGGAGGGATCGACGTCGTTCAGACCCTTCGATGGCCGGCGGGACGGCTTCATCGCGGGCGACGGCGCCGCTGCCCTCGTCCTGGAGCCGCTTGACCGTGCACGCGCGCGATCGGCTCGGGTGCTCGGGTGTATCCGGGGCCTGGCGAGCTTCACCGACGGGGGCGCCACCGGAAGCCTCGGCGTGTCGGTGGAGACGGCGCGACGGGCGCTGACCGCCGCCGTCGACGAGGCGGGGATACGCCCGAAGGAGCTGGCCTTCATCTCGCCGCACGGGAGCGGCACGCGCAAGGGGGACCGGGTCGAGCTCTCCGCGCTCGCGGATCTGCTGAGCGGTGATCACGCATCGGTACCGATCTCGGGGCTGAAGCCGTACACCGGCCACATGGGCGCGGCGAGCGACCTCGCCGAGGTCGCCCTGTCACTGACCGCGCTCGAGCACGGGATGGCGCCGGCGACGCTGAACTTCAGGACGCCCGAAGCCGGCTTCGAGGAAGTCGACGTCGTCACCGCGCCTCGACGTGTCGGAGCCCGGTACGCCCTGTCGATGAGCCAGGGGCTGGGGGGTCAGTCCCTGGCCGTCGTTCTCTCCGCGGGCTCCTGACCGGAGCCGATCTGTCCCGAGAACCCTAGCGCGGCTGCGCCGGGGACTTGTCGCCGGGGCTCATTTGCCGATCACCACCAGTTGCCGCGCTTGCGGACGGCCGCGAGCGCCGCGGAGGCCTGGCCGACCACCTGGCGGGTGTCGTAGGCCATGAGCTTGCCCCGGCGCTTGAGGATGCGCCCGTCCACGACCACCGTGTCGACGTTCGACGGCTGCGCGGCCTCCACCAGCATGTGCGCCGGGTCGGTGAACACGCCGATGTTGACGTCGCGGGTCGAGACCATGATGAGGTCGGCGCGCTTGCCCGGCTTCAGCGAGCCGACGCGATCGTCGACCCCCATCGAGCGCGCGCCCTCGATCGTGGCCAGCTCGAGCACGCGCCGCGCCGGCAGCTTGAACTCGTTCTCGGTGCGGCTGTTCTCGACGTTCTGGATCGCCTTCATGATGGCGAACATGTCGGCGTTACCCGACAGCACGGTCGTGTCCACCGACAGGCCGAGCGTGACACCGGCCGCCAGGAGCTCGCCGGTCTGGGGAAAGCCGAAGCCGATTCGCAGCTCCGTGTAGGGCGATACGCTCACACACGAGCCGGCCGCGGCGATGGCGTGAATCTCCTCCGGCGTGATCCAGATCGCATGGATGAGCTGGACGTCCTTGCCGAGCAGGTTGGCCTTGGCCAGGGCGTCGACCGCGCCGGCCCTGGAGCGCAGGTTGGCGACGTGGACCGAGATCGGGAGGCCGGCGGCGCGCGCCGTGTCGAACTCCTTGCGGTAGACCTCGGGCGGGATCACGGCCGGCGCCGCGCCCATGCCGCGCCAGGCCAGCCCGAGGTCGAGCAGGCCCTCGCTAGAGAGGCTCTTCCACTCCCGGCGTAGCCGCTCGAGGTCGGCGAGATCGATCGTCTCGGTCGCGGGATGAGCCTGCGGCGTCCCGTACGAGAATCGGCCGCGCAGCCCGGACTCCCTGAGCGCTCTCAGGTTGGCGGCGGCGAACTCGGGGCCGCGGATATTGTGGCACCAGTCGTGGACGAACGTGAATCCGCTGAACAGCGCCTCGACGGCGGCCAGGCGGGTTCCCTGGTACATGTCGCCGGGCGTGAACAGCTTGCCCAGAGTCGCGACGGTCGGGAAATAGCCGAGCTCGCGCTTGTCGCCGGCCATGCTCCGGAGCAGCGTGTTCCACATGTGCCAGTGGGTATCGACGAAGCCCGGCAGCACGATCATGTCGCGCCCGTCGATCGCGTCCGCGCCGCCCGCCTTGAGACCGGCGCCGACGGCGACGATGGCGCCGTTCTTGACGTGCACGTCGCCGCGGGCGATGTCGCCGAGCGTCGGGTCCATCGTCATCACGTAGCCGCTGCGGATGACGAACTCGCCGCGAGCGGGGAGATTGAATGTTCCACGCGACTCCACGGCTCCGGCCACGTCCGCGCCGGCGGCGACCGTCAACGCCGCGGCGCCGCCCAGAAAGGACCGTCGGCTCATCGTCGTCTTCATTGGGCGGTCCAGCCCCCGTCGATGACGAGCTCGCTGCCGGTCACGTAGGCGGCCTCGTCCGAGGCCAGATAGAGGACGCCGTACGCGACCTCGTCGGGCTCGCCGTACCGGCCGAGCGGGATCCGGGAGATCATCAGCTGGCGCACGGCGGGATCGGCGCGGCGGCGCTCGGTCATCGGCGTCACGATCGGTCCGGGGTGAACCGAGTTGGCGCGGATGCCTTCGCGCGCGTACTGGATGGCCGTGGCCTTCGTCAGGAGGCGGACGGCGCCCTTGGAGGCCTGGTACTGCGGGCTGCTGTTGTCGGTCCCGACCAGGCCGAGCTGGGACGAGATGTTGATGATCGACCCGCCGCCGGCCCGGCGCATGGCCGGGATGGCGGCCTTCGTGCCGAGGAACACGCCCTTGGCATTGATGTCCATCGTGCGCGTCCAGTCCTCGACCGTCGTGTCCTCGATCCGGCCCCAGCCGCCGATGCCCGCGTTGTTGACCAGGACGTTCAGCGCGCCGAAGCGGGACGCGGCGAGACCGACGGCGGCCTGCCAGTCGGCTTCGCTGGTGACGTCGAGCCGCACGAAAGCGGCCTCACCGCCCTTGGCCTTGATGTCGGCCTCGACCGCGTGGCCCTCGGCCACCAGGATGTCGCCGATGACCACGCGCGCGCCTTCACGCGCGAACAGGCGCGCCTCGGCGGCACCCATCCCGCGCGCACCCCCGCTGATCAGCGCGACCTTCCCGGCAAGTCTCATGGTCGCCTCGTTCGAGCGTCGGGCGACGGCCAGGCCGCCGGCTCAGCCGCCGAATCGCCGCTCGCGTTGCTGGTAGGCACGGACGGCTCGCAGGAAGTCGACCTTGCGGAAGGCCGGCCAGTGCGCGTCGCAGAAGTAGAATTCGCTGTAGGCGCTCTGCCACAGGAGGAAGCCCGAGAGCCGGATCTCACCGCTGGTGCGGATGATGAGATCCGGATCCGGCAGGTCCGGCGCGTAGAGGTACTGGCCGATCGTCTCCTCGGTGACGCCGTCGATGATGGTCTGGAGGTCTTCCCCCTGCTTGCTTCGCTCGCGGAGCATGGCCTGAACCGCGTCGATGATCTCCTGACGGCCCCCGTATGCGACCGCGAACGTGAGGACCATCTTGCGATTGCCGGCCGTCGCCTGTTCGGCGGCCCGGATCGCCGCGATCGTCGAGTCGGGCAGAAGGTCGAGCTTTCCGACGGCGCGGATACGGAGACCGAGGCGGTGGAACTTCGGATGCCCGGCGAGCGCGGTGAGCTTGGATTCGACGGCCGAGAGGATTCCGGATATCTCGGTCGCCGGCCGCCTGAAGTTGTTCGTCGAGAACACCCACAGGCTGACGGCCGGAATGCCGACCTCGGCGCACCACTCGAGCACGTCGTCGAGCTTGTCGGCCCCGAGCGCGTACGCCTCGCGAAGGTCGGGTACCCCGCGCTCGAGGGCGAAGCGGCGGTTGCCGTCGAGGATGATGCCGAGATGCCGGGGAACGGTGCGGTCCCGAACCTGACGGAGCAGGAGCCGCGCGTAGAGGTAATAGAGGAGGCTGCGCATGGTCAGAAGTTCACGCTAGCCCCCTCGGGGCGAGCGAGTCAAGAAAACCGGGGACTCGCTCGGCCGGCTCCCGCCGACTCACGGCCGGCTCCCGCCGACTAGGGTAGCGCGCTGACGGCGCTCCGCAGCTCCTGGATGTGGGCGGCCTTGGCCATGGTCTCGCCGGGCACGAGGGTCGGGTCGGTGTACGTCGGCACCGTTCTGCCGAGCGCCTGGTAGATCTGGTTCACGGCGGTCCTCAACTCGAGGATATGGACCGTCTTGAGCGGAGTCGTTCCCGGGGTGAGCGTCGCGTCGGTCCAGGTGAAGGCCGCGAGCCCGTTCCGCGCCCTGGCGGCCACAATCGCTGTCCGAAGCTCCGTGATGTGCACAGCCTTCTCGACCGTGGTCGCTGCGACCAGCGGATTGTCCGTGAAGCCTCCGGTGGTGGAGAACGTGGCAGTGACCGTGGTAGCGGCGCTGAGCGTGACGGTACAGGTACCGGTGCCGGAGCAGCCGCCGCCGCTCCAGCCAGTAAAAGTGGAGCCGGCGGTGGGCGTCGCAGTCAAGGCGACGGCGGTGCTGCCGGAGAAGCTGGCAGAACAGGTCGCACCGCAAGAAACGCCTGCCGGGCTGCTGGTCACGGTCCCGGCGCCCGCGCCTGTCTTGGAGACGGTCAGCGTGAAGGACTGCGACGCGAACGTGGCAGTGACGGTCGTGGCCGCGCTCATCACAACGGTGCAGGAAAGGTTGCCTGCGCAACCGCCACCACTCCAGCCGGTGAAGGTAGAGCCGGCGGCCGGCGTCGCGGTCAAGGTGACGGCGGTGCCACTGGCGAACGGCGCGGAACACGCGGCGCCGCAGGCAATGCCAGCCGGGCTACTGGTCACCGTTCCGGCGCCAGCGCCGGCCTTGCTCACGGTCAGCGTGAAGGTTTGAAGGGCGAACGTCGCAGTGACGGTGGTGGCGGCGCTCATCGTGACGGTGCAGGCGCCGGTGCCGGTGCAGCCGCCACCACTCCAGCCGGTGAAGGTAGAGCTAGCGTCGGGGGTGGCGGTCAAGGTGACGGCGGTGCCGCTGGCGAACGGCGCGGAACATGTGGCGCCGCAGGCGATACCGGCCGGGCTGCTGGTCACCGTCCCGGCGCCGGCGCCGGCCTTGCTCACGGTCAGCGTGAAGGTTTGAAGTGCGAATGTCGCAGTGACGTTGGTGGCGGCGCTCAACGTGACGGTGCAGGTGCCGATGCCAGTGCAGCCGCCACCGCTCCAGCCGGCGAAGGTAGAGCCGGCGGCCGGCGTGGCGGTCAAGGTGACGGCGGTGCCGACGGTGAACGAAGCCGAGCAGGCAGCCCCGCAGGAGATACCGGAGGGCGCGCTGCTGACGGTGCCGCTGCCGGTGCCGGTCTTGGTCACGCTGAGGGCAAAGGACTGCTGGACGAACCCGGCAGTGACGGAGGCGGCAGCGCTCATCGTGACGGTACAGGTGCCGGAGCCGGAGCAGCCGCCACCACTCCAGCCGGTGAAAGTAGAGCTGGCGTCGGGCGTCGCAGTCAAGGTCACGGCGGTGCCGCTGGCGAACGGTGCGGAACACGTGGCGCCGCAGGCGATGCCGGCCGGGCCGCTGGTCACCGCTCCCGCGCCAGCGCCGGCCTTGCTCACGGTCAGCGTGAAGGTTTGAAGGGCGAACGTCGCCGTGACGGAGGTGGCGGCGTTCAGCGTGACGATGCAGGTGCCGGTGCCGGAGCAGCCACCACCGCTCCAGCCGGTGAAGGTGGAGCTGGCGTCGGACGTGGCGGTCAGGGTCACGGCGGTGCCACTAGCGAACGGTGCGGAACACGTGGCGCCGCAGGTGACGCCAGCCGGGCTGCTGGTTACCGTCCCGGCGCCGGCGCCGGCTTTGCTCGCCGTCAGCGTGAAGGTCTGTAGGGCGAACGTCGCGGTGACAGAGGCGGCAGCGCTGATCGTGACGGTACAGGGGCCAGTGCCGGAGCAGCCGCCACCACTCCAGCCGGTGAAAGTAGAGCTGGCGTCGGGGGTGGCGGTCAAGGTGATGGCGGTACCGCTAGCGAACGGCGCGGCGCACGTGGCGCCGCAGGCGATGCCGGTGGGCGAACTGGTGATGGTCCCGGTCCCAGTGCCCGACTTGCTGGCGGTGAGCGTGAAGGATTGCTGCGCGAAGGTGGCGGTGACGGAGGCGGCAGCGCTCATCGTGACGGTACAGGGGCCGGTGCCGGAGCAGCCACCGCCGCTCCAGCCGGAGAAGGTAGAGCCGGCGGCGGGGGTCGCGGTCAAGGTGACGGCGGTACCACTGGCGAACGGCGCGGAACACGTGGCGCCGCAGGCGATGCCGGCCGGGCTACTGGTCGCCGTTCCGGCGCCAGCGCCGGCCTTGCTCACGGTCAGCGTGAAGGTTTGAAGGGCGAACGTCGCAGTGACGGAGGTCGCGGCGCTGATCGTGACGGTACAGGGGCCGGTGCCGGAGCAGCCGCCACCACTCCAGCCGGTGAAGGTGGAGCTGGCGTCGGGCGTGGCGGTCAAGGTGACGGCGGTACCACTGGCGAACGGCGCGGAACACGTGGCGCCGCAGGCGATGCCGGCCGGGCTACT
>Ga0137403_10000515_pt1 | contig 50344 bp, 45 predicted proteins | sample CZOMad2_1_16fung_FD_122057 | JGI IMG/M metagenome (GOLD analysis project Ga0137403, IMG submission 122057) | Vadose zone soil fungal communities from Angelo Coast Range Reserve, California, USA - CZOMad2_1_16fungal (Hybrid Assembly) | ecosystem: Environmental > Terrestrial > Soil > Vadose zone... | reverse complement strand
TGACCAAGGTTATCGCCACCGGGGGCCTCGCCACGCTCATCGGCGCCGCTTCAAAAGACATTGCGACCGTAGATGACCTGCTCACCCTCGAAGGCCTGCGCATCATCTGGGAGAGAAATGCCGCACCCCGTGTGGTTGCCGGGAAGCACGTCGCGCCTCGCAAGCCTGCACCCGTTCACTGACGTCCCTGCAACCTGCGGAGATCCTTGGAAAACTACTTCAATTACTTCACTGAAATCGAGGAGCATTTCCAGCGCCATCGCAGCTCCACGCTGCTGCTCTCGACGCTCGATTGGGCGTTGATCGAAACCTGGAAAGATGCTGGCATCCCGCTTGAAGCTGTTCTACGGGGCATTGATTCGACGTTCGAGCACCATGCCAAGCGTCCCGCTCGGACGCGCAAGATCAATGGCCTAGCCTTCTGTTCGCAAGAGGTGCTCTCCGCCGCCGAAGACATGAAGGAAGCCACGGTCGGCACAGGGAGACCGTCCTCCGCAGCCAAAGGCATGGACACGGCGGAAATTGAGTTGTTCCTACTCAAGAATGCAGAACGTCTGGAAGCTGCGAGGCTGCCCGAGAGCCCCACCGCATCACCCCGCGCAGTCGCTACCGATACAGCCCGAGTTCTGCGGGAGTTAGCGCAGAGGCTGTCAGCAGGTCCCGACTCAAACCTCGAAGACCTGGAGCGCCGCCTCACAGTGCTCGAAGAAAAGTTGTTCGCCGTGCTCCACGCCGCCGCCCCGGACGACCTGCTATTGCAAGTCCGCACGGCCGCCGATCGAGAACTTGCACCCTACCGCAGAAAAATGCCCGCCGCGCAAATCGAGCAACTCCATAAGCAGTTCGTCAACAAACGGCTCCTGGAAGAACACGGCCTGCCGCGCCTCAGCCTCTTCTACATGTAAAAAGAAAAAACCCGCCAGAGAACCAGTTTGGTCTCTGGCGGGGACTACCTTGCTGAAGCCTCTTCCCCCCGAAATCAGCTCCTGCTCGGTAAGCTCGCAAAATTGTTGTGTGCCAGAGCGCCCCCTTCGTTCCATCCAGCAACTCTGGGCTGGCGCGTTGTTCGCTGCCACACACCAATAGTGAAAGCAACCCACGTGCCAACCCGAGGCCAGTCCGAAAGTTGCATCAGTCCTCGCGGAAATGATTGATAAGCAGCGGCTTGCAGGGGGATGCGGAATGGGCGCCTGATCAAAAATGGTGCCGAGCGTCTATCCAACTCACGAGTATCTATCCGTCCGGATAGTCTGGCCTGCCGGAAGATTCGAAGCACAAGGTATGCTGGAGGAATTGAACCGAGGCCAATGCGGCCTGCATTACCCATCGAATGCAATTGACCATCGAAAAACTCGTATACGGCGGCGATGGCTTGGCTCGCCTACCAGCCGATGCCTCGGGAAAAGGCAAAGCCGCCTTCGTTCCCTTTGTCCTCGCCGGGGAGGAAATCGCCGCCACTCTCATGGAGCAAAAGTCAGGCTTCGCACGCGGAAGACTGGACGCCGTGCACCGCCCTTCCCTGGACCGTGTATCCCCACCCTGCCCGCACTTCGGTTCCTGCGGAGGTTGCCACTACCAGCACGCAACCTACGCCGAGCAACTGCGGATCAAGACGGAAATCCTGCGAGAAAACCTCCGCCGCCTGGCCAAGCTGGAATTGGCGGTTGAAATTCAGGTCCACGCCTCGCCCCCCTGGAATTACCGAAACCGCACACGAGTGGCTTTGCGGCACGAGCGTGGGTTCGAGTTGGGCTATCGCCGGATGGGCTCGGAACAAATTCTAGCGGTCGAAACGTGCCCAATCAGTTCGCCGCTGCTCCAGAAAGCGATGACCGCTCTGTGGGCGCTAGGCCGCAACGGGCAAGTTCCGGCGTCGCTGCAAGAGGTTGAGTTTTTCTCCAATGCAGACGACACCAAGCTCTTGCTCAGCCTTTTTCGACGCGGTGAAACCGCGAAACCCGAGGCCGACCTCAAATCGTTCGTCTCCCAGCTCCAATCTGATCTCGCCGAGTTGGAAACGGTCGCACTCTTTGCTGGGCGACAACACCATCGCAAGAACCAAGAACCCGAAGACGAGAAACCGCAGATCCTGGCCGGCAGCGGTTTCCTCACCTACGCGGTCTCCGGCCATAACTACCAGGTCAGCGCCGGGGCTTTCTTCCAAAGCAACCGTCACCTCATCCCGACTCTGGTCGAAATCGTCACCAAAGACCGCAACGGAGACACTGCCCTCGACCTCTACGCCGGAGGCGGCCTGTTTTCCCTCCCCTTGGGAGCGCAATTTCAGAGCGCCGTCGCCGTAGAATCGTCCCCGGCTTCCTTCCGCGACCTGCGCCGCAATTTACCGCCCAACGCTAAGGCAATCCGCTCAACGGCCGAGGCCTATTTGCAGAATGCCAGTAAGAAACTTCGGCCGGACCAAATCGTCGTCGACCCTCCTCGAGCAGGCCTCGGCGCCAAAACGGCCCGCGCCCTCGCGGATTGCCGCGCACCGCAGGTAACCTACGTATCCTGCGATCCCGCGACGCTAGCCCGCGATCTGGCAGCATTCAATGCAACTGGATACCGAATAGAGGAAGCCCATCTGCTGGATCTCTTTCCGCAGACCTATCATCTGGAGACCGTTCTGCATCTGGCCCTCCCTTAAGTGAGGCGCGCGCGGTTTTCAATTCCCCGTCAAAAACTGCGACAATGAGCCCTTCGACCAACGGAGCCAAATCTGAGTTCACCTTCTCGCATTGATGTAGCTGTAGTTGGCGCAGGCGCGTTTGGAAGGAACCACGCACGCGTCTATCACGAATTGGAACAACAAGGCGAGCCTGTCCGCCTCGCGGCGATAGTAGATGCCGACGCAGCGCGTGCCGACGCCGTGGCCCGCGAGTTCAACGCCCGCGCTTTCGGATCACTGGAACAGCTCCTCACCTATCGCGAAATTCAAGGCGCCTCCATTGCGGTGCCCACGCGCGACCATCTGAGCGTCGCGCGCCCTCTAATCGAAGCCGGCATCGACGTGCTGGTGGAAAAGCCCATCGCCTCCACGCTGGCCGAGGCGGACGAACTCGTACAACTTGCAGCTCAGCATCAGCGCATCGCCCAAGTCGGGCACCTTGAGCGCTTCAACGCCGCCGTCCGCGCCACCTACCCTCTGCTCAACCATCCCCTCTTCTTCGAAGTCCACCGCATGAGTGTTTTCACTCCCCGCTCGCTCGACGTCGACGTCGTCCTCGATCTGATGATCCACGACATCGACATCGTCCTTTCGTTTGTAAACTCGCCCGTCGAACACATTCATGCTGTGGGCTTGCCAGTGCTCACGGACAAAGTTGACATCGCCAACGTCCGCCTCGAATTCGCCTCCGGCTGCGTTGCCAATCTGACGGCTAGCCGGGTCTCCACAGAACGCGTTCGCAAAGTTCGCTTCTTCCAACCACATCAGTACCTCTCCATCGACTACGGGCGCCAAGACCTCCTCGTGTTCACCGTCAATCCGTCCGGCACCAATCCCGTTCCGGGCCAGCCCGATTCGATGATTCAGGTGACCAAGCCCGTCGTAGCAGTTGGGGCAACGGAAGAACCCCTCCGCGCCGAACTCCGCTCATTCCTGGCTTCGGTACGCACCCGCTCCAAGCCCGTGGTCTCATTCGAAGACGGCCGCAACGCCCTGGCCGTCGCCTTGGACATACTTTCGGCCATCCAGAAGCACAGCCAGCGCATCCAATTGCCAAGCTTGCGATAAGCTCTTTGCGGCGTCCGATAAGGGGATTCGGGGAGCCCGCTGAGTGACAAAGCGGGTCCCGCCCGGAGTGTTCGGCCTTCCGGGCTTTCCCGTAATGCCAGCAATAATGCGACAATAAAAGGAGAATCCGCTCTGCGCTCGAGCCAGATCCTATCCGGCTGCGCTGCCGCAGCCAGAAGCTTTTGCTGATGCCGACGACCCAAATCCCGCCGCCTGATCCCTCGTCGGCTCCAGCGCCCGCCTCCCCTCCACCGCGACCCACCGGCGCCGAGCTTTATGATCCCAACCACTGGGAGGATGCCTACCGCAATTCTGAACTCTTCGACGCCCCTAACTTACTGATAAAGCTGGAGGATGAGCTCTCCAAGTCGCGCCAGCGCGAAGCCTTCTGGATTTCGGTCATCGTCCACATCATCATCGGTGCAATTTTCTGGAACTCTGGCTACTTCCTCCAGTTTTTTCCCACGCGACACACGATCACGGAGCAAGATTGGATGAAACAGCGCGACACCACTTTCATCGAACTGCCCTCGGATGCCGAGAGGATCACCAAGCGGCCGCAGACCGATAAGATTTCCGACAAGGATCGTGTCGCCACACACAGCACGCCCCTCGATCCCAACGAGCTGAAGCGAATCATCGAAGCCAGCCGCCGCGGAGCACCAGAACAGGCTCCGCAACCGCCACAACAGGCCGCACAGAACGCTCCGGGTATACAAGCCCCCAGCGCCCCGAAGCCAGATCCGACTCCCGAGCCACAGATTGCGCAGGTCAAACCTGCTCCGGAAGGCCCCAAGGTTTTATTTGGCGGTAGCGTTTCTGCCAGCACCGCCGTTGAGCAGGCTGCCCGCGCCGCCGCTTCTAACCGCGGTGGCTACGGGGACGGTGGCACCAGCTTTACCCAGGGCCGCCAAGGCGGCGCGGCAAGCAGTCTCGACGTCCTCAGCGACACGATGGGTGTGGACTTCGGCCCGTACCTGGCCCGCGTGAAGCACGATGTGCAAATGAATTGGTACGATCTGGTTCCAGAATCGGCGCGTTCGCCGATTTTCAAGCAGGGCAAAGTTGCGATCCAGTTCGCCATCCTCAAAGACGGCCGCGTCAGCGCGATGCAACTGGCAGGCAGTTCGAATGACGTAGCGCTCGACCGCGCAGCTTGGGGCGGCATCAACGGCTCCAATCCATTTCCGCCCTTACCGTCGGACTTCAAAGGCGACTATCTGCTCCTGCGCTTCACGTTTTTCTACAATCCACCCAACGGCGTGATGTTGCCGTAAGATTTCTTCACAATTCATGGAAGCTACCCTCAGCGCGAAGCTCTCCGGAATCGAACTTCCGGACTCCGATGGGAAGCAGGTGCGGCTAGGCTCTCTGTGGGCCAGCGTTCCGTGCGTGGTGGCGTTTCTGCGGCACTACGGTTGAATATTTTGCCGCGAGCATGTCGCGCAGTTGCGCGAGCGCGAAAAGGGATTTCAACTCAAAGGCGCCCGGATCGCGGCCGTAAGCCTGGGTGACATAGAGTACGCGCGCATTTTTCGGAAGGACACCGGAATTACCTTCCCGTTGCTGATCGACACCGATCGCGTCGGCTACCGCGCCATCGACCTAGGCGTCGGCTCCCTTTTTCACCTCTTCCGCGCCGACAATCGCGAAGCCAGAGCAAGCGCAAAAGCCGCGGGTCACTCGCAACACAAACTGGGCAAGAACCCGTTCCAACTCGGTGGGAGCTTCATCTTCGGCCCCGGCAACGTAGATCTCTATGCCCACGCCAACGCGACGTTTGGCGACAACGCACCCATGGCAGATCTGCTGGACGCATTGCCCTAGCACGGAGAGGTCGCGCCTTCGTTTACCAAACCCGGCAGCGATCCTTCTTTACCATCGCGGCATCCGCCTTGCAGTGGAACGCCTCTTGGAACTCCTGCATATTCGAAACCACGCCGTTCGTCCGATACTTCTCCGGAGAATGGGGATCCGTCGTCGCCCGCAGACGCTTGACTTCGTCGCGTTCGTTCGTGCACCAGCTCTGCCCGTACCCGACGAAGAAGCGTTGCTCGGGGGTCAGCCCATCAATCAGTTCCAGCTTCTCGTTTTCGGTCGCCTCTTTCCACGCCATGTGCGCGAGGATGAGCCCGCCGAGGTCCGCTGTATCTTCCCCAAGCGTCAGCTTACCGTTGATTTTGATGTTGTCCACAATCGTGTACCCGGAGTACTGCTCCGAAATACAAGCCGCCCGCTTCTCGAATTCTTTTCCGTCCTCCGGGGTCCACCAATCCTTCAGATTGCCCGTAGCGTCGAACTGGCGCCCTTGGTCGTCAAAACCGTGAGTGAGCTCGTGGCCGATCGTCCCACCCGTGTCGCCGTAGTTCGGCGCATCATCCTCCGCTGCGTCAAAAAGCGGCGGCTGTAGCACGCCCGCTGGGAAATTAATGTCGTTCATCTGATCGTTGTAATAGGCGTTTACGGTGGGCGGCGTCATATCCCACTCGCCCCGGTCAATCGGTTTGCCGATCTTGCCCAGATCGCGCTCGTATTCGAAGCGTGTCCCACGGTTGCCGTTCCCAGCGTAGTCACCCGCACTGATCTGCAGTTTTCCGTAGTCGCGCCACTTATCGGGGTAGCCAATCTTGTTGGCTACGCCGTGCAGCTTCTCCAAGGCCTTTTTCTTGGTGGTATCGCTCATCCAGGGCAATTGCTGGATGTCGCGCTCCATGGCAACCTGAATCTCCTTTACGATCTTCAAAGCGCGCTGCTTGGAATCCGCGCTAAAGTACTTCTCCACGTACACCTGTCCTAGCGCTTCTCCTAAGTCTCCATCCACGCCATTGACGCACTTTTTCCATCGCGGCTCCATCTCCTCCAGCCCCTGAAGAGTCTTGCCATAAAAATTGAAGTGTTCTTTCAGCAACGGAGATGCCAGATACTGCGCCTGCGAGCGGGCTAAGTGCCAGCGCAGATAGTCCTTCCAGTCGGCCAAACTCTCCTTCTTCAGTTCGTCATCAAGTGCTTTCACAAACCCGGGTGACGCCACGTTGAGTGATTCAATTCCCGGCGTTCCGGTCTTAGCAAAAAACTTCGGCCATTCGAACAAGGGGGCGGTCGCGCTCAATTCGCTCACCCGCATGGTGTGGTCCAAGTTGTGAGGATCGCGCCGCGAAACACGCGTCTGCGATCCCGCTGCCAGCGCAGTCTCGATGCGCATCACCGTTTCCGCAGCGTGCTTGGCGGCTTCGGGCGGGTCGCCTAGCAACTCCAGGGTCTTCTGCACATGCGCTACGTACGCCTTGCGCAGATCTGCCGATTTGGCGTCATCATTGAAATAGAAATCGCGGTCGGGAAGCCCTAGTCCACCCTGGTCCACCCAGGCGATCTGCCGCGTCGAGTCTTTGAAATCTTGCGAGGAGTGATAGCGGAAAAAATAAATCGAAGCGTCAGGCGCTCCCGCGACCCACGCAGCCAACTCCCGCTTGCCTTTCAAAGCCGCGATCTCGGCCAGCGTCGGGGCCAACGGCCTCGCGCCCAGCGCCTCGACCGCGCCCTCGTCCATGCACGCCGCATAGTAGTCGCCAATCTTCTGTTCGTTAGCGCTCCGGCCCGCCCCACCTTTGGCGGCTGTTTCGAGCAACGTGCGCAGTTGCATCAGCGTGTCGTCCTGCAACTTCCCGTAGGCGCCCCAGTTCGATTGATCCGGCGGAATCGGATTCTTTTTCATCCAGGCGCCGCAAGAATACGTGTAGAAATCCGTGCACGGATCCACGCTCGTGTCCATGGAGGACGTGTCCAGGACCGGTTGTTTGTGCGCGCTATCCACGCTCTGTGCGCCACCCAATCCCGCCAACAGCAGACAAAACAACAAGAAGACCGGGAAACTACGCATGTCTCTCTCCAAGTTTCCAGAAAATTCGGAACCGCTTATCTTAACCTGACATCCGGGCTGAAACGACAGCGGATCTGACCCAACATCGATCCACGACAGCCATAAGACGTTCGCCGAATGTTGTTGTTAGCCGCTAGCTTGGCGTGGCATTCGAATACGCCATCCGAATCAGTGTTCGTTCGCCGAACGGCACATAGAGAAGTGCCGCCGTCGCTGCCATTGCGCCGCCAATGCCAATGAGGTGGAGAATCAAGAACGGTGCTAGAGCCCAAAGCAGGTCCAGAAGCAGTACGCCGGGAAAAATGCGTAGAAACTTCTCACCCAGCCGCGAGTGATCAAAAGCCACGCCGGAAAGACAATAGAGGCGCAGCGGAATCCCTATCGCCGCCGTCAACAGCACGACGGTCGTGATGGTTTCAGCCCGCAGCGGGGCAAGATTCAGCCCGGCCATGATCCCAACCTCATCCAGGCGAATCAAGGCCAAGACATAGAACACCAGATACATGATCTGTATCAATCCAAACAAGAAACGGACCCAGGCCCGATTCACAACGGGCAAGTCGCCCTGGGTCCCCTGAGCCAACGTCGCTGCGCTACCATTGATCCCGCCATCGCTCGCGCCGCGGGCGCCCTCAAACCGCACCGGCGCAATAAACCGGTACCCGCGTTTAGCCAGCGTCTCCACGAACCTGGGGTTGGCAGCGGAATCGTCCAGCGCATCTCGCAGCTTGTTGATCGCCGTATTCAAGCTGTGGTCGAAGTCAACGAACGTCTCCGCGTTCCACAACCGCGTGCGCAGCTCCTCGCGCGTCACCACTTCCCCGGGACGCTCGAGCAGGACGGCCAGCACCTGAAACGGCTGCTCCTGCAAGCGAATTTTCGCCCCATTCTTCCGCAGCTCTCCCAAAGCGAGATTGGCTTCGAAGATTCCAAAGCGGACAATCCGTCCGGCAGAAGCAGGGGGCGTAGGCGACATGGGATTGGACGACATGCGAATCGAGCGTCAGTGTAGCATCGCGCTTACCCCCGCCGGAGTACCTAATGATGGAGGCGCGCGTATCCCGCGCGGTGGCAGGCAAGGAAGCCCGGTTTAGAATGAGTCAAGTGGATCCAGAGACCCAAAACAAGGCCCGCGAAACGCGTTCCACCCAAGCGTTGCGTATGGAGACCCGTGGCTTGATTCTGGTCGCCTTGGTGATTTTCGTCGTCTACTTGATTCGCTACTTCCATTTACTCCACCGGAGCGCGCCCTAGTGGCCAGCACCGACCCTCTGTTGGTCGTTCTGCTGGGTCCCACGGCAAGCGGCAAGACTTCTCTTTCGCTGGCACTGGCTGAGCGCTTCAACGGCGAAATCGTAAGCTGCGATTCAGTCGCCCTCTATCGCGAATTCGACATCGGTACGGCCAAGCCCACCCCGGCCGAACGAGCCAGTGTCCCGCATCACCTGATCGACGTCGTCGACCCCACCGAAGCCGTCACCGCCGGCGACTACGCCCGCCGCGCACGGGAGACCTTGGCGGAAATTCGCGGCCGCCAGAAATTGCCGATCATGGTCGGAGGAACTGGTCTCTACTTGCGAGCATTACTCGACGGCCTATTCGCCGGACCACATCGTTCGGAGGAACTTCGGGAACGCCTCCGCGCACGCGCCGCTGAGCGCGGACCCGCGCACCTCCACAAAATTCTCCTCCGCCTCGACCCCGACGCCGCCGGAAAAATTCATGCCAACGACACACCCAAAATCATCCGCGCCATCGAAGTCTGCCTCTCCGCCAAAGCCCCCATGACGCAGCTCTGGAACGAGAGCCGCGCGCCTTTAGCCGGGTTTCGCATCATGCGGCTCGGCTTGAATCCGGAACGCGACGCTCTGTATGACCGAATCAACCAGCGCTGCCGTCAAATGTTCGAACAGGGTCTAATCGAGGAAACAAAATCTCTGCTCGAAAAGTACGGCGCCTCCCCGTGGCCACTTTCCTCGTTAGGATACAAACAGGCGGCACATTTCCTTCGCGGAGAACTGACCCGCGCACAAGCTTTAGAAGCAGCCCAACAAGCCCACCGCAACTACGCCAAACGCCAAATGACGTGGTTCCGACGCGAGCCAGACGTACGCTGGCTCGCGGGTTTCGGCGATGATCCACACATCGCCCGTGAAGTGCTGGCTTCCGTCGCAGCGAACCAGTTAGGCTGATGGAAGCGCGACGTCCTCGCCAGTGCGCAGGGTTTCGCAGGCGCGGAAGGCTACAGCCCCGCCAGCAGCCCCGCAATCAACGCCGCGCGCCTCGGTAACTCCTCAATCACCACGTGCTCATGCGCAGCGTGCGCCCCATCGCCCACGCCGCCCAGCCCGTCCAAAGTCGGAACACCTAGAGCCGCCGTAAAGTTCCCATCCGATCCCCCGCCTACTGCCGTCTCCTCCAGCTTCCAGCCAATCTCCCTAGCCAGGGTCTGCGCCTTGGCAAAGAGTTCAACGGTCCCCGTTCCACGTTCCATCGGCGGGCGGTTCACGCCCCCGGTGATCTCCAACTTGCAATTCCGGTTCACCGGCCTCAGTCCGCGAAACTTGCGATCAATCCTCGCCGCGTCGCCAAGCTTCTGAATCCGCACATCCACCTCAGCTACCGCCTCCGCCGCCACCACATTCGTCCGTGTGCCTCCCCGGATCACTCCCACGTTCACCGTCAGCCCTCTCTTCGGGTCCCCAAACGCAGCAATCCGCTCAATCTGGTGCGCCAGCTCCACAATAGCGCTCTGCCCCGCCCCGGGATCGAGCCCCGCATGCGCCGCTCGCCCCGTCACGCGCACCTTGTATTCCCCCACACCTTTGCGCGAAGTCTTGAGCGCGCCGCGCAGACCAGCCGAAGGCTCCAGCACCAATACAGCCGCGCACTGCTTCGCCAACTTCTCTGTCATCGCCCGCGAACTCTCGCTCCCAACTTCCTCGTCGGTAACCAGCCACACGCGCACGGGCCTCGGTAGCCCTTCATAAACTCCTTGCAGCGCCTCGATCGCATACAGCATTAGAGCAATTCCAGACTTCATATCGAACACGCCCGGCCCGTAGAGTCTCCCCTTTTCGATTTTGCAGGGCATCTTAGCCAGTGTTCCCATCTCGTAGACCGTATCGAAATGCCCCAGCAGCAGAATCGGCTTCCGCCTCCTGGAAGCCGCCGCCGGTCGACCCGGAAAATCCACCCGCAAGTGGTTTCCGAACCACGGTTGCGGGTCGACCCCCACCTTACCCCCCAGATTTTCAAACCGTGCGGCCAGCCAGGCACCCAACACATCCACCGAAGCCTTGCTAAAGCTGGGAGACTCCATTTCCGCCATCTGGCGAATCGTTTCCACCATCGCATCGCAATGCTCATTGAAATAACGAAGGTAGACGGAAGCCGGAAAGGGATTGGGTTTGTCTGTTTTCATAGGCTTGTTGCGACGAGAATTTTTCAGCAGACCACGCCTCGCCGTCGACGCTGTAGTCTGCTTCGGCTCGGGCTGTACAGTATAATCTCGGTTTTGAGGAACTGATTCTAAAGAACTAGAGCATGAGCGAATCTTCCCAATCCGCACCCGGGCCACCACCCGACGCCACGCTGATGGACATTAATGCGATCATGCGGGTTCTGCCGCACCGCTACCCGTTTCTGCTGATCGACCGCATCGTCGAACACACGCCCAAGGAGCGCATCGTCGCCGTCAAGAACGTCACCATGAACGAGCCCTTTTTCGCCGGCCACTTTGAGGGATATCCCATCATGCCCGGCGTCCTCGTCGTCGAGGCCATGGCGCAGGCCGGCGGCGTGTTGCTCATGTCCGCCATCCCCGACCCCCAAACCAAGCTCCTATTCTTCGCTGGCATCGAAAAGGCGCGCTTCCGCCAGCCAGTCGTTCCCGGCGACCAACTGCGTATCGAGGTCGATGTCAAAGCCTGGCGCATGAACGCAGGGCGCATGGAAGGCAAGGCCTTCGTCGGCACTAAGCGCGTGGCCGAGGCCCTGATCTCCTGCGTCGTCGTTCCTCGCAAACCCGCCGCCGAAGCTGGCTAGTCTCCAGAAGGGGTGCCCGTCGTTGTCGCGTTAGCGACAGAGCCTGCCCTAAGCGAAGTCGAGGGAGCGGGAAAGTTCCAGATCTTGAGCGACTATGCCTATCCACTCCACCGCCATCGTCGACCCCAGCGCCCGCGTACCGGAGTCCTGCAACATCGGCCCCTATTGCATTATCGGCCCAAATGTAGAACTCGGTGAGGACTGTCAGCTAGTCTCCCACGTGCATATCGAAGGGCCCACCCGCATCGGCAAGAACGTCGGTGTCTTTCCATTTACATCCCTGGGCATGGCCCCGCAGGATATCGGCTACGCGGGAGAACCCACGCGGCTCGAAATCGGTGACGACAACGAGATCCGCGAATTCGTCACCATCAATCGCGGCACCCTCAAAGGCGGAGGCACCACCCGCGTGGGAAATCACATCCTGGTCATGGCCTACACGCATATCGCGCACGACTGCCAAATCGGAGACCACGTAATCCTCGCCAACGCGGCCACTCTCGGCGGCCACGTCATCGTCGACGAATGGGCTGTCGTCGGCGCACTCTGCCCCGTGCACCAGTTCGTCCGCATCGGAGCCCATTCCTACATTGGCGGCGGCACCACCATTACCCGCGATGTTCTTCCGTTTTCGAAAACCGCCGCCGCCCGCGATACCCACGCCTACGGCATCAACTCCGTCGGTCTCGAGCGCCGCGGCTTCACCCCAGAACGCATCCGCAGAATTCACCACGCCTATAAAGTCTTGTTGGCATCCAAGCTCAACACCAGCCAAGCCCTAGAGAAATTAAGATCCGAATCCGATGCCGGAGAAGACGTGGCCGTGCTCATCCGCTTCATCGAATCCTCGGAGCGCGGCGTCATTAAGTAGTACGGCTGGCTACCTGCTGTTAGCATTTCGAGGTATGTTTCCAACCTCTAATGAAGCGCGTTCGCGAATCGACGACTTCCTGCCGGTTTACGATTTGTCTGCGGATTACGGCATCCGGATCAACGCCGCGGCATCAGTTGTCTACGAATGCCTCCTGCGCGCGGACTTCAATGAATTGTGGGTTGTGCGCCTCCTAATGAGCCTCAGAACCGGACGACGAATTCCGCGAAATCAAAATTCGGGCGGCCTCCGGCGGTGTCTTCAGGGTACAGGCTTCGTGCTGTTGGCGGACGTTCCAGAAAAAGAGATTGTGCTTGGCGTCGCCGGAAAATTCTGGCGTTTTGACGGAGGCCGATGTCTGGACCTCGCTCCTGGCGGTTTCACTGAGTTTTCTCGTCCCGGCTATGCCAAGGCGGTTTGGGATTTTAGGCTGAACCCGGAATCGTCCCGGTCCACGGTTCTTTCAACCGAGACAAGGATCCAGTGCTTCGGTGCGGAAGCACTGCGGAAGTTCCGCGCGTATTGGTCTTTTGTCGGACCGTTCTCAGGCCTCATTCGCAAGGCAATCCTCAAGCAAGCTAAGGCCAAAGCGGAATCGGCTCAAGCAAGAGCGCCGCAGAACCAGGCGAATCCACAACCGGCGACCACCGCTAATCCCTGAGAATGCCCATGCACACGCACACCACAGAGGTCGCCATTCTCGGCGGAGGTATCGTTGGCTCCAGCATCGCCTACCACCTGACTGAAGCAGGTTGCAAGAACATTCTCGTTGTAGAACGTGAGTCCTCTCAAGGGAAAGGCTCTACAGGCAAGAGTATGGGCGGCGTCCGCGCCCAGTTCTCCACCCCAGTCAACATTCAGATGTCGCTCTACTCCATCCCCTTCTACGCCGGGTTCGAAGAGCGCCTCGGCCACCCCTGCGACTACCGCCCCCAGGGATACCTCTTCTGCGCCACCAACGACAAACACTTGGCCTACCTCTTCGCCAACCAGGAAAAGCAAGTCGCTCTTGGCCTGAAAAACGTCCGCATGATCAGCGCCGACGAAATCCGCGAACAGTTCCCACAAATGCGTGCCGACGACATCCTCGGGGGCAGCTTCTGCCCCACCGACGGCTTCATCGATCCCTACAGCGCCATGATCGGCTTCATGACCGCCTCTGCGGATCACGGAGCCAAGCTCTGGAAGAATGCCGCCGTCACATCTATAGAGCGCAATCACGAAACATTCGAGATTGAAACGACCCAGGGCGCCGTATCCGCCAAGCACGTCGTCAACGCTGCCGGTGCCTGGGCCTCAGGTATCGCCAAAATGCTCGGCGTCGATCTTCCCGTTGAACCGCTCCGCCGCATGCTCGTCCCCACCGAACCCTTCGACGGGTTTCCCCACTCGGCGCCCATGATCATCGACATGTCCAACGGCTTCCACTTCCGTCCCGAAGCCCGCGGCTTCCTCCTAGCCTGGAACGATCCAGAAGAAACACCCGGCTACAAAAGCGACTTCGAGCCAACGTTTATCGAGAAAATTCTCACCCGTGCCGCCGACCGTGTTCCGGTATTTGAGAATCTCGCGGTCAACCCGAAACGGGCGTGGGCCGGCCTCTATGAAATGACCCCAGACCACCACCCCATCCTCGGCGAAGTCCCGGAAGTGCCCGGCTTCTACTGTGCCAACGGCTTTAGTGGCCATGGCGTCATGCACGCTCCAGCTACTGGAAAAATCCTCGCCGACCTGATTCTGAACGGAAAGACCGACCTGATCGATGCGTCCCTCTTAGACCTAGCTCGCTTCGCCGAAGGCCGCACCATCCACGAAACCGCCATTTTGTAGCGCTTATTTTGGACGCCGTCGCGAAGTCTGCGTAGTCGCGGGCCCTCGCCCGCGTGGTCCAAAGGCCTTGCAACTTTCCCCTCAGCCAAGTATCCAAACGTTTAGTGTGAGGCGCTCATGAACTCCGAATCCACCGGCTCCATAAGCAAACTCGCTATTTTCCTAGTAGTCGCAGCCCTAGCCGCCACCCTAACCTGGAACCGCGCGCACGCGGCCGACGCCACGACCCTCCCCAACCCCGTCGTCGATGCACCACGCACAGCGAACCCAGACCAAACCGCCGTCCTCTCCGGCGGTTGCTTCTGGGGAATCCAAGCCGTATTCCAGCACGTCAAAGGCGTCAAAAGCGCCACCTCCGGCTACTCCGGCGGCGCCGCTGCGGTCGCCCAGTACGAACTCGTCAGCACCGGCGAGACCGGGCACGCGGAATCGGTGCAGGTCACCTATGACCCCTCGCAAATCTCCTACGGCCAGCTTCTCAAGATTTTCTTTTCCGTCGCTCACGATCCCACGCAACTCAATCGTCAGGGTCCCGACTTCGGCAGCCAATACCGTTCTGCGATCTTCTACGTCAACGAAGAGCAAAAACACGTCGCCGAGGCGTACATCGTCCAGTTGCAGCAAGCCAAGTCATTCCCCCGGCTCATCGTCACGCAAGTCTCGCCTCTGAAGGCCTTTTACACCGCCGAGGAATATCACCAGAACTACGCGACGCTCCATCCCGACAACCCCTACATCGCCGCCAACGATGCCCCCAAAGTCGAGCACCTACGCCAACAGTTCCCCGACCTCTACAAGAAGTAGCGAGGCGTGTGTGGCTCGGGCGCCTTCGTCCGCGAGGTCTTCAGATATTGCTGCAAGGAGAAGCAGCGCTCGACGCTCCCTTCGACGTAGCCGACACCGAGGCCAGAACGAGCTAAACTCATTGGCATCCCCGGAGGAGTCCGATGAATATCACTCGTCGAGAATTTACTTGGCTCGTAGGTGCCGGCATTGCTTCACAATCCCTGCCCGGATTCGCACGCCCAGAAGAACGCCGAGTCGGATATTGCATCGTCGGCCTGGGACGCATCGCATCGCACTTCATGCCCGCGATTGTGGCGTCACACAAAGCAAGGATCACGGGTCTCGTCAGCGGTCACCGTGACAAAGCGGAGCGCATCGCATCCCAATATGGCGTTCCAAACACTGCGATCTACAATTACCAGAACTACGACGAAATCGCCCACAACCCCGACATCGAAGCCATGTACATCGCGTTGCCCAACGGCATGCATGCGGAGTACACCATCCGCGCTGCAAAGGCCGGCAAACATGTCCTCAGCGAGAAGCCCATGGCGACCACTGTCAACGATGCGCAGGCGATGATCGACGCGTGCCGCAAGGCGAATAAGAAGTTGATGATCGCCTATCGTTGTCACTATGAGCCGACGAATCTGCGCGCCGTGCAGTTGATTCGCGAAGGCTCCCTCGGCAAGATCCAGGCCATCGAAAGTGCTTTTGGCTTCAACATCGGGCCGGGGGAGTGGAGACTGGACAAGAAATTGGCGGGTGGCGGGCCCCTCATGGACGTGGGGATTTATTCCTTAAACGCCTGTCGCTATCTGACCGGCGAGGAGCCGGCGTTCCTTTCTGCAACCTGCTCAGTAATCGACAAGGACGGCCGTTTCAAGGACGTAGAAGAGAACGTGTCTTGGGCGATGAAGTTTCCCTCTGGCGTCGTGGCCAGCTGCAACACGACCTACGGCGCGCAAATGGAAGGCTTCTACCGCGTCCACGGATCGAAAGGTGTCCTGCAAGTCGACGACGCGTTTGTTTATGAGGGCCTTCACTTAACCGCGAAAATCGATGGAAGACCCGCGATCGACGAGCCAAACACCGAGCGCGACCCCGCGCACTTCATCCGCGAGGCGGATCACTTTGCCGCATGTATTCTGGAAAACAATGAACCGAAATCCCCCGGCGAAGAGGGATTGAAAGATATGAAGCTGATGATGGAGATCTACGAATCGTGCAAGAAGAACGCGTGATCGCGTCTTGAGGGTGGGCTCATCGCTCCCAGTAGTCGAGTTCCCGCGCGCAGGCGAAGCAGACTCGGTAGGTCCGCTTGTCGATGGTGAAAACGCGGCTAAGCTGACGATGGCGGCAGCCGAACACCAAATGAAACATCCAGAAAATGGCTTTCACTGTGCTTCCTTGCCGTCCATTTCCGATTTTCTACTCGCGCCTGCGATCGTAACTGCCATTGACGTCGAGCCAAGTCAAAAGCGCTTGCAGGCTGGTGCGTGCTAGTGCGATGGCGCAGTCGGCGGCTCCGTAATAGAGATTGATGGTGTCGCCGTCGGGAGCGATTGTGTAACCGCAGGGAAAGACCACGTCGTCGACATCGCCGTGACGCTCGTATTCCGCTTCGGGTCCGAAGATCCAGGAATCTCCGCGGAGCAGGCACTTCTCCGGGTTCTCCAAATCGAACAGGGCCACGCCTAGACGGTAGAGGCAGCCCGATGGGGTATGGCGAACGCCGTGATAAAGGACCAGCCATCCTCGCGATGGTTTCAATTACATTGAGTCTAGCAGGTTTGCAACTGCGGGTTTCTGATAGGGAAAATTTGGGGATGGGATGTTCCTTCGTCTACCCGATGGGAATCGTCCGTTGAATCAATCTTCCGTCGGGGTACTATAACGCCTGGCTGAGACACCAACCAACCTCGCCCCCGGGGCACAAGCCGAGACCTTCCAAGCCAGCCGCTGGACGAAGGGCAACTTCTTTTTTCCGACCCGGCTGGTCGTCAGCTCGCAGCGGGTCAGCCGCGTGAAATCGCGGCTGTTCGGCAGCAACGAGGAGAGCATCGCCATCTCGAAGGTCGCCTCCGTGCACATCTCCACCGGCATGGTCTGGTCCGACATTCGCATCGAGTCCACCGGCGGCACCGACCCCATCACCAGCCACGGCCACCGCAAAGCCGACGCGCAACGCATCCGCGATCTGATCGAGTCGCATCAGGCGGCGTTCAGGGCTTAGGCCGGTGTGGAGCGGACACTCCTGTCCGCTGCCTTGGGTGTTGTACTGGCAGGAAGTCCGGGCGGGAATCAAAATCAACACCCAAGATCAAAGGCTCGGACAAGAGTGTCCGCCCGACGTTGTGCTCGCTCATTTACACTTCCATCGATGCCTCTGAGCCAACGCCTCGGCCTCATTGCCGGAAATGGACGTTTCCCGCTCCTTGTCCTCGACGCCGCCTGCGCCCAAGGTTACGAGGTCGTGGTCGCCGCTATCCGGGAAGAGGCAGATCCGCAAATAGAGAGGCACGGAGCTGCCGCTGTCCACTGGCTTTCTCTCGGGGAGTTGTCCAAGCTGATCGAGACCTTCCACAAAGAGGGCATAACGCGTGCTGTGATGGCTGGGCAGGTCAAGCACAAGCAAATTTTTTCCAGCATCCGCCCGGATTGGCGACTAGCGAAGCTCCTACTCAGCCTGGCCACCCGCAATACCGATGCTCTTCTCGGTGCCGTCGCGAAAGTCCTGGCCGATGAAGGCATCCTCCTGGAAAGCTCTACTTCCCTTCTCGAACCCCTCCTCGCCAAACCGGGAGTGCTCACCCAGCGCCGCCCCACGGATTCAGAACTCAAGAACATTGCCTATGGCCGCGCCGTAGCCCGCCACCTGGCGCAGTATGACATCGGCCAAACTGTCGTGATCGCGGAAGCCGCCTGCGTAGCCGTTGAAGCCATGGAAGGAAGTGACGCCGCGATTCTGCGTGCTGGAGAGTTGCTGGCGGCTGAAGGTGGGGAGGCGTTGCTAAGCCGCGAGTTGACGGTGGTGAAAGTGGCGAAGCCGAATCAGGATATGCGCTTTGATGTGCCGGTAATTGGGCAGCGGACGATTGAGGCGATGCGGCGAGCTGGGGCGACGTGTTTGGCGGTGGACGCTGGGAAGTGTTTGTTGATTGACGGGGCGGCAATTCCCGAAATGGCAAATGCTAGCAATATTTCTATCGTAGCGGACGTTTCGTAGGCCTGTTCCTGTTTAGAATCATCTTGCACATACTGGAGGGCTGAGACAGGCTGTCCTCCCCTGCGCCACCTTGGCTGCTTCTTCGAATGCGGCGGGCCCCTTGATGCTGGCGACGCCGCGGCAGCCGCTGCTCTGGGCGGCGTTGGCGTATGCGGCGGGGACGACTAGTAGTGCCTACGTTTGGCGTCCGGCAACCTTGTGGTTTGCAGGGATCGTAGTTTTTCTTGTGGCAGCGGCGTTCTGGACATGGAAGCGTCCGCGTTGTGCGCAAATGTTTGCGCTGCTCGGGATCGCTTGTCTGGCGATAGTGGCGGCGCAGCTTCGCGCGATACCTTCTACGCCATATCAGTTCCCTTACGATTCCGAAGCTGTCGTCTCGGGGCATGTTGTTGCCGAGGGAGAAGTTGTCCCTACATTGAACGGAGGCCTTCGGCAACGGTTGGACATCGTAGCGGACGGCGTGAATTCCCAGTCTGTCGGCAGGGAAACTGCGGCTGGGCTTCGACTGAACGTGTTCCTGCCGAGCCCCGGCGGGGCCTTTCCGCGGTTGCGCTACGGGGACCGATTACGTTTCTCCGCATGGCTGCATCTTCCGCGGAACTACCACAATCCGGGAGCCTTCGACCAAGTGGGCTATTTGGCGGGCAAAGGAATTGTTGCAACCGCATCCGTCCGTGCCGACCGGGTTGAACGATTGGCTGGCTTTGCTGGCAATCCCTGGGAGCTTTTGCGCATGCGGGTTCACCGCAGCATTCTCAGCATGATTCATGACCTTTGGCCTGCGGAACAAGCGACGCTGATTGACGCGATGGTGATTGGCGACGACGCGTTCATCGACGGCAGCACGCGAGCTGACTTCCAGAGGTCGGGAACGTATCACATTCTGGTCGTGTCGGGAATGAACGTGGGTATTTTGGCGTTCGTTTCATTTTGGTTGTTGCGGAAGTTGCGGGCGGGGGATGTTGCGGCCAGCGTGCTGACGATGGTAATGGCTGTGCTCTATGCCGTTTTGACGGATTTGGGCGCTCCGGTTTGGCGGGCGGTTTTGATGATGGCCGTGTATCTGGGGGCACGGTTGTTGTATCGCGAAAAGTCGATGTTGAACGCGCTGGGCGCGGCGGCCTTGGCGCTGATGTTGATGGATCCGCAGACGGTATTGGGACCCAGCTTTCAGTTGACGTTCTTGTGCGTGCTGGCGATTGCGGCGGCTGGGGCTCCAATTTTGGAGAGGACTTCGGCGCCGTACCGGGCTGGGTTGCGGCATTTGGATTCGCTCGATTACGACCCCGTGCTGCCGCCGAGGGTGACGCAGTTTCGGCTGGACTTGCGGCTGGTGCTGGAGCGGTTGCAAAGACTGCCGGGCCACAGGATCTCCGGATGGGCGCTGATGAAAGGGATTGGCGGTCTGTTCGGTGCGTATGACTTGATCGCGATTTCCGCGCTAATGCAGGTGTCTCTGGCACTGCCGATGGCGTACTACTTTCATCGGGCTACGAGCTTCGGAATTCCGGCGAATATGCTGGTTGTTCCATTAACGGAGGTATTGATGCCAGCGGCGGTAGCGGCCGTCGGGCTGGGATACGTCTCGCACTGGCTGGCGCGGATTCCGGCGGCGGTTTCCAGTTTGGCGCTGGTGGCGATTACGGGGACGGTGCGCGGGCTGGGCGGGTTGCGTCTGGCGGACTTACGCGTGCCTACGCCCGAAATGTGGGTTGTAGTAGCGGCGGGTTTATCCCTGGCAGCGGCGATGTTGCTGGCTCGTAGCAGGTGGCGCTGGACTGCGCTGGGAATGGCCGCTGTCATCGGCAGCGCGTTATGGATCGGCTGGGGTCCAGCTCACCCTCACGTTCGAAAAGGTGTGCTGGAGGTCACGTCGATTGACGTGGGTGAGGGCGATTCCAGTCTGATCGTTACGCCGGAAGGAAAGACGCTGTTGATCGACGCTGGCGGGCCGACTGGTGGGCCGCATCTTTCGGAATTCGATGTGGGCGAGAACGTGGTATCGCCTTACTTGTGGTCGCGCGGATTTGAGACGCTCGATGTGGTGGCGCTGACGCACGCGCACTCCGACCATATGGGAGGGATGAGCGCGATTCTGAAGAACTTTCGTCCGCAAGCGCTTTGGCTGAGCGTGATTCCGCCCAACGAGGATCTGGCCCGGCTCCTCGCCGAGGCACGCGAGCTGGGCATTCGGGTGGAGCAGCACTTTGATGGCGACGAGTTCGCGTTTGGCGGAACTGACATGCACGTGCTGGCTCCAGCGCGGGACTGGCACAGCTTCCGTCCTGGGAACAACGATTCGCTCGTCCTAAAGATCAGCTATGGCGGGACGGCAGCTCTTATGGAAGGCGACGCTGAAGCTCTCAGCGAAGCGCGGATGGTAAGCCGAGACCCGGCAGCAGTGCTCCTCAAAGCCGGTCATCATGGCAGCAAGACCTCGGTCACGCCGGAGTTCCTGGCGGCTGTGCATCCGCAGTATGCCGTGATCTCGGTAGGCGCGCGAAATCCGTTCGGTCTGCCGAATGGTGATGTGCTGGAGCGGCTCGATCGCAACCATGTGACTACCTACCGGACGGATGTCCATGGGGCGGCAACGTTCTGGCTGGATGGGAGTGCGCTTGTGGTGATGAGAGCATTCTGAGCGGCAACGCTGATTCCCTTGACAGAACAGACTTCTAGGCCTATTCTGCGCACGAAGTGTCGAGGAAATTCGGGCGAGTTCCGCTCGTAGGGTTCCCACCATTCGGAATGTCCGCTACCCGACCGAGGCCTTCGTCCTTTGGTCTTGGAGGTTTCTCATGACCCGCCGCAAGCCCTCTCGCAGAACGCATACATCGATGCCCGTTGCCCTATTCGTCGGGATGCTCTCAATTTTTGTGCTGACCGCGCCGGGACAGGTGGCTAACGGTCGTAAAGAAACGAAGGGGAGCACTCTGCGTGCTGCGGTGATCCGTCCGAATAGTGGCGCCAGTGCGGGAGCCACCACGCTGGAAGTCAAGCAGGGTGAGCTTCCTTCGGCCGTGGTTGCCGGCAACTTTTTCCCGCCGGTTAGCTATGCCACGGGCGGCTACAATCCCGTTTCTGTCGCGATTGCCGACATCAACAGCGATGGCAAGGCGGACATGGTGGTGGCAAACCAGTGCACCGGTCCCGATTTCTGCGCGAGCCCTGGCTTGATCGGTGTGATGCTGGGAATGGGGAACGGTACCTTCCAGCCCGCGGTGACCTATGCCTCGGGCGGCTCGGTTCTAAACGCTCTTGCCATCGCCGACGTGGACGGCGACGGAAAGCCCGACCTTATCACCGTGGACGAATGCGACATTCTGGGCAACTGCTCGGAAGGCTTGATCGGAGTCCTGTTGGGCAACGGCGACGGGACTTTCCAGCCCGCTGTCACGTACAGCACGGCGGGGTATCGCCCTAAAGCGGTGGCGGTGGCCGATTTGGACGGCGACGGCCGGCGCGATCTCGTAGTGACCAATCTGTGCGCAAGTCTCTGCAACAGTGTTCTGCCGCCGCAAGGTTCGGTTGCCGTGTTGCTTGGTGTCGGCGACGGGACGTTTCGGAGCGCGACCACGTATTCGTCCGGTGGATATTCTCCGCTCTCGATTGCCGTCGGCGACCTGAATGGTGACGGAAGGCCGGATGTGGTGGTGCCCAATACGTGTGGCAGCAACGGCAATGTGATCAACTGCCCCACAACCGGGGTTGTGGGCGTTTTGTTGGGCAATGGCGATGGAACCTTCCAGACCGCAGTGCTCTATGACACCGGCGGGATGGATGCCAGCGCAGTTGCTGTTGCGGATGTGAACGAAGATGGCGCGCCCGACTTGCTGATCGCCAATTGCGGGGGCAACGGGTGCGGACTGGATGGCTCCTCCCCGGGAAATGTCGCTGTACTTCTCGGCAAAGGTGACGGGACATTTCAGACCGCGGTTGCCTACGGAGCCGGCGGCTTCTTTTCCATCACGGCCGGCGACACAAACAGCGACGGCCTTCTGGACATCGTGGCGACCAGCTTTAGCTGCCCGAAAACCGCCACCGGTTGCGTCAGTGTCTTTCGCGGCAATGGAGGCGGCACGTTCCAAACCGTCAGGGACTATGACTCCGGGTCTCGGGCAACCGCCGTGTCGGTGGGTGACGCCAATGGGGACGGCGTGGCGGACTTGGTGGCAACGCACGGATACGGGAACGGCACGGGTCTTCCGGTGGGAACGGTGGATGTGCTTCTGGCGCCCACACCGATCCCTTACCTGCCTACAACGACCACGTTGTACGGATTTCCCCATCCCAGCCGGACCGCCCGTTATTTAGCCGTGGTCTCCAGCCCGCCTGGCGGAGCGCCGTTCACAGGGCGTATCACCTTCGTACCTGGCGGGTCGCCCCTCATTTCCGCTGGCGGTGCCGCAACGATCTGGCATCGATGGCCTGGGTTTGGAGAAGTGGTATCGATCTATGCCGTCTACGAGGGAGATGCGCACCATAGCGGCAGCACCTCCAACGTGTTTTACGACACGATTCCGCGGGGCCTTTCCCACCTGAAACTGACGAGTTCTGGTTCGCCGTCGCTAGTGGGACAACCGGTGACGTTCAATGCCACAGTCCCGCAGGATGGCGGCACCGGGCCACTAATCACGTTCTATGACGACTCCGTGATTTTAGGGACAGTGCCGATGGTCAATGGCGGAGCGAGCTTCTCGACGTCGTCCCTGGCGGCACGGGCGCATGGCATTCGCGCCTCATTCCCGGGCGATACGTCGTACATCGGAAGTTACGCAGGAATCGTTCAGCAGGTCAATAAGAATGCGACGACGACGGCCTTGAGTTCGAGTATGAATCCTTCCCAACGCAAACAGCCTGTCACCTTCACCGTCACGGTCACGAGCGGCGGTCCCAGCCTGCCAACGGGCAACGTCAGGTTTCTGGATGGAACAACTTGGCTGGGCTCGGCTACCCTGAACAGCGGCGTGGCGACTCTGACGCACACGTTTGCCGCGGGCACCCACACCATCACGGCTCTTTACCGTGGGGATTCGGCTTCCGCTCAAAGTTCCTCGATCGTCCTGAATCAGGTGGTGCAGTAACTTAGAAAAGCGTGTGGGGTTTCTTAGGCCAGCAGATCGACGGCGCTTTTCTGCGTCTCGTCGGCACCTTTCAGGGTGGCCAGGTTGAGCGAAAACTGGTTCTTCGCCGAAAGCAGCGCGACCACTTCTGCGCTAAGGTTGACGGGATCGGCGGTAGCGGCATCGGGAGAGAGAGCTGCCGCACTGGCAATCCCGCTCGCGGCCGCTTCCAGTTGCACTTGCGCTTGATCGATACCCTGAAGCGCGATGCCGGCAAGGTCCATACTGCTGTTATCGGCACGCATCGGTAGCGGCTTTAGTGACCCTGCGGCGTGTTGTATCCTGCTCCGGGGGCATCTATGAAAATGCGGACTGGTTTGGCGATCCTGTTACTGGCAGTGTGGACGCAGGCGGCTTTTGCGCAGCAGACAAAGAATCCGGTGAGCACGGTGGTGCGGGAAATGCTGGACCGGCAGCAAAAAAACCTCACGGCTTCGGCGGAAGAAATGCCTGCGGCAAAATACACCTACAGCCCTACGCCGGAGCAGATGAGCTTTGCGCATCTCGTCATCCATATTGCGAAATCCAACTTTAACTTGTGCTCGCTTCTTGCCGAACTCCCGGCACCGAAGTCTTGGGATCCGACCGGAAAAGAAGGGAAAGATGAGTTGGTGGCCGCGTTGAAAGACTCGTTTGAGTATTGCGGCAAGGCGGTTGCTGCGATGGATGATTCAAAGTTGGGGGATACCATCAAGGGCCATCACGGAGATCCGGCCCCTCGGGCTTGGGCGGCGATTGCGCTGACCAACGACTGGGCGGATCACTACAGCGCAGCGGCCATGTATTTGCGATTGAATGGGATGTTGCCGCCCACGGCTAAGAAATAAGTTCTTGCGAAACCAAGCCCTCGCGGGCAAGAGTGCCCGCGCCACAAAAACTTGCTATTTAATCTGGACGAGTGCGTCTGCCGTTGACGTACCTGTCACGACCGGCGCGGGCATCTGCGGGTCGCGCCAGCGGTCGAAAATCGAGACTTGATGCACGCAGGAGACGGTACACTGCGGAGCGCAGGACTTCTCGGTCATGTATTCGCGGCGCAGGTCGGCTTTGGTGTATTCCTCCAACGGAACGCCCGGATAGCCCCGCTGTTGCGAGCAGTAGTGAACTAAGCCATCCTCACAGATGTAGAGGTAGCGCGAGCCAGCGCGACAGCGCCAGTCATTGGGCTGGCCTAAAGCGATGTTGTCCTGAAAAGCATTTACGCGCGTGAAGCTGCGTTTGCCGAGGGCCTTCATCTCGCCGTAGACGCGTTTTTCATCCTCGCCCAGAGGCTTCAATTGGCCGCTGCCATCGTGAATAATCCCCACGGTGGACGTGAACCCTAACTCGATGGCGCGCTTGCCGATGGTCAACGCATCCTGCGGATTGTTCACGCCGCCGCCGACTACGGAGTTGATATTTACGTGGAAGGTGGCATGTTCGGCAAGAAGCTGGAGCTTCTTGTCGAGAACTTTCAGACTTTTCTTCGAGACGTCATCCGGCATGACATTGTCGATGCTGATCTGCAGCCATTCGAGGCCGACGGCATTCAAGCGCTGGATGCGCTCGGCGACGAGCAGATATCCATTGGTGATCATGCCCGCGATTGCGCCGTTCTTCCGAATACGTCCGATGACATCATCAAGTTCAGGGTGCAGCAGAGGCTCGCCGCCGCTGATCGTGATGACGGACGTCCCCAGCTCGCCTAGCTTGTCGATGCGGCGGAACATGGCGTCCAGCGCGACGGGGCTGGAGACATCGTCGAATTCGTTGCAGTACGTGCAGGCCAAATTGCAGCGGCGCATGGGGATGATGTGGGCCAGCAACGGGTGCTCGGTGGAAACAACCGCCTTGGCCACGGCACGCAGGCCGCGGGCATCGCGGACCAAGCTTCTCATGCGGCGGCCGAGTTTGGACGGGGCAGGCATAGTTTTCCGATTACTCTTATGGCAACACAGAATGCCCCCTAAGTGCAACATTCGCAACACTGTTCGGCGCGTTTCCGAGGGTGAGTGGTAGGCTCAGGAGGCTGGCGGACGAAGGCTTCCAAAGCCAGACTCACAGAACAGGGAACAATCCCGGGAAGACAATCGTATACATTTGTGGGCGTTCTCTTAGGATTGGCACTTGAGGCGTTCCGCAAGGAGGACGTATGCAAAAGAGAATTGGCGTGCTGTGGATTGGATTTCTGGGGGTGCTCCTTCCGCTGTACGCCTTTTCCGCAAGTCCAAAGGCTTCTGAGGGTCAAACTCTCGTGATCGTCCTCAAGAATGGGAAGCAGCAGAGCTTCGCCATGGCGGACGTGGCGCGCATAGAGTTCCAGGGAGCGCCAAGCACCGCAGCTGCGGCACCTGGCGATTTGCCGAGCCGGGGTCACTTTCTAGGGAAATGGGCGTTGGGCACCGGCAACGGCGACGATTTTTACGTCACGTTGGAGGCCAGTGGTGACGCTTCGAAAAATATTGGATCCGTTCATCACGGCACGTGGACTGTGGTAAACGGCGAAGCCCACATTACCTGGGATGAGGGCTCGTATGACGCCATTCGCAGAGTGGGAAGCAAGTGGGAGAAATTCTGGTATCCGGATGCCAGCTTCTCCGGCAAGCCCAACAATGTCACTGGCGCCGAGCATATCGAGAGCAAGCCGATTTAATTCGTGCGTCGCAGGGCTCCTTGCCATTCCGTCGCCTTGCGTTTACCGTGGAGCTTCGCGACTAGACCCGTCGAGGAGCCCCGTTTGAGAATTCGCATTACCTTTCTGCTCGCTGCGTTTCTGCTTCTCTCTTTCGCCGCCCAAGCCCAGATCGATGCTGCCACCCGGCAACTGTCGCACGCTATCTTCCAACAACTCATCGAAATCAATACCACCGACTCCGTGGGCAGCGTTACCGCCGCGGCGGAAGCCATGCAGAAACGCTTCCTGGATGCGGGATTTTCTCCGCACGACCTCTACTTGGGCGGGCCGAATGACCGCAAGAAGAATCTCGTCGTCCGCCTGCACGGTGCGAGCCATCACAAGCCTGTCCTTCTGATCGGGCATCTCGACGTCGTCGAAGCGCGGCGCGAAGACTGGACGACCGATCCGTTCCAGTTTGTCGAGAAAGACGGTTTCTACTACGGGCGGGGCACACAGGATATGAAGGGCGGCGATGCCGTGATGGTTACGACCCTCATCCGCATGAAGAAAGAGGGGTTCCAGCCGGACCGCGACATTATTCTCGCCCTTACGGCGGATGAAGAGGGTGGGAAATCCAACGGCGTCGACTGGCTGATTAAGAACCACCGCGATCTCGTCGACGCTGAGTTCGTTCTTAATCACGACGGCGGCGGCGTGGAGACCAACCAAGGCAAGCCGACCATGGTCTCGGTCGATGCGACCGAGAAGCTCTACGCCGACTATCGCCTGCTGGTCACCAATCCCGGAGGCCACAGTTCCCTGCCCCGCCCGGACAATGCGATCTATCACCTGGCGGAAGGGCTCGCGCGGCTGGCGCACTATCAATTTGCTTTTGAGCTGAACAATGTGACGCAGGCCTACTACGAGCGGATGTCGAAGGTAGTCGGCGGGCAGCGCGCCGGGGATATGAAGGCGATCCTAAAGACTCCGCCAGACCAGGCGGCGATCGCGCGGCTTTCCGAAGACCCTCAGGACAACTCCACCCTGCACACGACTTGTGTGGCCACGCGCCTCGACGCCGGCCACGCGAACAACGCCCTGCCGCAGCGCGCGCAGGCCACCGTCAATTGCCGGATTGTTCCGGGCCACAACGCCGAAGAGATCCGCCAGGAACTGGTACATGCATTCAACGATCCCAAGATTGAGGTGAAATACATCGGGGCCATTGGCGAGGTAACCGACCGCGGCTCCGAGCGGCAAGCTTTCGCTCCCCCATCGTTGCGTCCGGAGGTTTTTGAAACGCTAGACAAAATTGCGGCAGACATGTGGCCCGGCGCACCGGTAATTCCAACCATGGCTACGGGAGCTTCGGATGAGGTCTACACAAGCGCTGCTGGCATGCCCGGGTACGGGGTTTCGGGTCTTGCCCTCGATCGCGACGACGTGCGCGCTCACGGAAAAGACGAACGCATCGGCGTCGAATCGTTTTATGCTGGAGTGGATTTTTACTATCGCTTCCTGAAGGCGGTTACATCACCGAAATAGGTTAAGCGACTCGCTCGTGTCCGGCAGCACTCAGCGCCTGCTCGGCGGCCTGAACCTCGTCTGACTTGATCAAGATGTAGTCTGTATCGAAGGTGGAAACGGCAAAGATGCCGATATTCGCAGCCGCGAGTGGGTTCAGAATCGCCGCCAGAACACCCGTCATCTGAAACGGAAACGGGCCGTGCAAGTGGATGCAGGCCCAACCAGCTTCTGACCGGACTCCCGCAGGAACACACTCTTTGTCGCAAACAACCGAAAGCTCGTCGGCGCTCCTTGTGATCGAGAAGAACTTCGACGAAGTTGCCCATTCTGGAATTGTCGTTCCCGGCGCCATGCGGCAAACGGCAAATCTTCCAGAGAGCACCGAATACTTCAGCTGGTGAGCGGGCAACCTAGTCCTCAATCGCCTTCCGTAGGGCGGCTCGCGCCAGCAGCCTCGTCGAGTCCAGCACGGGGAGCGGCGAGACCTCGGCCGGAACCAGCAGGGGAATCTCCGTGCAGGCCAGTGCTACGACATCGCAGGCTTCGTCTTTCAGCCGCCGGATCACTTCAGTAAAATACGCCAACGATTGCGGAAGAAATTTTCCATACACCAACTCGTCAAAAATGATTTGATTGATGCGCTCGCGCTCGGGCGCGCTGGGCGTGCCATGCAGCAGACCAGCCGCTTGCAGACGCTCCGGGTACACCGGGCCTTCCATTAAGTACTTCGTGCCGAGAACACCAACGCGATGGAATCCCTGCCGCTTCGCCTCGCCCGCGACCACCTGGGCAATGTGCAACCACGGCCGCGGCGAACGGTGAGCAACGAGATCGAACGCCTGATGGATCGTATTATCCGGACAAATCAGAAAATCAGCCCCTGTCCGCGCGAGCTTTTCCGCTGACGACATCATCAACTCGGCTACACCTGCCCAGTCGTCGCGGGTGATGAACTTCATATATTCGGCCAGCGGATGGTTGTGCAGGGAAACTTCCGGGTGATTGTGCGGGCCCATGCGTTCGGAGCCTTCGAGACAAATCGTCTGGTAACAAAGGGCCGCGCCCTCCCCGCTGCAAGCTACGATGCCGATGTGCTGTGCCATGCGTTACCGAACCGTCGCCGCCTTCGCGTCGAATAGATCCAGCATTTTCACCTTTCGTTCCGCATCGAGAAACGAGGCTTCAAAGGAATTACGCGCGAGCTCCCGCAACTGCTCTTCTGTAAACCCAAAAGTCTTCTGCGCGATGGCATACTCCCGGCTCAGCGACGTCCGAAACATCGCAGGATCATCCGTGTTCAGCGTCAGCATCAATCCCTGATCGAAGTAACGCCGCACGGGATGATCCTCCAGCTTGGGACAGGCTCCAGTGAGGATGTTGCTGGTTATGCAGATCTCCACTGGAATTTGCCGATGAGCGAGTTCTTCCAGAAGCTCGGGGTCTTGTGCCGCGCTCAGCCCATGGCCCAGACGCTCCGCTCCCAAATTCAACGCGCCCCAAATGGACTCCGGCGAAGTCGTCTCCCCGGCGTGAGCCGTCCGGTGCAATCCGTGGGTTGCGGCAAAGGCGTAGACATCGCGAAATAATTCCGGCGCGCCCCGGCTTTCATCGCCACCAATCCCAAACGCAATCACGTTCCTATCCCGATACTGCACCGCTAACTCCGCCACACGCTGCGCGGGTTCAGCTCCAAACTGGCGGACAGCGTCAAAAATCCAAAGTAGTGAGACCCCAAAGTCCCGCCTGCCGCGCTCGCGCCCACGCTCCATCCCTTCGAACAGTGGCGCAAAATCCTGCGAACGCCACAGGCACACCCCCACCGACACAAACACCTCTGCGTGCAGCACATTCTCCGACTGCAAGCGCTCCATCATGCGATAGGTGATGAGTTCGTAGTCTTCCGCCGTACGCAGGTGTTCGGTCACGGCCTTGAAGGCCATGAGGAAAGCCTGAAAATCTGTGTATCGGTAGAGGGCCTCGCACGAGGCTAAGTTGGCATCGACCATGCCGTGCCGCAGGCGCAACTCGAGCAGCGTTGCCGGCTCAACCGCGCCTTCCAGATGCAGGTGCAGCTCCGCTTTGGGAAGAGCGCGAAGAAACGTACTGGGAACCGATTGCGTCACAACCCGATCTTACCGGACCCGAGCCTTCCCGCGTCGCGGAAATCCGGCTATGTGCTCTTCGGCTTCGCGGCCCTGTAGGCGGCGATCAGATCCGCCACGGCGATCCCTTCAATCGTCATGCCATCCGTCAAGCTGTCGACAACGGATGCCCCGGTCAGGTTCGCTTGCTGGATACGAACGCCGGAGAGATTGGCATCGGTAATGGAGGTCCCAGCGAGGATTACATCTTCGAATGTGGCAGCGGAGAGATTCACATCGGTGAACGTGGGGCCGGACATATCCCCGTCCGTGGCTTGCACGCGCTGCTTGGTCCGCTCCAACTTCAGAGTCTGTTCGGTCTCCATATTTAGCGCTTGGCCTGGGGAGCGAATTCGCTGCGGTGGCGGCTGTAGAAGTAGTAGATGGCCAGCCCGATGAACAGCCAGACAAAAAACCGGATCCACGTAAGGATCGGCAATCCCGACATGAGCAACACGCAGAAGGCGACGCTCAGAATCGGCGCCATCATTCCGCCCGGGGCACGAAAGCCGCGGCGGCGCTCGGGGTCACGCACCCGCAGGATCATTACGCCGACAGAGACCAGAACGAACGCGAAGAGCGTTCCGATATTCGAAAGATCGGCGAGCGTGCCGATATCCAGCACACCTGCCGGGACGCCGACGACAAAACCGGCGATCCAGGTCGCCGTCGCCGGAGTGCGAAACCTGGGATGCACTTTGCCGAACAACTTGGGCATCAAGCCATCGCGCGACATCGCAAACCACACGCGCGCCTGGCCGAGCTGGAACACCAGAAGCGAGGAAATCATCCCCATCATCGCGCCAAACAGGACCGCGAGCCGGACCCAGTTCAGCGTGCTCGAGCCATGGGCGATTGAAAGCTTCTTCAAACTGTTGACGACAGGCGCGGCATCATCGATCAAACTCTGCCAGGGCACAATCCCAGTCAAAACCACTGCCACAGAAAGATACAGCAGCGTGCAGACCACCAGGGTCGCGATAATGCCGATCGGCAGATCGCGCTGCGGATTCTTGGCCTCTTCTGCGGCAGTCGAAACGGAGTCGAAGCCGATGTATGTAAAAAAGATGATCGAACCGCCGGTGAGAATTCCTGACCAACCGTTTGGTGCGAACGGATGCCAGTGACCGGGGTTCACGTAATGAGCGCCCGCGATTACGAAAGCGAGAATGGCGGCGATCTTAAGGATGACCATGGTGTTGTTGGCCTTCGCCGACTCGCGTATGCCGCGAACTAAGACCACCGTCAGGATCATGACTACCAGAAACGCTGGGAAGTTGAAGCCGAAATGCCAACCCGAGCTGTAGAGCACGTTTCCCTTCAGGTCGGTCAACCCTCCCGGCAAATATGCCGGAGAAATCCATCGCAACGCAGGATGCAACCCAAACCAATCGAACATGTCTACGAGGTGAGCAGCAAACCCCACGCTAACTGCCATGTTGCTGACGGCGTATTCCAAAATCAGATCCCAACCGATGATCCAAGCGATCAGTTCGCCCATGGTGGCGTAGGTGTAGGTATAGGCACTACCGGCAATCGGGATCATCGAGGCTAGTTCGGCATAGCACAGCGCAGTGAACGCGCACACTAGCGCCACCAGCACCAAAGAAATCGCCAGCCCGGGACCGGCACCCGGGCGTCCCAATGTCGCCGTGTGGTGAATGAGGTAATCGAGGAGGGGTGCGTTCAGGATGGAAGAGGTATCAAACTTCTGTCCGGCGATGGCCGTGCCGATTACGGTAAAGATTCCGGAGCCAATAACCGCTCCGATTCCCAACGCCGTGAGAGAGACCGGACCAAGGGTCCTTTTAAGCTGCCGGTCCGGCTCTTCGCAATCCGTAATCAGCTTGTCGATGGACTTGCAGGCAAAAAGTTGGTTGCCCAGAGAAGCGCCCCTTCAGGTCGAAATGAATTCCTCACCACGAAACCCGCCAAGCCTAACACGCAAAACGAATCCCCGCCACGCAGAGCGACAGTGCAGCTGCCCATCGTGGCGGGGTTCTCCTTCTAGCGCTTCGAGGTACCGCGAGCCAGCTTCTTGGTCTTCGGCTTCTTGCTGCCGCGCGGATAGTCGCGCGGTTTCAGCGGCTTCTCGGTCTTGGCTTTCTTGCGTGCCGTGCGCTTGGCCTTCTTGCGTTCGTCTTTTTCCAGCTTCTTTGTATTTGCCATAGTCCTCTCGTGGTTCGGATATTAGTGCCGCTACGACCGTTCCAGCTGGGCATACTTCTCTACCAGCTTTTTCAAACCGAAGCCCTGAAATTGTACAGTAATCTTGGCGTCACTACCCTCGCCTTCTCGCCGGTAGACGATCCCTTCGCCGTATTTCGGATGACGAACGTGCTGGCCGGGCTTGAAGGAAGTCCTCGCCAGCGGCTCCGGTTCCGTCATCTTGGGAACGCTGAACTTCTTCCCGCGCGACGCAAAGAACTCCGCGATATTACCAATGGAGTTGTGGGCGGGGCCGGTGTAGCTGCTTTTTTTCTTGCCGCTGTCGCTCGCCGATTCGGATGAATCCGCGCTCTGGTCTTCGTCTTCATACGAATAGTGCGGAGGCTCCGATTCGTAGCGGGCAGCGTTTCGAGTGCTGCGAGACGAAGCTGTTTGCGATCGAGGCCCGGAAATATCCTCGAGCAATGCAGCGGGGACTTCTTCCAGGAACCGCGAGGGGACGCTAGCCTCCGGCATGTCTGTACCCCAGCGACGACGGTATCGCGCTCGCGTCAGCACCAGCGTATCCATGGCACGTGTCATGCCGACGTAGCACAGACGCCGTTCCTCTTCAATGTCATCAGGCGCCAGCAAGGTTCGCGAATGCGGGAACAAACCTTCTTCGAGCCCGCACAAGAAGACAAGAGGAAACTCGAGACCCTTCGCGGCGTGGAGTGTCATGAGCGTGATCGCCGAGCGCTCGTCGTACTGGTCTGCATCTGCGACCAACGCCGCGTGATCCAGGAATTGGTCTAGCGTCTCGCCGCGGTCTTTGGCATCGAGCGCGGCGTTGACCAGTTCGCGCAGGTTATCGATTCGGCTTTGTGACTCGGGAGAATCTTCGTCTTCCAGTTGCTTGATGTAGCCAGTACGGTCAATCAAGAACTTCAGCAACTCCGCCGCGCCAACCGCCGGGATGACAGCGTCGGGGCTATTCGCGCCGGAGAGTTCGGGCTCCGAAGCGTTGGCCGCCATGTCTCCCGCCGCCGGAAAGTGATGGCCGTCATCGTCGCTGCCGAAATCGAACGCCATCGGATCGAACGCCGCGGCCTCATCTTCTGCCAGGTCCACACTATCCGCGTCCGAGGATGGTTCAACCGTCATCTCCATGCGCTCGACGTAGTTGCCCTGCAACATCGCGCGCGCATCTTCGATCAACTCCTGAAAGCTCTTCAACGCCGCCAGCGCTCGCGGCGGCAGCAACTCACGCCGAACAGCTTCCCGCGCTGCGCCCCACATCGAAAGGCCCGTTTCCAGCGCCAGCCGCTCCAAAGTCTCTAGCGTTGTCTTGCCAATCCCGCGCGCCGGCGTGTTGATCACCCGCAGCAGCGAAATCGTGTCGTCCGGATTCTGGATTACCTTGAGGTAGGAGATCATGTCCTTGATCTCCATGCGCTCATAAAACGATAACCCGCCGACCACGTGGTATTTCAATTGATAGCGCCGTAGCGCCTCTTCAAACAACCGGGACTGCGAGTTCAGCCGGTACAGTACGGCCGCGCGCGCATTGCCTTCATGCCCAGCCTCGCGCAAATACTTCGCCAGCCGGTCGGCCACGAACAAAGCCTCGTTCTCCGCATCCGGAGCTTCGTAGAAGGCAATCTTGGCCCCGCCTTGCCGCGACGTCCACAGATTCTTACCCTTGCGTTTGATGTTGTTCGCCACCACCGCCGAGGCCGCTTCCAGGATGTTTTGCGTGGAGCGGTAGTTCTGCTCCAGGCGGATAATCTTGGCATTAGGAAAATCTTCCTCAAATTCCAGAATGTTGCGAATATCAGCGCCCCGCCAGGAATAGATCGACTGATCTTCATCTCCGACAGCGCACACATTCTGGTGGCTCTGCCCCAGCAGCCGCATCAACTCATACTGGGGACGGTTCGTATCCTGATACTCATCCACAAGCACATAACGAAAGCGCCGGTTGTAGTAATCGCGAACCTCGGATACCGACTTCAGCAGGCGCACGGTTTCGAGCAGGAGATCATCGAAATCGAGGGCGTTCGCCTTCAGCAGCTCTTTCCGGTAAATCTCGTATATGTGCGCGATTCGTTCCGTCTTAGGATCATTCGAGTTGAGGTAAACCTCTTGCGGATCGAGCATGTGGTTCTTCGCCCAGGAAATCCGCCCCAGCACGTTGCGAGGCGTGAGCTGTTTGTCATCGACGCCGAGGCGCCGCATCGCGGCTTTCACCAGAGACTGCTGATCGTTCTCGTCATAAATAACAAAGCTCTTGCTGTGCCCAATCGGCGTCCCCGTAGCCGAGGTGATCCGCAAATGCTCGATATCCCGCCGCAACACCCGCACGCAGAACGAGTGAAAGGTCGCCAGCACGGGCTTGGCAATCGACATCCCACCCGTCAACTTCGCAACGCGTTCGCCCATCTCCGCCGCAGCTTTATTGGTGAACGTAACCGCCAAAATCGACTCCGGCATCACGCCCATCGCCTCAATCAAGTGGGCAATCCGGTAGGTAATGACGCGCGTCTTCCCGCTCCCCGCTCCGGCCAGGATCAGCACCGGACCCTCGGCGGTTTCCACCGCTTCACGCTGCTGCGGATTGAGTTTCTCCAGGAGGGACACGCCAGCACTCATCAAGTTAGATTCTAAATGACGGGCTTGTGTGGCGCGGGCGTTCTCGCCCGCGAACGAAGTACTCGAAGGCTGGCCTTACCCCATCAGCAACCCACCGTTCACGTTGAGCACGTGCCCGGTAATATAGGCAGCCTCTTCCGAGGCGAGAAACGCAACGGCGTGGGCGACTTCCTCGGAGGTTCCCGTGCGCCCCAAAGGAATCATCTTGAGCGCGCCCTCTTTGAACTCCCCGCTCAGCACCTCGGTCATCGCCGTCTCGATAAACCCGGGCGCGACCGCGTTGCAAGTAATGCTCCGCGAAGCCAGTTCGCGTGCGATTGCCATGGTCAACCCAATCAACCCTGCCTTCGACGCCGCGTAGTTAGCCTGCCCCGCTTGGCCCATCTGTCCAAACACACTGGCAATATTAATGATGCGCCCCCAGCGCTGCTTGAGCATGGAACTGGTCACCTGCCGCGTGCAAAGATAAGCAGATGTCAGGTTCGTCTGAATGACAGCATCCCAATCCGCGCGTTTCATGCGCATGACCAATTGGTCGCGCGTGATGCCGGCGTTGTTGACCAGGATGTCGACCTTGCCAAATTGCGCAATGGCCGCCTTGAACACCGCCTTGATCTGTTCCTCGTCTGCAACATCGAGCACAAACGCCGCCGCCTGCCCGCCAGCCGCAGTAATTTCGCGCACGACCTCGTCGAGGTTTTCCCGGTTACGTGCGGCCACCGCCACCGCCGCCCCTGATTTTGCCAGACGCAGCGCACACCCCCGCCCTATTCCTTGCGATGCACCCGTAACCAAGGCGACGCGTCCAGACAGAGTCATTCCGAGGCTCCTTGAGATAACTGCGGAGGATTATAACGAGGATGGCAAGTTCGCGAGACTTCGCACTTTACTCGGACCCAGCCACGTGCGCCGTCTGTGTCGCTCCCGGCACTACCTGATAGTCGCGCTGGTACACGTCCACAATCGTGCGCCCAACGATGCTGGCCTTGGCTTCCGAGTGCAGATGAACCGGCAGGGTGAACGATCCGAAATCCGCAAAGTCCTGGCTTAAGTGAATCTTCGACAGAAACACCGACGGAGATTTTGCCGGAACGCCCTCGAGATGGACAAGGCTGCCTGTATAGGCGTCGAGGTAAAGATTGCCCTTGAGCAGCCCGACGCGTTTCCGCCGCGGCTTCACCTGAAATTCATGCAGCGTGCGTCCCTCGACGCCATGCATGCCCTTATAAGAGAACTTATAGTTCGCCGCCGTGAACGCCATCAGCGACGAGTCGTCCTTCTGAACATGCTCGACTTCCGACTGCATAAGGCGGGTTATCACGTTAGCTTTTACGAATGTGTCGCCCGTGAAATGCAGCGCCGTAAAAAGCAGAGATTTCGGCGCGGAATACTGCCGTTTAACCTCGTATTCGCCTTGCTGCTTGCTTTCGGGAAGCTCGGCGTGAATGACGCTGGTGGAAGTGTAGGATGTTAGGCTCGTGGCCTGCTGGGCCGCGCGCGACTGATAAGTTTGCAGAGCGAGCTCGGGCGACATCACCGGCAGCACCGTCGGCGGCGTGACCTGTGGCGGGAGAGAATCCTCGGACGAGAGGATCGAACCCAGGATACTGTCCAAGTCGTCGGAGGACAAAACCTCCGGTACCAGTACTGCTGGACTTGGAGCCTGGCCCAGGACAAACCCGTTCAAACTCAACAAAACAAAGGCTAAAACAAAGAGATAGGATCGCATACTGTAGGAAGTAACCTAACGTTTATATAGGATTCCCGCCAAAAGGAAAAGACGCAATGGTTATGCGCCATGGCGCGGCTTTCGGAGGTCGGCTTTTCCCGGTACCATGAGGGTTCCCATGTCACCGACCACCCCTGCAACTCCGCACGCTACCCATACCCCAGCAATGCCTGACTTCTCCAAATCCGAAGCAGCCGTCCCGGAACCAGCCGTCGAAGTTTTTGCCATCCACGGAGCCGAACCCGAAGTGCAGGCCTACGCGATGGCTAAGTACTCGCGCTCGGCGCTCTCGATGAAGGAGTCCTTGCGCGAGATCAGCGCGCAAAAGGCGGAGAAGTTTCTCAACACGTTTTATTTTCAGTACGGTCATCGGTCGATTGCGGATCTTGCCCACATAGTCTTGGCGATAGAGCGACTCTCCATGCTTGCCGCGATTGCCCTTGCGGACGAGCAGCGTTGGGATGGGCAGGAGCGCTCTACTCGATATCAAGACTTCCGCAAGGGTGGCTATTTCACGCCGCAGTTTGCAGATGACGATGCGCGCATGCTGTATCAGGAAACGGTGGATTTCCTTTTTGCAGAGTACGAAGTGCTTTCGGAACAGATGTTCCAGCACCTGATGAGCCGGACGCCCCGTCCGGACGAAATGAAGCAGGACGCCTACGAGCGGACTCTGCGCGCCCGCGCTTTCGACATTTCACGCTACTTGTTACCGCTCGCTACCAATACTTCATTGGGAGAAATCGTCAACGCGCGCACGCTGGAATCCCAGGTCTCGCACTTGCTCTCGCATACCCATGCGGAAGTGCGCCGGCTGGGCGAGTTGCTCAAGAAAGCAGCATTGGAGCCGGCCTACAATGTGAATCACGACTCGCAACGTGAGCTGGTGGAGAAGATTCGCGAAGTAAATGCCGAACTTGGGGAGCGTGCCGCGCGGGAACTCCTCAAGGACGTCCGAGTCGCGCCCACGCTCGTGAAGTATGCCGATCCGAATGCCTACGAAATGGAAACACGCCGCGAGCTGCGCCGGGCCGCCGGCGAGTTCATGAAGGGCGCGCCCATCGCCCAGGCCGAACTAGTCGATCTTCTCGACGGCGATCCCGTCGAGATCGAACTCGCCGCCACCCTGCTCTACGAACACTGCCACTACCCCTACCGCCAGATTCGTGAGGCAGTAGAAGCAGCGGGAGATGCGCGCCGCCGCGAGATCATCGATCTTGGCTTGCGCCATCGCGGCAAGCACGACGAACTCCTCCGCGCCTACTCAGCCGGGCAGCGATTTCGCTTCGACATCCTGATGGACATTGGCGGCTTCCGCGACATGCACCGGCATCGACGTTGCACGCAAATTATCCAGGACTTCACCACCGCGCATGGATGGGATGCGCCCGAAGAACTCGACGCCGCTGGGCTTACCAGTCGATACCTTGCGACGATGCAGCGCGCACGGAACGCCGTGGAGAAGATCGCTCAAGGTGGAGCGGCGGAAGCAGCCGAGTCGGCGCAATACGCCATTCCGTTGGCATTCCGCAAGAGAACGCTTTTCAAAATGGATTTTGCCGAGGCGGTATACATTTCCGAGCTTCGCACGACTCCCGCTGGGCACACTTCGTACCGTCGCGTGGCTTATGGCATGTACGAAGCCGTCGCCCGGAAGCATCCGGCGTTGGCGGGGTATTTCCGAGTGCACGATGTTCACGCGCCGGTCGATTTGCTGAAGCGGTAGGCAGGCGTGAACTTCTTTCTTGGCCAGTGCGTATCGTGGTAGTGGTGAAACTTGGTAACCACTGGGCTGGGCTCGCGTCGAAACAGGGTTAGCTATTGTCGGGCGTTCATCCGCACGAAACGTGTCTTGCTTTTAGAAAGAACTACCAGGAGCCTTCTATGCATCGTGCAGTTACCTTTCTCCTTGCGCTTTTTTGCTTCCCGCTTGCAATGGTTGCCGCTCCGGCCGATGTCGCGTCGCAGCGTAAAGCACTAAACGATTTGTTGGCCGAACGGTGGGAATACACCATGCGGACCTCGCCGGAGTATGCGTCAATTCTGGGCGACAAGCGCTGGAACGACAAGCTGTCGGACGGCTCACAAAAGGCGATTGATGACGACCTGGCGCGCGCGAAGATGGATTTGGCGAAATTCGACGCGGTGGACACAACGGGGTTTCCTGAACAGGAGGTTTTGAACAAAGCATTAATGGTCCGCGATCTGCGGATGCAACTGGAAGGCGCGCGGTTCAAGAGCTGGGAGATGCCCGTGTCGCAGAATAGCGGGCCTCATATCGATTTGCCGCAGTTGGTCTCGTTGCTGGCTTTTACGAACGTTAAAGATTACGAGGATTACATTGCGCGACTGAAGCAGATGCCCCGGGTCTTCGACGAGACCGTGGTGCAGATGCGCAAGGGCATGGCCGAGGGTCTGATGCCTCCGAAGCTCTTGCTGGAAAAAGTTGTGGATCAGGCGGGCGGGATCGGCGCGCAGAAGCCAGAAGACTGTCCTTTCGCCGGGCCGTTTGCGAAGGTTCCGGAGTCGATTTCCGCTGCGGATCAGAAGCGGTTGCGCGAAGCGGGTTTGGCCGCGATTCGCGAGGATGTGCTGCCAGCGTATCTAAAGTTCACTGCGTTTGTGAAAAATGACTACGCGCCGAAGGGCCGACTGGATCCCGGCATCTGGGCCCTGCCGGAAGGCGTAGCGCGGTATAACTTTCGAATCAAAGAGAGCACGACCACGAATTTGTCGGCGGAAGAGATTCACCAGATCGGCCTGGCGCAGGTGAAGGAAATTGAAGGGCGAATGCTGGGCGTGGCGCAGCAGTTGGGATTCAAGGATTTGAAGAGCTTCAATGCGGCAATCACCGCCGATCCGAAACTGCACGCGCATTCGCGGGAGCAGATTCTGGATCTCTACCGGAAGTACACCGATCAGATGTATACCAAACTCCCCGACATGTTTGGTCGCATGCCGAAGGCGAAGGTAGAAATCATGCCGATTGAGGAGTTCAACGAGAAGGATGCATCGACGCATTACAACCCGGCGGCGCAGGATGGATCGCGGCCAGCGCACGTGATGGTGAATACGGGAGAGGCTGAGAAACAGTTACTTCTGGATGTGGAAACGACGGCGTACCACGAGGGAGTGCCCGGACATCATATGCAGCTGGCGATTGCGCAGGAGTTGCCCGAGCTGCCGTCGTATCGTCAGAACGAGTACTACACGGCGTATACGGAAGGCTGGGCGCTATATTCGGAGCGGCTGGGAAAGGAAGTTGGATTTTTCCAGGATCCGTACAGCTACTATGGCCATTTGCAGGATGACATGCTGCGGGCGATTCGACTGGTGGTCGATACGGGTTTCCATGCCAAGCATTGGACGCGGCAGCAGGTTGTAGACTTTTTCCATGACCACTCGGCGATCGCCGAGCCCGAAGTGCAGAGCGAGACGAACCGCTACATGGCATGGCCGGCGCAGGCTTTGGGGTACAAGATTGGGCAACTGGAAATCCTGAAGCTGCGCCAGTATGCGAAAGACGAGTTGGGTGAGAAGTTTGATCTACGTGGATTTCATGATGAAGTGCTGGGGGCGGGGGCATTGCCGTTGGATGTGCTGTCGGAGCGGATTCACGGCTGGGTGAAGGAGCAGAAGGGCGTTTCAGCGCGAAAGTCTAGCGGCGGGGCTGCTGTTCACGGGAGCGCTGAATAAACATTTCCATTTCGGCGAGATAAGTTTCGAGGGCTTTCCGGCCCGGGGCGGTGAGCTTGTATTCCGTCCTGGGAACGCGGCCCTCGAAGCGTTTGTGGCAAACGATGTAGCGGGCGTCCTCAAGCTTGCGGGCGTGCACGCTGAGGTTGCCGTCGGTGGTGTCAAGCAGGCGCTTGAGATCGGAGAAGCTGAGGGAGTCGTTGACAGCGAGCGCGCTGACGATGCCGAGGCGAAGCCGCTCGTGGATGACGCGGTCGAACTCGGGAATGGCGTCGCGGTGGGGCGCTTGCGCGGCTTGAGGCTGGCGAACTAGTTTGCGCGGGAGGAGCTTCGGCCTAGCCACCGTGCTTCCTCGCAATCAGGTATCCAAAAAGAATATGGAGGCCGCCGAAGGAGGCCGCCATCATGAAATTGCCTGCTCGCGGAAAAGGTAGTCCGAGGCAGCCCGCGGCCATGAAGCAAGCTCCCATCATGGGGACGAGCGGGACGGAGAACACGCCTCCGGTGATGACGGCGGCACCGTAGACTAGCGCCCAGATGCCGGGGAGCATCGTGGTGAGGCCGGCGCTGCAGAGGATGACAGTGACGACTCCGCCGACAGCTAGCGGGGGGAGAAAGCCCAGGGCGAATTTGCGCGCGGGGCCGCTGATGAGAGGAACACCAAGTCGCTGCGATTTGTGGTTCATGGCGGCGCCGGCGATGGCGACGGCCAAGCCGGCTTCGACGAGCCAAATGGCTATCCAGCCGAATGGCGTCGTCTGGCGGGCGGCGATAGGGGCGGCGGCTAGCGCGGTAACGCCAAGGATGACTTGTCCCCAGCCGGGGACAGCCGTGAAAGCACTCGAGCGTTCGATGGTTTCGCGGATGAAGCGGAGGTCTTCCAGCGGATTATGGAGGGGGTTGTGTGCGGTGTGCGACGATGAGTCTTGGGGGGAGCCCTGAGACTTGCGTTTCGGAGCTGCACGGCATTGGCGCTGCAGAAGCATAAGGTCATCAGTCTAACGCCTGAACCATAGTCAATCAAGTTCTTTGCGATATGAAGTCCAACGCTCCGAACTCGCGTGTTGTGGTGCTGGTCCACGGTATCTGGGACACGTCGCGAGTGTTCGCCCGGATGGCGAGATGGCTGGAAGGTCGCGGCTTTCGGGCTCTGGCGGTGGATCTGACACCGAGCGATGGGGCCGTTGGATTGAACAAACTGGCTGAGCAATTGCGTGGGTTCGTGGAGCAGAACTTGGCGCCGGGAGAATGGTTTGACTTGATCGGCTTCAGCATGGGTGGGTTGGTGAGCCGGTACTACGTGCAGAGGCTTGGCGGCGCGGAGCGGGTCGGGCGGTTGATTACGATTTCGGCGCCGCATCGGGGAACGTATTGGGCGTACACGGCGGGAAACGCGGGATCGAAGCAGATGCGTCCGGGAAGTGCGTTTCTAACCGATTTAGATCGGGATGTGCGGAATTTGGAACGGGTGCGGGTTGCATCGATTTGGACGCCGCTGGACTTGATGATCGTTCCGGCAGGGAGTTCGCGGTTGGGTGTGGGGGAGGAGTTTCGGCTGGTGGTAGGGTTGCATGCGTGGATGGTGAAGGACCGGCGGTGTTGGGAGGTAGTGGGGAGGTTGTTGGCGCACACAGACTAATTTCTGCCTCGACGTGCGGGGACGCCCGTGTTTCCCAGCGAAGCACCGTTTCGTTTGACATCAACGAGACCTGATCCTAACCTTGTCATTCATCTATGAAGGTTCTCGTCCTGGGCAGTGGCGGTCGCGAGCATGCGTTGGTGTGGAAGCTGCGCGCCTCGCCGCGGGTGACGAAGTTGTATTGCGCACCGGGGAATGGCGGGATGGAAGAGGACGCTGAATGTGCGGCGGTCGACTTGCGGAGTCTGGAGTCGATGGTCGCGCTAGCGCAGCGGTTGCAGCCGGATTTAACCGTCGTAGGTCCGGAGCTGGCCCTGACGGTGGGGGTGGTGGACGAGTTCCAGCGGCGTGGGTGGAGGATTTTTGGGCCGACGCAGGCTGCGGCGCAGCTGGAATCGAGCAAGAGTTTTGCCAAGCAGTTCATGCAGCGGTACCAGATTCCGACGGCACACTATGCGATTTGTGCAGCCGCGGAAGAAGTGCATGAGGCGCTGAAGCATTTTTCTGTTCCGATTGTGGTGAAGGCGGACGGGTTGGCGGCAGGCAAAGGCGTTGTCATCGCCAAGACCAAAGCCGAGGCGACGGAAGTTGCGTTGGAAATGCTCAGCGGCAAGATGTTGGGCGAGGCGGGCGAGCGCGTCGTCCTGGAAGAATTCCTGGAAGGCGAGGAACTATCGTTTCTGGTGATGAGCGATGGCGAACGCGTTGCTCCGCTGGTAGCGGCGCAGGATCACAAGCGCGTGGGCGACGGCGATACGGGGCCGAACACCGGTGGGATGGGCGCGTATTCGACGCCGGCGATCCTGGATGACCAGATGCGCGATTGGCTGGTGGCGCACGTCGCGAGGCCAGTGGTTGCGGGGATGCGCGACGAGGGGATGGAGTTTCGCGGCATCCTCTATTGCGGGTTGATGATGACGGCGCGCGGTCCGATGGTGCTGGAGTTCAATTGCCGTTTTGGCGATCCCGAGACGCAGCCGATCTTGATGCGGCTCGAATCGGATTTGGTCGATGCGATGGAGGCGTCGATTGAGGGCAGGGCGAGCGACGGGGATTTTAAGTGGTCGAGCGATGCCGCGGTTTGCGTGGTGCTAGCTTCGGGCGGGTATCCGGGAACGTATGAGACTGGAAAAAAGATTCTAGGCTTGGAAGAGGCGGGCGCGGTGGAGGGCGTTAAGGTTTTTCACGCTGGAACCACAAATCGTGACGGCGGATTCTACACGGCGGGGGGACGCGTCTTGGGGGTTACAGCTCGCGGACCGGATCTGCGAATTGCGCTGCGGCAGGCGTATGACGCGGTTGGCAAGATTGGATTTGAAGGAATGCACTATCGAAAGGATATCGGGGCGAGGGCGCTGAACAAACAACTATGAGCAAACCACAAGTGTCGATTGTCATGGGCAGCGATTCGGATCTGGAAATCATGCGCGAGGCCGGGAGGGCGTTGGAGGAGTTTGGCATCGCGTATGAGATGGATGTGACGTCGGCGCATCGTTCGCCAGACCGGACGGCCGACTTTGCGCGCAAGGCGGCAGTGCGCGGGATCCGTGTAATCATCGCTGGAGCAGGCGGGGCGGCGCATTTAGCGGGTGTGATTGCGGCACATACGACTTTGCCGGTAATTGGCGTGCCCATTCCTTCGACGTCATTGCAAGGGATGGATTCGTTGCTGGCCACCGTGCAGATGCCGGCGGGAATTCCCGTAGCGACAGTAGCGATTGGGAAGCCAGGCGCGACGAATGCGGGCATTCTTGCGGCGCAGATCATTGGGTTGTCCGATCCCAAAGTATCAAAGAAGCTGGATGCGCACAAAGAAAAATTAGCGGCGGGTGTGGCAGCGAAATCGCAGAAGTTGCAGAAGTCGCTGCAAGGGTAGGGGGCTATAGGGCGAACAATGGATAACGGGTTAAGTTTTTCTGAGTTGCTGCAATACGTGAACGAAGAGACCGCGAAGTGGCGGGAGTTCTTCCAGAGCAATCCAACGGCGCTGGACGTGCCTGTGTCGATTGCGGGCACGAAGAGGGTGCGCGACATGTTATTGCACATCTTTGCGGTGGAGTTGCGCTACGCGGAGCGGCTCAACCACGTTGCGGAGGTGACGCCGTATGAGCGGCACACGGGGAAGCCGTCCGAGGAATTATTCGCGATGGGCGAGCAAGCACGTGGATTGCTGGCGGAGTATCTGGCGAAGGCAAACGATCTGGATCGGGTGCTGACGTTCCCGACGCTGACCTCGGGGACACTGAGTGCTAGTAAGCGGAAGATCGCAATTCACATGCTATTACATGGGGTGCGGCATTGGGCGCAACTCGCGACCGCACTGCGCGAGGCAGGGTTTACGCAGAGCAAACACGACTTTATTTTCTCGAACGTGATGCCTTAAGGTTGGCCAGGACGCCTGTCCGTGCCCGCTAGAGTTCCAGCTTCTTCAAGTATTCCCGGAACGGGCCGCCCAGGTCTTCGCGCTGAAGAGCGAACTCGACGGTGGCTTTCAGGAAGCCGAGCTTGTCGCCGGTGTCATAGCGCTTGCCTTCGTAGACATAGGCCCACATGCGCTCCTGTTGCAGCAGATTGCGCATCGCGTCCGTGAGTTGGAGTTCCCCGCCGGCGCCTGGAGTAGTCTTCTCAAGAACATCGAAAATTGCGGGCGTAAGAATGTAGCGCCCGATGATCGCCTGCTTCGACGGGGCCTCTTCCAGCTTCGGCTTTTCCACCATGTGTTTGATTTCCGAAAGCCTGCCATTGAAACGGCCGTCTGCTTCTTTGATATCCAGAACTCCATAGGATGAGATGGCGGGACCTTCGACTACCTGGCTGGCGATGACAGAGGCTTGGGTTTCCTCGAAAACCTCGACCATCTGCTTCAAGCAGGGCTTGGGCGCGTCGATCACATCGTCGGCGAGGATGACGGCGAAGGGTTCATTGCCAATGAGTTCTTTCGCCATCAGAACGGCGTGGCCCAGTCCCAAAGCCTCCTTCTGGCGAACGTAAGCGACGTGGATCATATCGGAGATCTGTTTTACGATCTTCAGCAGATCCGTTTTTCCGCGGTCGGCTAGGATGCGCTCAAGTTCGTAGCTGACATCGAAGTGGTCTTCGATGGCGACTTTGCCACGTCCCGTGATGATAATGATCTGGTCGCACCCCGCCGCCAGAGCCTCTTCCACACCGTATTGAATGATGGGCTTGTCGACGATGGGCAACATCTCTTTAGGCTGCGCCTTGGTAGCGGGAAGAAAGCGAGTGCCGAGACCGGCAGCGGGAAAAACAGCTTTGCGGACTTTCATTTTCATGACGGAGTGTTCCTTGCTGCAAATGTGTAACCTACCACAGCGACCGCTAGGCTGGCTTTGCCTCTTCGTTCCGGGCTCCGATCTCCGCCAGCGCTTCCTCATGGATGGCGAGACCGGCGAGCAGGTTGTGCAACTCCGGCAAAACCTCCCCCGCGCCGCTAGCTTTCAGGAAGAACTTCAGAATCCCCGCTGGAGAAAACTGCGCGCCCTTGTGCGTCGCGACAAAATGGGCGAGTCGTTCCGGGTCAATCTTGGCGTTCTGATGGAAACGAATGCTGAATTGGTCGCGCTTGCGCTCGATGCCGATAGCGCCGACCCTCTGGCAGAGCAGGCGCAGGGCAGCGTAATTAACCAGGCTACGGACCGCGCCAGGAAGCGGGCCGTAACGGTCTTCGAGCTCGGCGCGGACTTCGTTAAGCTGCGGCTCGCCCTGCACGCCCGCAACGCGCTTGTACATGCGGAGGCGCTGATTTTCTTCGGGAATGTAGTCGTTGGGTATACGGATGTTGAGCGCGAGGTTGAGCTGGATTTCCGATTCTTCGGGAGCCGCTTCGCCGCGCAACTCGCGGATGGTGCGCTCGAGCATCGAAGTGTAAAGCTCGAAGCCAACCGCCTCAATTTGTCCACTTTGTTCCCCGCCCAAAAGGTTCCCCGCGCCACGAAGTTCCAAATCCAGCGCAGCGAGCTTGAAGCCCGCACCCAGGTCGGAGAACTCCTTTAATGCGGCAAGACGGCGGCGCGCCAAAGGCGTGAGTTCCGTGTCCTGCGGAATCAGCAGGTACGCATAGGCACGACGGTTGGAGCGGCCAACGCGGCCGCGAAGCTGGTAGAGCTCGGAAAGGCCGAGACGGTCAGCGCGATTGATAAGTATGGTATTGCAGAGCGGGATATCGAGGCCATTTTCGATGATCGTCGTCGCAACCAGGATATCCGCTTGGTGGTGCATGAATTTCAGCATCACTTTTTCCAGCTCGCCTTCGGACATCTGGCCGTGGCCGACCAGAATGCGCGCCTGCGGGACCAACTCTTGCAGCTTGGCAGCGATTTCCCAAATAGATTCGACGCGGTTGTGAACGAAATAAATTTGCCCTCCGCGTTCCAGTTCCTGTTCCAGCGCGGATCGAATGAGCTTGTTGTCCCACGAAGCGACCACGGTCTGAATAGCGATGCGGTCTTTGGGCGGCGTTTCGATCACGCTCATATCGCGCAAACCGACCATCGACATGTGGAGCGTCCGCGGAATGGGCGTCGCGGACATGGTAAGGACGTCGACTTCCTTGCGCATTTGCTTCAGGCGCTCTTTGTGGCGGACTCCGAAGCGCTGCTCCTCATCGACAATCACTAATCCGAGGTCCGTGAACTTTACGTCCTTCGAAAGCAGCCGGTGCGTGCCGATTAAGATGTCCAGCTTCCCTGCTTCGAGTCTAGCCAGTGTTTCTTTCTGCTGCTTCGTAGTCCGGAAGCCGCTGATCATGTCGATGGAAACCGGAAACGAAGCCATGCGCTGCCGGAACGTTTCGTAGTGCTGGAAAGCGAGGACCGTTGTGGGGGCGAGAACGGCGACCTGCTTGTTATCGCTCACGGCCTTAAAAGCCGCGCGCATCGCGACTTCCGTCTTGCCGTAGCCGACATCGCCGCAGAGCAGGCGATCCATCGGTTGCCCGGACTCCATATCCCGCTTGACGTCGCCGATGGCCATCATCTGGTCGTCGGTTTCGTTGTATTCGAAGGCCTCCTCGAATTCCTTCATCCACTCGGTATCAGTCGGGAAGCTGTGGCCCTGCACCATTTTGCGCTGCGCGTAGAGCCTGACGAGTTCGTCGGCCATGTCCTGCATGGCCTTCTTCACTCGGGACTTAGTCTTGGCCCACGCGGGCGTACCGAGGTGATTGAGAGCAGGCTTCGCGCCCTCGGCCGAGCGGTATTTCTGGATCAGGTCAAGACGCGTAAGCGGGATGTAGAGGCGCGCAGCGTCGGCGTACTCGAGTTGCATGTATTCGGCTTTGCCGTCGCCTTGGTCGATTTCCTTGAGGCCAAGGTATTGCGCGATCCCATGCTCGATGTGGACAACATAGTCCCCCACTTGCAGATCACGGAAATCGGAAAGGAAAGGCGAAGTTCGGGCGCGCCGCCGCGTGCTGTGCGTGACAACCGTATCGGATTCGTCGAAAAGATCGCGTGCACCAAAAAGGGCGAGGTTAGCTTCCGGAATGAGCACCCCATCCGGAACGTACCCTTTCACCAGCGTAGCGGTTTGCGCGTCGGTAAAGCGGGCCGTTTCTTCGACCAGGTTCTCCGAGCCCGGGCGGACGCGACTGCCCATGCGGTAAGGTAGGTTGTACTCGGAGAAGATGCCGGCGAGACGTTCGAGTTCGCCGGTACTTGGCGCTACAAAGACGACGTGTTTCGATTCTTTGGTAAGGCGATGAACTTCCTCCGCCATGGAGGCAACCGTGCCGTGGAACCGCGGTGTGGGTTGGGAAACCAGGCTCAGGTGCTCGATACCGGGCGCTTCGACGCCGAGGTGTTCAAAGTCGATGCTGGTCATGGCGGCGATCTTCGCAGCCCACTCCTCAGGAGCCAGGAAAAGGTCCTCAGCCCGGACCAGATTGCCGATCAGGCTTTGCTCGTGGACACCCAGGAGTTTCTCCCACCAGCGGTTATGTTCCGATTGGAGAGCCGACGGTTCATCGAGTACTACGACCGCGCGGGGAAGCAAATCGAGCAAGCTGTGCTCGGCACCGGCGATGGGGGCGTAAAACTCCCATCCCGGAAAAACCGTGGCCCCCTCGGCTCGGGCCGCCTGCTCCACCACATCGTGCTGCCCGGAAATACGCTTGCCGGAAAGGCGGGCGTGGATGACGCCGAGCAGCTTTTCCGTTAGCGGCGTTTCCGTTAGCGGAAGCAGGTTGATTTCATCCACCGGCGTGGCTGACCGTTGCGTCGCCGGATCAAACTTGCGGATGGACTCAACCTCGTCGCCAAAAAGCTCGATGCGTAGCGGGCGTTCCGCTTCCGGCGGATATACGTCGAGAATGCCGCCACGAAGTGCGTACTCTCCGGGCATTTCCACAATATCGGCAACGGTATATCCCACGCTGTTGAGCTGTTGCAGCAGTTGTTCCGCATCCACCGTTTCTCCGCGCCGCACGATGCGCGCGAGGTCGGCATAGTAAGCCGCATCTTGTAACCGCATCGCTGCTGAAGCCAATGGGGCGATAACAATGGAGGCGTTCCCGGTGGCGATCCGCCACAGCGCCGCTGCCCGCGCTTCCTGAATCTCCGGGTGTGCCGACTGATTCTGAAACGGCAGCACGTCGCGGCCCGGAACCTCTACCACGGACTCCGGGTCGAGCGCGCCAGTCAACTCAACCAGCGAGCGCAGGGTGGGGGAGAGTTCTTCGGCAGCCTTGTTATCAGGGACAATAACCAGCAAGGGCCGTCGCGATGCCTGGTGCAACAGCGCTAACAGCAAAGCCTTCGCGGTCGGGGTGAGTCCGGACAGACGTATGCGCCCCGTGCCCTCGCGCAGATGGGAGGCAGCACGCCGGAAGGCGGGCAGAGTTTCCACGTCCGCGAAGACCTCGCGAACGAACGGCAAAAGCATGCACTTTGATTTTAACAGGGGCTTTTAGCAGCCAAGAAGGCAAGAAGAAAGGACAGCCCGGAGCCCCCGAAGCTGTCCCAGCCCTCCCGGTTAGAAGGGATGTCTAATGAGTTGAAGATAGCGGGGGGCTATTGCTGGAACATTGCAAAATAGTAAATATCCTGTGAATTCGCAGGCCTGTGTAGTTGCGGGCGCCCTCGCCCGCATGGTCTTGTTCTTGAGCCCAGGCCTTCGCGGCAGAGGGCGGCCCCACACGAAGACTCGCCAAACGCTAAAATACTGTTGCAGCAAGAAAGCCTAGGATGCCGCGAAAACTAGAACAATCCCGCAGGCTACAGCAGCGTGCGGAAAGCATGATTCCCGGCGGCGTTAATTCCCCCGTGCGTGCATTCCGAGCCGTCGGCGGCGATCCGCCTTTCATCGTCCGCGGCAAAGGGTCGCGGCTCTGGGACGCGGACGGAAACGAGTACGTCGACTACATCGGCTCCTGGGGACCGATGATTCTGGGGCACGCTTTTCCGGAAGTTGTCGAGGCCATCACCACGGCGGCTGCCAATAGCGCCAGCTTTGGCGCTTCGACGCCGGCGGAGGCGGATCTCGCTGAATTGGTGATCTCAGCCTTTCCGCACATGCAAAAGGTCCGCTTTGTCAGTTCCGGCACCGAGGCCACCATGTCGGCCATCCGCCTCGCCCGCGCGTATACGAAGCGCAAGTACATCATCAAGTTTGAGGGCTGCTACCACGGGCACGCCGACGCGCTGCTCGTCAAGGCGGGTTCCGGAGTTGCGACTCTGGGTATCCCCGGCTCGGCAGGTGTCCCGGAGGAGTTCACACAATTCACATTGGCACTTTCCTTCAACGACCGCGAGGCGCTGGAAGCCGCGTTCCAGAAGTTCAACCGGCAGATCGCCTGCGTAATCGTAGAGCCAGTTGTCGGCAACATGGGCTGCGTGGCTCCCGCAGCCGGATACCTCGAGCGCATGCGCGCCATCACCCAACGGGACGGTACGCTGCTCATTTTCGACGAAGTCATGACCGGCTTTCGGCTGGCCTTTGGTGGAGCGCAGGAACTCAACGGCATCCGCCCCGACCTCACCACGATGGGCAAGATTATCGGCGGAGGCCTTCCCGTTGGCGGCTACGGCGGACCCAGTGAAATCATGGATCTGGTCGCGCCCCTTGGCCCCATGTACCAAGCCGGCACGCTCTCCGGAAATCCTCTAGCCATGGCAGCCGGGCTCGCCACGCTGAGACACCTCAAAGCTCATCCTGAAATCTACGCCTGCCTCGACAGCCTCAGCGCTAAACTAGTCGCTGGCGTTATTGCGGTCGCTAAGAAAGAAGGCGCGACCATGACAGCCAATCGCGTGGGCTCGATGTTCACTTGGTTTTTCACACCCGGCCCCGTTCACGATTGGGACTCCGCGTCGAAATGCGATGCCGCTGCTTTCGGCAAATTCTTCAGAGGAATGCTCGATAACGGCGTTTATCTCCCGCCAGCGCAGTATGAAGCGGCTTTCTTGAGTGCGGCGCATACGGAGGCGGATGTGGAAGCGACCATCGCTGCGGCGAAGGTGGCGTTGGGGTAAGGCAACCAAGGAAGGTTTCCACCGTTGGCAGAGCATAGCAATTAGGAGCCTTTGTGAAACTTCTCTCGAATCCCCGTTTTCTCGTGATCTATTCCGGCGTGCTGACGTCTGTGTTGGCCGTCGTCGTGCTCTGCGGCGCCTCCGTCGTTACCAATCCAACCTTCGGCATTATCACTGCCCGCCGCATTAACATTGTCGAACCCGACGGAACCGTCCGCCTCACCATTT
>Ga0137403_10000513_pt1 | contig 50375 bp, 47 predicted proteins | sample CZOMad2_1_16fung_FD_122057 | JGI IMG/M metagenome (GOLD analysis project Ga0137403, IMG submission 122057) | Vadose zone soil fungal communities from Angelo Coast Range Reserve, California, USA - CZOMad2_1_16fungal (Hybrid Assembly) | ecosystem: Environmental > Terrestrial > Soil > Vadose zone... | reverse complement strand
TTCACCCCTGATGAAGAGATCAACATCCGGGTCTATCGCGCCGCCAGTCCTGCCGTCGTCAATATCACCACGATCGCCGTCGCCTATGATTTTTTCCTCAACCCCATGCCGAAGGAAGGCACCGGTTCTGGGGCGATTATCGACCGCTCAGGCCATATCCTCACCAACTTTCATGTCATCGATGGCGCTCGGCGATTGGAGGTGACGCTCGCCGATGGAAGCAAGTGGCCAGCGCGACCGGTCGGCGCCGACCCAAGCAACGATTTGGCGGTGATCAAAATCGATGCTCCGGTCGAGAATCTCACGGTGATTCCTCTAGGAGATTCCTCCAAATTGCTTGTCGGCCAGAAGGTCTTGGTCATCGGCAACCCATTCGGATTGGATCGGACCCTGACGGTCGGCATTGTCAGCTCCCTGGGACGATCGATCCGAGCCGATAATGGCCGCTTAATTCGCGGCATCATCCAAACCGACGCGGCGATCAATCCGGGCAACTCAGGGGGGCCGGTGCTCAATTCGAGCGCCGAGGTCATCGGAGTCAGCACGGCCATTTTCTCGCCGAGTGGCGGCAGCGTCGGCGTCGGATTTGCCGTGCCGATCAATACCGCCAAGCAGATGATCCCCGAGCTCATCAACCGGGGCTACATCGCGCGTCCCTACCTGGGAATTGCCGGTCATGAAATCGTGCCGGCTCTGGTACAGGCGCTGCGGCTACCCGTTAAAGAGGGGATCATGGTGGTCGAAGTCACCCCCGGCAGCCCTGCCCAACGTGCCGGCATTCGCGGCGGAGACCGGACAGTCCAGGTGGGCAATATGATCGTCCGTGTGGGCGGGGACATTATCACCGAGGTCGATCAGGTGAAGGTGCGAACCTTTGAGGAACTCAGCGATTTTATCGACGCCAAGCAACCTGGTGACACGGTCGCCCTCACTTTCAACCGTCAGGGGAAACTCAATGTCGTCGAGGTGCGGCTGCGCGAGCGGCCGCGAGGCTGAGGGTCTGCTGTGGCCGAGCGTATTCGTATTCTATCAGAGGATCTAGCCAATCGCATTGCCGCCGGTGAGGTGATCGAGCGCCCCGCCTCAGTGGTCAAGGAACTGGCGGAGAACGCCCTCGACGCTGAGGCGCACACGATCACGGTCACTGTGCAAGGGGCCGGTCGTCGGCTCATCCGGGTCAGCGATGACGGCTATGGGATGAACCGTGACGATGCCCTCCTCGCCTTCGAACGCCACGCCACCAGCAAGATCCGGTCAGTAGAGGATCTGGGCTGCATTGCCACGCTGGGGTTTCGCGGCGAGGCCCTGCCAAGCATCGCCTCGGTGTCCCGGCTGACGTTAATGACCTGCGCACAACTTGGGGATACCGGAACCTGGCTGGAGTTGGACGGTGGGGTGATACGTCACGTGCGGGAATGGACGGGGCCAGTCGGCACCAGTATTGAGGTCCGGCAGTTGTTCTTCAATACGCCCGCTCGCCTCAAATTTCTCAAGAGCAGGAACACGGAACTGGGGCATATGGTCAACGTGATAAGCCAGCTTGCCCTCGCCCACCCTGGGATCCGTGTCAGGTTCACCCATGAACAGCAGGCCCTCCTGGATCTCCCCCCCGCCGCGACCACGCTGGATCGGTTGGCTACGATTTGGGGAGCGGAAATCAGCCGGCAGCTCATCCCTATCGAAGACCGCGAGGGATCGGTGCTGCTGTCCGGCTTCGTGTCTCCCCCGACCTGGAGTCGTGCCAGCCGTGACGCCCAGTACCTGTTCGTCAACGGGCGCGCGGTGCGCGATCGCCTGCTCTTGCATGCCCTTTCCGAAGCCTATCGCCATACCCTCCCCGAAAAGCGTCATCCGATGGTGTTTGTGTTTTTGACGCTTCCGCCGCAGGATGTCGATGTCAATGTGCATCCTCACAAAACCGAGGTCCGCTTCGTCCAACCGGACCTTGTGCATGCGGTGGTTCGGGAGGCGATTCAACGTGGCTTGTCGCGGACGGCGATCAGCATTCCGAGCGTCGCCGACGCGGAATCCGCCGCGACATCACCCCTGGCGACCCCGGCTCTGCCCATGATGCCGCAGGAATGGCCAACCCCCCTTCAGGCGAACATGGGAGAGGCGATACCCAGCACCTTGGCCCCTCACCCTCTTTCTGCGCTAGGACTGCCGACGCTGCAGACCGCGCCAACTGGACCAGAGCCCTCTCCCCTCAAGCCATCGCCGCTGGTCCCTTCGCATCAATTACGTCCCTTAGGACAAATTCACCACTCGTTCATCGTGGCCGATGGGCCGGATGGACTGTATTTGTTTGATCAGCACGCCCTCCAGGAACGTATTCTGTACGAAGCGCTCAAATCGGGGTTTCGCGCCGAGGCGGTGCCGCGTCAGCATCTCCTGTTTCCAACCGCGATGGAGCTGACCCCCGCGGCCATGCTGTGGTTCGAAGAATTTCGCGAGCTCCTGGAGCGCATCGGATTCGAGGCAGAGCCGTTCGGAGGTACGACTGTCGTATTGAGAACCGTGCCTGCGGTACTCGCCGAATATCCGTATGTGGAAATCTACCGCGATACCTTCGCCGCCTTGGCTGCGACGGGGCGGGCCAGCCCTTACGACGAAATCGTCGAAGCCATGTTGGCGAGTCTAGCCTGCCATGATGCCATCAAGATCAACCGACCCCTCGACCTGTCCGAGATGCGTCGCCTTCTCGATGATTTTGCCAAGGTCGGCGCGCCAGCGACCTGTCCCCACGGACGTCCCCTGGCCTTGACGATTCCAGTCAACGAGTTACGCCGACGCTTCCATCGTTCGTAATGTTCCAGCGCCATCATGCCTCTACATCGAACCTCAAGACAGTAGTACACGAGCTTGAGTGGCGTACGCTACTCGCGCATCTGCCGTGCCGCCCATACCATGTCGTGCGCATGGCGCACGCGATAAGTTGCGGTGGATCCGTGTATGAGTCGCGTGTGGCCTGATTTAGGCGGGATAGACCTCGGTAGTGACTTCCAAGCTCACACCGAATGCCTTCTTGAGCTCTTCTTCAAGAAGACTGCGATACTCTTCGGACTCCACCAACTCCTGTTGAAAACGATGTTGCGGGGGAAAGCTTAACACCAGTCGCTGTTGGGTGACGCGCAGCGGACGCGCGGCAGCGAGAATCGTTTCGAGGATGCGACGGCGACGGGCGACGCGTTTGACGACATGGTCCCACTTGGCCGTCACTTGGTCGAGGGTAAGAGTAGACGGTTGCGGTATCGCGGCAGTCCGTTCATTGTCACGAGGATCGTGGGTGGCGGTGCGCGGTGGGGTTTCATCTGGGAAGAGCGGTAAGCTCAGGTCCGTCCCTACAGGGGCTGGCATTCGTGCCCCAAAACGCGGTCTCGCCTGTGTTCCAGGAGTCCGACGAGGTGCAGCAGGCATGTGCGAGCAGGCTAGTCTCTCACCTGTCATCTCAGCGCGGTCGAGCGGCTCGACAGCAAAGATGATCGGATATCCCCCTGTGGCCCTGCCAACGAGCAGACTGTGGTGTGTGCGCAGGCGTCGTCCAATACTTCGCAGGGTTGCCACATCGACGCGACTACGTTTGGCCAGATGGCGGACATCATCAGACGTCAGCTGGCACAGGAACAGATTATCCGCTTCGTGCTGAAAATGGTCTCCGAGACTGGTGACCATCGTAGTGACGAAGAAACTTGTGAGACCAAGATGGCTCATAGGGAGGAGGACATCAGTGCTGAAGTGACGAGCCACGAGCGACTGGGCCTCGTCGAAGAATATGCACGGCAATGGGTCCGTTTTCGTCGCCCTTCCGCCTGTGGAGATCTCTCTCAGGCTGCCCACAAGGGATGAAACGACGCTGGTTCGGGCACATCTAGGGAGCTTGGAGAGGTCAATCACCATGGCTCCACCATGGCGAATCTGGGCATAAGCATCCCGGAATGCTGTACCCTCACTAGGCTGGGTGGCAAAGACCTGAGCTTGTTTGATGGCGTCGAGGCAACTCAGAATCGCCCCGCCCGCCACGGCTTGACCCTCTACCTCCAGATCCCGGGCCAGGTGTATCAAATCATCAATGCCGAGAAATGGAGGAGGTTGGTCCGCATCATGCTGACTTCTCATCTGTACGAAACGACGGGCGACATGGTTTTTAAAATACATGGCTACGGCTGTCGGCAGGCCAAATCGTTTCAACATCGCCGATAAGGCATCCAGACCCACGTGTGGTATGGCAAGCTTGAGAGTTTCCCCAACGACGAGAGGGACGATCGCATGGCGCCCTCCCGCGCTCGCCGAAGAACTCACACGCTCTTGGGAAAGCCGGGCATAGACACCTTTGGTGTCGAAGATGATACACGGGAGAGCATGATCCATGAGCTCGCTCACAATAACTTGAGCGAGGTGTGACGTCCCCGACCCCTCTGCGCCCACGATAAGGTTGACTGCACCAAGGGCTGCTCGCTCGATGTGGAACAGCTCACCAGCCACTGTCTTGCCAAGCCAAAGGGGATTCCCTAATTCTGGGATGCATTGACGCAGCATTTCATGGTCTGCTGTCTTGGTTACGATGACAGTGCTCGTGGGAAGCCACCCATCCCACGGCTGCCAGGCGGGATCCGTCATCTTGCGAATCTTTGCGGTGGCGAAATACAGACCGTGGATTTCACGCGCGGGCTGAGGCGTCTTCCGACGGCGAGGAGATCGAGCGCGCGAATTGGCTACCGCCGGGGCTGCGAAGGGGGGGCCTGCTGACGAGTGTTGATCACGACCGGACAGCAGAGATGCGGAGAAAATCGCTTTTAACGCAATGACCTGGACGATGAGGCCGCGGTCGTCGTGACGTCCAATGACCGACAGATTTTCGCCAACGTGCAAGTCATCCTCGGCAGGATTGAAGACCAGCTCGACCGTATCCCCGGTAATCTGTGCGACCTGAATGGCCATGGGCGGAGAGCATTACCTGTGTGGTCTACGGCTGGCCCGCCTGGGTGTGCGCTCCTGAAGAGGCAATACGGTCTCAGAGGATGCTAAGGATTTTGCCGAGCGTCATCTCGTGCCGCTCTTCGAGGCGGACCAGGTAAGCTTCCCAGCGGAGCGGACTCCATAATTCAATACGCTCGTATAATCCGATCAGCACCACCTCGTTATCGATTTCGGCGTACTCCCGATGTCGCTTCGGAATGGAGAGCCTGCCGTTTTTATCGACTTCGGAAGGCGCGGACTCGGCTACTACATAATGCATGAACAGGCGGCTTTGTTCGTCATCAAGATGTTGGCGCGACGCCGTCAATTTCTCTTCCCATTCCGAGGTCCGATACAACCACAGGCTGTGATCGAGGGACTTGAGGATGATCACGCTTTTCGCTAGCTGCTCATCTTCAACCGGAAAGGCTGCGCGGAAGACAGAAGGCAATACAAAGCGGCCCTTATCATCCACGCCGCATCGGAATTCGCCCGCGAACATAGCGTTCCCTGCCTGTATTTTCGCGGCGTTAGCAGGGAATTTTGTGATCCCTGGTGCCGCCGTTGTATCACAACCATCGATTTTTACCGCAAAAATCTCGTTAAGCGACAGGTAAACATACATTTTTGATAGTGTCAAGAAAAAAGATCAGCAAAGAAGACTGATCACCCGGCCTGCCATCGTCTGATCAGAGTGCTGGGAAGGATCAAGGAGGGATACCTCTGACATATCGAGACGAATCGAGACAAGTTGAATAGTATTGCTATAAGGTGTACGAGGTGGGGGTGTGCGAGATGTGCTGCACCCGAGAAAAGCGTGATGCGGTACTCAAGAGGGCGCGTCTAACATCGGACGCCAGCGGTCGGACGCGCCCTTCAGAGGGTTAAGGCGCTGGCATCTTCGCAGCATTGGCGGTCTGGTTTATTGTTTGTGCGGCTGCGATGACGGCGCCGAGGAGCTTTTGCCAGTCTCCGACGATGCCATAGCGGGCATACCGAAAAATATTAGCGTCGCGGTCTTTGTTGATGGCGACGATGCACTTGGCACCCGAGCAACCGGCAATATGTTGGCTCGCACCCGAAATACCGACTGTGATATAAACGTCTGGGGTAATGGTCTTGCCAGTGAGGCCAATCTGCCAGCTATACGGTACCCAGCCCGAGTCCACTGCGGCACGCGAAGCGCCGATGCCGGCCCCCAAAGCATTCGCTAATTCCTGGAGCGGACGAAAGCCTTCTGGACCTCCCAAGCCTCGCCCTCCGGCGACGACAATCTTGGCCTCCTCGAGTTTGACCCCCTCGATCTCTTCCTTGACCACGCTAACCACCTTCGTCTTCCCCACCGCTGGATCAAGCTCAACTGGGATGGAAATCACTTCTCCTTGGCGGTGGTCCTGTGCTGGCAATGGAGTGTAAACTTTTGGGCGTACCGTCGCAAATTGCGGATTCTGAGTGCAGAGGACCGTAGCCATCGCATTCCCCCCATAAACTGGGCGAGTGGCCAGGAGCTGCTTAGTGGAGGCATCGATTTTCACTTCGAGACAGTCCTGCACTAGAGGCACCCCTAAACGGGCCGCCAGCCGAGGCGCCAGGTCTCGACCGATCGGCGTGCGGGCCATCAGCAGAACTCGGGGGGTGACCGCTCGACAGATTCTTGTCAGCGCTGCCAGATAAAGCTCCGGCTGAAACCCGGCCAACAGGGGATCCTTGATGATATATGCACGATCGGCCCCAAGTGTCACCGCTGCACGTGCGGCGCCATCCAGGCCATCTCCTATCAGACCACAGGCTACCCCTATACCAAGATCGTCCGCGAGCTGACGGCCTGCGGCAATGATCTCGCCGGTGATCGAAGTGAGGTGCCCTTGCAGGCACTCTCCAAGCACAAGCACTTCTTCGGCATCGGTCATCCTCTGCCTCCTTGTTTTTCGCATCGCTCGTGCCTCGCGCCGGTTACATCAAGCGCGACTCACGTAGTTTCTGCAAGAGCGTGTGGGCGATCTCCCGCTCATCGCTGCCATCGATGAATTCGCAGGCTTGGTCCTGGACCGGGACGAACAGCTCGACCAACTGCAGGCTTGACTGCAGCGTTGCGGGATCGACACCCAGGTCTGAGAGCTTCCAGATGGCTGGACGTTTGCGATTCGCCGTCATGATAGCACGCATCGTCGGATAGCGTGGGAGCCCGAGCTCATTGCTGACAGTCACCAGCGCCGGCAGCGGCGCTTCGACCACCTCATACCCTTCGGGAATGACGCGCTCGACCTGCACCGTGCCATTACTGACCTCGATCTTCCTGGCGATCGTGATACAGGGGAGCCCTAATTCCTCGGTCAAGACCAGCGGCACCTGCGCATTATCCCAGTCGGAGGCCTGACGCCCGCAGAGAATTAAGTCGAAGGCCCCGATCTTCGTAATCGCAGCGCCGAGGAGTTTGGCCGTCATACGGCTGTCGATGCTATCCTCGATAGCCGAATCCTGGACCAGCACCAGCTCATCGGCTCCCATCGCCAGCAGTTTGCGCATGACGTCGATGGAGAACGTCTTCCCCACCGCCAGTACCGTGACCTTAGCCTCCTGCGTATCTTTGATGCGCAACGCGGCCTCGACTGCATGTTCGTCGAAGCCGTTGACGACAGGTGGGAAGCTGGCGGGAACGGTCACACGTTTACTGGCGGCATCGATTTTAAAGGCGGATTTGGGAATTTCCGGATCGATCACTTGCTTCGCGGTAACGATGATCTGTAACGGCATGATCACTCCTGTGACAAGCAGTTAGGCTTTTCCGAGGGCATCTTCTGCTGCACTACTGCCAGCGAGCTTGCCAAACACCGCTCCGGAGGCAAGCCCAGATCCACCTGCGTAGTTATGGTAAAAAAGGCCACCGACCAGTTCGCCCGCAGCATACAAGCCCGGCATCACATTGCCCTCGGAGTCGATGACCTGTCCACGCGTATCGATCTTTAAGCCTCCAAAGGTGAACGTAATGCCACAGGTCACCGCATAGCCGATGTAGGGTGGGGTATCGATCGGCAGCGCCCAGTTCGATTTGGGCGGCGTAATCCCGTCGGTGTGCTTGCCATCCAACACGGTCGGGTCGTAGTGCCCCGGCTGCACGGCGGCATTGTATTCCTGGATGGTCCTGATGAAGCCCTCTCGGTCGAAGCCAAGCCGGTCTGCCAACTCCTCGATGCTGTTCGTCGTCGCCATCGTCACCTGCGGGATACGGTACTCGTCGCGCAGCAGATGCTTCACCTTGTCATCGAAGATCTGGAATGCTGCGCCCAGCGGCTGCTTGAGGATTTCACGCCCGTAGGCGGCATAGGTGTAGTTGCGGAAGTCCGCCCCCTCATCCACGAAGCGTTTGCCTGCAAGGTTGACGATGAGTCCAAAGGGATACGAATGTTTTTGGTAGAGTTCGGTGATGGTGCGATCGCCAAAGGGTGGGGCATTCACGTCCCAGGCGACGGCATGACAACTACTCCAATGGCCAAAGGACTGCGCACCGATGTCCAGGGCCATGCGGATGCCATCGCCAGTGTTATAGGGGACACCACGGACTTTGGCCAACTCCCACCCCGGCCCGAGATAACGCGTGCGCATCTCAGCATTGGCCTCGAAGCCGCCGCAGGCCAACACCACAGTCTTAGCCGAGATCTCCTCGAAACCATCCGGCCCCTGGACGACCACGCCACAGACTTTCCCCTGGCGATCCTGGATGAGTCGGATACCTTTGGTCTGGTAGCGAATCTCCGCGCCCAAGCGTTCGGCCACTTCGAATTGCTGATCGGACAACCCCTTGCCAGCGCCGACCGATTCCACCACCAGGCCACCCCAGAAATGGTACTTCCCATCCACCTTGAAGGCCTGTCGGCCGAAGGCCAGGACGAAGCGCACGCCTTTTTCCCGCAACCAGAAAAGGGCTTGATGGGATTGCGACACCAGGATCTGGGCCAGCTCGGGATCAGCAAGTCCTTCCGTGACCCGCATCACATCGCTATAGAAATCATCCTCCGTGTACTTCCCGACATCGGTGGTAGCTTCTTCTTCCGGCGTCATATCGGGGATGAGTGCCTTGATATCGTCCATACCATTGTAGGCGCAACGGATGATCCCACCGGTGAAATAGGTATTGCCGCCGCGGAAATACTCCGGGGCTTTCTCTAAGACCAAGACTCGCGCACCTCGCTCACAAGCAGCGATAGCGGCGCAGAGTGCTGCATTACCGGCGCCGACGATTAAGACATCGTATATGGTTTCCATACCCCTTCTTCCTCCAGTCGTGAAATGTCAATGCTGGCCTTCTATGACATGAACAGTATCTTGCCGTCAGGTCACCCGCGGGTCAAGCACGTCACGGATGCGATCGCCGACGAGGTTGATGGCAAGCACCGTCAGCAGAATCGCCAGACCAGGAAACGTTGAAAGCCACCATGCGATAGTGATGTAGTCACGCCCCAAGGAAATCATCTGCCTCCACGAGGGATAGGTGCGGCCGGTGCCGAGACCGAGGAAGCTTAGTGCCGCCTCGGCGAGGATAGCTTGAGCCGTCTGCAGCGTGGCCATGACGATGACCGACGAGAAGGTATTGGGCATGATGTGCCCGAAAACGATCTTCAGATTCGGCACCCCGACCGCCCGTGCCGCCTGCACGAACTCGCGTTCTCGCAAGGCTAACACCTCGGCACGCACGACCCGGGCATAACGCTCCCATCCTGTGAGGCCCAGGACCAGAATGATATTGCCGATCCCCGGGCCGAGTACAGCCACCATGGCAAAGGCCAGAATGAGCTGTGGAAAGGCGAGCATGATATCGACCAAAGCCATGATGGTAGCATCGATTCGTCCGCCCCAAAATCCCGAAACCAGGCCCAAGGTGACCCCAATTAGCATGCTGACGCCGACAGCGCAGATGCCGACAATCAGCGAAATCCGGCTGCCATGAATGATGCGGCTCCAGATGTCACGGCCAACATTATCGGTTCCGAGCGGATAGGTCATACTGCCCCCCTCCGCCCAGAACGGCGGCTTGAAGCGCGCCATCAGGCGCTGTCTATTCGGTTCATGGGGGGCAAAGTAATCAGCAAACACCGCCCCAACGATGACGGTCAACAGGATGATGCCACCGATCACCCCGATCGGGTTGCGGGTAAATTTACGCCACAATCGTCGCCCTTCGGGCAGCTTGAACGGCTCGATCTCGTCATAGGGCCGTTCCAGGGTCATCACAGCACCTTTCCTGCCTTACATCTTGCGCTTAACTAATCCGCACTTGCGGGTTGAGGTAAAGGTAGAGAAGATCTACTATGAAATTCACCGCCACGATGATCAGAGAAAGCATCATCACACCCGCCTGTACCACAGGGAAGTCGAGCTGCTGGATAGCCCGGAAGATCAGACGCCCAGTGCCGGGGATGGCGAAGACCGTCTCGGTCACCAGAGCCCCCCCCAAGAGCACACCAAATTGCAGCCCGATCACGGTCACAATCGGGATGGCGGCATTCTTCAGGGCGTGTTTCACGATCACCAGCCATTCGTCCAATCCCTTCGCCCGCGCCGTCTGGACGTAGTCGAGCCCGAGGACTTCAAGCATGGCTGAGCGTGACATACGCAAGAACAACGGTGCCTGAAAGGCCCCAAGCGTCACCGTCGGGAGCACCGTCGCCAACCATGATTCCCAGCCCGAGACCGGGAAGAGATTCAGACCGACGGCAAACAGCAAAATCAGCATGATGCCAGTCCAGAAGACCGGCATCGACTGGCCAAGTAGCACGGCGACGGTGGCCAAGTGATCGTACACAGAGTAGCGCTTGACGGCGGTGAAAATCCCCGCCGGGATAGCAATGATCAGGGCAAGCAGCAGGGCAAAGAGCGTTAGGAGGAGTGTTGTCGGCATGCGCTCGAAGACCAATGGCAGGGCGGGTGCGCGATGGTAAAGCGATTGACCGAAATCCCCCTGCACGGCCCGCACCATGAAAGAGCCATATTGCACGAGCAGGGGACGATTGAAACCCATCGCCTCACGCAAGACGGCGCGATCAGCCTCGGTGGCCTCGGGCAATATCGCGGTTACCGGATCGCCCGAGAGATGCATGAGCAAGAAGGTGATGAGCGAAATCCCAAAGCAGATGATAGTGAGCCGAACCAAGCGCCGCAGCAAGATCGCCGTCATGCGAAACCCCAGTTATGAGCCGTGCCCCTACTTTCTCAATTTCGCGTCGTACACCCAAATCCATTCATCGCCGCGGGCCTCATACACCACGCGTTTGTTGATTCCCAGCATATCATACTGATGATACAGGAAGATGCTGGGTGCTTCCTCCTGAATCAACCGTTGGATCTTCGCATAGGTGGTTAAGCGCTTGTCTCGATCGACCGTCGAGCGCGCATCGTCGATTAACTGATCCAAGCCAGAAACGCGGGCATACCATTTCCCAACCCAGCCCCCGGGTTCGGTGTGGTAGAGCGGATGTAGAATGGCATCGGCGTCAAACGTCGAGTAGTACCCCCAGTTGCCGATAAAGCCATTCGTCGCTTTGCCTTCGCCCTGGAAGAACTTTTCCCAGGCAGGTCCTGGATCCCAAATCTTGAGGTTCGTTCGCAGGCCGACGTCCGTGAGCATCTCGGCAAGGGCTTCGGCGAGCTGACGGTTCCATGCCGCAGCAGTCCCCGTATGCAATGTAATATCGACGCCATTCGGATAGCCCGCCTGCTTCAGCAATTCTTTCGCTTTCTTGGGATCGTAGCCGTAGGGTTCGAGGCTCGAGTCATAGCCAAAAGCCATCGGATTGATCACAGTCGGCACAACCTCCCCCAGACCACCCATGAGCTTCTCAATGATGGCCTGCCGATCGATGGCATAGTTGGCGGCCTGGCGGGCCGCCTTTTTATCGAAGGGCGGATGACGCATGTCAAGAGCTGCAAAATGTGTACGAAGGATTGGTGCGGTTGAGACGTATGTGTTGGGATTCGTCTTGAGGTCCGGCATCAGATCGGGAGGCAGGCTGCGGACAATATCGACACCGCCCGTCTTCAACTCTGCGACTTGGGTGGACGTCTCAGGAATCACCCGAATGATGAAGGTCTTGATCGAGGCTGGACCCCGCCAGTGCTCCTCAAAGCGTTCCAGCCGCAGATACTGATCGCGTTTCCACTCCACGAACTTATACGGCCCGGTGCCCGACGGAGCATGCTCGGCGAAGGCTTGCGCCCCCACCTTGTCGAAGTACTTTTTCGGCATGATGGGGAAGAAGACCATGCGTTCGAGGAGCAGCGGGAATGGTTTATCGGTCACCAACTGCACCGTATGCTCGTCAATCACCTTCACTTCTTTGACAGCCCGGACATTGCCGATCTGCGGTGATTTGGTCTCTGGATTGAGGACCCGCTCGAAGGTGAACTTCACATCCTCGGCACCGAGCAAGTCGCCGCTGTGGAATTTCACGCCCTTGCGCAATTTGAATTCCCAGGTGGTATCATCGATGGCTCGCCACTCAGTCGCCAGTGAAGGTTCATATTGCAACTTGGGGGTTTTGTGCAGGAGCGAGTCGTACATATTGATATTCATTAAGATACCGGTCCGCTGGAAGTGCAAAAATGGGTCCATATTGTTCTGATCGCGCTCGAGGGCGAGCACGATCCGATCCTCATCACCGGCCCCGCCTTGGGCATCTGGCACGTCCATAAGCGCTAGCAGCACAAGAGCGACAGCAGCAAGAAAGCTGACGACGCGATATCGGTTCAATCGTCGCATGATGCCCTCCTCTTGCACAGATCGACAATCAATCTGGGGCTATCCTTCAGAAGCTTGATATCATTGTCCAATTTCGGACCGCACTATAATGGATTCACCCCAAAAGCGCAACGACCTTCTACGTCGAGAGGCCGTACGTACGCATGCAGCGACGCCTATAAGCTGGCCCCCTCTCCCTCCTGGAGAGGGGGCCAGGAGCACGCCGCGGCACCGCAAAACTCTGATGCACACCCCTCCACCGGCTTGTCAGTGACTGGTCATACTGCTAAGATGGAACCCTGTTATCATGCCATGCGCACGAGGGGGGACCCTTATGGATTCAATCACCACTGCAGTGCAACCGATTCACTACCCAAAGCGCGATGGAAAGCCAATGGCTGAGACGGATGTGCATATCGATGTCCTGATCTACCTGCGGGAAGCACTGAGAGACTACTTTCGCAACGAGCCACAGGTGTACGTCGCCAGCAACATGTTGTTCTACGATGAGGAGGGAAACCCTGCGGCCTGTGTGGCGCCAGACATCTTCGTGGTGCAGGGGGTGTCCAAGGGGGAGCGACGGACCTACAAGTTGTGGGAAGAAGGCCAACCGCCTACCGTCATCTTCGAGATCACCTCACGCGGGTCACGTCTGGAAGATCTGGGCACCAAGCGGGCACTCTACGCCATGCTGGGGGTGCGGGAGTATTTTCTGTATGATCCGCTAGGCGAGTATTTGCGGCCACCGCTGCAAGGCTACCGGTTGCAGCAGGGCGAATACGAGCGCGTGCTCCCTAGAGACCAAGGGCACCTTGTCAGCCAGGCGCTGAGCTTAGAGCTACGGCTGCAAGACGGGCAGTTACAGGTCGTCAATCCGGCAACCGGCGAGCGCTTGCTGACGCCTGCCGAAGCACATGCGGCCCGGCGCACTGAAGCTGAAGCCCGTCAAGCGGAAGCCGCAGCCCGACAAGCTGCCGAGGCACGTGCCGCGCTGGCCGAGGCCGAGCTGAGGCGGTTGCAGGAAGAACTAGCGCGCCTGCAAGGGGAAACGCGAACATGATGGGTGTGACGGCTAGTCGGCGGTGCATCCGAACGACCAGAAGAGCCGCTCGGATCGCCTCCGGCGCTAGCGTGCCACAGCACTCACGGCTTGCTTCTGCTTGATCAAATTCATTAAGCCGCCAGCGCTGATGATCTCCAGGATCTCTGGGGGATACGGTTTGATTTGAAAGGTACGGCCAGAGCGCAGATTCGTGATGATCCCTTGCTCCAGAGACACTTCAATCTCATCCCCAGCCTGGAAATTATCCACGGCCTCGGGGACCTCGAGCGCCGGCAGCCCGATGTTGATGGCGTTGCGATAGAAGATGCGTGCGAAGCTCTTGGCGATGACGCAGGCCACACCGTTGGCCTTCAGCGCCACTGGCGCGTGCTCGCGGGATGAGCCACCGCCGAAATTCTCCTCGCCAACGATGACATCCCCCGGCTGCACGGTCTTGAGAAAACCGGGGTCGTAATCCTCAAAACAGTGCGGACCCAATTCCTGGGCCGTACTGAGCATCAGGTAGCGCCCAGGCAAGATATAGTCGGTGTTGATGTCACGTCCGTAGCGAAAAACTTTGCCTCGAATCAGCTCAGCCATTGATGTGTTCTCCCGAACTCATGAGCGCGAAAATTGGCATAGCGCCACGTCGTCCCCGGCCACCTCCCGTGGGTCGGTGATGTATCCCGTCACGGCGGACGCGGCGGCGACGGCGGGCGAGCAGAGGAAGGTCTCCCCCTTGGGGTCGCCGGTGCGGCCGTGGAAATTACGGTTCGAGGTAGAGAGCATCTTCTCGCCGGCACCGATGACCCCGAAGTAGCCGCCGATGCAGGGGCCACACGTGCCCTCGGCGATCGAAAAGCCAGCCCGTACCAGCACCTCAATGATCCCTTCCTCCAGGGCCTTGAGCCAGATCTCATGGCTGGCAGGAATGGCGACGCCGCGCGTGCCGGAAGCCAGTTTCTTCCCCTTGAGAATCTTCGCCGCGATGCGCAAGTCCTCGATTTTCGCGTTCGTGCAGGAGCCGATGAAGACCTGATCGATTTTGATCTTCTCCCGCACGGCCTCGCCGACCGGACGGGTATTGCTGGGAAGATGTGGGAAGGCGATGAGGGGTTCGAGGTTGGTCACATCCCATTCATAGACGCGATGATAGCGCGCCCCAGGATCGGCGTCGACTGGATCGAGGGGGCGTTTGGCGCGCTTTTCTTCGTACTCCATCAACTTGGCATCGCACCAGAAGATAGCGTTCTTGGCGCCCGCCTCGATCGCCATATTGGCCATGGTCAAGCGCCCTTCGACAGACAGGGCCGCAATGGCCTCACCGTGATATTCGAGTGCCTGGTACAGGGCACCATCGTCACCGATCTGGTTGATCAGAAAAAGCACCAGATCCTTCCCCGACACCCAGGGGTTTTGGGGGACACCATGGAAGACGACCTTAATGGTTTCCGGCACCCGGAGCCAGAGTTCACCGGTAACCCACGCCGCTGCCAGATCGGTAGAACCGATCCCCACCGCAAAGGTGTTGACTCCGCCATAGGTGCAACTATGAGAATCCGCGCCAAGCACCAGATCACCCGGCACGACATAGCCCTCATCCGGCAACAACGCGTGTTCGATCCCCCCCTGACCGGCTTCGAAGTAGTGCCTGACGCCGAAGGTGTCGACGAACTCCCGACAGGTCTTGGCCATCCGGGCCGAGGCGATGTCCTTGGCCGGCACGAAGTGGCTCATCACGACATACAACTTGTCGGGCTCGGCCAGGCGCTCGATGCCATAGTCTTTCAAGATGATGGCCGACATGGCTGTGGTAATGTCGTTACTCATGATCACGTCCGGCTTGGCCGTGACCAGATCACCCGCCGACACCGAGGCTTTCCCGGCCTTTCTGGCGAGTAGTTTTTCACTCATCGTCATGGGCATGAACATTCCCCTTCTCGTTTCTGACAATGAAGCCTGCATCCCAGACAGGATCAAAACTTGCCTGCCTGCGCCTCTGCCCCACAAGGAGTGGCTGAGGCATATGCTTAAATTACCCCGGCAGTCTTTAACTCGTCGATCACCTCGTCTTGATAGCCGAGACTATGGAGAATCTGGCGTGTATGCTGACCGAGCGTCGGTGCGGGGAGCCGCATGGTAGCGGGGGTTTGGGTCAACTTGACGTTGAAACCCGTCATCCTCACTCGTCCAGCCACCGGGTGATCCGCCTCCGTGAGCATCTCACGCGCCAGTATATGCGGATCCTTGAACACCTCCGCGTAACTGTTCACGGGCCCGCAAGGAATCTCCGCGGCCTCGAGCTTCTCCAGCCAGTAGCTGCCCTCGCGCGTCGTGGTGACCCGCTCGACGATGTCCTGCAGGAGTTGTTTATTGGCGACACGGTCGGCATTGGTTTTGAGCTGCGGGTCGTCCAGAAGCGCCTCCAACCCCATGACCTGGCAGAAGCGTTGCCAAAAATGCGCACTATCGGCGGCGATGGCGATATAGCCATCCTTGACACGGAAGGCGCCATGCGGCGCATTACGGCGATGCGTCGACCCAAGCGGCCCGGGGAGTTCGCCGCCGGCGAGGAAGGTGGCCGATTCCACCAATGACAGGGCGATGGAAGTATCAAGTAATGACGTGTCGACCAACTGGCCCTCACCGGTCCGCTGCTGCGCAATGTAGGCACACACAATGCCGAAGGCAGCAAATATCCCGGTGCCGATGTCCGCAATGGGGACCCCAGCTTTCGCCGGTGGCATGTCGGGGTGTCCGGTTGCACTCATGATGCCGCTCATCGCCTGGGCGATGGTATCGTAGCCACCACGGTCGGCATATGGTCCGGTCTGACCGAAGCCGGAGATCGAGCCATAGATGATGCGCGGGTTCAACTTTCTCACCCCCTCATAGTCAAACCCCAGGTTGGCCATCGTGCCTGGCCGGAAGTTTTCGACCAAGACATCCGCTCGTTCGATGAGTTGGGTCAAGATTTTCTTTGCCGCCGGATGCTTGAGATTCAGCGTGATGCTCTGCTTGTTACGATTAATAGCGAGGAACATGGCACTCTCCCCGTTGAGATAGGGAGGGCCAAAGCCGCGGGTATCATCGCCGCCGTCTGGTCGTTCGATTTTGATCACTTCCGCGCCCATATCCCCCAACAACATCGTGCAGTAGGGGCCGGCAAGTACGCGGGTCAGATCGACCACGGTGATCCCTGTCAGGGGTGGTGCCATCGGCAAAACTCCTTTCATGACCGGCAAATTCTTGGACGTTGATGTGGTATTCTCTAGCGTCCACTGCCAATTGTCAACCCGCAGTTGCGACGCCCCTTTTCATTTGACTCCAATGGGAGAACCGCCTACATTAGCCAGAATGCAGGTGGTCGTTGGCAATCACCCAGGGGTGAGATTGATGGTACGTGTCGCACCTCGCTCATATACGCCGCAGTCGCGGACCGGTTGGTTTCTTCTGTTGTCAGTGATGTTGCATCTACTGGTCGTCGTGGGCCTTAATCTTCCGTTACGGCCTTGGGAGCTATTGCACCAGGAACCAAGGGAGGAGAAGAGGGATCCAATCCAAGTATCCTTAGTACGTCCAGAGAATACCGAAGAGCCCGAACAACCACACGTCCTCGCCGAAACGTCGAGTCGTGCCCAGACCCCGGAGGGCCCCAAGGACGACGTCTCCAGAGCGAACAGGACGATTTTGCCCAAAGAGCAAGGGCCACCAGCCGAGCTAGCTCCCCCGTCCAAGGCCCAAGTGCCTGAACAGGCTCGACCTCAAGTCCTGCCACCGCCGATCCAGGTGACTCCCAATCCCGCTCCAGAGGGGCCCCCCAAGCGCCCACCCTCGCCCTCTCGCCGCCAAGAGACGGCGAAATCGACGACCCAGAGCCCCCCAAAACCACAGCGTCCGCCTGCCGAGCAACCTGAGCCGAAGCGACTGGCCAAGCTCCCAGAGCCTGCTGAGCCGAGTCCACCGCGCCCGTTGCCGGAGCGGACTCCGGCCGAACGGCCTGAACCGAAGCGATTAGCCAAACTTCCAGAGCCTGCCGAGTCCACTCCTGGGCGGCCGCCGCAGGAGTATGCACCCTCCGCTCGGCCGTTCGCGAACTCCCTTTCCGAGCCCGAACAGAGAGCGCTACCTCATCTCGGGCGTATCCCGCTTCTCAGTGGAGAGGACCTGGAAAAATACGCCCAAGTGCGCTCGTCTGACCAACAGAGTTCCTCAGGGGGAGGGGTCTCACTCGACACTAAGGAGATCAAATATCTCTCCTATTTTGCCCACATCAAACGGCGTATCGAACAGGTCTGGACTTATCCTCCGGGAGCCATCGCTAATGGCCTTCAGGGCCAGCTGCATCTGAAATTTACCTTGCGCAATGATGGCCAGGTGAAGACCGTCGAGCTGCTGCGCTCATCAGGATATAAGGTGTTGGACAAGGAAGCTTGGGATGCAGTGGTCAACGCCGGACCTTTCGGGGCGTTTCCGCCTACGATTCCTGACGATGAGCTGCACATCACGGCGCGGTTCACGTATGTGCTGGATGAAACGGCACAACGCATGCGCATGCGTTGATCGCTCACAGGTGGACGGATCGACATGAACCTCTGGCGCACGTTCGAGTTTCGTGGCCGCGACCCCAATGACAACCCTTTCGTCGATTTCGGTTTTGTCGAGGTCAAAGAGGAACGTCTGGCACTGAGTAGTCATAAGCTGCGCGAGCCGCTGTGGGTGGACAGCGCGCCTCAGGTGATGCCAACCTTCAAACGCTACTACGAAGCGCAAGGCTGCTCGAAACTGCGATACAAGGTCCTCTGGCAGGATGGGGGGCCTGTCGACGCCCCCTTTGATGAGGGATGGAAAGATATATAGAGAGTATATCGGTGGCCAGGGCAGCATTGCCGTGCATGTCATGGCTGCGGGCTCCGCAAGGGGTATGCTGCCAATGCCCCGGAACCCGCAGCATGCCTGCGCTGTCGGCGCGCGCTACTTGCCTTTGACGACTTTTGCGACCTCGCCCAGAATCTCCTCTGAATCTAGCAGATGGCCAGGCTCATCCATGATGTGCTTATAGCGCACGATTCCCTGCTTGTCGATGACAACATAGGCGCGCTTGGAATAGCGAAAAAAGGGTGAATCGGGGTTGTCATCCATCACGCCATATTTTTTCACGATCTCCCGTGTAAAATCATCGATCAGCGGAAATGTTAACCCCAATTTTTCGGCGAAGGCTTTTTGTGCTCCGATATGATCGACGCTGACCCCCAGCACCTGGGTGTCAAGGCTTTCGAACTTGGGCAGATCTAGTTGGAAAGCCAGAGTCTCGTTAGTTCAGACGCCGCCGAACGCTCGCACGAAGAAGAACATCAAGACATTTTTCTTGCCCTGATAATCCGACAGGCGTGTCGATTCGCCGACGGTATCGAAGGCCAGAAAGTCAGGGGCTTTGTCTCCGACGTCGAGAGCTCTGATTGACATTGGAGTCAACAACATCAGGACGGAAAGGACGGTAATGGCAATCACCGACCGTTTGTGTATCCCTCGTGGCATCATCACAGTCTCCTCTCATTGACTCTGGAAACGATCGCTTCGACCCATGGCGATGCAGGCCTTCGACCTCTGCTCCACCCCCTTTCTGGGTTGGGCCAGGCAATGATATAATCCCGTCTTGGAAGGTACGTCAACAGCTTTCTCCCATCGCCTGGAAGCCAGGTGCGAGTAGTAAGGCAGCGTGTTATGCTTGTCGGTCGACAACGTTTCGGTTGCACTTTGTCGCCGCTTGTGAGGACAGGAAACGCCCCCGCAAGGCCTCTCTGCGTCGCTCTGTCTAAGGTTAGAGCAACACTTGTGCCAATGGCGATCAGGACTCGTAAGTCGCTCAGAGAGCCCAGCTTGCGCGAGCCCGGCGGAACATCGATAACGTATGGGTCCGTGTAACACTGCACCGTATGGCGATCTCAGGCAGCCGAAGGCCGCGTTAGCTGGGCGACGACAGACGGTCTAGTTGTTGTTCAGAACTATGCGCCATGGTCAAGTATGCACAGCGGGCCTAGGGTGTCCATCCTGCTGCTAACCCCTTGACACGCAGCTAACTCCTGGATACTCTGGTAAGTCGTCGTGCATAGCCATCTCATGTCCGGCGTGACCGGTCAGGCCAAACGTTCGAGCAGCTATCATGGTCTGCGGAGGCGGATGGCATACCGGTAGAGGGAACCCGCCTATGGTGCCTACATCTCCTCACACGTCCGACGCTGCTTCATCCGCATCACTGCGAACGATCTCTCCACGACGACCAGGGACTGACGACGAATGGTGGGTCGAGCCGATCAGGTGGGCAGCCCTCGCCGTGTTCATCGCCGTGCCGATCTTCGCTTATTTCTTCCAAGACTATGCCGGGGGGGTGGTGTGGACGATCTTGGTGGCGGGCTTGCCGATCTTCATTGTGCTCGTGGGCTATCATCGTTGGCGGCGCATCTGTCCGCTGGCCTTCTTTGCTCAACTTCCGGCTCGCCTCAAACGGCCCGGCACACGCAAGGCAGGCCCATGGCTTGAGGCCAACTATTACTACGTCGTCATCGGTGTCTTTTTCGTCTCCCTCTGGCTGCGGCTTATCGCGACCAATGGCGACGGCCACGCCATCACGGCATTCTTCGTGGTGCTGTCGCTCGCGGCTCTACTGTTCGGTATGTTATACACCGGCAAGACGTGGTGCAATTATATCTGTCCGGTGTCCTTCATTGAAAAGATTTATACCGAGCCCCATGGTCTGCGTGAGACGCCCAACTCTCAGTGCGCGAAATGCACCGCATGCAAGAAGTCCTGCCCTGATATCAACGAAGAAAATGGCTATTGGAAGGACATCGATTCCCGTCCCAAACGGTTTGTCTATTATGCTTTTCCTGGTCTGGTCTTCGGGTTTTATTTTTACTTCTATGTACAAGCAGAGACCTGGCATTACTACTTCAGCGGCGCTTGGACCAGACAGGCCGGTCTCGTCCTGACTGCCTTCTCTCCCGGTTATGACGGCGCGACCGCCGGATTTTTCTTTGCCCGCACGGTACCACGGGCACTCGCTGCGGCGGTGACGCTGGCTCTGTGTGGGCTGGCCAGTTTGTTCATCTTCTCGCAGCTTGAACGCCTAATCGGCAGGTGGCTGCGCCGCAAATCACTGCGCGATGAGGTCCGTGCGCGCCATCTCACCATGACCATCGCTGCGTTCACCGCCTTTATTACCTTCTATAGTTTTGCGGGCGCTCCAACCCTGCGCCTGGTCCCCTGGATGCATCACCTGTTCCTCATCCTGGTCGTCGCCGCTGCGGCGCTTTTCCTGGCACGTCGTCTCTTCCGCACGCAACAAGCGTTTGCTGAGGAGACCCTGGCGAAAAATATCCTGAAACACTGGGAATGGGTCGACGTGGAGCCGCCGAAGGATCTGCGCGAAGCGTTTCTCATCCATACAATTCGCTCGCGCGAAAGTAAGAAAGGGTCGGCGCAGATTCTGGAAATCTACAAAAACGCGGTGCGTGAGACCCTGGCCAATGGCTATGTCACACGGCCGGAAGTGCAACTGCTGGAATCGTTGCGCAATCAGCTGCAGATCAGGAAAGTGGACCACGAGAAGATCATGTCGGAACTGGCAGAAGAAGAGCGCGATCTGCTCAGCGATCCAGCCAGGCAATTTTCAGCGGAAAAGATGTTGCAACTCGAAACCTATGCCCGTGTGCTCGAAAGCTACCTTGAGCGCATCTTCGCAGCCGATGGTATCCCCGATGACAGCTTTCTCAAGGAGCTGCGCGAGGAATACCATGTGACACCCGAAGAGCACGCCGCGGTGTTGGACAAGTTATTGGGTGGTACCAGCGCCGTGGCGACGCAGCTCATCGAAGAAATCAAGGTCATCGAGCGCACCTCACATACTATTCAGGTCTTTGCCTGTGAACCGTCACCAGCGTTTCATTTTCTCTCAGGCCTGGTGCAGCGCCGACGCGAGCGCGCCATTGATCGCGTGTTGCATCGTCTGGGCGTGTCATCCGAGGAGGACACTGCGCGTCAGGTGCGAGAGGGTCTCAGTTCGGACCATCGCCCCACTCGTGAAGCGGCGGTCGAAGGACTACGCGCACATATTTCACAAGCTACCGCGGCTCAGCTCCTGTCGGCCTATCGCGCGACCGCCGATGAAGAAGCCACGTTGACCACCATGATCGACATCTTGAAGGCGCGCGCTTTGAGCACCGATCCCTACGTCCGAGCGGTGGCGCTATACCTGCTCGGCAAGCTCGACGCCATAGACGACACCATACTCACCCAAATGCAGCAGGATGAGCATGACGTGGTGCGCGAAGTCAGCATGGCGATTCAGCAGAGAATGACCGCAGAAGTGGGCACGGCCACGCCGAAGAGTCGTCTCACGACCATCGAAAAAATGTTTGCGCTGGGGGCGGCGCCAATGTTTTCGCATCTCACCTTGGAGGGCATAGCAGAACTGGCGCAGGCCAGCGTCGATGTCGAATATGCTCCCGGTCAAACCTTGTGCGAACAGGATGAACATGGTGAGGAGGTGTTTATTTTGCTCGATGGCGAGGTGCTGATTATCCGAGGTCGGGGAGCGGATGAACACGTGATCAATGTGGTGGGCCCCGGCAGTCTCATCGGCGAAATGGCGGTGCTCGATCCCGCGCCGCGCTCAGCCACCGGGCGCGCTGGAGCGCATGGTGTCCACGTCTTACGCCTCAATGGCGACGCCTTCCGCGACGTGATCAACGCCAACCCGACGATTGCCTCCGGCATCATCCGCACGCTGGCCCAGCGGCTGAGGGGTGCGGTGGAAAGTCAGCACGCGGTCACGGCGTCATAGCGCGATCTGCGCATTGGAGTATATCTGTGGCACAAATCTTCGTCGCAACGCCGCACAGCTTTGTGGAATTTCAGGAGCAGGTCCGCACCATTCCAGAAGGCTATGTCGAATTCTACATGCACGATGACTCGCTCGATCTGTTCATTCCCGAAGATCAGGCCACATTGCTCCAGCGCTATGGGCTGGCGTTTCGCATCATCAAAGTGCTCGATAGCGAGAAGATCAGCGTGGTGCTCGAACACATTCCGTCAGCCGTGGCTGACTTGGCCCATCGTGTAGAAGCCATCAAATCAGCCGTTCTGGCTCGCGACGCTATCGCGGCCTTCTGTCTCGGCTACAACTGCGAAAATGAGCTCGAAGATGATCTCGCAATTAATGGCTTCCGCTACCTGCCATTTGTCCACCTGGCGCCCCAGGGAGTGCGTACCTACCTGTTCAAGCTCATCTTCACGAAAGAGGAGGCCGCTGAGGTGATGGGAGAGCACTTTGAGCCGGAACTCGTGGACAAGTGGATGCACCAGCTCCCAGTTGATAATCTGACAGACATCTTTGGGGTTGATGAGGCGCTTGATGAGACGGACCTCTGAGGAGGAGTGATGGGGACTAATCACACGCATAGCCGGAAGATCCTCGTCCTGGTCGGGCCACCGGGTGTGGGGAAGAAGTTTTGCACCCTACGACTCAACGGCAACCATCCGATGGATATCGAGATTCTCAAGACCCTCACCACGCAGCCCCAGCGCCAGATCTATGACTCACTGTTCTACAACACGGTCGGACGCGAGACCTGCCAGCAACACATCGAGGCGGGGACTTTGCTGGAGTATGATGAGTTTGCAGGGCACTGGTATGGCATCGAGCGTGCCGATGCCGAAGCCATCCTCAAACAGAAACATGCTGTCGTGTCGGCCACGCCGGCGGGGGCTGAAGCCCTGCGCCGCAGCGGCTTGTCCACCATAGTTGCCTATCTGGTGCCGGCTTCTAAAAGTCTCGTTGAGGATAATCTTCGACGGAAGCAAGAGACCCCCGAGCGACTCGACCTGATGCGGCAGGCGGCGATGATGTTGAACCGTCTTCCCGAATCGGCCTACGATCTCGCTGTGCGGGTCAAATCCCTGGTCGAGGCAGAAGCAGAGCTGGAAGACAAGCTCCGAGCCTACGTGGAATTGCACTGAGGCTCTGTCGCTTGGACAACGAGGGTGCAGACTTATGAAGCAAAATCCCCCCCTTGACATCCAAAGCATTGCTCTTCATACTAGCGATGCGCGATTGCCGCCAGAAGCGTCGGGGGCCCATAGCTCAGCTGGCAGAGCGGCCGGCTCATAACCGGCTGGTCCCTGGTTCGAGTCCAGGTGGGCCCATTGTCTACGGACCGTGCCAGGCCAGGGGAACATACCATATGGACCAGCAGCGTGCTACGAGGGGGGACGTTGTCGATGCGGAGAGTCAACTCCGCTTGCTCGTGAAGCTCCAGGAACTGGAGCTGGCCATCAAACAGTTCGAGGCTGCCATCGCCGCCAAACCCCATGAACTCGATCCCTTGACGCGTGCCCTCGACGACGCGTGTGCCTCCGCCACTACGCACCGCAAGGACCTCGAAACCCTGGACAGACAGCGGCGCCAGTTGGAAGCGGCAGTTACCGAAGAACAATACAATCTCCAAAAGGCTCAGCGCAAGTTGCTCGAGGTCAAAACCAACAAAGAGTATTCCGCCATGGTGGTTGAGATCGAGACCTTCAAGCGGAAGATCACTGGCTACGAAGATGCGGTGCTGCACAGCATGGAGCTGACCGAGCTACGTAAGCAGGAGTTGCAGGAGCTCGATCGACAGGTCAAAGAGGCGGAACAAGATCTCGATGAGGGGCGGCGACGGAACGAGTTGGAGCTGGCGGTTCTCCAGGAGACCCTGGCAGGGCGGCGACAGACGCGCGAGGAGGCGGTACAGCAGCTGGAACGGCCAACGGTGGACCTCTACATGCGTCTCTTGAACGGCCGCAAAGGCCTGGCGGTTGTTGGCATCAAGAACGGATCCTGTCAGGGGTGTTTCCTGGCCCTACCGCCGCAACTCATCCAAGAAGTACGACGGAACGATCGTGTCCTCACCTGCTCCCACTGTCAACGCATCTTGTATTGGAGCGGCGAGACACTGCCCACGCCGTCGGAATCTGGTGCGTCAGAGCTGGTCAGATGATCGCGGGTTCCTGGTATTGGGGCCTGAGGAAAGTCCGAGCTCCGCAGAGCGGGTTGCTGGGTAACACCCAGGCGGGGTGACCCGACGGAGAGTGCCACAGAGAGCAGACCGCCGATGGCCTGCACGTCGGGCTCGCATGAGCGTCCCTGAGGTGTTAAGGCACAGGCAAGGGTGAAACGGTGGTGTAAGAGACCACCAGCAGCTCGGGCGACCGGGCTGGCTCGGTAAACCCCAACCGGAGCAAGACCAAATAGGGGAGCGTCTGAGGGTGGCTCGCCCGAGGCTCCCGGGTAGGTCGCTTGAGGCGTGAGGTAACTCACGCCCCAGAGGAATGATCATCACCGATGCCCAGGGCATCGGCACAGAACTCGGCTTATGGGCAACTCTGACGCCCGTCTCTCTTCGCCCTCGTCCTGTCGCTTGGGGACAGGACGGAGGTGAGAGCGATGTGCGCCGCCTCATGTTTTCCCCGCTATCTCACGCGGATGTGGGGCGACAAGATTGACAATCTCGCTAGCGGTCTCCTCGACAGCCTTTCCCGTCACATTTATTACCGGCCAGCGATACATCTTGCACAGACGTAGGCTGTACTGTAGCTCCTGCTGGATATGCCTGAGGTCCGCGTACGACGCGGACGGTGCTTGGGCCCCCATATTCCTCAGGCGTTCCTGGCGGATCAACGCCAAGCGCTGAGGGTCGGTCGTGAGTCCCACTACCTTCCGTGCATCGAGCCCACGCAACGTCTCCGGCGGTTCTAATCCAAGAACGATTGGGACGTTGGCCACCTTCCAGCCCCGGTAGGCCAGGTAAAAGCTGGTAGGGGTTTTAGAGGTGCGCGACGGGCCCACCAGTACGAGGTCCGCCTCGTTGAGGTCATCGACCTTCTGCCCGTCATCGTGCTGGACGGTATACTCCATGGCGTCGACCCGCTGATAGTACCCGGCGTCGGTTTGGTAGAGGAGGCCAGGGCGGCCCCAGGGGGTGCGATGCAAATAATCTTGCAGCTTCGATAGCAGCCCTCCTAACAGGTCGACAACGATCACACCACGCTCCATGGCTGCGATATGGACGGCTTGCCGAAGCTCCACCGACACCAGCGTATACACAATCATGCTGTGCCCGCGAGCCGCATCGGCAACCAGTTCATTGACCTGATCAACCGTGCGGACGTGGGGAATGCGGATGATCATCACGGGCAGATCGAACTGAATAAGTGCCGCTTCCAGAACGTGCTTTCCCGTCTGACCGGTCCCATCGGAAAGCACGAAGATGCGATAATCATCGATCGGTTCCATACATCCCCTTGGGGCAGGGGCAACCATAACGAACGCTCTCCAGGATGGGTCAGCGCCACGATGACCCCTGCCGAGAAAATCAGGGCGCTGTTGGGCTATGAGCTCCCGTATGCACCAATCCCTAAAGCGGAAACCACAGTATCACTTGGCCAGTGCCTATCGCACTTTCGTAGTCGCCATATTGGGTGGCCGCAGCCTTGCAGCGCTTACCTCCCAGCGCCCCGACCAGCATCGAATAGTGGGCGAAAAATCCCTCTGGAGCGCACTTGCCGCGAAACTCCGGCACTATATCGATGACCGAGGCGTGATTGCCCTGTTTCAGGAAATCAATGATCATCTCGTCATAGGCTCGATTGGTCTCGTTGAAGATATGTTGAGGATCGGGGGTGGAGTGTTGAACCATTTCATCATACGACCAGAATCGATGTGATAGGCCACCTGCCGCCAGGATGATGACGCGTCGATCACTCTCCTGAATGGCATGGCCGATGGCGGCACCAAAATCCAGGTGGCGTTCATGCGGTGCAGTCTGGCAGACGCCGATCGACAGCACTCGGTGTCGACACCCTGGATTCAGGTATCGCATGAGATTGAGCGTCGGGTAATGCGGGGCCATACCCTGATAATCTGCACCTTCACATCGTAGTCCAGCGTTCTTGGCTGACTGTACAATGGCCTCGCCGAGGGCTTTATCGCCGCGGTAGTCGAAGGCGAGGTCATGCATCAGGCTCGGCACCTCGTCTGAGGTGTACACCCCTTGCAGGTGATCCTGGGTGTTGACGACAAATCCTCGTGTCGTGTACCAGTGGGTATCAAAAATCAGGAAGGTATCGATGTCCGCTGGCTGTATACGCTCTTCGAAAATGTCCTGCAGCGCGTGCGGAAAGGTGCTTTCCCGCCCACCATCGCGCGATTGCCGTTCCTCTTCGGGGAGCATAGTGCTCGGCACGTGGCTCACCATCCCTGCCCCAACGATCGCACCCATAGAAAATCTCCCTTGTGCGGTGGAAGTCGTAGGGGCGACCCGCCGGGTCATCCCCACTCAATTCCTTCATGCCTTTTCCACCCAGCCACTGCACTTCATACCGCCATCCATACTACCTCAGCGCGCTCTGCCCCGCAGCCTCAGGCTCCCTCCACCAGGGTAGGTTCGGGGGTCCGGAGCAAGCCACCGAAGACCGGCTGTCCTTGGCGCAGTTTCTGCTTCATGCGATTTATGCGTACCGGCATGGCCTGTTTCTCCCTCTCTTCATGAAGCCCTTTGAACCAGGTCGATGATTTCCTTGCCAAACTGCTTGACTTTGTATACTCCCATTCCCCGAACTCCCTCTAATTCATCGAGTGTCCGTGGGCTTAGGCGCCCAATAGCCTCTAGCACACGGTTGTGCAGCACCATAAAGGCTGGAACGCCGAGGGTTTGTGCCTTCTGGTAGCGCCAACGACGCAGGCCCTCCAATAGAGCTGGGTCAGCACTATGAGCTTCTGTAACAGCTCCTGTGAATGCGCGGTCCGAGGCGTGCGGTGGCATACCTGTGCTCGATGGCCTGGCATCAAGGCCAGAAAGGGCTAGAAGCGTGTCGACTGTCAAGGCCCGGCGTCCAGTGTCGGTGATACGCAGCCGGGGGTACTCCTCTGCGGTCACCAGCAGGAGATGTTGACCGATTAATTCATCCATCCATGCCACAACACGCTCGCGTCGATAACCGCGGAGTTGCCCATAAGCCTTCGCCTGATCAAGCCGCCACTCGATGATCTGCTTGCGCTGGCTTCCGAGCAACACGTCAGCGATGATACCACGGCCGAAGCGTCCCCCGAACTCAACCACCGCTTGGAGGATCATTCGGGCCACACGGTTTGAGGCGACGGTGGCTTGTGCGTCCTCAACAGACTGCTTGGCCTCGATTGGTTGCACGCCAGACGCCGGGGGTGTTCGGCCTGGGACACATACATCGCAATTTTGACACGGTGGTGAAAACGCCTGCCCGAAATAATTCAACAGATGAACGCGGCGACAGGTCGTGGGATCTGTAAAGGCGATCATCCTCTTCAGGCGCGCGTTGTCACGGGCCTTGCGCTGGTTGATCGGCTGAAAATCCACCTCTGGACGTTCGGTACTCGGTCTGTTCAATACATACTTTCCATCTGGCGTTACCGAGAGCCAACCTTCCTCATACAACATTTGCAGCGCCGCTTTGACGCCGATTTCCCGATACTGACTCGCCACGGCAAGGTCGCCGGCCGATACCGCCAGCGGGTGAGCTTCCCGAAGCATTGTGTACAGTCGAAACACCTGGTCCGGTGCGGGGTATGCCTGGTCGATGAAAAAGCGCTGAATACGAACGTCGCTTTGAGAATACAAGAGCGTACAAGTCGCGGGCTGGCCGTCGCGCCCGGCGCGCCCCACTTCCTGATAGTAGCTCTCCAGCGATCCTGGAACGTTGTAATGGATGATGCGCCGGATATCTGGTTTATCAATGCCCATGCCGAAGGCCACTGTCGCTACCATGATTTGCATCCGATCGTCCTGGAAATCCCGTTGGGCTTGGGTTCGCTCTTCGGGGCTGAGCCCAGCGTGATAGAGGCACACACTGTGGCCTCGACTGGCGAGCAGATCGAAGACCCGACGGGCTTCCTTGCGTGTACTCGCATATACGATGGCGGAGTGCTTCTGTCCCGCTAGTAACGTGATCAACTGCACGTCCTTTTCTGTCATCCGATGGGCCTGGATCACTTGCAATCGCAGATTCGGGCGGTTGAAGTCGCCCACAATGCGCTCCATCGTTGGAAGCTCCAACGTTTTTGCGATGTCATTCTGGACGGCCGTCGTGGCGGTTGCTGTCAAAGCGAGCACTGTGGCCTGCTTGAGTTCCGGCAGTCGACGAGTGACGGTGCGGTAGTGGGGACGAAAATCATGACCCCACTGACTGATGCAGTGCGCTTCATCGATCACCAACAGATCAATGGGAGTTGATCGCACAAGTTGCTGGAAGCGCGCGGAGTCGAACCGCTCAGGGGCAATGTACACTAATTTATACTGCCCATGCTCGATCTGCGAATAACGCGCATTCAGTGCCGAGGAATCGAGGGTGCTAATTAGACAGGTGACATTGTGAATCCCCCGGCGGACCAGCGCCTCAACTTGATCTTGTATGAGCGCAATCAATGGCGAAACGACGAGCGTGATGCCAGGGAGCATCTGGGCCGGTAATTGGTAGCAGAGCGATTTCCCCGAACCGGTTGGTAAGACGGCCAGCGTATGTTGGCCCTGGAGCAGCCGCTCGATCACTTCGCGCTGCCCAGGGCGAAAGCATTCAAAACCAAAGAATTCGACGAGCCGTGCTTCGAGTTGATCCATTACAACCATCCCTACTCTCCAGCCGGCGGTCAGCCAGGACGTGGTTAAACCGGGCTTCATGGGCTGTCCAATCGTGTGTCTTGTGGTACTGGTTTAGCAGCTCGGCGGTAGGGGCAAATTCCAGGTGATGCTTGCAGGGAATGCTGAATCCCGTAGTCAGCAGGTACGTGATGTCGGGGTCCGTACTCGATTCTGCCAGTGGGGAGGTACTGCGAAGACGGATGTTTATTACTTCGTGGACACCTGCTGCCCGGAGCCGTTCCATGAACTGCGGAAGCGTTTTTCTCGTAAATCCCATAGTATAAATTGTTTTCACGGGTATTTCTTAGATGAGGATATCCTAAGAGGATAACGATTTGGCAGATAGCGATGTCGGGATGCCTGTGCATTCACTTAAAAAAGGTTGAGCTGACTCGGTTCCAAACCAAATTCGCCCCCATGCACCTTAACAGGCGCTCCTGAGTGCACAATATGATGCACCTCTACCCCCTCATTCACAAGCGTGCGGGTGATAAGCTTGTGCCGGTGGCAGTTCCGATAATCAGCTTCACTACACATAATCGCCAAACAGCGCCCTTTGGCTTCCCATTTCAATCGCTCTATGCCCTCGCGGTAGAACGGCGCTTCCGCCAGCTGATCGTAATCGACCGTCCCCTCAGGGCGGTAATAACGGGCGTCCCTTGGGCGGCCACCGAGTTTATCGCCAAGATAGAGATAGGCAATCCCAGCATACTGGAGCGAAGTCTTCAAAGATTCGCGATTAAACTGCGGGGCGTACCGGCTATAGGGCTGACTACGGGTATCTACCAGCATTTGAATCACCTGCAAACGTAGCAGATCAACGAACCATTCGACTGTGATATTGCTGTGACCGACCGTGTAGATAGTCATGTGTAGCCCGCCGCTAGGAGATCCGCTGTAATATATCATCGCCCCATCCAAAAGCCAAACCAGAGGGTGCTCAACCACGACGGCCCTGGCGCTGGCACCATGAGTCGATAGCTCAAATAGATGCAGCCAAAGACCAGGGCGCCGACGGAAATGGTACGACGATGCTTTGAGAAGATCTCAGCGGCCACAGCAAGCCCAAGCCACGTACCGGTCAGGACGCCATCTCCCCATGAGACGATGGCCAATGACCAGCGTACATCGAGGAACGGGTAGAATACGGGAATCGCCCAGCGGGTAATGACGTCAGTGGCTGTATGCCCGATCATCCCGAGCGCCCACATCTCCCAGTCAATGAGAAACCAGCGCTTGAGGTCTCGATGGGCCGTGAGCAAGGCCAGAATGGCGCCACAGAGCACCCAGCCGCCGAGCGAGTGCGTGAATACCCGATGATACTGGGAGTATGCCTCGCGGCTCATGAAGAAAGTCACGCTATCGATATCTGGAAACAGACTGGCCGCCGCCAGGATAAGCGTGGCTCGACGGCCATAACGTTGATAAAAGCCGACGTTGGCGATGTGGAGGCCGAGGGTCGTATGCGCAATGAGGTTCATCCTCACATGACCTCTAATGAGCGTCAAAGTAGCAGAGAAGCAGCTTTCCACCAAAGCACGAGCATTGATAGGCCAGTACAGATCGAAGAACCGGCGCTATTCTGCCATGAATGTCCCGCAAAATGCTATGATAACGTGTGATCCACATGGCGGGGCGTCGAACCAATGACAATCGATCGGCAGAAGGAGTATGCGGTGATGACCATGCCGGCTTTTGAGTGGCGCGTGAGCAAAGAGACTATCGGCTGTCCAAAGCCCTTCAATGCCTGTGCAGATCCTGTGGTATGCAATGGTATGGGACTGTATTTGCAGGTGGCGAGGGAAGTGGTCACAGAGGCCTGCTGGTGGTGCGCCGAATGCTCGCAAGCCGAGCGAGTTACCCTTGAAATCGCTTGCCATTTGGTCCGCGGCAGGACACTCGACAGCGTGCATCAGCTGGGTGTGCAGGCGTTTGTCGCCGCCGGCGGCAATGCCGTCAACGACCTGCCGATGACGTGCGTGCGGGTCTTGCTAGCCGTCGAAATGGCCCTTGTCGACCACGAGGTCAAGCACGTACTAGCCACCGCCGCCGAGCAGGACATTGACGCCAACCAAAAACTCAAACAGCTTGGGTTTGTGGCACGCGACGGACAACAGCGCCTCAAGAAGCTACTGGAGGGGAAACTGGCGCGCTTTCATTTGCAGGTTCCAACGGTGAAGACGCAGGAGTGGACGGCCATTGGGACACTCGAAGACTGTAGCCGTTGGGTGCAGAGTGCGGTGAAGACAGCCTTGTTGAATGAGGTGATGGAACGCTGTTATCCCTCTGCTTAGGGTGTCGGAGAGATCTGCTCGATCACCGTGAGGTCGTATTGCTCGAGCAATTCGACTTTATCGGGGTTGGTCGTAAGCAAACGCAGCGTCCCGATGCCCACATCGCGCAGGCTCTGCGCACCAATGCCGTAGTCCCGCAAATCGAGTTCATGCTCGGCGGCGTGAGGTGCTTTCACGAACGATGCAGGCGGTGGTAACGGGGGCTCTCGCCTCGGATCCAAAGGGATGGTGCGCGCCTCGGGCTGCATGTAGAGGATGGCGCCATTTCCCGCGTCTGCAATGCATTTCAGGGAAGCCTCGAGGTGAGCATGGCAGGCGCAGAGTCCGGACCCAAAGACGTCTCCCGCGACGCACTGGTTGTGGACACGCACCAAGGTGGGTGCGTCAGGCGTGAACGTACCGACCATGAGAAGCACATGCTGACGGCCATCAACGCAGCTTTCATAGGTAATCGCTCGGAAGAATCCGTAGGGTGTCGGCAGCATCGCTTCTTCGATACGCCTGATATGACGCTCATGGCGCAGGCGGTAGCGGACAATATCGCTCAGGGTCACCATCTTCAGGTGAAACTGGTCGGCAAAAGCAAAGAGCTCTGACTTGTGCGCCATGGTGCCGTCTTCATTCAGGATCTCGCAGATCACGCCAGCGGGACACAGTCCGGCGATCCGTGCTAAATCAACGGACCCCTCGGTCTGTCCAGCCCGCACGAGAATGCCCTTCTTCTCAGCGCGGATGGGGAAAATGTGACCGGGGCGCACCAAATCGTCGGGACCAGTCTGCGGGTCGATCGCGGTGAGAATCGTCCGCGCCCGGTCAGCGGCGGAGATGCCTGTGGTAACGCCCTTGGCGGCCTCAATGGAGACGGTGAACGCCGCCCCCGTGTAATCTGGTTCGTTCCGAACCATGATCGGCAGATCTAGCTGATCGATGCGCTCTGGGGTCATTGACAGGCAGATGAGTCCACGCCCATGCATCGCCATAAAGTTAATGGCGTCAGAACTGACCGTTTCCGCGGCCATGACGAGGTCCCCGGAGAAGCCATGTTCGTCATCGACCAACACGATCATGCGACCTGTTTTGAACTCGTGTATAGCATCCTCAACTGTGTCAAATTGCATGATCTCAATTGCCCCCCTCTGCCGCTCGACCGCATGCTCTCCGGGTCGCCCCATTGGATTATAGGCCGCATCATTCCTAGACCATATTGGGACGTTGATAACACCCCCGCAGCGGAACTGTCAAGGGAAATTCGGCAGGACGGCTAACCGTAGGGCGCCCCGCCGGTTGACATCACCCGGTGGACCGCTATAATGTCAATCGTGACGCGGCGCGCAAGCGAGCTGAAGAGCATGGCAAGAATTCATGGACTGGGAGTCACCTCGTGGAAACACTGAGTACGGGCACAGGGTACACCGACGAGCACGCGCATGCTGGAATCGATGCAGAACTCCCAGCCATTGATGTATGGCCGAACCAGTTTCGCGGCTACGAAATCACGATTGCCTTTCCCGAGTATACATCGATTTGTCCAAAGACGGGCTTGCCCGACTTTGGCACGATTACCATCCGGTATATGCCTGCCGAGCAGTGCCTGGAATTGAAAGCGCTCAAGTACTACCTCCTGGCCTATCGCAATCTCGGGATTTTCTACGAGAACGCCGTCAACCGCATCCTACGTGACATCGTGGCGGCCTGCCAGCCGGTCCGGGCGGTGGTGAGCGGCGAGTTTAACGTCCGCGGTGGCATGCACACGATTATTGAGGCGAAATATCCGCTCCCGTCGTTTTAGTACATTACCAGTCCGCCATCGACATTGAACGACTGCCCGGTAATCTGATCGGCGTCGGACGACGCCAGGAAGGCTGCCATAGCCGCGATGTCGTCCGGCTGGTTGCGGCGCCCGATGGGAATCTGCGCCTCGCGGGTCTTGATTGCCTCGTCGACCGATACCCCCATGAGCTTGGCGCGCCCGGCGGTCGCCATCAGCGACATGTCGGTGACGGTGGTGCCGGGACAGACGGCATTGACGTTGATGTTATAGGGGGCGAGTACTGCCGCCGCGCTCTTGGTCATGTGAATCACTCCCGCTTTGCTCACCCCATAGTGTAGGAAGTGCGGCTCGGGTTGCTTGCCAGAAATCGAGGCGGTGTTGACGATCTTGCCGCTACGGCGTTTGACCATTTCGCGCGCCACAGCCTGCATGACGAAAAAGACGCCTTTGGTGTTGACATCCAAGATGAAATCCCAGTCGGCCTCGGTGATGTCGAACATCTCCTGGAACCGCAGCACACCGGCATTGTTGCACAGCACATCGATGCGCTTGAAGTGCTCGACGGTCTGGCCAACCATGCGCTGAATGTCGGACTGCTGCGTCACATCCACCTTGAGCCCGAGACACGGTTGTCCCAATTCCTGAACCGCTGCCGCCGTGCTCTCCGCCAACGCTGGTTCGATATCTGCTGCCACGATATGCGCGCCCTCCTGCGCAAATCGTAGTGCCATCGCCCGTCCAATACCACGTCCGGCTCCTGTTATCAGCACCACGTTGTCGCTGAATCGTGCCATGAGTGCCTCTCCTTCGGGTTGAGTAACGCTGCCCGGGTGATCGCACGCGGGCCGAAGCGGGCTCTGATGGCGTCCTCGGCGCGCTCGGCTTGCAGTCGCTTGTGCGTTGAATCAGCAAAAAGCGACAGTTGTCGCGGCGCCAGCGAGGTCAGCTCGACGGCGGCTATGCCCAGTAGGCGGACCTTCAGCCTCGCGGTCGGTAGCTGGCTCAGCAGCCTTGCGACGGCGTGGTAGAGGTCCATAGCCACTGCCGTCGGCTCTGCCAGCGACTGCGTGCGAGTGAGTGTCACGAACGCGGCGTCGCGGTATTTCAGCGTCACCTTCGTCGCCATGAACCCTTCAGCGCGCAAGCGTTGCCCCACCTTGTCGGCCAGTTCGAGGAGCGTGCGATGCAAGGTCTCGGCGTCATCCGTATCCTCCGCAAAGGTCGTCTCCGCTCCGATGGATTGCGGGTCACGATGCGACGTCACGGGGCGATCATCGAAGCCGTGTGCCAGTCGCCAGATGTGGGTGCCGAGACTGCCAAAGCGCCGGGAGAGCTGTGCCTGCGGCCACTGAGCTACCTGTCCGATGGTGCGCAATCCCAACGCCTCGAGCTGACGAGCGGTCTGCTTCCCAACCCCCCACAGCCGACTCACTGGCAGATTGTGCAGGAAGACCTCGACATCGGCCTCATGCAGGACCAGAAACCCATCCGGTTTGCTTAGGTCAGAGGCTAACTTGGCCAAAAATTTATTGGGTGCCACTCCCACTGAGGCTACCAGGCGCTCCTCTCGCACAATGTCTCGCTTGATGCGCCGAGCAATGTCCTCGACCGCACCAAAGAGCCGAGTGCTGCTGGTGGCATCGATGAACGCCTCATCGATGCTGAGCGGCTCCACGACATCGGTGTAGCGCTGGAAGATCGCAAAAATACGTTCGGACACTTCATGATAGCGCCTCATGCGGACCGGCAAAAAGATCGCCTGGGGACACAATCGGTAAGCCTGCGAAATCGGCATGGCGGAGTGCACACCGAATGGGCGTGCCTCGTAGGACGCGGTCGATACCACACCCCGCCCTCTGCCCCCCTGGGGATCGGCGCCAACAATGACCGGACGCCCGCGATATGCTGGATGATCGCGCTGCTCCACAGCGGCGTAAAAGGCATCCATGTCGATATGCACGACTCGCCGGGCTTCCGCCATCTAGTCTCCGAGCCGCTGACGCCATCGGGAACTGCGCTCAGACGCATGCCAGCGTTATCGCGCGCCCTCCATCCGCCGTTCTAGCGCCGCATTGACCAGGGGCCTGAGGTCGATGCACCGGACGTCCACGGGCGGTGATGCCCCAGTCTCAAATTGCACCAGTGCCACATGCCCATCGGCGCCGGGCGCTCCAGGGAAGAACCCCGGCGCTCCAGAATAGTATGCCGTGACCGGGCCCTGCGACACGTCGGCGAAAGCATGGCAATGTCCCAGCGCGACATAGTCCCAGCCTGAGGTGCGTATTTCCGCGGCATAGATCGGTGAGGAACGATACGAGGGCACATCCTCTTCCATGAAAAACCCGTGGCCAAGTGCGATGTGCCAGGCGTCTCCTTGCGGGCGGGGGATTCCACCCAGCGGGCGGTAGCTCGGCTCGTGCTCGACCATGCCGCGTCCCCAAAGGACCAGATTGGGAACGGCGAGTTGATGCCGCTCGCCATTTGGATGTGAGATCAACACCAAATCGGTACATGCCGCCGGCAAGTTCACTTGGCGGTAGATTGATTGCATGTTCAGACAATCGTGGTTGCCTGGGATCATGACGATCGGTCGGCCGGCGCGGCGCAATTCCTGAATGGCGAAATCAACCACGTCTCCACTTGGGCGGTTCGAGTCGAACAGATCTCCCGCGATCAGCAGCAGGTCGACGTTTTCCTGAATGGCGAGATCGATGACGGTGCTGAACGCCTGATGATTGATCTGACGATAGCGTTGCGTATGTGGATCACCGACGTATCCATCGAGGTCAAGATGCACATCGGCCGTATGTAAGACTTTGAGAGTCTGTCGAGGTGTATGCGTCACAAGCTCCTTCCTGTCCTTCTGAGCAAAGCCTGCCAGCGCGATAACATTACACCGGCCACTGCTCCAGGCGATAGCCCATATCCCAGAACGCGTGCTCAAATCGGCTGCTGGTGAGGAACGCTTCCTCGATGCGCTGTAACTCCTCCTGTGGCATCCCCGCCGCCACCCGATCCATCAGGTCCCTGATCCACTCCGTCAGCTCCACGAATTCCGCAGCCGAGTACATGCGAATCCACTTCACATAACGGGGGTCCGCAGGCATTCCTTGCTTCGCCAGCATCAAGCCGATTTCGCAAAACCCCCACATGCAAGGGAGCAACGCCCCCACCAACTCTGGAAAGCTCCCGAACGTCGCGGTGCGCAACAGGAAATCGGTATAGCCCTGGCAGGTTGGAGTCTTACGGGTCTTTTCCAGTTCTTCTGCGGAGATGCCCCATTCGCGCGCATAGGAGCGATGCAGATCCATTTCGACGTCGAGAACCGCATGCACGAGCTCGGCGAACTTTGCCATCGTCTGCAGATCGGGCGCTTTGGCCACGGCCATGGCAAACAGTCGGGCATAATCGATCAGATAGAGGTAGTCCTGTTTGACCCAGTGCTTAAACTGCTCGACATCCAGTGTGCCGTCGCCAATGCCTTGCACGAAGGGGTGATGACGCTGCGCCTCCCAGATAGGCGCCGCCCGGCGGTGCAGATAGTCGGCAAAGCGTTCAGCCATGGCATGCCTCTCCGATGTTATGCCTGCAGCGCAGAGCCATGATGACCGCTCATGGGCTCACGTTGCAGTCCACCTAGATTGCCCACAACAAGCTCCCAAAACCCGTGATGGCCTGCTGGACGCCAGCGAGACCGCAAGTACCCAGGGCGGCGAACTCTGTCATACCTGAACCAGCCATGTTTCGCCAGGCGTGTACCTGGCCTTCATGTACACCAGCTATGCCCTGATTGCAAGGAAAATCCATGGCGGATCAACGAGGTAGGCGCGATTTCAGAAGACCCGCCAAGGTCTTAGAGGCAGAGCTGTGGCGGAGAGCCTGTGACCAGACGAGTAGAATAGCTGTTGACACGTCATCTGGGCTTTTCTACAATATCTTTTCGGATCTGACGTCGTGCTGCTCACGACAGCTGTCGCCACACAGGAGCATGCACATGAAGAACGCCCAAGCTCGCCCGCCATTGACGGGTGCATCGATCACTTGCTCACCAGTTTGCACCCCTTTCCTGCTAAGGCCCCAACTCCTCACCCGCGTCTAATCCCCTTCCGCGCGGAGGGCATAGGCACCAGGTATAATCGGCGGCGCACGCGCAAGTCACCGACCGGTTGCAGGGGCATCTAGCCGATCCACTCTTCCTGGTCGGGTATGCCAGTATGACGTATATCTGTGGAGACCGAAAATAGGTCATAAGGATATCAGCGCCCCGATCTACTGTAACTGAACCTCGAGTGGGCATGATTGGCTCGTTAAGGCTCGCTTGTTCTGCGCACCCTGAGGACCCCTTGAAACCTTGGAACTGGCTATGAGGAGGATAGTATGCGCGCAGGCGACGAGGTGATCCTCCAGGTTGAGGAGCTTACCACCCGCTTTCATCTGAAGCGCGGCATATTGGTGGCGGTCGATCGCGTATCATTCGCGATCAAGCGCGGCGAAACGTTCGGCCTGGTGGGCGAGTCAGGCTGTGGGAAGAGTGTGACGGCGCGCTCGATCATGCGGCTGATTTCCATCCCGCCAGGCGAGATCGCCACAGGCCAGATCGTCTTCGAAGGGGAGGACCTCTTACGCAAATCAGCGCGGGAGATGCGCGGCATTCGCGGTAAACGCATTGCCATGGTCTTCCAAGAGCCGATGACCGCGCTCAACCCGGTTTTTCCAGTCAGCACGCAGATCGCTGATGGGCTGCGCAACAATCTCGGTCTCACCCGCCGACAGGCCCGTCAACGGGTGATCGAACTGTTGCGCTTGGTGGGTATCCCCTCCGCGGAGAGGCGCATGGACGATTATGTCCATCAATTCAGCGGTGGGATGCGCCAGCGTGTCATGCTCGCCATGGCCCTGTCCTGCGACCCGCAGTTTCTCATCGCCGATGAACCGACAACGGCACTGGACGTCACGATTCAGGCGCAAATTTTGGATCTCATTCGACAGATGATCGAGCGCTTCGAGATGGCATTGCTGTTCATTACCCACAACCTGGGAGTTGTGGCGCATATGTGCGACACCATCGGTGTGATGTACGCCTCCCACCTGGTCGAGCTGGCAGACACCAAGACGCTGTTTGCCGAACCACTCCATCCATACACATGGGGATTGCTGAATTCTATCCCCCGTATCGAGACGCGGCATCGGTACCTCAATCCCATTCAAGGGACAGTCTGCAATATGCTGGCGCCACCCACTGGCTGTAACTTCCACCCCCGCTGCGAGAAGGCCATGGATATCTGCCGGCGTGAGGCTCCGCCGCTACGGGAGGTGGCCCCAGGTCATAAAGTGGCATGCCACTTGTATTGAGGGCTCAGTGCTTGGCACTCTGCTTTAACTGGGGGAAAAGCTGTGGTGACAAACTCACACTTTCTTGAGGTCACTGGATTGGCGAAATATTATCCCATCCGAGCCGACTTGTTGGCGCGCCTGACGGGGAGAACTGCCGTGCTCAAGGCGGTGGATGGCATCGATTTCTACATCAAGCGCGGCGAAACCTTGGGCCTCGTGGGTGAGAGTGGATGTGGCAAATCGACGACGGCGAGGTTGGTCGCACGGCTTCTCGAACCGACAGCGGGAGCGGCCTATTTACAAGGGAGGAACATCTTCACATTAGCCTCTTCAGAGATCCACAAGCTGCGGAAAGCCGTACAGTTTGTCTTCCAGGACCCCTACAGCTCGCTCAATCCTCGTAAGACGATCATGCAGATTCTGAGTCGCCCGCTGGAAGTGCACGATCTCGCCCATAGCTTCTTGCAAAAGCGCCACCGGGTCATCGAGCTGTTGACGATGGTCGGGTTGGGGGCCGAGCATGCGGATCGCTACCCACACGAGTTCAGCGGTGGGCAACGTCAGCGCATCGCCATTGCCAGGGCTCTGGCCGTGTCCCCCGACCTGGTAATCGCCGACGAGCCGGTGTCGGCGCTCGACGTGTCCATTCAAGCGCAGATCTTGAATCTGTTCCGCCAGCTCCAGGAAGAGCTCCATCTGACCTATCTGTTCATCGCCCATGACCTGAGCGTCATACGTCATATCAGTAACCGCGTGGCGGTGATGTATGTGGGAAAGATCGTCGAGACCGGCACGGTAGCGCAGATCTTTGAAGCGCCGATGCACCCTTATACGCAGGCATTGCTGGCCGCCGTGCCGGTGCCCAATCCCACGGCGCCCCCCCCGCGCCTCACCCTCAGCGGCGAGGTACCGAGTCCCATCAATCCGCCAATCGGCTGCCGGCTCTATGGTCGTTGCCCCTTGGCAGAGCGCCGATGTGCCGAGATCGACCCTGAGCTCCGCGACCGGGGTGGCGAGCATTTCGTCTCCTGTCATGTGGTCTAAGTTCTGGGCGCCAGCATTTCACCCCCTCCCGAGCCCTCCTCCCCTCGAGGGGGAGGGTGGGGAGGGGGGCGATGCCACTCGGGGTGTATTGATGGTGCGCAGGACTATGACGGCTTAGCGGTCCGCCGTCCGTGGGTCGAGGATATCGCGTAAGCCGTCGCCAACGAGGTTAAACCCCAACACCGCAAAGGAGATCGCCAGGCCGGGGAAGATCGCCAGGTACGGGTGGGTCTGCATGTGCGCGCGCCCCAAGCTGAGGTCTGCCCCCCAGTCAGGGGTCGGCGGAGGCGCGCCCAGGCCCAAAAAGGAGAGGGCAGCAAGGACCAGGATCTCAGTGCCGAGGGTAATGGTGGACTGGATGATGACCGGCGACAGGCAGTTGGGCAGGATCTGGCGAAAGGCGATATACAGGTGCGACTCGCCCGTGGCCAGCGAGGCTTCGACGTAATCCTTTTCGCGCTCGGCTAACACTGAGCCCCGTACCAGACGGGCCTTGACAGGAGTTTGAGCAATCCCGAGGGCGAGGATGAGGCCCACGGTGTTCCAGAAGAGCGAGAGCTCATAGGCCCGGATGATGGTGGCAGCCATGAGGTAGAGCAAGATTGGGGGAATCGCGATCCAGGCATCGACCACCCGCCCCGTGATGCTGTCCAGCATGCCGCCGTAATAGCCCGAGACCGTCCCTAAGGGGACGCCGAGGATGATGCCGACGATGACCGCCAGCACGGCGATCGTCACCATGCGCTGGCTCGCCCACACGATCCGCGACCAGATATCCCGGCCGAATTTATCCGTGCCGAAATAGTGCGCCGCGCTGGGGCTTTGCAGCATCTCCCGGTAATTCTGCTTCACCGGGTCATGCGTCGCGAGCACCGGCGCCAGGATCGCCACCAGAAACAGGGTGCAGACCATCGCTGCACCCACGCTGGCCAGCCGATTCTTCCATAGTTCCCAGGCGGCGTTTTTGAGCGCCCGCATGATCCGTGCGCTGCGCAACGCCCGTGCCGAAGCGGCGATCTCGAGATCAAAGTCCCCCCGAGCTGGCGTGACCGATATCTGGGCCATGGATGCGTTCCTTTCCTAAGGCTATGCCAGTCGAATGCGGGGATTCAACAGGCGATAGGTGAGATCGACCAACAGATTCACCAGCGCGGCCGCGGCGGCCAGGATCAACACCGACGCCTGGATCGTGGGATAATCCCGGCTTATGATGGCTTCGTACAAGGTGAGGCCAACGCCCGGCCAGGCAAAGATGGTCTCGACCACCACGGTGCCCCCCAGAAGGCGGGCAAACTGGAAGCCAGCGATGGTCACGGTCGGGATCAGAGCGTTTCGCAGGGTGTACTTGAGGATGACCCGCCATTCGGGCAGCCCGAGGGAGCGGGCCGTATCGACGTAATCCTTGTGGATCTCATCCAGCATCGATGAACGGGTCAGGCGCGTCGTGATCGCCGCCAGGCGCACCCCCAGGGACCCCGCCGGCAGCAGGAGGTACTTGAGACCCAGCCACGGGTTGTCGAAGGGATTGTAATACTCCGAGGCGGGCAGCCAGCCCAGGTAGAGGGAAAAGAACAGCACGCAGAGAATGGCGAGCCAGAATTCGGGAATGGAGACCCCCGTGACCGCCCCCGCAGTCGCCGCATAATCCACCACCGTGCGCCGTTTGACCGCCGCAATGGTCCCCAGCGGCACGGCGATGAGCAGGGAGATGACCATCGCCGCCACCGCCAGGTAGACCGTGGCGGGGATGCGCTTGAAGACGTCCACGCCGATCGACCGCCGGGTCGTGATCGACTTGCCGAAGTCGCCATACAGGACGATCCTCCCCAACCATAGCACGTATTGGACATAGATAGGCTTGTCCAGTCCGAGCTCCTTTTCCAGGACTGCGCGGCGGGCTGGATCGTGCGCCTCCCCTTCGCCGGCGAGCGCGTCAATCGCATCCCCAGGCAGGACATGAACCAAGGAAAAGACGACGATTGACACCAGCAGCATCACGGGAATCAGTTGCAAGACACGGTAGATGATATACCTGAGCACGTAGGCGTCCTCCCCGTTTTGCAATCCCAACAGTCCTGCCCCCTGGAGGGGGAAGGTGGGGGATGTATCCTTCCCCTCAGGGGGCAAATCGCTTTTAGGCCTCGATATAGGCCGTGCGAAAGCCGCCGCCGTAGTAGGTCAACGCGCCCGCCGAGCCAGGCTGGTAGCCCCGTAGCTTCTTGTCCGCCGCCGAGGTACGGACCGTTTCATGCAGGTAAAAGAACGGCAACTCGACGTTGACGATGTTCCAGGCTTCGGCGTACAGCTCCTTGCGCCGGGCCATGTCAACCGTCTGTTTGGCCTCTTCCACCAACCGGTCGAAGCGCTCATTGTACCAACGTGAGAAGGTCTGGTTAAAGTGGCTCTTGGAGTGCAGATTGCGCGCAAACCAGTCATTCGGGTCGTAGCGGTAGGTGTGGCCCCCGAGTCTCGCGTCGAAACGGCCCGCCCTCGTGGCCTCAATGAAGGGCGCTTGATCGAGGAGTTCCAGGCTCACCTTGAGCCCGACGGCGTTCCACGACTCCTGGATCACTTGTACCGTCTCTCGGACCAGGGAGGTGGTCGAGAGGGCTACGATCCTGACCGCGGTGCCCACGGCACGCGCCTCCCTGAGCAGGGCTCGCGCCTTGTCTGGATCATACTCCGGGCTGCGGATGCCCTCCAGGTGCCAGGGGTCACCAGGCGGGTAGGCCTGGTCAGACATATGGCCCTGACCGTAATACACCACGTGATGGAGGGCCTGGCGGTCGATGGCGTGCGCCGCCGCGGTGCGCAGGCGCTTGTCCTGAAACACCGGGCTCAGCCAGTTGAAGGCCACAAACTGGCCGCCGGAATGCCACGTCCAGGTGTTGTATTTCGCGCCGTGCTCCTGCCTGAAGCGCTCGACATCGGCCGCGGCCACGTCATCGATCAGATGGACCTGGCCGGTACGCAGCGCCGTCAGGCGGACCGAGTCCTCGCTCTTGACCTTCCCGATGATTTCGTCCGCGTAGGGCAGGCTGTTCCCCTCGGCATCGGTCTCCCAGTAGTTTTCGAAGCGCATCAGCCGGGTCTCGTGATTACGCGTCCAGGAGACGAACTTGAACGGTCCCGTGCCAATGGGACGTTCGGCGGCGGTCTCGAAAGCATCCGGAGCCATCATGATGATCGGGTAGCGCATGACGCTCGAGGGCAGGCTCACATCCGGCACTCTGGCATTGATGCGGACCGTGTACTTGTCGAGCACATCGACGCTGTCGACGTTTTCCAGCGTGGCGCGCGCATAGTCGTTGCCGACGGCGGGGTCTTGGATGCGCATGATGTTGAGCTTCACCGCCTCGGCGTCGACCTCCCGGCCGTTGTGAAAGAGCACGCCCTTGCGCAGTCGGAACACCCAGGCGCTGAGCTCCTGGTTAGGCTCCCAGCTCTCGGCAAGGCTGGGGACGATGTTGCCCCGCTGATCGATATCAGTCAGACCGTTATACATCACGGCGGTGGTATTCACAATCTGGTTCTGATTATGCCGATGTGCGTCGACGCTGGCTACATCGATGCGCGAGCCATATTGCAGGGTGCCGCCCCGCTGCGGATGCCGCTTGCCGGCGGCCGCCCGATCGACCAGACCGAAGGTAGCCATCCCGGCAAGCGCTCCACTAGTCGTGATCAAGAAGTCCCGTCGCGATAGTTCAAAAGCTCTTGTGCTCTCTCTTCTGACCATCAACGATCTCCTCGTCATCGCCCCAACGCGGCTATCAACGGTCAGCGAAGGACCGTATCGAGCCCCTTGCCGAGAATCCAGTACTGGCTGAACCCCGCCTGCTATCCTCCACGCCTCCCCCATCGAGGGGGAGTGGATCGCTATGACGTCGCGATATAGGCGGTGCGCATGCCGCCGCCAAGGTAGGTCAATGCCCCCGCCGAGCCAGGCTGGTAGCCCTGCACCTCCTTGACCGCCGCCGAGGTGTAGGGCTGCTCATGCAGATAGAAGTGCGGCAACTCGACGTTGGCGAGGTTCCAGGCCTCGGCGTACAGCTCCCTGCGCCGGGCGGGATCGAGCGTCCGTTTGGCCTCTTCCACCAGGCGATCGTAGCGGGCATTCTCCCACCCGGATAGGGCCCGGGAATACTCGCTCTTGGAGTGCAGGTTTCGGCTGAAAAAGTCGTCTGGATCGTAGCGATACGTGTTGCCCTGGCACAAGGCGTCAAACGTGCCCAGCTTGCGGGCATCGAGGTAGGGCACGGTATCGAGGGGCTCCACGGTGCTTTTGAACCCGACGGTGTTCCACAGGTCCTGCAGCACTTGCGCTGCCTCTCGGTGGACGGTGATGTTCATGTTGAGCACGATCTTGACCTGGGTGCCCACGGCCTTCGCCTCCCTGAGCAGGGCTTTGGCGCGGTCCGGATCGTACTCCAGGCTGCGGATGCCCTCCAGGTGCCAGGGGGTACCACGTGGGTAGGGCTGGTCGAGGATGTCGCCCTGGCCGTAATACACCGCTTGATGGATGGCCTGGCGGTCGATGGCGTGCGCCGCCGCCGTGCGCAGGCGCTTGTCCTGAAATGGCCCCCGCCGGAAGTTGAAGACCACAAACTGGCCGCCGCCATGCCACTGCCAGGTGGTGTATTTGTCACCGTGGCTTTGCTTGAAGCGCTCCACATCAGCCTGGCCGATGGCATCGATGAGCTGGACCTGGCCGGTGCGCAGTGCCGTCAGGCGGACTGAGTCCTCCAGCTTGGGTTTGGCGACGATGGCGTCCAGGTAGGGCAGCTGATTTCCCTCCGCATCGGTCTCCCAATAGTTTTCAAAGCGCACCAGCTTAGTCTCGTTATTGCGCGTCCAGGAGACAAACTTGAACGGGCCCGTACCGATGGGATGGTCGGCGGCCGTGTCGAAGGTATCCGGCGCCATCAGGGTGGTTGGATAGCGCATGACGCTGGACGGGATGGAGACATCGGGCATGGTCGCATGGATCCGCACGGTGTACTTGTCGAGGACATCGACGCTCTCGATGGTGTCCACGGCGCCGCGCTGCCAGTCGCCCCCGATGGTGGGGTCCTTGATGCGCATGAGGTTCAGCTTAACGGCCTCGGCATCGACTTCGCGACCGTTGTGGAACAACACGCCCTTGCGCAGGCGGAACACCCAGGCGGTGAGGTCCTGGTTGGGCTCCCAGCTCTCGGCAAGGCTGGGGACGATGTTGCCGCGCTGATCGATATCGGTCAGACCGTCATACATCGCGGCGGTCGCATGCACGATGTGGTTCTGATTTTGACGATGCGCGTCGAGACCCGCGACATCCAGGCGCGAGCCATAGAGCAGCGTGCCGCCGCGTTGCGGATGGCGCTTGCCGGCGGCCGCCCGATCGACCAGACCGAAGGCGGCCATTCCCGCGAAGGCTCCGCCGGTGGTTACGAGAAATTCACGCCGGGAGAACTCGAATGTGCTGTCTGTCCTTCCTCTGGCCATTGCTGACCCCCTTCCCCACACATTCCTGGGACACTCACCCATCTGCCGAGTATCGAGACCTGCCCCTCGCTGCCCTCTCGCAACAGCCGGCAGCTAGACAACCCGATAAAGACGCCTCGTGAAGGTGCTAATCGTGGGCCATCATCGGAGCCGCTCCTACTCCGTTACCGGAGCCGGTTGTGTCCCCTTGGCTACATCAGGCAAAACTAAGGCGGAAGGTGAATGCCCTGCTTGTATGTCATCGAGGTACTGGAAGTGCGTTAGACCGGAGATATGCCCCCCTGACTTGAGGGGGCTTACGCCAGGATGAGGAGTTGAGGCCTAAGCAGAAAAAGCGCTTGCTTACGGATGCAGGTGATGAAAAGAGGCGGTGGGAAGGGAGAACGATACATGACGTTCACTGGTGTCCGTCCTTGCCGTCACGACAAACCTAAACAGAAACCCCATCAAAATCCTAGCTACCCTAGCGAGGCTGAGTCATTTTGTCAAGTTTTTTCGCATCACTCGGGGGTCCTGATGACAGAAGAGCCAAATCGCGCTTCGGGACAGACCCGATAATTGCCGGGTCATCGCGTCGGGGTGCCGGATGAGCAGACGTAAAATGTGTTGGCAGAGCGATACTTATCTGACACAAGGGACAGACCATCGACGGCAGTGCGTGTCTCATGCGGGCGCCAAGAGGAGAGACTACCATGGCTCTTCGACCTACTCTTCGACGCTTCCTCAAGAGGCCACAACTCCTGACCCGCATCTAATCGTCTTCCCCCAATTGCGGTATCTTCCCATGCGATATTCGCCCCCTAGATGTATGAGAATCACCAGATGCAAGATGGAGGAAGAGCCGTGTCCAATCGAAGTCATCTTCAACTGGCTTGGCGTGGGTCAATTGCTCTACGACGGTCTGACCAAGCGAGATTTTCCTATGGTCCAGGGTGTGGTACTGATGGCTGGGGTAATGATCGTCATGTTGAACTTCGTCATCGATATCCTGTATGCCTATGTCGATCCCCGTATTCGGCTTTCGAGGTAGGTGACGCATGCCAAAGACAACCGCTCGTGTCCCATTTATGGTCGTGCTGCCGCGGGCCGTCCAGCGCAGCCTGGATGTCGTCCGCGCGGCCTCCATTACCCGCTGCATGATGGTGTTCAGCCTGTAGGCGGGGATCTCGATCATCATCGATGGCTCCCTCAGCTTCCTGGGAGTGGGGGTGCCGCCACCCGAGCCGTCCTGGGGCTTAATGATGTCTCAGGAGCGGGAGTCGCTCATGGAGGGAAAGTGGTGGCTGGCGGTGTTTCCTGGCATCTGCATCATGTTGCTGGTGCTGGCTGCGAACCTGATGGGTGACTGGATGCGCGTGCGCCTCGATCCGCAGCTACGCAAGCGATAGGGTCTCTTCTCCCTCTCCCAGGGGGAGAGGGGACTGTGGGGGAATGGAGAACCCTGTGCCTCCGCTGTTGCACGTCAAAGATTTAAGCACATACTATTTTGGCTTCCGTGGCACCCGTGTGGTGAAGGCGGTGGACGGCGTCAGCTTCAGTCTGGAGGCTGGGGAGACGTTCGGCCTGGTGGGAGAGTCCGGCTGTAGCAAGACCACCACGTGCCATTCCCTCGTGCGCCTGTTATCTCCGAGCACCCGCATCGTCGGGGGGCGGATCGAATTGGAGGGTGAGGACCTGGTGGGCAAGAGCTCGCGAGAGATGCGGGAGATCCGGGGCCGGCGGATTGCCACCATCCTGCAAGATCCCATGGCCTCCTTAGATCCTCTGTTCTCGATCTACGAACAGGTCGCGGAGCCAGCATACTACCATCAGTCGCTGCGAGGACAAGAGCTGGTCCAGCGCGTGAAAGATCTCCTCACGGCGGTGCGCATTCCCTCGCCTGCCGCCCGCATGAACGAGTTCCCGCACCAGATGAGCGGCGGCATGCGCCAGCGTATCGTAGGCGCGATCGCCCAGGCTGGGGGGCTACAAATCATCATTGCCGATGAACCCACCACCAACCTGGACGTCACCATCCAGCTGCAGTATCTCAACCTCTTAAAGGATCTGCAACGCGCCAGTGGCATGGCTCTGATCTTCGTGGCGCACGATCTGGGTATCGTCGCCCAAATGTGCGAAACCGTGGCGGTGATGTATGCCGGAAGATCATCGAGTTGCAGGCCGTCCGCGGGCTGTTCTACCATCCCCAGCACCCCTATACCAAAGCGCTGCTGGACGCCATCCCCAAGTTGGGCACCAAGGCGCCGCTGTATACTATCCCCAGCCAGCCGCCGGACCTTTCGGCCCTCCCTCAGGACTGTAGCTTCGACCCGCGGTGCCCCTTCGCCATGCAGCGCTGCTCCGGCCAGGAGCGCAAGCTGGTCGAGGTTTCCGCCGGGCACCAGGTAGCCTGCTATCTCTACTAGGCTGTGTTTGCAAACTTTGATCACGTCGCGCTATACTCTCCAGTTGGAACGGCGGTGAAGCGACATGACCCGAGGCGAATTGACCAACATCCAGTGGGAGCGGCTCCAACCCCTGCTCCCACCCCAAAAACCCAAGACTGGGCGCCCTGCCCATGACCATCGCACGATCATCAATGGCATCGTGTGGAGGCTCCGTACCGGCGCTCCCTGGCGCGATCTGCCTGAGCGCGATGGCCCCTGGCGCACCGTGGCCAGTCGCGTCTATCGCTGGCAGCAAGCGGGCCTCTGGAGCCAGCTCTTGGCGGCGGTGCAAGCCCAAGCCGATGCCCATGGCCAGCTGCATGGGGACGTCCATTGTAGCGAGGGCACGATGCTCCGAGCCCACCAGCACGCGGCTGGGGCAACAAAAGGGACCCAGAGTCCGAAGCCCTCGGCCGCAGCCGGGGCGGGTTCAGGACCACAGTCCACCTGCGAGCCGAAGGGGGTGGCCAGCTGATGACCCTCGTGCTCACCCCGGGACAGCGGCACGAGGCAGTCGTCTTTACACAACTCATGGAGACCGGGGCTGTCAAGCGGTGTGGCCCGGGCCGTCCCAAGCGCCGACCCCATCGGGTCATAGGCGATACAGGCTACAGCAGCGGGAAGATTCGGCAGTATGCGCGCCAGCATGGGATTCGGATCACCATTCCGCGCAAGCAGAACGAACGCCGCACCGGCCCCTTCGATCGGGCGCTCTACCGTCTCCGCCACCGCATCGAGCGCTTGATCAATCGCTGCAAGCAGTTCCGGCGCTTGGCGACGCGCGATGAGAAGCGCGCCGTCTCCTACCAAGCCATGTGGCTGAGCGCGGCGATCATCTTATGGTTAAGGGTTCTCTAGACTTTGCAAACACGGCTTAGTCTCTCAACCGCTTGCAAGGTATGCGGAATTGCCGTTGACACAGCAGATCAGCCCCGCTAGAATACCTCGATTTTGTCAGCATTGTGCTGCTCATGCCTCCCTTTCTGCATGCCGTAACGACTCATGGGGATCCACTCATGAAGCGCACGCCAGGTAATCTCTCCTCGACATATCTCACCATCCCTCGTCTTTCTGCGCCATTCTGGTTCCTGGTACGGCCACAACTCCTGACTCTCGTCTAACCCCTCCCAGCGGGGAGGGACATCTCGCGGTTCCACCCTTGTTCCCTGTCTCCAGTGGGTTGGATCCTTGCCTCGACTTGCACTCCAGGCGACGGCAACAGAGTTAGCTGAATATCGGGGTCTGTTGCTGCTGTGTCATGCCTGACTGCGACAAGGTGTTTCAGGAGCATGGGCGGTAGCATCCGCCAAGGAGGGACGACGATGCAAGAGCTCATATGTAATACAGGGTTCATGATCGTGATCCCCGCGGATGCTCCCCTTCATTCAGGCGGAGTAAGACTAGGTGGAGAAGTATGTGGTCAAGCGTGGCTTGGAGCTGCTTGTTACGAGGACGTGGTTGGACAAGCGTAAGCATAGACTCCAGAGTTTTGGCTAAAGGGAGGGATCACCTTGAGGATACCGGAGACAGCCCGACGTATTGCCCCGCATCTGACCCGCCGTGAGCTGTTGACCGTTGGCCTTGCCGCGGGCGCCACGTTTGCCCTGCGGCCGCTGGCTCGGCCTCCATTGCTCTGGGGCGGCGACACCGGACAACCCAAGCGCGGCGGCATCCTGCGTGTGCGCGGGGCTGATCCCCCGAACTTTGATCACCATTTCACGTCCGCTGGCGCTACGTATAGCACCGTCAGCTTCGTCTACAGCAAACTGGTACGGCATAAAGTCGGGGCGGACATCACGCCGGGCACCTTCATCATCGAGCCCGATCTGGCCGAACGTTGGGAGGAGCTGGATGACACCACCTATGTCTTCCACCTGCGCCAGGGCGTCAAATGGCACAACAAGCCCCCTGTCAACGGCCGCGAGTTCGTCGCCGAGGATGTGAAATTCACCTATGAGCGCTTCTTGACGGAAAAAGGCAGTACGAACCGCTATCTGCTGGACTCCGTGGATCGCATCGAGGTGGTGGACCGCTATACCGTGAAGTTCCTCCTCAAAGAGCCTTACGTCTGGTTTATCAGTGTGCTGGCCTACCCAACGAGCATGTGGATCATCGCCCCCGAAGTGATTCAGCAATATGGCGACTTGAAGCGCCCGGAGACGGCCATCGGCACTGGCCCCTTCATCCTGGAGCGTTATGAGCCGAACGTCAAGACGGTCTTCACACGCAACCCAGACTACTACCGTGACGGCCAGCCCTACGTGGATGGGGTGGAATGGCTGGTCATCAACGACGAATCGACCGGCCTGGCCATGTACCGCACCGGGCAGATCGACTGTGGGCCGGGGATCCCTTGGTCCGTGCGCCAACAGGACCTGGAGGCGTTCAAGAAGAGCCACCCCCGCCTGATGTACCAGGATTTCCTCTCCCAGAATTCGAGTGTGGTTACCATGCGGAACGATATGCCACCCTTCAATGATGTGCGGGTGCGGCGCGCCATCTCACACGCCATCGATCGCGGGGCGATCAACGAGGCGGTGTGGGTGCGGGCTGCACCGACCGCGGCGGTCTCCCGTGGCCTGGTGGAGTGG
>Ga0137403_10000512_pt1 | contig 50390 bp, 45 predicted proteins | sample CZOMad2_1_16fung_FD_122057 | JGI IMG/M metagenome (GOLD analysis project Ga0137403, IMG submission 122057) | Vadose zone soil fungal communities from Angelo Coast Range Reserve, California, USA - CZOMad2_1_16fungal (Hybrid Assembly) | ecosystem: Environmental > Terrestrial > Soil > Vadose zone... | reverse complement strand
CGGGGCAGATCGATTCCGGTAGCTACGGCGAGCACGAAATTGTAGTTGTCGGGCGCGAGCTTATGGAGTTCGGTACAGGCTTCGAGCATGGTGGGGAGGTGGCGGGATATTTCACCCCAACGGCTGCCCGGCAAAAGCGTGACGATCGGCTGCTGCGGATCGAGGTTGTGCTTGGCGGCGAATTGTTCCCGCGTGAGAGTTGGCTGGACAGTGCCAACGAGCGGGTGGCCGATGAATCTTGCGTTCACGCCCCGGCCGCGGAAGAAATCTTCTTCGAAAGGGAAGATGCACAGGGCTTGTACGAAACGGCGGCGGAGGAGATTGGCGCGCCAGGGACGCCAGGCCCAGAACTGCGGGCAGATGTAATAGACGTTGCGGACGCCGAGCGGAAGGAGTTTGCGGGCCAGGCGGAGATGAAAGCCGGGGAAGTCTGTGAGGATGGCGAGGGCTGGTTTTCTTTGTCGCGCGGCCTCGATTAGCTTGCGCATGGCACGGATTAACGAAGGTAAGTGGCTGAGGATTTCGGTGATGCCGACCACGGAGACTTCGTGGTAGTCGGTGATTACGTCCACGCCTGCGGCGCGCATTTGTTCGCCGCCCATACCGAAGATTTGGACGTCGAGACGCTGCTTTAGGGCAGTGGCCAGGCGCGCGGCGTACATGTCGCCGGAGGCTTCGCCGGCGGAGAGGAGGATGGGGATGGGGGTCATGGGCGGTCTGGCCAGAGTACTTCGCATCGGCCGTGGCGAGATTCTGGCGCAGCATGCTGCGCCACTACAAAGGCGAAGGGGACGACTACCGCTTTAGTCATTCGCGGGCAGAGGAGACGGGACGGGCGCGATTTCAGATGCGGACCCTGTGCCGGCGGAGGTGTGCCCGTTGGATGGGATGCCGAGTTCTTGTTCTTTGTATTGGAGCTGATAGAGGCGGTAGTAGATACCGCGTTGGACGAGCAGCTCTTGGTGGGCGCCTTGCTCGCGGAGGCGGCCTTTGTGGAATACGAGGATGCGGTCGGCATGCTGAATGGTGCTGAGGCGGTGCGCGATGACCAGAGCAGTGCGGCCGCAGAGCAGGCGGTCGAGAGCTTCGCGGATTTGCAGCTCGGTTTTGGTGTCCACGCTGGAGGTGGCTTCGTCGAGGATCAGGAAGCGCGGATTGTGCGCGAGCGCACGCGCGAAATTGATGAGCTGGCGCTGGCCGACGGAAAGAGTGGAGCCGCGCTCGTTGACTTCGGTGCCGACGCCTTCCGGCAGCGAGTGAACGAAATCGCCGAGGCCGATTTCCTGGACGGCGTGCTCGACGGTGGGGCGATCGATGCCTGGAGTGCCAAGGCGAATATTAGATTCGATGGTTCCGGTGAAGAGGAATGGATCCTGGAGCACGATGCCAAACTGACGGCGTAAATCTTGAAGATTGATGGCGCGAATGTCCACGCCGTCGAGGAGAATCTGGCCACGCTGGATATCGTAGAAGCGCAGGAGCAGGGAAATAAGCGTAGTCTTGCCCGCGCCGGTGTGGCCGACGATAGCGAAGGTTTCGCCAGGGGGCACACGAAAAGAGACGTCGCGGAGCACCCAATCTTCGTCGGCGAGATTCGCGGCGTTGCTGTAAGAAAACCATACGTTGCGGAATTCGATTTCGCCGAGCGGATTCTTGAGCGGGATGGCGTTGGGATCGGACGTGATGGTAATGGGTTCATCGAGCAGCTTGAAAATGCGCTCGGAAGCGGCCATGGCGGACTGCAGGATGTTGAATTTCTCGCTGAGGTCCTGAATGGGCCGGAAAAAGCGCTGCGCGTACATGGTGAACGCGGTGAGCACGCCGAGGCTGAGCGCACCGTGCAGGATGCGCATGCCGCCCGTCCAGTAGATGAGCGCGATGGTAGCGAAGCTCATGAACTCGACGGCCGGATAGAAGAGCGCGTAAGCCAGAATGGCGTCACGCCATGCGAGCATGTTTTCGCGGTTGCGCTTATGAAACTCCGAGCGGGCTTTTTGCTCGCGATTGAAAAGCTGAACCACGTGCATTCCGGAGATGTATTCCTGGAGGAATGCGTTGATGCGAGCGATGGCGGTACGAATGCGGCGGTTGGCGTCGCGCACAAATTTGCGGAAAATCAGGGTGATCACGAGAATGCCGGGAAGCACGGCGAGCGTGGCAAGAGCAAGGCGTACATCGATCCAGAACAGCACTCCAGCCATCACCGCGAGGAGAAAGAAGTCATTGATCATGGTGACCACGCCCGCGGCGAACAGATCGTTGAGCGCGTCAACGTCCGTCGTGACGCGAGTAACCAGTCTGCCGACGGGGTTACGGTCGAAATAGCTCATCGGCAGGCGCTGCATATGGCCGAAAATCTCGCCGCGCATGTCGTACATGGTTTGCTGGCCGACCCGCTGCATGATGCGGATTTGCAAGTACTGCGCCAGGAAGTCGAATACGAGCACGAGCAGAAAGACGATGCAGATGATTTCGACGCCACGCCAGGCTTGCGCTTCCGGCAACGCTCGCTTGATTGCCGGGACGAAGTAGGTATCGATGGCTTTGCGGAAGAGCAGCGGCGGCGCGAGTTCCAGCGGAGTGACAATCGCCACCAGCGCCAGGGCCATGACCACGCGCCAGCGATACGGGCGCAGGTAGCCGAGCAGCCTGCGCATCAGGCGCGAGTCGTACGCTTTACCGAGTGCTTCTTCTTCGTGCTGCGTGCTCATGCGTTTTCGAGCTCTTCCTCGAGCAACTGCTTGCGATACAAATCCGCGTAATACCCGCCGCCATCGAGCAGCTCATCATGCGTGCCGCGCTCGATGATCGCGCCATCGCGCAGCACGACGATTTGATCCGCATTCTGCACCGTGGACGTGCGATGAGAGATGAGAACGGTGGTGCGGCCGTGCATCACGCCACGCAAGCCAGACAGGATTTTTTCCTCGGTCTGCGTATCGACGGCGGAGAGGGAATCGTCGAGGATTAGAATGCGCGGATCGCGGATCACGGCGCGAGCAATGGCGGTGCGCTGCTTCTGGCCACCGGAAAGAGTCACGCCGCGTTCGCCGACCATGGTTTCGTAGCCGGCGCCAAAGCCTTCGATGTCTGCGTGCAGGCTGGCGATTTCCGCGGCTTCTTGGGCGCGCTTTGGGTCGAAATCGGGCAAGCCAAAGGCAATATTGCCGCCGACGGTTTCGCCGAAAAGATAAGTGTCCTGCGGGACGTAGCCAATGCTGCGGCGCAGCGTCTCGAGCGGCCATTCGCGGATGGGGCGACCGTCGATCAGGACTTCGTTGTCCGGTGCTTCCCAGAGACGGGCGATCAAGGCGGCCAGGGTAGTTTTTCCGCTACCCGTAGGGCCGACGATTGCCAGAGTCGAACCTGCGGGAATTTTCAAATTGATGTCGCGAAGAACTGGGTGCGGACTGTTGCCATTGGACTTGCCACCACCGTTGATTCCGGCACCCGCGAGCGTCGTGGGATAGGTAAACGTGAGATTGCGGAACTCGATTTCTCCGCGTGGGGTTTCCCCAACGGGAACTTTCGCGTGGCGATCGTCCACTTTAGGCTGCGCAGTCAAGATGTAGTTCAGGCGTCCCATGGACGCGGCACCACGCTGAAAAATATTGGTTACCCAGCCCAGTGCGATCATGGGCCAAACCAGCAACGTCAAATAACCGTTGAACGAAATCAGGCCACCAAGAGAGATTTCACCGCGGAGGAGTTGGTGGCCGCCCTGCCACAGGACAATCAGGAAAGTGGTGCCGATGAGCGCCTGGAGAGACGGCATGAACATGCTCCAGGTGCGAATCAGGCGGATGTTGCGGGAGACATATTCGCGGTTAGGACCATCGAATCCGCGAGTCTCGGCTTCTTCCTGGACGTAGGCGCGCACGACACGAACGCCGGAGAGATTCTCCTGTACGCGAGCGGTGAGCGTAGCCAGCGCGGCCTGAATTTTCTCATAGAGATCGTGAATGGTCTTGCCGAAGAACCATACCGCCACAGCCACGATTGGCGCCGGAAGCAGAACCCAGAGCGTCAGCGAAGGCGAGAGCATGACCAGGACAACGATAGCCAGAATCATGGTCGCGAGAGTGGTCGCGCTGTACATGATGCCGGGGCCCAGCACCATGCGAACGGCGTTGAGATCGTTGGTAGCCCGCGACATCAGTTCGCCGGTGCGATTGCGCACGTAGAACTCCGGCTCGAGGAGCAGCAGCCGGTCGAGCAGATCGTTGCGAATATCGAATTCGATGTCCCGCGAGACGCCAATCAAAATCCATCGAGCGGCGAACGACAAGAGACCTTTAATGACCACGCACAGCACTACGATCGAGCAGTAGACCAGCAGAGCGCGACGGCTGCTCGGTGCGTAGAACGGGATATAGCGTGCCACCGAGGACTCGCCTAACGCCGGCGCGACACCCGCTGACGCGGGAACCGCCGACTGCGCATGCTGAAATGGCACAGGATTTCCGGCGAGCACGTCGGTGATGATCCCGGTGGCTAGTGGAATGACGTTGCCGATGAGTCCCATCAGCATTACGGCCACCAAGCCGATGGCGATGCCGCCTTTGTAGCGGCGCAAATAGGGGAATAGTCCCTGCAAATCGCGGCGAGTGGAAGACCGCGGCGCCTTCTTTGCGGCGCTGCTCGCGCCAGAAACATTGGAAGCCGCGGCACTCATCGCAGAGTGGACCTCGCTTCGCCAAGAGATGGGGACTCGAGCAGGAAATGTTCGTAGGAGCGGTCCATCGATTGATAGCGCTTGGTCTCCGGATTCCAGCGGACGCCTACCGGCAACACATGCGGGTCGCTAATGCCTTTGACCGGAGTGAAGTAAAGCTGCAAGCCTTTCTCCTGGTTTTGCTCCCATTGCAGACGCCAGCCGGAAATCGATTCGCGCGGGGACAGCGCGAGGAAGCCGCGCGCATTTTTCAAGTGTTCGTCGGCTCGCAGAATCTCGGTCCATTTGCCATCGGTGTTTTCGACAACCACCGCGCGCGTGACGACGGTGCCAGGAATCGTGTTCTGCGGGGTTTTCGGAACGACGTTGGCGGCCAAAACCTGTTGCTTACCGGTTTTCGCCAGATCGCCGTAAGCGAGAACCTGCGCTTCGCGGCCGAGAATGGTTTTGGCGACGTCTTGGATGTCTTCGGGAATGGCCGGCTCGGCAGGTTTGGTCGCGGCGGGAGCGGAGGCAGTGGGAGTGGAGTCGCAAGCGCCAAGAGAAAAGCAACACGTCGCCAGGCAAGCTGCGAACACAGCCTTGCCGAGAACGGGCGCGCTGCGCTTTGCACCCACTAAGAACGTCGGGTAAGCGTGCATGGAACGAGCCTGTCGAGGCTCACTACAGGCAGACGGAACGGGAGCTTCGTTGTGAGCAGGTTTAGGCAAATTTGATCTCGCCGTTCTCATTATAGGCTGGAAGCTGCCAAAGTGATTTCCACCACTCGTCCGGGCTGGCGGTCTTTTTCCGGCGTGCACACTACTTGCATAACCTGCGGCACGTCTGAGCCGGCCCCATCAAACGCGTAATGCAGCAATTCTAATGGTTGTCCGGCTTCGGTGGAAGGACTGCAGGAATCGGGGTTGCCGTAGAGCGCTACGGTCTGGCGACATTCGTCGCAAACGCGAAGGCCCCGTTCGGTCCGCCAGGGACCAGGCGGCACAGGAACGCAATCGCCCACCCATTCTTCGTGTTCAACGCTGAGCCAGAATCGCGTCGAGCCGAGCTTCAAAGTTTTCCTCTCCTTCAGACCACAATTCGCTGCGTTCGACTGGAAGAGCGCGCTCGACAGCGTCGAGCCAATTCATCAGCTGTTGGATGTTCTCTCGGGTCTTTGCGTGATATTCCCTTACGTTGTTCGCGACCGACATCCACTGGCGGAAGGTATGCTCGACCGGATGGTCGGACGTAGAGAACGGGTTTGATGCCGCGCCGGGCGCCAGAATGCCGCCATGCCCGGTGAAGAAATGTTCGAAGCCCAGGTCAACAGTGAAGTGGCCTGCGCTGGCTGCCACGCCATCGTCGTATTGCGGACCGTTGCAGGTGAGAACCAGCGGCTCGGGCTTGTGCTGCCATTTCAACGATTCGATGTCGAAACTCCAGAGATCCCATTTCGCGGACGCGATGTAGGCGGAATCCGCGTTGAAATGTTGCGCGGCGAGCGCGGCGACTTCCGCGGCTCCGTAGCCGAGTCCCTTGAGATCCCACTCTGCGGCGATGGGCTCGGTTGGATCGACGGCGCGGACGACTAGCTCGTCGAACTCAGGATGCGAAGCGGAAAGCGGCGCGGTGGTCAGCAGGCGCGCAAACTCGTGAATCATTGTGGGCTCGGCAAAGTCGCGAGTCCAGACGCGAAGGTAGGAACGATTGGCCATGGAAGAACCAGTTTACCGTCGAGCGCGGAAAGTTGAAAGTCGCGCTGGGCGGATGGTGATTTTAGCTGGAGCTAGAGGCAGTCTGCGCCCTGGCTTTGAGGTCGGTCGCCGCCGGCTCAAGGTTGGAGGCGATTTTGTTGAGCCGATCGCTGAGCGCGCCAGCCATTTCGGAAAATACCTGAGTGAAAGTGGCCCGGAGTTTTTCTTCAGCGGACGAGGTGATGCCGGCAATGATTTCGCGCGATTGATGATCGAGGTTGGCGACCGTGGCCAGCATCCACTGATTGGAGACGTTTTCCAGACGATGGCGGTGCTGCTCGGCAGCTTGATCCGCGAGTTGCGAAAAAAGCCGGCCCAGGTCGGCTTGGTGCTCGGTGATGATGGACTTCCAGGAATCGAGGAGCGGGCCGAAACCTTGCTGCACGCGCTGCTGTGCTTCGGCGACGCTGGATTCGAGAGTGCTTCCCAACGCCCCTTGGAAGCGACGGAGAAAACCCTCCTGCTCGGACGTGACGCGATGCGCGATATCGGCGCGCTCGGTATCAAGTTCGAGGCGAGCTTCCGCGACGGACTTACGTGCTTCGTCGACGAAGCCGTCGAGTTCGTTCCGGGCGTTGCGCTGGATTTCGTCGGTAAAAGCGGCGGAAGTGGTGTCTGCGGCCTCAGCGAACAGCGCTCGGGCGCGGTCGAAACCGTCGCGCACGACTTCATCGATTTGAGTCCGAGAGTGCGCAACGAAATTGCGGCTGGAGTGCTCCAGTTCGCTGGCGAAAACGGCCGAGACTTCGCCGGCCTTTTCGCCGAAAACCTGCGAGGTGTGTTCGAGAGCCTTCTCGGCGGTGGTTTGGATCTGGGTTTGCGCTTTTTTCTCGTACCACTCGGAGGATTTGAAGATGTCCTCCACGGCCTGATGCTTGAGCTCGTTAATGCGTGCTTCCACTTCCAGAAGATTCCGGCTGGTCACCGATTGGGTTGTTTCCTGCAGCAATTGCTCGACGCTGCCCAGGTTTTCGCGGAAGCGTCCGAGTGATTCGGCGAAAGCCTCATCGGCGGATGCGCGGATGCGATCCTGCTGCAGGGTCAGCGCGGCGTCGAGAAGCGAGCGTCCGCCGGCGAGCCGGTGCATGGCCTCCTCGGCGCGCGCGATTTGCGGCTGTACGTGAGTCTCGATTTGTTGATCGAAGTGCGCGACCGCTTGATGGCTGGCTTCTTCGAAAGTGGCCCGTATGCGCGAATTGATTTCGTCAAAGAGCGATTCCGAGCGCCGGTGCAATTCATTGCGATGCAAACTCAGCACGTCGTCCAGCTGCGTCTGGAAGCCGTTGATGGCTTGCTGCTGCACGGTTCCTACACGTGCCGTGAACTGTTCGAGTTGCAGGACGGACTCCTGTGCGCGAGCCAGGACTGCGTCGAGGCGTTGGGTCTGCTCCTGCAGCGCGTCTTTCAGCGCGGCCAGCCGCTGTTCAATCGCCGCGGAGCTGGTCGCGGCGTTTTCGTTGAGCCGTGCAAAATGGTTGCCGCTTTCTTCCTGAATTTGCGACATCAACGCGCGAGAATGATCGGTGAGGGAGGCCGCCGCTTGTTGCTGCGAAGCCGTAAAACCGGTCTCCAGCATGGATTGCAAACGCGAATGAGCGGCATCGAACTCGCTGGTCAGGTGGCTCTGCCAATTCGCTTTCGCCGTCTCCAGCGCCGCGTCGAGTTGTTCGCGAGCTTGCTGCGCCGTGGTGTTTAGCGCTTCGCGTTGCGCCGCAACGCTCGCTTCCCGCTCGCGGATGGAATCCTCAAGCATGCGCGCTGCCGCTTCGCTCTGGACCGCCGCCTGCGCTTGGGTCTCGTCTGTTTGCGCTTTCAACCGCGACGCGGTTTCTTCGGCCTGGCCGCACAGCGAACGCAAACTCTCGGTCGCACTGATCAATTGCTGCGCGTGCTCGCCGCGTTGTGCCGCGCCTTCGTGCGAGAGACGCGCGGTCAGATCACGGGTTAGCTGCTCGAGTTGGGGCGCCAGCCAGCGAGGCAATTCGGTACGTAGCGCTTCGGCCGCTGCGGCGTTGGCTGTCCGCGCCCGCTCGTCGGTCTCCTGGTGAATTCGTTCAATCGCCCGCGAGGCCTCGTTGGCCACTTCCGCCCGCGCCGCCGCGAATTTCTGCTCCCACTGATCGAACGAGACCCGGCTTTCCGCCGAAACCGCGTGCATCGCCGCTTCGCGAGCCGCCGCTTGAATTTGCTGCTTGGAATCGGCCAATAGTCGCGCGACATGACGCGCCAATTGCAATGAAGCGTCCGTGGTGCTTCCGGGAGCCGGCATCACGCGCAGGTTGTCCGAGCCGATCGCGGGGGGAAGCTCGGCATCGGCAAGCGGTAAGGAAAACTCGAGTTCCGACGAAGGAGACACAGAAGACGCCGGTGGGTCAGACAACGTCGTGGCGCCGGGCAGCAAATGCGCTGCATCCGGGAACCCAAACCAGTCTTCCGGTGGAAACGCGATGCCCCAGGCATTCCCGGCAACTTCAAGTTCCAGCGCCACCTGAAAAAGTTGCCGCACGGTGCGTGGCCGCTGAATCCACGCCACGCGCCCTCGCACGGTGCGCGGCGGTTGTCCTGCGTCGGAGTGCGGCACTTCCAGCGACACCCACATATTTTTCAGCACGTAATGTTTCGACTGGTAGCGGCAACCGTGGCAATTGATGATCAACGTGGAAGTTCGTTCGGTGAATGGCCGCCCCAGCGCATCCACGCCCGTCACCATCAGCGGCACCGCTTGCACGATGCGCGTGCTGCGGCGCTTGCGAAGTTCGGTGCTCGGGGTCACTGCGTTGTCTGACACCATTCCTGTTGGTCCGTCGGCAAAGTTGCTGCCTGCATCATTCATGGACACTGCCGCCGTTTCTCGTATGCGTCCCAATTCCAGCCGGGCGATGCGCTATTGCGATTGCTTGTCGGGTGCGCTTTCTGAAGACGGCGAGCGATGTGTTCCGGTGAGGAACGTCCATACTTCCTTCGCCACCCAAATGGGCCCAACCAGCAAATAAACTGGTCCCTGGAAAAACGCCGGATGATTTCCTTCAATCCGGTGCCCCAGGAACAGAAACGCCCAGCCTCCGAGGAAAAAACCGATTCCCCAGAGCCACTTGGTTAGGACGAGAAGGATGACGCCTGCGAAGATCATCGGGATCCCGACGCCGTGGAAGAACCTGTTCCACCCGGACGAGTGCTCGTGATCGTATTGCGCCATGTAGTGCGCCAAGCTGGGCACCAGCGCACCTCCATTCGGCCGCTGCGGCGGCCATACGGTCGGCGGGACAGCCTACCGCGGAAGCCCTGAATTTATACTGAAATGACGTGTTCCGCCAGTGGGTACCAAGCGTACTCCCGGTTAGGTAAGCCTAGTACGACCAGCGATCACGCTTTCCTAGTCTTTACTCCTCACGCCACCGGAAACACCCCGAACCTGCGGTGCAAGTACATCTCCAAGTCTAAGTAACAACAGGCATAATCTTCGCGACCGTTGGCGAAGCCGGGCATCCAACCCTCTTAGGAGAACCGCAAATGAGCAATGTGGTCTATGTCTCAAAATCTACCCTCGAACGCAAGAAAGGTCCGCTACGCATTGCCCATCTCCCCGGGGAGGCCAATCCGGTCATCTATAGCGTCCACGGCGCCATTGCCGAGCACTACAAAGTCGATCCAGCTAGCCTAAAGGAATCCCACGCCGCCACTATCGACTACGTCATCTCCGCTACTGCGGGTTGAATGATGGGCACTTTTGGAGGTGCGCTGGAAGCGCGCCAGATCGATGCCAGCAATGGAAAGCTAACCGCGAATGTGACGGGAGAAGTGGAAACCGAAGATGACGTACTGGTGATTCGCCGGGTCCATGTCGCGATGACTCTGATCGCTAGAGAAACCGAAGACCTGGAGCAGACCGTCGAGCGCGTCCACGGAATCTATGCCATGCGCTGTCCGCTCTATCGCACCTTGCACAAAGCTATCCGGCTGACCTCGTCTTACGTTATCGTTCCTTCTGCAGGTGCCGCCGCATGACCGCTTCCGCTCAGAAAATGGTCCGCGAAATGACCACCGTCTTCTTCGCGCAAATCGACAGCCCCGTTGGGCCATTGCTCCTGGCAGGGGACAACAGCGGCCTGCGCGAAATCCGTTTCGTTGAAGGCCGTCGCCCGCAATCTCCCGATCCAGATTGGCAGCCGAACCCAAAGCCGTTTGCTGAAGCGATCAGCCAGTTGCATGCCTATTTCGCGGGAGAACGAAAAGACTTCGACTTGCCATTGATTCTCGAGGGCACGGATTTTCAACTTCGCGTCTGGAACACCTTGCGCGAAATTCCCTACGGCACGACCGTTTCCTACCTGCAGCTCGCCGAAAAAATCGGCAATCCCAAAGCCGTGCGTGCCGTCGGCCTGGCCAACGGCGCCAATCCCATTCCCATCATCATTCCGTGCCATCGCGTCATCGGCAGCGATGGCAGCCTCACCGGCTTCGGCGGCGGCCTGCCCGCGAAGAAAACACTTCTCGGACTCGAGAGCAGCCAGTTTAGTCTCCTCTAACAGTCGCGCACTCAGGATGTAGAATCATTCGCTGCGCCACACTGGAGCGACAATGAACAATCGATCGTTTTCCGGACGCAGCGTCCTCTGCGTCATGAGTTTGTCTTTGGCATTCACGCCTTCGACAAAAACAAGAGTCTTGGCGGGCTCAGCGTCGGCACAAAAGGGGGCAGGCGTGATGGCCCGTGCAACGGGTACATTCGAAGTGAAATTGACACCGCAGGCCGCCGAGGCAAATCACGACCCCAGCCTCGGCCGCATGACCATCGAAAAACAGTTTCATGGCGATCTCGAAGGCACCAGCAAGGGCCAGATGCTAACCGCCGGCACGGACACAAAAGGTTCGGGCGTCTACGTCGCTGTTGAGCGTTTCACCGGCAAGCTAAGTGGTCGCAGCGGCTCATTCAGCCTGCATCACACCGGCATCATGACTCGCGGCGAACCACATCTCGGAATCACGATAGTGCCAGACTCTGGCACCGGCGACTTGGCGGGAATTGCCGGCACGATGAAAATCATCATCGGCGAGGGCAAGCACTCCTACGAGTTCGACTACACGATTACGCCAGCGCCGTAGCGATCGGCGTGTCCCTCACATTTTTCGATTGTGCGCGTGGCGCGCTGTTACAGTTCCCGGCGGCCTTCCAGGGCCTTCAACATTGTGACTTCGTCCGCGTACTCGAGATCCGCGCCTACCGGAATGCCCACACCGATGCGCGTGACCCGAACTCCCAGCGGCTTGAGCAATTTCGAGAGATACATGGCCGTAGCTTCGCCTTCCGCGGTGGGATTTGTAGCCATGATGATTTCTTCGACCGTCCCGCCCTTCAGTCGCTCGATCAGCGACTTGATCTTGAGCTGCTCCGGCCCGCGCCCGGACAGCGGAGACAGCGACCCGCCCAGCACGTGATACATCCCGCTAAACGTCCGCGTCTTTTCGATCGCCATGATGTTGTGCGCTTCTTCCACCACGCAAATCGTCCGCTTGCTGCGACTGGCTCCAACGCAGTAGAGGCACGGATCGTTGTCCGTGATGTTGTGGCACACCGAGCACTCGCGGATTTTCTCTTTGGCGTCGCGAATGGCATCGGCAAGCCCCAGCGCGTCTTCCGGCGCCGACCGCAAAATGTAAAACGCAAGCCGCTGGGCGGTCTTCTGCCCAATCCCGGGCAGATGCTTGAACTCATCGATCAGTCGTTCAACAGGAGCAGCGAAATCAGGCATGCAAGATGTGTAGCACAGCGCTGTGCGGCGCGCAAACTTCGGGCTCGCGCTTCACACCGTCAGAATCCGTGCGCGCCCACGCGTACGTTTAGTGGCCGACAGGGGATGTCTGAAGGCCGGCTGTATCGCGCTTAAGGGAAATCACTTAACCGGTTTTGCATCGCCCATGTACATAGCACATTCGACAAGATGCAAGATTTGTGGCCAGCCGCGTTCTATCATCAGTACCACGCACGCATGACCAGGCACTCTAAAGGACTGCTTTAGTGCCGCTAGGCTACGTCTTCCTGGTGCTGTATGGACTTTTCGCACTGGCCACGCCAGCGCTGGTCATCGCGCTCTACGTGCGCTATGGCAAACTGCGCAAGCAACTAAAGCAACTGGAAGACGACACCTCGAGACACACCGCGGCTTTGACCCGGGAGATCGTCGACCTGAAGCGGCAAGTCGCCGCACCACGTCCTCTGGCGGTAGAGAAACCAATCGTTTCCGAAGCACCGAAGCCAGCGCCGGCGCCTCCTGTTCTGGCCCAGCCGATTCCTTCCGTTGTTCTTCCGCCGCCGATTGTTGCGCCAGCCGAGCCAGTGATGCCTGCGTCGCCCAAGCCGGAGACACAAATTCCTCGGCAAGAGATCAGGCCGTCCGTTCCGGCGTACGAGAGCGGATCGCCCTTTCCCGTTGCGCCTGCGCCACCGAAGCCCGCCCAGCCTGTGGTACCGGCAGCGCAAAAGCCGGAAGTTCCGGTCGCGGCATCAGTCTACCCTGGGCCGAAGGCCGCTGAGACGGGACCACCCAAGGTCCCGGCTGAGCAGAAACCCGAAACGATTTCCACTGCCGCTGCCCGTCCTCCGATTGCGGCGATTCCTCCCGCGGCGATGCCGCCAGCCGCCGCTGCGCGGGTGAACACGCCGCCTTCCGCGTCGTCGCTGCGGGTGTCTACGCCGAAACCCACGATGCAGCAGCAGATGAAAAGAATGTCGGCGCTGGAAGAGACCCTGGGCACGAACTGGTTGACCAAGCTGGGCATCGCGATGCTCGTGATCGGGCTAGCGCTGCTGGGAATTTGGGAATTGAACGCCATGGGACATGGCGGAAGAGTCGCACTTCTGTCTGCAATCTCGCTGGTTCTTTTGATCGGCGGCGTGGCTCTAGAGTCCCGTGAAACCTACCGTCTGCTTGGTCGCGCGGGAATCGGCGGCGGCTGGGCGCTACTGTTTTTCACCACGTTTGGGATTTACCACATCGCGGGCCTGAAAATTCTGGATTCGCTGATTGCGGACAGCCTGTTGATGCTGCTGGTGGCCGTCGGTATGGCGGCGCACACGCTGCGCTACCGCTCCCAGTTTGTCACCGGACTGGCGTTTTTGCTGGCGTATACCACCGTGGCGCTGAGCTACAGCGAGGTGCGGCCGTTGTCGGCGGATGGCGTCAATCACACCACCGCATACGGTTTGCTGGCTGGCGTGATGCTGGCCATTGGCCTGGTCTCCATCGTTTTGAAGATGGGTTGGTTCGAACTGGAAGTCTTCGGTATTCTCTCCAGCTTCTTGAATCATTTGTATTGGCTCTATCGGATTCTCGGCGCCGAAGGCGCGCACGGGCGCGCGTTTCCCGAATATGGCGCGAGCACGGCGATGCTCTTCTTCTACTGGCTGGTGTTCCGGATTTCCTTCGTCGTGCGGCACACCAAAACCGATTTCGACGAGCACGTTTCAACCGCCGCCGCGATTCTGAATTCAGCGCTGCTCCTCGGCGTTCTGCGCTTTCAGTCCGTGCATCCGGAACTGGCGTACATCGCTTTGCTGGCTGTCGGCATGCTGGAGCTGGCGTTCGGGCAAGCCGTTAAGCTCCGGCGCGAAGCTTTTGTGGTGCTGACGGTGTTAGGCGCTGCGCTGGTGCTCGCGGCCGCTCCTTCGCATTACGTCGGGTCCTCCGGGCACGAAGTCGCCATCCTGTGGCTGGTGGGCACGGAAGTTTTTCTGATCACCGGAGTGTTGGTGAAAGAAGTGGTGTTCCGGCGCATCGGCTTGTTTGCCGGACTGCTGGTTGGTGCCCGCCTGGCCTGGGCCGACCTTCGTGAACTAATCTCAGTGCGCCTGTCCGGCGAGCACGCCCTGATTGGCGCCGGGATTCTGTTCGCGTTGTGCGCCGTCGTTTTCTATCTGAACGTATTCGGCCTCGGCACGCGCAAGCGGGAGTTTTTCGACCCGAGCCCGGACAACGAGTTGCTCACCACGCATTCTTACCTCGGCGCGGTGTCCGCAGCTGCGGCGTGCTGGGCGCTGGCAACCCAGGATTGGACCGCGGTAGCGCTCGCTGGAGTGATGCTAACGCTGGCGTTGCTCTCGCGCGAATTCGCTTCGCAACACTTGCAGGTGCAGTTCACGGCCATGGGCTTCGCCGCGTTGTACCGCGCCGTCGCCATGAATCTGCACATTACTTCCGGCGAAGACGTGCACGTGAAGTTGCGCCTGATCACCGTGCCAATTCTTGCCGCGGCGTTTTATCTGACCGCCAAAGTCGCTGCCCTGCGCGTCGATCCACAGCAGAAAGCACTTCGCGGATTCTTTGCGGCGTCCGGCACGCTGCTGCTGGCTCTGCTGATCTGGTACGAAGCACCGGAACTATGGCGTCCCGTGCTGTTTATTCTCTTCGCGGTGCTGCTCTCCGAAGTAGCCCGCGCCCTCCGCTATCCGCTGCTCACATGGCACACCCATCTGGTGTCTGCTCTCGCGCTGTTGACCGCCGTAACCGCAGACGAACTTACCGCTCATCTCTGGCACAAAATGCCGGTGCGCTGCTTCAGCGCTCTTGCGGTGATCGCCGGATATTACTGGGTAGCCCGCCGCCTCGGCACCACCCACGAGCAGCATCTGAAAGCCGCCAAGGCCTGCTTCACCTGGGCCGCGGCCGGTCTGATGCTCTGGGTGCTGTCTGACCTGCTCAACAACAATTGGATCGCCGTCGGCTGGATCGCCTTTGCCGTCGTTCTGGTCCTGGCGATGCGCTGGACGAAATACTCGCAACTGGCGTGGCAGGCGAACGTAGTAGCCGTAGCCTCCGCCCTCTGGGCGCTGTTCTACAACTACGACGCGGATCGGATTCTGTGGTGGGGCATTAGCCTGCGCGTGGTGACCATCTCGCTCGTCGCCGCCGGTTTGTATTTCATCGCGCGAACCGCCGCTCCCTCCGAACGCTCGAAACTAGCCGTCGCCTTCCTGCATTCTTTCGCCGCGTCCGGACTGTTGGCTCTGCTGGCGTGGTCCGAAACGCGCAACGGCTGGCTGGCGCCGCTGTGGGCCGCCTTTGCGCTGGTGCTGGCTTTGGTGGACTTGCGCTGGAAGCGCGACGAACTCCGCTGGCAGGCCCACGCGCTCTCGTTGCTAGTATTGATCCGCGCGGTGGTCTTCAATCTGCACCTGGACGCCACCTGGCACGGTCTCAGCGTGCGCCTGCTGTCCCTCTCGCTCGTCGCCGTGATTTTCTACACGTTGTCCCGCCTGGTGCGCATGCCGCAGCACTATCGCGATCGCGACATGCACCACATCTATTCCTGGGCGGCGTCCGTACTGGTCTCGGCTATGCTCTGGTTTGAGCTGCAGCCGTTGAGCCTCGCGGTAGGCTGGGCCGTGTTTGGCTTGGTGTTGTTCGAATACGGCCTGCTGCGCCGCGTCCTGCAGTTCCGCTACCAGGCCTACGTCGCATTGGCCGCCAGTTTTGCGCGCATTTTCTTCGCGAATCTCAGCATCGGAGCTCCCGGCGAATTCTGGGGCCCGCGAACGTACACGATTCTCCCGCTCGTCTTGATCTTCTTCTTCGTGTACGCGCAACTGCCGGAAGAAGTATCGCCGCAGGAAAAGGAAGAAGGCACAGAGAGCGACCATCGCCTGCACCTTGACGCGCTGATCGCTTGCCTCGGCACCGCAACCATCGTGGCGCTGTTCTATTTCCAGTTCCCGATTGAGTGGGTAGTCACTTCCTGGGCCGCCCTAGTGCTCGTGCTCTTCGGCGTCGCTTACGCGCTCCATCGCAACATCTTCCTTTATCAAGCGATGCTGCTCACCGTTCTCACCGTCGCGCGCGGACTCGCCCACAACCTTTACGGCGCCGGAAATTTCCAGGAGCACGATTGGCAAGCCCGCTATGTAGTGTTGGGTCTGGCGGCAGCACTCCTGCTGGCGAGCCTGGCCTTTGCCTTTCCGTTGCGCGAACGCTTCCGCGCCCAGCGCAACAATGCGTCATCGGGCCGCCGGCTTCTCGCGCTGGTGCGCCGCCCGGAACAATTGCAATTCTTCTCCGCCCTCCTGCTGCTCACGCTGATGCTCGCCAAAAAGCTGGACGCCGGCTGGGTCACCGTTGGCTGGGGCATTGAAGGCGTTCTGGTAATCCTGTTAGCGCTAGCCCTCAGCGAACGTAGCTTCCGCTTGACCGGTTTGGGCCTGCTGCTCCTTTGCGTCGGCAAAGTTCTGGCCATGGATGCCTGGCGCCTCGAGCCGCGCGACCGCTACGTGACCTTCATCATCGTTGGTGCCGCACTGCTGCTCGTTTCCTATCTCTACACCCGCTATCGCGAAGCGATTCGCCAGTTTCTATGAAGCGGTCGATCACTCTAATCGTTTTCTTCGCCGTTCTCCTCACTGCGCTCGGTGCGCTCTACTACAGCCAACGCCGCGACAAACAAACCGCCGTCTCCCCCAACGCCATTCTGCAAATTGCCGCCGACGCCCAGCGCGACATCACCCGAGCCCCCATGCAATTCACCCGCCTCTCCGACGAAGAAGAATTCAGCATTGGCAATCAACTCGCCCAGCGTTACGCCGGCAGCTTCCAGAATTTCACGCCGCAAGAATACGCTCTCCAGTCGTATGTGATTGGTGTCGGCGGCAAGGTCGCCGTGCACGCCCACCGCCATCTCCAGTACACCTTTCACCTGATTCCAGACCGCAACATGATCAACGCCTTCGCGCTCCCCGGCGGCCCCGTCTACATCGGCGAAGGCATGCTCGACCTGATGCTCAGCGAAGACGAACTCGCCAACGTCCTCGCCCACGAAGTCGAGCACATCGATCACTACCACTGCGTCGAGCGTATGCAACTCGAAGCGCAACTCAAGCATTTGAATCTGGATATTGTCGGCGCGCTGCTGGAAATTCCGCTGGGCCTGTGGCAAGCCGGCTATCACAAGGACGAAGAATTTGAAGCCGACCGCGAAGGCATGTTTCTCGCCGTGCAGTCCGGCTATTCACCCTACGGCGCGCTGCAAACGTTCCAACGCTTCGCCAAGCTGCGTGACGAATACGTCATCCACGCGCAATCGCCCGAAGAGGAACTCTCCCAACTCGCGATCCAAAGCCTCGAAGGCTATTTCCGCTCGCACCCGTTGCCCAGCGAGCGCATCGCCCAAGCCGAAAAAATCATCGCCGAGCAACACTGGGAAGGGAAGAAACAGCAACGCAATTTTCACGTGGAATACGAAGTTCACAGCGAAGAAAGCGCACGGTAGCGGCGGGGTTTTGCGTTTCTTGCAGCTAGCGGAGAACTAAAACAATCCCGGAATCTTCAGCCCAGCCATGCCGGGCATATTGCCTGCCAGCGATTTCATCTGATTCGCCAGCTCATCATCCACGCGGCGCGACGCTTCATTCACTGCCGCCCGCACCAGATCCTGCAGCATCTCCTGATCCTTGTTCGAGAAAACTTCCGGCTCAATGCGCACGTCCACAATCTGCTTCTGGCCGTTCATCTTCACCGTGACCATTCCGCCGCCGGCCGATGCTTCCACCGCCACGGAATTCACCTGCCGCTGCAAGTCTTCCTGCACTTGCCGCAACCGCGAGAGCATCTGTTGGAGTGCGTTGACTTCCATCAGGATTCCTCTTGCTGCCGCCGTACTTCGGTGATCTTGCCGCCGAAGCGTTGCAACATCGACCGCACCATCGGGTCTTGCTCGAACCGAGCTCGCAATTCCTGCGTGCCGGAAACGCGTGACGCCCCCGACGATACCGATGCCGCGCTTGCTGCAACTGACTCGATTTTAGCACACACACGCACCGACCGGCCCAGCACTTTGCTCGAAGCGGCACGGATCTTCTCCAGTGTGTCCCGTCCGTCCAGCAATCCGGCAAAAGTCTGTTTGTCTGGAGAAAAACACAATCGCAATTCCGCGCCGTCCAGTTCCCAGCGGTTCGCGTGCTCGATTAATTCCGCCACAAACTTCTGCGTCGCCTGAATCGTCGTCTTGATTTCCGCGACTTGCTCCGCCGTAATTCCATCCACTTGCGGCGCGCGCCCATTCGTTTTCGGCGAACCTTCTTCCGGTTCCGGCGCCGCGCTCGCCGCTCGCGATGCTTCTGGTGCCGGCGCGGTCATCTGCGCAGGCCGCAAAACTGGAGCAGGCGCAGCGGCCGCTGAAGTGGCGGCATAAGCAAAGGGCCTCAGCGCGCCATTTGCTTTGCTGGATGCTGCGTCGAAACTCGTCGGAGAGTTCTGTACGCTCGGCGCAGAATACGCACTTGCCGTTGCGCCGCGCACAATCGGCGCAGCAGGCGTGCTCGTTCGCGAACCACCACTCGGCGGCGCACTTCCGCCGGTCCCGCCGTTCTTCATCTCCGCCATCAATTCTTCGAGCGGTGCCAGCCGCGCCGCATTGATCAGCCTCAGCAAGCCCATCTCCAGGTGAATTCTTGGATCGGGCTTCCGCCGCAAATCATCATCGGTCTGCAGCAGAATCTGGAAGAAGCGCGTCAAATCTTCTTCGCTGAATTGCGCCGCCGCCCGCGCCAGCGCAGGCCGTTGCTCCGGCGTCGCCGCGATCAAATCCGATTCCGCCCCGCACACCCGCGCAATCAAAAGATTCCGCACATGCCGAATCGCCTCGCGGCAGAAGTGCTGCAGGTTGCGCCCTTCTTTCTGAAACGTGTGCACCAGGCTGAGCGCCCGGTCCGCCGAACTTTCCGCAATCGCGCCAATCAACTCCTCCAGCGCGTCTTCCGGCACCACGCCCAGCAATTCCCGTACGTCTTTGTCCGAAATCGCCTCGCCGCAATATGCTCGCGCCTGTTCCAGCAGTGAAAGCGCATCGCGCAAGCTGCCTTCAGCCATCCGCGCCAGCACCGCCAGCGCGCCCGCCTCAATCTTCAGGTTCTCTTTGTCCGCAATTTCCTGCAGTCGTCCCGTGATCTCCGCAAACGTCAGCGCCCGAAAATGAAAATGCTGCGAGCGCGACCGGATCGTATCCGTCAGATTCTCCGGCTCGGTCGTCGCCATCACAAAAATCACCCGGTCCGGCGGCTCTTCCAGAGTTTTCAGCAGCGCGTTCGAAGCTTCGCCGGTCAGCATGTGCGCTTCATCGAGGATTACCACCTTGCTTCGCGAAGCTGCCGGCGCGTAACGCACCATCTCGCGCAACTCGCGAATCTGGTCGATGCCGCGATTTGAAGCCGCGTCAATCTCGATCACGTCCAGAGAAGTTCCCGCCGCAATCTCCGTGCACGAAGCGCAAGCCCCGCAAGGCGCCGCCGTCGGTCCATTCACGCAATTCAGCGCTTTCGCTAGAATCCGCGCCGCCGTGGTTTTCCCCACGCCGCGCGCACCCGAAAAAATATACGCATGCGCCACGCGGTCGTTCTCAATCGCATTTTTCAGCGTGTCCGTGACGTGCTGCTGCCCCACCAGATCCGCAAACGTCTGCGGCCGCCACTTGCGCGCAATCACTTGATAGCTCATGAAGTTTTCAGCCGCTGTCCGATCCCTGCGCTGCGTCTTCGATTTTGGCCGATGAGAGGAACTTCGGGTGGTCTGCGGCGCACGAGGCGATCCCGGTACCGTTGCTCCCTTCCGGGCCTGGCGGGGTTCGCGGGACCTCGTCGCACAGAGCCCGAAGTTCCACGCTCCGGCAGTCGCGTACATTACGCGACTGCGAATCGCAGTTTAACACAGCGATGAAGTGGCCGGAAGTTTCGCGGCGTTCGTGTCATGACTCAGCGCTATCCATGAGTTATCGTATGCGAACACACCAAAGGAAAATTTCCACTCGACCTTATGCCAGCTTGAGTAAACTTCTTCGTGGATGGAATTCCTCCCCATCCACCCGCGTTTTGCTGCAGCAAAACGCCGGGTCCGCGGCGCCAGCGGATTGCACCGAGGCATCGCCCCGGCGCGCCCCACGATACGGGGATCGCTCGCCTCTCGATGCGAGCAGGAGGAATCCATGAAAGCGCAGTTTGCCAAGTCTCTGTTGTCCGTCGTTCTAGCGTTTGCCTTGCTTTGTTCCGCAGCGCCTTCGGCCCTCGCCGAGCCGCACCAAGTCATTCAAGGCACGGAAGTCCATCTCACGCTGCTCAATCCCATCGGCACCAACATTTCCAGGGACGGCGATCCCTTCGTGGCCATCGTCGCCGAACCCGTTTTCATGGGCAACACGCTCTTGATTCCCGCGGGCGCGCGCATCAACGGCCTCGTCGGCAACGTCGAAAGAGCCCGCCGCTTCTCGGCATTCCGCGGCCAGGCGTACATGAACCTTACATTTCGCTCGCTCGAAATCGATAGCCGCCTGATTCCCATTCAGATGAGCATCATCACCATCGAGCAGCCGCGCACCCAGGGCGATACCAAGCGCCGCAAAGACGTAAAAGTCGATGAAGGCCAGGTCATCGAGCAGAAGCACGACTACAAAGGCGACATCGTCGGCGGCTCCATCGGCACCGGTGGCGGCGCCCTGGTCGGCGCGATTTTCAGCAACGTTGCGCGTGGTTTCGGTTTCGGCATCGCTGGCAGCGCCGTCTACATCATGGCTCGCAAAGGCAAGGAAGTAGAGTTGCCCGCGCAAACCGGCCTGCTCGTGCGCATGGACAACACCATCACCGTCCCCAGCCTCAGCGCCAGCAACCCCAGCTACACCAATTCGCGCTAGCGCTTAGGTAGCACAGGCTTGCCCTGAGGAACAAAGGGCCTGTGCAGCTAGGCCCGGCCGTTACTGTCCGCGCAGCCACTCGTTGTAGGGGCACGGCACTGCCGTGCCCTATTCGCCCTTGCCGCAAAACTCTCCGCGACCCTTTAGACCCCGCCTTCCGAGCCGGTCCCGCCATCTCAGCCCCAGCAATACGCGAAAGTGAGCCCGTCCCAAAAAACAAAAGCGACGCCCATCATCGGGCGGCGCTTCACCAATTCCAACGCCTCAATTCTTCGGAAAACTCGGATCCGCCTTCACTTCCACGATCTGCTTGGTATGCCGCTCACTATGCGCCGCAATCAGCAGCACAAACTGATACGCGTCCAGCTTCCCCATCGGACTCTCTAGCACGTGATCCCGCATTCCGGCTGTATTCTTCAAAAAGTCTTCCGTCGTCGCGCGACTTTCCACAAAATGCTTGATCGACCCTTCCGGTGAACCGAAACGGTTCGTCGGCACCAGGGGTTCCGGCGCCTGAATTTTGTTCGTGCGGTCCGGCACCGTCGCCAGTACCGCGTCATCTCCCTTTTTTACGTCGCGTCCAGCTTCTCCCGCGGGCGCGATCATCACTTTTTCCTGGTCCAGTCCGCGAATAAAGTCTTCCGCGCTGGCGATATGCTCCATCACCTGCGCGATCGACCAGCGCTCCGGCCCCGGCTTGAAATTCCATTGCGCCTCGGACAATCCCTTGGTGGCTTCCAGCACGCCCTTCTTCGTCGATTCCAGGTACTTCATGGCGCTGTCTTTATCCGCTTGGCCTGCTGCCTGACCGCTCGCCCCGATCGCGCCCACCATGGCCAGCGCTACACCCAGTGCTCCTGCTAGAACTCGTCTCATGGCTTGCTCTCCTGTGTTTGCTTTGCTCTTGAATCCGGCAGAGGGAAGGAACTGTGAAAGCTAACTCGCCGCTTTGGCTTGCTTCGCGGCTCGACGCCGTACTTCCGCCTCCGACAGCGTTTCCTGATGCGTAGCAATGTACCAGTGATTTCCCCAAGCGTCTATCGCCGTGCCGTTCCGTTCGCCACAAAACTGATCCTTCGGCTCAGCCAGCGAAGTCCCTCCCGCCGCAATCGCCGCCCGATACACCGCGTCCACGTCCGGCACGTACACGTGAATCGCTACCGTCCGCGGTCCCCACTCGCCATGCGCCTCGCTGCACTCCACCATCGAATCCCCGATCCTCGCCGATGCGTGCGCAATCGTCCCATCTTCCCGCGCCATCCGAAGCGTTTCCTCTGCCTCAAACGCTTCCGTTACAAACTTCAGCACTCGTCCCACTCCCTCGCAAACCAGATACGCCGTCAGCGTATGAAATCCCTTAGGAATAATGTTTCCCCCGTCCGCTCATAACTCACCTCGCTCCACTCACAGATTCGCGATCCAAAACGTCACCACTCTCCGCCATCCACCACCCAGCCGTATTGTAAGAAATTGAACCCCCGCCGCAGCGCCTTCTTTGGAGTGCCACAGCCAAGCTGCCGCTTTTCCGACCGCCTCCCAACCAGGATTGGTTGTCGCTTCGGCCACCAGAAAAATGGTGTATACTCAACTCCAGGAAGTATTGCGGCAGTCTATCAGGCGGCGTCCAGCCGCCTTTTCTTTTTCCGGTTCGTGTAGATCCACCTTTTGCCTGCACCCGGCTCGATTTCAACTCGGTGGACAAAGCCCTTAGTGTCTAGGGATAAGGTCTACGCGGCCAATAGGCTCTTTGTATTCAATACCGCGCGCCACGGCGGGCGGACCAACAGGGTCTACGCAGTGCTTGGCCTTCTCAGAAGGAAAGACGCCGCGTTTCTCGTCAAGGAGAAAACGCGGCGCTGGTGGAGGTTCTGGCTAGTGGGTTGTGGAGTATTCGGGGTTTGCTTCAGGAAGATCGATGCGCAACACGAAAGTGTGAATCTGTCTTGGCGCTGCTCTGTTTTCGCGTCCGTGGGTTCCGAGTTTGCGTTGCGGTTTCATGTTCGCCGTTCGGTCGTGACTTCCTCTAGAACGACTTCTCTAAGTGCAGGACGCATGCCAAACACCGCTGTTTGCAATAGACGCATTTTCAACCGCTTCCGGGGATCGCTGATCTTCCGCGTTGCGTCAACACGGTAAACTGTGCCGCGCCGGAACATCTGCCGTTACTTCGGTCCGGCGCCGCAAACGGATTCAACTCGGCGAACAAAGCCCGATTTCCAGGAAGAACCTCAAGGACACGGCCCACAGATCAAGCCGCTGCCCCGCCGCTTCTTTCTTTGCCATGCGCGTGACCGTCGTGCTTGAGATAGCGGTACAGGCTGGTGCGCCCGATGCCCAGGATCTGCGCTGCGCGGAGACGGTTTCCCTGGCACATCTCTAGCACTCGCTGGATGTGGATTTTTCGCACTTCCTCAAGCGACAGCGGGCGCCAGTCTTCGCCTGCCGCCGAGTTCGCGCCGCGGTGCTGCAAGTGCTCCGGTAGATCGCCTAGATCGATGAAGTCGCCGGTCGCCGTAATGCTGGCGCTCGAAATCACATTCTCCAGTTCGCGCACGTTCCCCGGCCACGGATGCTGCAGCAGCGCCGTCTGCGCTCGCCGGGTCAATCCAGCTATGGTCTTTCCATACGCCTCGTTGTACTTCTTCAGAAAAAATTGCATTAGCAACGGAATATCCTCGAGGCGTTCGGTCAGCGAGGGAATGCGAATCTGGATGGAGCTGAGCCGGTAAAACAAATCCTCGCGGAATCTTCCCGCCAGCACTTCGGCACGCAAGTCGCGGTTCGTCGCCGCGATCAACCGCACGTTCACCTGCCGCACTTCCGGCGAGCCCACTCGCTGGATCTCGCGATTCTGAATCACCCGAAGCAGCTTCGCCTGCATGGCCAGCGAAGTCTCGCCCACCTCATCGAGAAACACCGTTCCGCCGTTCGCGTACTCGAAAAGCCCCGGCCGTGTGTCGGTCGCGCCCGTAAACGATCCTCGCATATGCCCGAATAGCTGGCTTTCCAACAGCGTGTCCACCATCGCCGAGCAGTTGCACACCGCCAGCCGTTGCTGGCTCACGGGGCTCAACTGGTGAATCGCATGCGCCACCAATTCCTTACCCGTTCCCGTGGGCCCCGCCAACAATACGTTCGTATAGTGCCGCGCCACCTTGCGCGCGAAGTCGAACACCTCCAGCATCACCGGGCTTTTCCCTACGATGCCGTGGAATTCCAGGTCCTTGAGCAGTTGTTCTTCAAGCGACTTAACACGCCGCCGCTGGTCGTAGAGCGCCGCCGTATCATCCAGCGTGCGCTTCAGCCGGATGCGATCGATGGGTTTGGGCAGAAAATCCGTGGCGCCACGCCGGATGGCTTCGAGCGCCGACTCCAGCGTGTAATCCCCGGTCATCACGATCACGTGTACCCCCGGGTCGCCGCGCAGCGCTAGGTCCAGGAATTCGTAGCCATTCATCCCGGGCATGTGCACGTCCGCTAGCACCAGGCGGCATTTCCCGGCGCGCACCAGGCGCAGTGCCTGTTCCGGATCGGACGTGGGAATCGGCTCGTAGCCCATGTGCGCAATCAACTCAGAAAGGATTTCCAGCTGTTCCGGATCATCATCCAGGATGCACGGCGTAAGGGAAGTTTTCGGCGCGAGAACTTCGACAGATCTCGACAATGTCTGGGCCACGATACCCCTGCTATGGCAACCCGAGGGCCACTCCCTCCAAGCTGCCGCTCGTGGCTCTGCCAGTCGGCCAGACTCCCCGGTAAGGGTTATCCGCTCTCAAATGAGGGGCTTGCGACGATTTTGGCTCGAACACGTTGCTCGCTTTCGCTACGGGGGAAAAATCGCCTGCTGTCCCGTTTCGACGCTAAGTGCTCCGTTCTGGAACGGAGTGTTGGAGCTAGTTCGGTTCTACGTGGCCACGTTTTCGGTTTGGCGGGCCCGGGGCTGCACTTGTTTCAGCCGGAATTGCCACTTCTGCTCGTCCGTTTTCGCCACATTTTCTATCTCATAGGGTACTGGATGAGAGCGATCAGGCGACATCGGTTGCAGCAGCCGCACGAACAAGATCGCCCCGTCCCGCAGTTCGCGTCCGAGCGCCACGTGCTTGCGGCCCTCTTCGTTCCATTCCAAGTCCGCTCTCTCGACAAAGAAAGACCGCGAAGTGTCCCATCCTGAAACTTCCACCCGGTATATGCTCATCACCGGCCAGCGAGCCAACAAAGACATGCACAGCCTCCGGCACGGAAATATGCAGTTCGTATACCACCTGATTCTAGCTAACTAGCTGAAAAACATGGCTATTAGCGACGGCCAATAAAGCGGATCCTGTTCGCGGGCGACACAGGGCCTTTTAAGATGTTCGGAATTGAAGCAATCGCGGCAGGCTAAACGTAACCCTTCAGCAAGTGCTCAGTGGCGAATGACAGCACATAAGGATAGATTTTCCGGAACACTAGCATCGCAAGGATAATTCCGGCCATGGCATAGCTGTTTTCGCGCAGCCAGTCCAGGTACTTATGTGCCGTCTTCTCACTCATGAACAACATAATCACCGTGCTTCCGTCCAGGGGAGGAGCGGGTAGGAGGTTGAAGGTTCCGAGGAGCAGATTCAGCCGGAAGAAGGTCCACAGAACTTGCATGGCAAAATCGGCTTGGCCCGTGACTGGGTTGAAGCCCATCCACTGGTGATCCATTCCTAGCCGTAGGCCGGCCACAGCGAGCAGCATCAGTGTGAAGTTTGCTGTCGGTCCTGCCAGCGCCATCCATGCCGAGCGCTTCGGGTGCCGTCGTTCCCACAATGGGTCGAAGGGCGCGCTGGCCCATCCAATCATGGAATGGAACAAAACATAAGATAGCAGGGGCGCTCCGACCATCCCGAACGGCTCCCGCCGGATGTGCGGAATCGGATTCAGCGTGATCTGCCCGCCGAGCGCGGCGGTTTCGTCGCCGCCCAGCTTTGCCGCCAGAGCGTGCGCGGCTTCATGACAGGTTGTCGAAAACAAGAATGTCACATACCAGATAAAACCCAGCGCGATTAGCACTTGCGGTGAGGAATCCATGGTGAGGAAAGGAGATTAGAGGTTCGCCGCCGGCTTTGCAAGTTACCGCGGCTGGCGTGCCGTTTTTCGCAACGAAGCAGCTCGGCGAGAACCAAATCTTGCTCGTCTGCATCTTATTATTTATGACAGCCGTTCCCAACGCCCTGGACGCCAGGTCCGTGAATACCAGCCGCTGGTTCTTGTGCGCGGAACTGCTGCTTTTTTTTACGATTCTTCCGCTGCTGCTCTACAAGCAGCTGATTCCCAACTGGCCCATCTTGATTCTTGTTGTGGTCGCCGTGGGAGCGCTCCTGATCTCGCGCCGCTCCCCGAATTTTTCTGTCTCTCAACTATTTCAATGGCAAGGCGCGCGCTCGCAGGCCTTGGCGATTCTTGCGAGGGACGCATTTTTGATGCTGCTCCTCGGCGTTGCGGTATGGCAATTTGCGCCAAACCTGTTGTTTTCCTTCGTGCGGCGAGCGCCGATTCTGTGGGCGGCACTGATGATTCTGTATCCCGTTTGTTCGGTGCTGCCGCAGGAATTTCTCTTTCGCGCTTACTTCTTTCGGCGTTATCGCGAACTTTTCGGCAAGGGCTACGCCATGATTGCCGCGAGCGCTCTGGCGTTTGGATTCGTGCACATCATTTTCGGCAATTGGATCGCCGTGGTACTCAGCGGCGTCGGCGGCGTGCTCTTCTCGACTACCTATCTGCGCACCGCTTCGCTCTCGCTGGTCTGCCTGGAACACGCGTTATTCGGCAATTTTCTTTTTACGATCGGTCTCGGACAGTTTTTCTACCACGCGCACCGCTTGTAGTGTCCTGTGGCGAGGAATTCCGCTAATCACGCGCACTTTCAGTTCCGCGGTTCACTTTTGCCCGGCTGAATAGTGCGTGATCTTTCCGTCCGCGACGACGGCGATGTATTTGCCGTTCGCGAGGAACTGCATCACGTTCGCGCCTTTGCGTGCCAGTTGCGCCCAACGCGATTTGGTGTGCGGGTTTTGCTCCAGGCCGCGCAGCGGCTGTCCCTCCCAGTCGAAGTCCACCTGGGCCAGCCTGCGCTTTGCGGTTTGCCTCACGCTATAGCTTTGTTCGCCGAGACGAACGGTCTTTGCTTTTTCCAGCAACGCCTGACGCCAAACCGAAAGCATAGCTTCGTCGAGTCTTGAATTTTCCGAGGGTTTGCTGCGCGCGGCGGGCATCACTTTTTCTGGTTCCGGGACCTGGACTCGAACCAGGACTCTCAGCTCCAAAGGCTGATGTGCTACCCATTGCACTATCCCGGAACCGTTGCTAAAAGTCTAGCAGAGCCGCGTGCGACTGCACAGTCGCCAGTCACGGCCTGATTGTCTTCACCCGCGCTCTGGAGAGTCCTCGTCGCTCTTACCAGCACGTGCAAATTACGGTGGGTCTGCGCTCTCGTGCACCTAGCGGAAGATTCTGCTAAATTGTAAAGGTTGTCCGCGTACCCGGAGAGGTGGCCGAGCGGTTTAAGGCGCACGCTTGGAAAGCGTGTGTAGGTTAACCCCTACCGTGGGTTCGAATCCCACCCTCTCCGCCATTTTTACTTCGTATTGTTTCGGGCACTGCGTCCAAGGGTGCAGGGTATTCGTGTTAACGTTGCAGCGGGTCGATGCCGCGCGGCTGCGGCTGGTGATCCCACCTCTCCAGAGCCTACATGAACATCCGCACGGTCGAGCAGGTCCGCCGCATTTTTCGTGTCGTTGCAGGGTTTACGCTATTGCTGGTGGGTGTGGTTATGCTGGTGACTCCGGGCCCCGGATGGATTGTGATTTTGCTGGGGCTGGGTTTGCTTGCCGCAGAGTTTGTGTGGGCGCGGCGGCTGATGGACCGGATCAAGCGCGAAGGCGGCCGATTGCGGGACGCGGTGCTGCCGTCGAGTAAAGCGTAAGACTGCCTCAATAGTGCCCTGAACATCGCTTGCCAGGCATTGTCAAGAAACCAACAGAAAACTGCTTGACTCTGACGTAACGGCAGGTTTTAGGCTGCATCTCAGTGGTTGCAGGAGGCTGCGATGCTGCGAATCAGTGAGTTTGCGCGAGCGGGGAACGTCACCATTCGAACGCTGCGGTTCTACGACGAAGTAGGATTGCTGCGGCCAGCGCATGTCTCTCCCGAAAGCGGCTACCGCGGATATAGCCCTGCGCAATTCGAGGAACTCAATCGTATTCAGACATTCAAGGATATGGGTTTCGCGCTCGGCGAAATTCTGGAGTTGTTGCTCAAGCCGTTGTCAGCGGAAGCGCTGCGGGGCGTGCTTCAGGATCGGCGCGAGATTTTGCGCGACCGTGTTCGCGAGGATGTAGGGCGGCTTACGCGGATCGAAGCGCGGCTTGACTCTCTCCAAGAACCAGGTGAATCAGCTCCGCTGGTGCTGTTCGGCGAAACGCGCCAACAGTGGGTGGCTTCGCTTCGCGAAAAACTAGCTAGCTATGGCGAGACCGACGCTCTCTTCTCCGAACTCGAACGCAAAATCGATCCCAAGCTGTTGGCTGAAGGGCGCGCCACCATTTGGCATTCGTGCATCGAGGGCGACGGCAAGATCGATTGCGAGGCCGTGTGCTTTCTCAAGCGGCCTGCGGCGGCGCGGCGAGGACTGAAGAGCTATTCGCTGGCTCCAGTCAACATTGCGTTTGCATATCACTACGGCTCCGAAGAGTCCATCGGTGAGACGTACCAATCGATTGCGAATGGCATTACGGAACGCGGCTATCGTGTAGTTGGAGCGAAGCGCGAAGTGTACTGGCCGGCAGCCGGCTCGCGCGGAGAATCTGGATCGCTGACGGAGGTGCAGTTTCCTATCGGTAAGGCTCGGGCTGGGCCACGCACTGTTGCGTCGGGCGCAGCCATAGTTGGATCGCACAATCTCTAGTTCAGGAGGCCGCAATGATGAGAATTTGTTACAGGCGTATTGTGTCTGTTCGTTGCAGGATCGATCGCAGAGACTTGGAACCGAAATCAGCAAAAGGAGAAGCAGACTATGGAGCACAAAGAAACCGGGATCAAGTTCGTGAAGTCCGAGACGCTACCTCCTGCAGTGGGCTATTCGCAGTTGGCCGTGGTGGCCAAGGGACGCCTGATTTACATTGCCGGGCAGGTGGCCATGGATTCCTCGGGCAAACTAGTCGGCCCCGGCGACTTCAAGGCGCAAGTGAAGCAAACGTTCGAGAATCTAAAAGCCGCGCTGGCAGCCAGCGGAGCGACTTTCGATAACGTGGTGAAGCTCAACAGTTATTTTGTGGACGTCAAGCAAGCGCCGGTCTTTCGCGAAGTGCGAGACCAATATGTGAACGTGGCGAATCCGCCAGTAAGTACCGCGGTGGAAGTGCGACGGCTGGTTCGCGAAGAATGGCTGATTGAAATCGAAGCAATCGCCGTCGTGCCTGAGTAGCTGGCAGGCCGGCGAAAAAAGGGGACCGGACGCATGGATGCTGGATTGATCGGGCTCGGGAAAATGGGTAAGGGAATCGCGCGAAACTTGCTGCGCGGCGGTCACGGTTTGACGGTCTACAACCGGACGACGGAGCGAGCAGAAGCGCTACGCGGCGATGGAGCGCGCGTTGCGCGTTCCGTCGTTGAGGCGTGCGGTTCCGGCGTGGTGATGACCATGGTGGCCGACGATGTCGCGCTGGAAAGCGTAGTCTACGGCGAGAAGGGCATCCTCGCGTCGTTGCCTGCCGGAGGCGTGCATATATCGCTCAGCACGATTAGTGTGGCGCTGAGCGATCGGTTAGCCGCCGATCACGGACGGGCCCGTCAGGAATATGTGGCCGCGCCTGTATTTGGGCGGCCGGAGGCGGCGGCCTCGGCAACCTTAATTGTTGTCGCGGCTGGGCCAGCAGCCAGCATCGAGCGGGCGAAGCCGCTTTTTGCGTCGATGGGCTCGCGGCTGGTGGTGTTTGGGGAGAAGCCTTCGCTTGCCAATGTCGTGAAACTCTGCGGCAATTTCTTGTTTGTTTGCGTGATTGAGACGCTTGCGGAAACGTTTGCGTTTGCACGGAAGTCCGGCGTCGATCCCGCGGTGCTACATGATTTCTTGACTAGCACCATGCTCAACACTCCGATATACAAGATGTACGGGTCGATGATTACGCAGGACAAGTATGAGCCAGCAGGTTTCGAGACCCGGCTTGGCTTCAAAGATGTGAGGCTGGTCTTGCAGGCTGCCGAATCAGCGGCGGTTCCGATGCCGGTGGCCAGCGTGATTCACGATCGACTGGTGACCGCCATCGCCCGCGGAAATGCCGAGAAAGACTGGTCCGTGCTAGGGCGGATTGCCGCGGAAGATGCGGGATTGCCGCCTATCAAATAGGGCGGACACGAGGAAACCAGATGGACGCATGGCGAGAAAAATGGGCGCTGATTACGGGTGCGAGCGCCGGTATCGGCAAGGCTTTCGCAGAAGAATTGGCGGCCGGGGGCACGAATCTGGTGCTGACCGCCAGGCGCGGCGATCGCCTGGAGCAGATTGCCAAAGTGCTCGCGACCCAGCACAAGATACGCACGGAAGTTTGCGTGGCCGACCTGACGGACACGGACGCTCCGCAAACGATTTTCGATTTCACCAAGAGGCAGGGCATCGAGATCGAATTGCTCATCAACAACGCTGGGTTTGGTGGCTACGGTGAGTTTGCGAAAGAAAATCAGCAGCGGCTGCTTGAGATGGTGCAGGTCAATTGCGGCGCAGTCGTTCATTTGACGAGGCTCTACCTGCCGGAGATGATCGCTCGCAAACACGGCGACATCTTGATCTTGGCCTCCACCGCTTCGTTCCAAGGCGTGCCGTACATTTCCACTTACTCCGCGACCAAAGCTTTCGACCTGATCTTTGCCGAGGGGCTTGCGGAAGAAGTAAAGCCGTATGGTATTCGCGTATGCGCGCTGTGCCCGGGTTCGACGGAGTCTGAATTCCACGAAGTGGCCAATCAGCAGCAGTTTGCCGCCAAGCAGCACCAAGAGAGTGCCCAGAAAGTGGCGCATACAGGCCTTAAGGCGCTGGCGGCGGGCAAGAGTTACGTGATTTCTGGCTTCGGAAACTATCTCGGTGCGCACCTGCAGCGATTGGTGCCGCGCCGGTTGGTCACGCGGATCGTGGCTGGCATGTTCCGACCGAGCAAACCGAAATAGGAGCTAGCCAGCCGCAGTTGGCGCCGGCCGAACCCGTTACCCTTGAAACGGCGCACCCTCGCCTTCCATCTAACTCATTGTCAGCAAAGGACATCCAATTCCTCACCGCCACCGGGAACTATTCCTCGGGTTCGACGGAATAGATACATGACAACCGGCAGAGCGTCTGATTGGGAGAAATGACGATCGAAGAACGAGTCGCAGACGACGTTCTGCTGGCGCGGGCCGCGAAGGGCGACGAAGAAGCATTCACCCTGCTCTATCGCCGGCATCAGGCCGCGCTGTTTCGTTTTGCGCTGCGTATGACCGGAAGTGCGTGGGCCGCTGAGGAGATCGTTCAGGACATTTTCATGACCTTGGCACGCGAGCCCAGAAAATACGACGCCGGACGGGGAGCTTTAGGAGCATTTTTGTTTGGAGTCGCACGCAACCGGGTCATGAAGCATTTGGAGCGTGCGCCGCGCGACATTTCGCTGGAGACCGATGGCGAAGATACGCGGATCGTTTCAACGGTCTTGCAGGATTCTTTCACGCCGGCGGTATGGGCCGAACAGCGGGAACGCGTGAAGCAGGTTCGCGATGCAGTGCTGGATTTGCCTTCGGATTTCCGGGAAGCGGTGGTGCTCTGCGAACTTGAAGAGATGAGCTACGAAGAAGCGGCGCAGGCGATTGGTTGCCCTATCGGGACGATTCGGTCGCGGCTGCATCGTGGCAAAGCGCTGCTGCTGGCAAAGCTGGAGCTTCTCCGGGACGTTCCTCGGCGGGCCAATGCGGCGCGCTAAGCGTGCGCGTGGGCGATTATGAAATTGAGGAAGATGCAATGACGTGTGAAGAATTCGAGCGAGTTGGGTGGAACGCGGAACGCGATGCAACGGTGAGCGCGGAAGAACGCGCCGCAGCGTTCGCACATGCGACACACTGCCCGGTGTGCGCGGCGATGGAAGATTCCTGGCTCGCCGCAAAGATGGAGCTGCGCGGATTGGCCGCTGTTACGGAAGGGGCAGAGACGCCTGCGCGTGTGGAGATGCGACTGCGGCAGGAGTTTCGCGCGCGGCATCGGTCTGTAAGGGTTCGGCGCGGGGCCATGGTCTTGTCCTGGGGATTGGCTGGAGTGGCCATCATTTTCAGCGCGATCACTTGGGTCAACTGGCGGAATGCGCGGCACGATTTGCAAGTGGCGACCAGCAAGAACTCGCAGACGAGTGCGACTGAAGCAGGCAGCGGCGCTCAGGCACCGGCCATTTCCGGCGACGCGGGAGGTTCGTCCGAAGCGCTGATTGCCGACAGCAGCGGTGATTTCACGCCGCTTCCGGGGAGTATGTTTGCGGATTCCGATTCTGCATCGATCGTACGCGTACGCATGCAACGCGGTTCGCTGACCGCGCTAGGTTTGCCCGTGAACGAAGAGCAGGCGGGCGAATGGATTCAGGTGGATTTGTTGGTCACTGACGACGGGCTGCCGCAGGGCGTGCGTTTGTCGCCGTGAGCCCGCGGGGTGCTTAGGCTTGCAAAGACTTTCGCGTGATGACGAGGTCGTCACGCACCGGAGAGAAGAGGAGAAGAAATATGAAGCGAAGTTTGTTTACGGCTCTGGTGTCTTCTGCCGGGTTACTCTTGTGCTGGGGCGTCGCTCAAGCGCAGCAATCGCCCCATGCCACTCCGCCTCCACCTGACGCGATACTCATGAGCATGGAGCAAGGTTCCGGGACGGAGCTTGGCCCGATGGGTCCAGGCGCCGAAGGCATGGAATTGCTGGGCATCGAGGGCATGCATCCCGGCAAGACCGTTTCGGGCGCGCCGTTCTCGGCCACCGCGACTTCGGAATCTACGCAGACTCTGGCGGACGGCAGCCACATCACGCGGAAATCGCAGACCAATTTGTTTCGCGACAGCCAAGGGCGCTTCCGCCGGGAAACTACAGTACAGGGATTCGGCCCATTGGCGGCGAACGGCCAGCCGAAGACGTTCATCATGATTCACGACGCGGTAGCTGGAACTGTGTTTGCTCTGGAACCTGACAAGAAGATCGCGCGGCAATTGGGAAAGCCAGGCGGCCGCAGTCATGGTCATGGCGGTGAAGGAATGCGCGATCGAACCCAACATCACATGGCTAGCGAAGGCGACAACGTGCAGACCGAAGATCTCGGCAAGCAAGTCGTCAACGGGATCAGCGCTCAAGGCACGCGTCAGACTCGCACTATTCCCGCCGGACAAATCGGCAACGAAAAAACCATCACCATCGTGTCGGAAAAATGGTATTCGCCCGACTTGCAAATGACAGTCATGAGCAAGCGCAGCGATCCGCGCTTCGGCCAAACGACCTACAACCTGACCAATATTCAACAAAAGGAGCCGGATGCTTCTCTCTTCGCCGTGCCTGCGGGCTACACCATTCAGCAAGGAGGCCCTGGTCCTGGCATGAGGCGGCATGGAGGACGCGGTCCCGCTGGCACTCCAGCAGCCGAACCGCCCACAGCATCAAGTATCTAACTTTAACGATCTTCTCTCCTGAAGACGGCTCGCCCTTTCCGCATCTGCCCCCATCAGTGCGGAGAGGGCGTAGTCGTGTTTGGACGCTGTATTGATCCTTCCTCTGCCGCAGGAGCTCCTTCCTTGGATTGTGTTACTGTATTTTTCCGCCGTTTTTTTTAGGGGCCTAGATGCCGAAACCTAAAGTCCTGGCGACGCGACCGTTGTTTGAAGCGGCGCGCGCCATCCTTGACGCAGCATGCGACGTCGACTATTGGAAGCAGCCGGACCGTATTTCCCGGGAAGAACTCATTCGCCGAATAGAAGACAAGCAAGGGCTGGTCTGCCTGCTCACCGAACATATCAACGACGAGCTTCTGCACGCTGCGCCCAAATTGCGCATCGCTTCGAATGTTGCGGTCGGCTTTGACAACATTGATGTGGCGGCCTGCACCAAACGCGGCGTTGTAGCCACCAACACCCCTGGCGTACTGGATGAGACGACCGCTGATTTTGCATGGACGTTGCTCATGGCGGTGGCGCGGCGCGTCGGAGAAGGCGAAGCGCTCGCGCGCTCCGGCAACTGGAAAGGCTGGGATCTCGATCAACTCGTTGGCACCGACGTGTGGGGGAAAACGCTTGGCCTTGTCGGTTTTGGTCGCATCGGCCGAGCCGTTGCGCGACGCGCCAGCGGCTTCCAGATGAAGGTCGTTTATTCCGACGCGGTGCGTGTGGCGGAAAATATCGAGCAGGAACTTCACGCTGAATACCGCGACTTGAATACGCTGCTCGCTGAATCCGACTATGTCAGCGTGCACGTCCCTTTACTGGAAGAGACTCGCGGGCTCTTTAACGCACTCCGTTTTGCTCGTATGAAGCCCACGGCTTTTCTGATCAACACCGCCCGCGGGCCAGTGGTTGACGAAGCCGCTCTCGTACATGCGCTCGAAAGCGGCAAAATCGCTGGTGCGGCGCTGGACGTCTTCGAGAACGAGCCGCTCATTCATCCTGGCTTGAAACGCAATAACGTGGTCCTCGCGCCGCACATCGCTTCGGCGTCGCTCGAAACGCGGACCAAGATGTCGTGTATCGCCGCCGAAAACGTTGTCGCATTTTTCAACGGGCAGCGGCCGCCCAACATGTTAAATCCAGAGGTCTTGCGCGGCAGCTAAGACTGCCCGCGCTGCCGCCATGGCGGACCTCAAGCAACTCGCCCGCCGCATCTTTCACGAAACACTCGCGGCTATCGATGTCCCAGCCGTTATGAATCGCAATCTGCGCTGCGAAGCGGGCGTCCTGTCGCTGGACAAATTCGCCGTAGACCTTGCTGCGTTTTCTCGAGTATGCGTTGTTGCGATCGGCAAAGCCGCGCATGCGATGGTAGACGGCCTTGCTGGAATTTTGCCACCGACTGTACCGCTCCAAGGGGTCGTCTGCGCTCCTGTCGCACCAGCCAAACCACTAGCTGACTTCCGCTATTTCGTTGGCGGGCATCCAACACCGAACGCCGAAAGCTGGCGCGCCGCTCAATCCATTGTCGCGTTGCTTCTGGGCACCGACGAGCACACGCTCATTTTCTTTCTGCTCTCAGGCGGCGGGTCAGCGCTGGTAGAGCTTCCGCTCGATTCACTGCAAACTCTCAATGACGTGCAACAACTCTATCGCGCTCTAGTCACTTGTGGCGCGTCCATCGACGAGATCAACACAATTCGCAAGCATCTCTCCGCCGTAAAGGGCGGTCGCCTGGCTGCGGCAGCGTCGGCGGCCACCAAAATCACGCTCGCCGTAAGCGACGTTCCCGCCGGAAAGGAATCGGCTCTGGCCAGCGGTCCGACGGTTCCCGATCCCACGACGATTAGCGATTTCCACCGCATCGTTACCGAATTTCGGCTGTCGGAGAAGTTCTCTCCGGCGCTTCAGCGCTGGCTAGCCGCTGGGAATCCGCCCGAAACGCCCAAGCCCGGCGATCCCGCTTTTGCCAACGCGCACTTTTCGTTGCTGCTCGGCGTTGATGATCTCTTCCATCCCGCGCACCGCGCGGCCGAAGCGCGAGGCTGCATCACTTGCTGCGATAACACCACCGACGATTGGCCAGTCGAACGCGCCGCCGAGAATTTACTCGCGCAATTGGACGACCTGCGCCAAACTCATCCAAATCAGCGCGTAGCTCTGATTGCCGATGGCGAACTAAGCTCCCCTGTAACGGGAACCGGTCTCGGCGGCAGGAATTCTGCGTTCGTTCTAGCTTGTGTCGAGAAGATTGCAGGCCGGCGCATCACCGTGTTAAGTGCCGGCACCGACGGCATGGATGGCAACAGTCCAGCGGCCGGCGTCGTGGCTGACGGCGATTCCCTCGCGCGGGCGAAGGCTTTGGGGCTCGACCCGGCAGCGGCCTTCCGCAACAGCGACGCTTACACTTTTTTCGCGCGGCTCGATGACGCCATCGTTACCGGCCCCACCGGCACCAATCTTCGTGATTTGCGCGTACTGATCGCCGAACCTTAGCGTAAGCGCCCTACTTCGTCGCCAGCTTCGATTCGATCGCCTTCAGCCGCTCGTTCATTTCATGGACGAGTTTTTCCAGCCGCTCCAGATGCTCCGCAACTTCGGGCTTCTCGCCTTGTGGCGCACTTGCGCTAGCTTCTTCCGAAGCGTTCGCGCGCGCGCCGGGTTTTGTGCCACCGCCAGTGCGCAGGCGCACGATCTGCCGGTTGATCATCGGCACCACTTCGATGCTCAGGTCGTCGCTTTTCAGCATCGCCTCCAGCGCCGGAATCGCGGACTTATCTCCACGCCATCCCAGCGCGTTGATCGCGGAAACGCGCACGGGAAAGCGCGACTCATTCATGTATCCAACGATCAGGTTGGTGATCTCTTTGTCGTCTTTCTTAAGTCGGGCCAGACTGTAGATCGCCGCGGTCCGCGTATCGACCGGCTTGCCCACAGCGGACCACTCTTTCAGCAGCGGAACAGCTCGATCATCGCCGAACGATGCAAACGATCGCAACGCGGCTTTTCGCAGGAAGTTGTCTGGCGAGTCCGCCGCCACAGTCGCGCTCAGCGTATCGAATGCGGTCGCGGTTTTGGCCGTTCCTAACGCTTCCAGCGCGGCGGCGCGCGCCCGATAGGAACTATCCTCGCGCGCAATCGCGTCCAGCCGCGCAGTCACCTGCGCATCGCCCTTGAAGTTCGCCAGCGCCGCCACTTCTGCCTGCCGCACCCACGGTTTATCCTGCGTCTTCAACGCCTCAAGGATCTCTTTCTGAGCTGTCGCACCGCCAACCTCCCCGAGCGACTGAGCCGCCGTCTGGCGCACGCCGGACACTTTGTCGTTGCGCCCGGCATTTCCCAACGCCGCCGCTACCTCTTCATCGCCGCTGATCTTGCCCAGCGACGCTGCTGCATCCGCGCGGTCCGCCACTTCCGTCGCGTTTCTTAGTTGGTAGATCCACTCCCTCTTGTCTTTATGAAAATCCGTCGCCTCCAGAAGCTGCCCACCCTTGTCAAAGAGCACCATCAACGGTGCGCCGCCGGAAGGAAATGTGTATGTCTTTTCTTCTTTCGATACCGTGATGTTGTATAGCTTCGGTCCGGAAGCCGTAGTAATTTCCACTTCCACCGGCACGCGAAACAGCCCAACGCGTCCCTCGCGCCTCTGAGTCTGCTTCACCGTCAGTGCCACTTCGTGCTTGGCGTCGTCGTACGAATACTTGACGTCGAACTTCGGCGCGCCGGCTCCATAAATCCATTGTCCGAGGAAATCATCAATGTTCTGATGCGTCGCCTCTTCCATGGCCTTCGCGAAATCCGCGGTCACTACGTTCTTCCCTCGATTCACTTCCAGATAGTGCTTCAGCCCCGCATAGAACGCAGCGTCGCCAAGCTGATGCCGCAACATGTACAGCACCCAACCGCCTTTGGCGTAAGCATTTCCGTCGAATTCGTCCGAGTTGTCCGCGAAATCGTGCCGCACGATCGACTTTTTGAACAAAGTCGCTTCTGCAAGCCATTCTCGCGCGGATATCCAGCGTTGGTAGTCGGCCTCGTCTTTCCCGTAATGCGCTTCCTGCCACAACGCTTCGCCGAACGTCGCAAATCCCTCGTTCAGCCAGACGTCGCCCCAGTCCTTGCAGGTAACTAGATCCCCAAACCATTGGTGCGCCAGTTCGTGTGAAATCAAGTCGTCTTGCCCCATCGGATACTCATTCACCAGCTTCGGGTGTACCAGCGAGCTGCTCGTATTTGTCGTTGCGCTGGAATTTTCCATTCCGCCAGCCACAAAATCATCCACCATCACCTGCGCGTACTTCTCCCACGGATAGTCCACGCCGAATCGCTTGTTGAACAGTTCCAACATCTGCGGCGTTCGTCCGTAATTGATCTGCAGCCGGTCGCCGCGCCCCTTCGGTGCGTAATACGTCAGCGGCAATCCCTTCCAGTTTTCCTTGATCTCATCAAATTCGCCGGCCACCACCGTAAACAAATACGTCGAGCTCGGCTGCGATTCTTTCCACGTCCACGTTTTCATCCCGCGGCCTGCGTCCGTCACGCTCATCAGCTTTCCGTTGGACACAGTTACCCAGGCCGCCGGCACCGTCAGAATCGTCTCGGTCGTAAGCCGGTCGTTCGGCGCGTCATATGTCGGCAGATAATTCCGCGTATCTTCCGATTCGCCCTGCGACCAGATTTGCTTGGGTTTCTCCGGATAATCCTTGTCGGGCAGGATGAAATAGAGTCCCTTGGTTGGCTTGCCGTCGTATTTGATCTCCACTTCAAATCTCTCGCCAGCTCTCGCGGTGGCTGGCAGCGCCACAATCAGTTTATCCGTCGTCGTTTCGAATTTCGCTGCAGCCTTGTTCACTGTCACGCTATGGATGTCCAGCCCCACCGAATCGAACCAGATCTTCGGCGTGCCATCGCACAGAATCGTCAGCGTGTGCACAACATCGCCAATCACTTGCTTCTTCTCAACGTTGAATCGCAGCGCGACCTTCGAGTGCAGCAAATCGTAATCCTTGCTTCGCGCGTACGGCTCGTCGCCATAAGCGCCGCCGGCCCCGGCCAGCGCGATCACAAATAATGCGACCACTAGCAGCGCGCAACTTTTTACTCGCTCCGCCGCCCACTCTTGCACATTCCCAAGGTTCATTCTTACGTTCTCCTCTGCACTCGATGTCCTGCTCGTTCCAGGGCCGTAGTGGCGTGGTCTAAATCGCCTTCATTCACCAGCAAATAATCCGTATCGTAGGTTGATACCGCGAAAATGCTGACGGCAACCTCGGCCAGCGGCACCGCCAGCGAAGCCACGATCCCGGTCAGCGAAAACGCCAGCGTGCTCTCCACGCGAAGCAAGCACCGCCTGCGCTCCGCCTTCAAGTCGGCCGGCAACAACCTCTCTTCGCACACCAGCGACAGCTCTTCCTCGGTTTTTGTCACCGAATAAAAGAATCCTTGCGTGTAAGGAACATCCAGTTCCGCCGAAGGAGCAAATCGTGCAATCGCGTAAGTTCCCGGCAACACAGTCAGCAGCAGTTGGTGTGAATTTCCCATCCTCTAGAGCAAACTCCTCACCAGTCCACCGTCCACAGCGATCGAAACGCCGTTCACGTAGCTCGCTCGCTCCGACGCCAAAAACGTGACGACTGCTGCAAACTCCTCCACTGTTCCAAGCCGCCCTGCGGGAATCTGCTTCTCCCAGTTCGCGAACACCTCTTCAGTTCTGCCACCAGCGCGCTCTGAAATCGTGCGCGCCAGGCCATCGAGTCGCGCCGTTCGCGTGTATCCCGGGCAAACGTTGTTCACGGTAATCCCAAATCCGGCGTACTCACTCGCTAAAGTCTTCGCCAGCCCGGTCACCGCCGAGCGTAGCGAATTGGAAAGCAGCAGGCCGTCGACTGGCTGCTTCACTGCCGACGATGTGATCGTGATCAGCCGTCCCCACCCGTTCTTCTGCATCCGTGGAAGCGTCTCGCGGGCAAACGCGACTGCGCCCAGCAGCAATTGGTCAACCGCAGACTTCCAGTCCTCGACCGTTATGTCTCTAAATACTTTAGACGGAGGGCCACCGGAATTGGTAACACAAATGTCGACTCTTCCGAAGCGCTGTTCCACCGACCCCACAAACCCAGCAATCGTCCCAACTTCCGTAACGTCTATCACTTGCCGAAAGACTTCTCTCCCGCCAGCACGCCCGATTTCGGACGCCGCCTTCTCCAATTCCTCGGCGCCGCGCGCGCAAATCGCCACCTGCGCCCCTTCCTTGGCCAACTCCATCGCCACGGCCTTCCCCAGCCCCTTGCTCGCCGCCGCCACAATCGCTACTCGTCCCGCCAGCCCCAGATCCATGTCGCTCCCCTCAGCCTCTTTCGCGTCTAACGCCAAGCCGCTCATCGTCTCCCGGTCACTCTCTCCCAGTCAAACGCCGCCTAATCTTCCGCGTTTCTCAGCGATCTCTGCGTCTCTGCGCTATCTTTAAGTTCTGTTCGTATGTTTCTTTTTCGCGCCAACGCCTTGCCCATACCAGAAAGGCCATTTCATGGCTCAACCTAAGCCTGACTATTCGTCCTTCATCGTCGATCCGCAGGTCCGCATCGGCCATGTGCACCTCAAAGTCGCAAACATCGAACGCGCTCTCGACTTTTACTGCGGCGTGCTCGGCCTGCAGTTGATGCAACGCTTTGGTCCCGGCGCCGCCTTTCTTTCCGCCGGCGGCTATCATCATCACATCGCCGTCAACACCTGGGAGAGTCTCGGCGGTGCTCCTCCGCCTTCTGGCTCCACCGGTCTGTACCACACCGCTATCCTCTATCCCGATCGCGCCACCCTCGCCACAGCTCTGCATCGACTCCTCTCTGCTAAGGTTCCGCTCGACGGAGCTGCCGATCACGGCGTCAGTGAATCTCTTTATCTTCGCGATCCCGATGAGAATGGAGTCGAGCTTTACCGTGACAAACCGCAAGAACTCTGGCCGCGCGATTCCGTGGGCAATCTCGCCATGTACACCAAGCCCCTCGACCTCCACCAGCTCTTGAGCGAAGCTCCGGCCAGTCTGCACCTACCGCCGGGACCTCGCGATTTGTAAACCATGTTTCTCCGCCTCGCCGGCAAACCCAACCGTGCTATCCTCTCCGCTTCTCGAGCCTGCAAATGCAAAACGACACAGCCGGTTTCCGCTCGTCCGCCGGCGCCAACGCCAAAGCCCTCGCCTTTCTCCGCATCGGCGTCGGCTTGTTCTTCCTCATCTTCGGCGAATACAAAGTCTTCAGCACGCAGTTCACCCTGCACGGCGGCTTTCAGTTCTGGATCAATCGCTTCCTCGAAGGCGGCGCATATCCCTTCATGGCTCCAGTCCTTCGCGGCTTCGTCCTGCCGCACGCCACGCCGATCGCCTTTCTGGTCGCCTACGGCGAACTCGCCATCGGCTTGAGCCTGGTCTCCGGCATCCTCGTCCGCGCCGCGAGTGCCTGCGGCGTCATCTTCATGCTCACGTTGCTCTTCTCGTCGGACTATCCCGGGCCCGCCGCCCCTTTCTGGCAATACTTTGGCGCTTCGCTTAGCCACTCGGTCTTCGCTGTCTGCTTCGGCGCATTCCTAATCGGCTGTTCCAACGAAGTATGGTCGCTTGCCCATGAGCTGAAGAAAAGGAGACATCAGTGATCCGCACCGCCGCCCGCACCGCCGCTTTCTTCCTCCTGGCCGCACCCGTCGCCATGGCGCAGGTCACACCACCAAAGCCCGCACCGCCCGGGGCAGAACCCGCCACGCCCACAGCTCATTCTCTTGAAGCAGCGGACCTCGAAGCTTTCTTCGATGGCATCGTCCCTCTGCAGCTCGAACGCAACGACATCGCTGGCGCCACCGTCCTGGTCATGAAGGACGGTCAAACTCTTCTCCGCAAAGGCTACGGCTACGTCGATGTCGACCACAAAACGCCGGTCGATCCCGAAGTTTCCGCCTTTCGTCTCGCATCCATCTCCAAACTTTTCACCTGGGTCTCCGTCATGCAGCTCGTCGAGCAGCACAAGCTGGACCTCGACGTTGACGTGAACACCTATCTCGATTTCCAGATTCGTCCCGCTTTCGACAAACCCATCACCCTCCGCAACCTGATGACCCACACGGCGGGTTTCGAAGAAGTCGTCCGCGAACTTCTTTTCACCAATCCGAAAGACAAGGTTTCTCTCCGCCAATTCCTGATCGACAATCAGCCCAATCGTCTCTTTCCTCCCGGCGTCATTCCCGGCTACTCGAACTACGGTGTGGGACTCGGCGGCTACATCGTCGAACGCGTCAGCAGCCAGCCTTTCGAACAATATGTCCGCGATCATATTTTCACACCTCTCGGCATGACCCACTCGGGCTTCGAGGAGCCTCTACCTGCCCAGCTAGAGCCTTCCAATGGCTACCGCGGCACGGATAAAAAACCTGTGGGCTTCGAAATTTTCCTCCCGGCTCCTGCTGGCGGTGTCTCATCCTCTGCCGCGGACATGGGCCGCTTCGCCCTCGCCCTCTTGAACGGCGGCGAGCTCAACGGCCACCGCATCCTCCAGCCGGAAACGCTCGCCGCTATGTGGACGCCGCAATTCCGCGCCAGCGCCGCCTTGCCTCCGATTTGCATGGGCTTCTACGAAACCTGGCGCAATGGTCTTCACTTTATCGGCCACGACGGCGATCTCCTCGCCTTCCACAGCCGGTTTCTCCTGCAGCCGCAAAAGAAACTAGTGCTCTTCGTCTCTTACAATTCCCGCGGTTCCGAAAGCAAAGTTCGCTCCGAAATCTTGCGTTTGTTTGCCGACCGCTACTTTCCCTCTACCGACAAACCCGCATTCATCACTCTCTCGCCCAATGAAGCCAAGGAGTATGCGGGCACCTATATTCCGACTCGCCGCGCCGACTCCACCAAGCTGGCCCTCTTCAGCCTCGGCCAAAGCGTTGTCGGTGTTGACAAAGATGGCGTTCTGACCGTGGACACCAGCAAAGATCCTCGCGGTCACACCAATAAGTGGAAACCCATCGGCAAGGATCTTTGGCAGCAAATCAACGATCAAAGCAAACTATTTTTCATTCGCGACGCCAGTGGCCGCATCGTTCGTGCCGCCGGCGATTTTGCCGGCGCTCAGTCCCAGCGCGTCCCGTTCTGGGAAGAGGCCAAGTTCGTTTACGTATGTTTGGGTTGCAGTTTCTTTATTTTGATTTTGGCCGTGCTCCCAGGTTTCTCTCGTTTCATTCGTCGCATGGTTTTCCGCAAACGCCCGCCGATGCAGCCCCAACCGGGAACGATTTATCTATCCGGGGGCCCAGGCTACGCTTCCGCTGCCTGGCTACTCGTCGCCGGCATCGCCTTCAGCATTTCCAAGTATTTCGATAGCGATTCCGTCATTGGCCCTACGCCTGCCTTCGACAAGTACTTCGTCCTACAAAACATCTTCACGGTTATCGCCATCTTCTTTAGCCTCTGGGCCGTTTTCTCCGCTGTGGCCGCTTGGTTGCGCGACCTTCGTATCACCACCAAGATCAAATTCTCTTTAGTCGCGATTGCGTGCATATATCTCGTTTTTTTCGCAATCCATTACAACATCCTCGGCCCGGCCCACCGCTACTAACGGGCGCTTAACCAGTACTGCTAGGTCTAGAGTACTGCCCCGCACCACGAAATTTAACGCGGAATCTCTTGACCCGGCCCATCCGCTCAATACAATGCACCGTACCAAACGGATAGAAAGCCTGTGAGGTTGGTGGCAGCCTTGCCTTCACACGACTTCCATTCATGAACACGCCCAGCTTGTATTTGCCCGGTGAATCGCGCCCGGCTTCGGCGTGTCTTCGCACCGACATAAAGGAGAAAGACGAATGAACGCTGCAAGTTCCAAACCCAACCCTGGCCGATCCGCGAGGCGCATCGCCGCTCTCGCGGTTGTCGCGATGCTTTTGTTCGCCGGTATCTTCTATGCTTCGCGCACGCACAACCTCGTCAAGGCTGCCGACCATCGCGATTCCCCCACCGCCGACGCCAATCCCGAAGGTGACATCACGGACACCTTTGCCTTTCTCGATCCCAACGATCAGTCCCAGCTCGTTCTCATCATGAACGTAAATCCCTTCTCCGTTCCCGCCGAAGCGCCCAGCTACAGTTTCTCCAACGAGTTTCTCTACCAGTTCAAATTCGCCAACGATAAGGACGCTGACGACGATCTGGTCATCCAGGCCACGTTCAAGGCCGTTCCTGCCACCACATGCTCTTCTGGTCAGTGGATCAAAGTTTTCGGCCCGGCGCGCGCCGAACGTCACGGCATTCAGAACTCTGTCGTCGACCGGTCTCCGTCGGCTGAGGGCTGCACCAATGCGTCCTTCACCCAAGGCGACATGAAAGTCTTCACCGGCCAGCGCGATGATCCGTTCGTGACCGACGTCGGCCAGCTTTTCCGCATCAAGGCCAACCTGCAAGACGTCTACCGCGGCTTCACTAGTCCGGCCCTTGGCGCTCTGCGCGGCCGCGGTACACGCGCCGACGGCACCAGCGGTGTCGATGGCTTCGGCGGCTTCAACGTCTCTTCCATCGCCATCGAACTACCCAAGCACAACGTTCGCGGCTCCGGCTTCCTCGGCGATTCCCATCTACTCGGCGTCTGGGCCACCGTCAGCCGTCGCGACGATCATGGCGATTCCGATCGTCACGACGACCGCCACGCCACCTACACTCAGTTCCAGCGCATGGGTCAACAACTCTTCAAGACCATCTTCGTTCCGGCAGACCAGCGCGAAGCCTTTAACGCCTCCGTTCCGTCCGGTGATCTGAAGAACTGGTCCAATCTCCTCCCTGACACCCTGACCACTACCGACAACGACGGCACCGGCAATACCATCGCCAATCGCGTCGCCGTGCTCAACGCAGTCGGCGTGGGCGCGCCGCCGAACGGCGCACCGCTCCTTCTTCCCGCAAGCTTCGGCAACACCAACAAGAATCTTATCCAGGTCGCGCTCTTGCCTGACGTTCTGCGTCTCGACCTCGACCGCGATGCGAACGATCTCGCCATCGGCCAGTTCGGTCTGCAAAACGGCCGCCGCCCGGGCGACAACGTCACGGAAATCCTGATGCGCGTCGCGCGGCAGCTCGCCGACGTCAAATTCCCGGACGGCTCTGGCTTGCCCGGCAGCGGCCCGGTCGGCACCAGACACGCGCTCGATTGCACCAAGCTCCCCGCATGCCCGGATCGCCGCGTGCTTGTGGTTCTGCAAGGCACGCAATTCATCAAGCCTGACGCGCAACTCGGCGATCTCACCACCAGCGGCAACGATCGTCCGTTCCTCACCACTTTCCCATTCCTTGCGGCACCGCATCCGCTCCCCGGCGAGGCCAATCCCGCTCCAGGCACCGTGGGATTCCCTCCGCAACAATAGAAATAATGGCGCTGGAGCTGCGGGGTTCGCTCGCCGCTCCGGCGCCAACAAAAAAAAGCCATGAGGATTGCCATGAAGATGAATGTTCGTCGTATCGCTCGATTCTTGCCCGCGTCGCTTCTCGTGTTGTCTCAAGCAGCCAGCCTTGCCGCGGAAACCAAGAACTCGTCTCCCACTCCGCGTCGTAGAGAAGATCAAGTCGTTGCCTTTCACGAAGCGCGCACTGCCTCGCGTCCCTATGACGCCGATGCCTGGCGCATGCTATCGAGCGCCTACATCCAACGCGCCGTAGTCACCGGCGACGGCGCCGACTACGACCGTGGCTGGAACATGCTGCAAAAAGCCGAAGACCTCGATCCCGGCGATCCCCGCATTCTCCAGGCACGCGCCGAACTCCAGCTCTCGCGCCATCATTTCCAAGACGCGCGAACATTATCCGAGCAAGGCTTGGCGCAGAACCCGGAAAGCCCGGATTTCCTCGCCGTCGCCGGTGACGGCGCCCTCGAAACCGGAGACTTCGACGCCGCCACCGCGTATTACCGCCATCTCAACAAGGTCTCGCCCCGCCTGACAACTTGGGCGCGTCTCGCGCACGTCGCCGAAATGCGCGGCAACCTCGAAGAAGCCGCCGAAATGCTGCAGAAAGCCCTGGACACTGGCTACAACCAGGGATCGCTGCCGCAGGCCCGCGCTTGGTGCCGTGCCGTCCTCGGCGAAATCGAGTTGCACCGCGGTCACGCCGACGAAGCACGCAAACAATATGAACTCGGCCTCAAGGACAGCCCCAATCATCTATTGGTTCTTGAACACTTCGGCGAACTCGAACAAGCCGAAGGACGCTTCGCCGCCGCTGAAACTCTCTACCGCAATATTTTGAGCCAGCGCGAAGATCCCAAGGCCGAACTCCGCCTCGCCGCAATTCTGGAATCGCGCGGCGCCAAACCCGAAGCCGCCACCTATCGCTCCGCCGCTCTGCGCTTCTACAAACGCGCCGTGGCCAGCGGCAACGAAGGCTATCTCCGCCCGCTCGCCGTCTTCGAACTTTCCCGCGGCCACTTCGTCAACGCCGAATCCCTGCAAGCCCGTGACGTCGCCCTGCGCCCCACTGCGGAAAGCCGCGCCGTCCTCCAACTCATCCAAGACTCCGCCGCAGCCGCCGGCCAACCCCTAACCCCGCCCAAATCCAACCCATAACCCATCCGCGTTTCCTGCAATTTTCCGATTCCCGGTAGGGGCACGGCATCGCGTGCCCGCTGCACCCCACCGCCCACCAGCCCTTCCGATTCTATTGGACCATTCCCGCGGAACGCGGCGGCGGGCAAGACAAAGCTTTCGAAGCTACAATCAGGGCCTCGAATCGATTCGCAAACGCAACGCCACGCCAGCTGACCCGCTCGATCCTTCCTGGGGAGAGCCGGAACTGCTCATGAATCTAGCTTGGTCCAACCTAAACCGCGAAAAGCCCGACGTCGCTACCGCCGAACAGCAAGCCCAAGCCGCCCTGAAAATCGTCCCCAACTGGCACTACGTCAAAGACATTCTCCTACCGCAAATCCAAGCCGCCGAAACACCGCCGCCATCCAAACCCCAATGTAGGGGCACGGCATCGCCGTGCCCGCTGGGACACCACCCAGCCTCGCTCTTCAGCCTTTCTCTGAGCCCCGGCCAAATCCTAATGTAGAGGGCGCGCTTCAGCGCGTCCCCATCTCGGCATGCAGCGCCCAAACTAAAAACCGTGCTTCATCATTTTCTCCGCGCCCTCCGCGTCTCTGCACTAGATTTTTCCTTCTTTTCCAGCGCGGAACATTCGTGCCAGCAGCAGATGCGCCGGCCAATACAGCAACCCCACCGCCCCGGCCCAAATCACCAGCAAATGCACCGGCCCCGGCCCCCACGCCCGCCCAAACAACGGGTCCCGGTACGCGTAATTCATATTCAATTCCGGCGACAAAAATCGCGATGCCACCAACAACACCGCCGCAATCCCTGCCTGCAAAGCAAACCCCCGCCGGTCGTACCCCAACTTCCACAGCGCCCAAGTCAAAGCGCAAGGCAATACCACGTGAAAGAACGACAGCAGCCGCACCCACAGCGGATAGTGCGCATCCCACATATACTCGCTTCCGCTGGCAAAAAATCGCCCCGTCCCCGCTCGCCACCCAACATTCGCCAACCAAAGCAAGCCTGCAAACAGCGCGCTCACCGCCTGGCTCGAAAGCAACCGCGCATTCCCGAGCCACAATCCCACGCAGGTCAAAATCACCGCCGCATCGCACAAATGCAGCAAATTCCCCCAACCCCAAGCCCACACATACGCCGGCAGCCACGCCACCATCCAAGCCGCCGCCACCCACCGCAGCACCGGAAACGCCGCCTGCGCTCCCAACTCGTTGCTCGTTTTCACCACGCCTCGCAAAGCCGAGCTTCCGCGGCCCACTCAGTTCAACGCGGCTCGGCAACCTTGACAAAGAATCCCGGCTCTCCAATCATGAGCAACGTGAGCGAAACTCTCAGCGCACGGCTCGCGAACATTGTGCTTCCCGATCCCGACGGCCGCGAAATCCGTCTCGGTTCTTTGTGGGAGCGCAATCCAGCAGTCATCGTCTTTCTTCGCCACTATGGCTGAATCTTTTGCCGCGAGCACGTCGCGCAGTTGCGCGAACATCAGCAAGCCTTCCGCGACAAAGGCGCTTCCCTCGCAGCCATCAGTCTCGGCGATGCCCACTACGCCCGCATCTTCCGCGAAGAAACGCACATCGATTTCCCGCTGCTGATCGACCTGCGCCGCCAGGCGTATGCCGCCGCCGACCTGTCTTCCGCCAATATCTTTCACCTGTTGCGCCGCGACAATTTCGCAAGCCGCCAACGCGCCCGCGCCGCCGGCCATCAACAGCACCAATTCGGCCGTAATCCCTTGCAACTCGGCGGCAGCTTCGTCTTCGCTCCTGACAATATCGATCGCTTCGCCCACCTCAGCAAAACCTTCGGCGACAACGCCACGCCTGCCACGCTCCTCGCAGCCCTCGATCGCCGCTAACTCGCTTCTTTCTTTTGGTGCCCACACGCTGGCTTTGCGTGTGGGCATTTACTCTCTCTTCGTCCCTCTACCGCAGCTGCTCATGAAACGTCTTAGGATCCCCGCCACCAACCCGCTCTCCGCTCAACGCCACTCCAAATCCGCTCGGCTCAATCTTCATACCCGTCGCGCGGCCATCCTTCATCGCAAACGTAACGTGCCCCGCAGGCGCAGTCCGTCGCGCAAACGCACCGTCCCCCTGCTTCAGCAATCGCTCCGGCCCTTCGCCCAACGCCTGAATCATCAACCGTCCATCCTCATCAAACACGCGATACGTCTTGCGATACTGCAAAAACGAATCGTGCAATCCATCCGTCAAATGCTCCAGCTTCAACACAAAAGTCCCATTCAACGCCGTCCGCTCGTCCGCCGATACCGCGCGATCCTCCAACTTCACCTCGTCCGACGCTTTCGCAGCAGCAGCCGGCAGAGCTGGCAACCCCAGCACCGCCCGCGAAATCGCTCGCGATATCGCGTACGCGTTCTGCCCCTCCGTATTCGTCAGCACCACAATCGTCAACCCATCTTCCGGAAAATCGTACAAGCTCCCGCTATACCCCAGCAGCGACCCATGCTGACCGATCCTCCGGTGCTCCTCTTCATGATTCAAAATCATCGCAAACCCGTACTGCGCCTTGGGGTCCGCCGCGCTCATATGCGCCGCGGCACCTTCCGCCGTCGTCATCGTCGCCCAGGTCTCCGGCTTCACCAGTTTCTTCTCGCCAATCGCCCGCCACAGCGCATAGATGTCTCCCACCGTGCTGCAAAACCGCAAATCCGCGTTGTACGCCATGTCATTCTCAAACGCCGGCACAAATCCTTTCTCGAAATGCCGGTACGCATGCGAAAGCCCGTGCACCAGGGACAAATCATCGCAATACGACGTCTGCTTCACTCCCGCCGGCGCAAAAATATTCTTCTGCACATACCCCGCAAAACTCTCTCCGCTCAGCCGCTCCACAATCGTCACCAGCAACTGAAATCCGCTGATCGACCAGTCCCACTTTGCGCCCGGCTCGTTCACCCATTTCTTTCCCGCATAGAGCGCCATCACTTCATCCAGCGCCTTCGGCTCGCGGCTGGTCGCCTCAATCGCATCTCCCAAATAGTGATAGTCCACAATCCCTGAAGTGTGATTCAGCAATTGCCGCACCGTCACGCGATGCCCCTGCATCGGAAACTCCGGGACGAACTTTGAGATGTTATCGTCCAGCGAAATCGCGCCGCGCTCCACCAACTGCATCACCGCCACCCCAGTAAACGGCAACATTGGCCCCACCACGTGATACACCGTCTCGTCCTTACTCGCCGCCTCCAACCCCAAATCCGCATACCCATACCCCGCATGCAACAACACCTCACCCCGCCGCACCACCAACACCGAAGCCCCCGCCACCCGCTCCTCCCCAATCACCCGCCGCACCGCCCCATCCAACTCCCCCGCCGTCACTTGCGCCCGGCTAGGCGTCGACCCGGCCACCATCAACGCCACCGCGATGACCAAGCCGCAAACCAACCTAACTGATTGACCGCTCATTCCATTCTCCCGAACTCAAGTCGCGCGCAGCCTATCACGCCTGCCCAGGCAACGCACGGGACCGGAGGCCGTCTCTTTGTAGTGGCGCAGCATGCTGCGCCAGCGTTTTCGTGGCAGCTAGTTAGCATGACGCCCCCTACTCCCTGGTTTTTTGTAAGTGTTGCGTCTAAAGGGGTTACAGCGCTGGTTCCTGTAAGTGTTGCATCGAAAGGACTTGTGGGCGGACGATTTCGGCTGATTTCGGCCAAAACGCGGGGGTCGTCTGTAAGTGTTGCTTCTAAAGGACTTGCAGGACAGCGAGGCAGAGAGTTCAAAATTGAGGAATGAAAAAAACGCTGTTGATGCCATCCCGGGTAAACACAAAAAGAGTGCGCAGATGGACTGAAAGAAAAGGGGATGCGCTCCGCTCTCTTGCAAAAGAGCGCAAAGGAGTGCGGAGTTAGAGATGTCGCGAGCGGAAGTTAAGAGGACAACCAGGCGGCGAGGCATAAATGGCGGGGACGGATGGAATCCGTACTCGCAAAACTACCAAGAGTATACCATATTATTACGAATTGTCAAGTGGTATCTGTAAGCCGGTGATGTCAAGCTGCTTGTGTAAAAAGGCGGAGGGTGCGGTTTTGCCACTGCTCGTTGAAGCGGTGGAAGATGGCG
>Ga0137403_10000511_pt1 | contig 50409 bp, 51 predicted proteins | sample CZOMad2_1_16fung_FD_122057 | JGI IMG/M metagenome (GOLD analysis project Ga0137403, IMG submission 122057) | Vadose zone soil fungal communities from Angelo Coast Range Reserve, California, USA - CZOMad2_1_16fungal (Hybrid Assembly) | ecosystem: Environmental > Terrestrial > Soil > Vadose zone... | reverse complement strand
ACTCTGGTTGGCGGCGCGCTGCCGATGCTGGAGAATCTTTTTGGAATCACAACGGACATTTCCTGGCTGGAAGCATCCGATCTTAATCATCCGCTGTTGCGGCGCATGACCATTGAAGCGCCGGGCACTTATCATCATAGCCTGGTCGTAGCTAACCTTGCTGAAGCCGCGGCGGAAGCGATCGGCGCAAACGCGACTCTTTGCCGCGTCTGCTCTTATTTTCACGACGCAGGTAAGCTCGTGAAACCAGATTACTTCACCGAGAACATGAGCTTTGAACGCAATCCGCACGATGATCTCGCGCCATCGATGAGCGCATTGATCATCATTGCTCACGTAAAGGAAGGTGTGGATCTCGCGCTCAAACATCACTTAAACCAGCGCATCATCGACATTATCCAGGAGCATCACGGCACATCGGTTGTCCGTTATTTTTATCAACGCGCGCTCCAGCAGCATGAAGACGCGCGCACCGGCGGCAAAATCATGAAGCTGCGCGAGGACGATATCCCAGAGGTGAAGGAAGAAAGTTTTCGTTACAGCGGACCAAAACCGCAAACGAAGGAAAGTGCCATCGTCAGTTTGGCCGACACAGTCGAAAGCGCCTCCCGAAGTCTGGAGAAACCGACGCCGCAGAAAATCGAAACGCTCGTGAACGAGCTCATTGAAGAGCGCATAAGCGACCGGCAATTAGACGACTGCGATCTGACGCTTGGCGAACTGAAAGTCATCGCGGAGCGTTTTCGATTTACTCTCTTAATGATGTTGCACAGTCGAATCGCTTATCCGAAGGCCGGACAGAAACTGGCAGCGCCACGAGACGAAACATTGCGTCCAGACGTAATGGCGGCCACGCGCAAGCCCGAAACGGCTCCGCCCGTCTCAGCAGCCTAGTTCGTAGGTCACGGCCGCGCGGCGCCCCGGTGAATTACAATTCCGGTGGCCGCGCGCGCGGTTCGCGATCTTTTGATGTGGCAGTGCTGGGCATCGTAACGAAGGGCCCGCCTTCCATTGGCGTGACTTTTGTGAAAGCGATATCGGGCATATCGCTCGGCAATCCTTCGAGAGGGAAGTCTTTTTGCAGCGGAAAATACGGGTAGCCTTCCCACATCAGAATTCGTCGCAGATCGGGATGACCGTTGAATTTGATTCCCATCATGTCGTAAGCCTCGCGCTCGTGCCAGTTCGCCGTCGGCCAAATGTCGGAAACGGTATCCACAGCGCCCGCTTCTTCCGGAACTTTTAATTTGAAGCGCAAATGAACGCCATGTGCCATCGAGTAAACATGGTAGACAATTTCGAAGCGCGGGTCTTCGCCGAAGTTGTCGATACTTGTGATGTCGATCAGATAATCGAAGGAGAGTTCGTCGCGGCAGAATTGCGCGATCTCACGAAGATTGGTTGCGGCGATCGTGCAGGTTGTCTCGCCCCGAAATTCAAATTTGTTATGAATTTTCTCGCCAAACGATTTGCCCAACGAGTCGAGCAACTCCTGGCTAGTCATATTGTTGGGAGGCGCTTCTCCAAGCGCCTCGGCGGCTGGAAAGCCGCTCCTTCCGAGTGCAATTTGTCATCCGAGTGCTTCCTCGAGTCTTTCGGCCAGTTCCGGCTTCTGGTTCCTGAACGAGCGCTCGCGGGAAATTTTTTCCTGCAATTTCATCAAGCCGGCGAGCAATGCTTCCGGACGCGGTGGGCAACCAGAGATGTAAACATCAACGGGGATAAGCTGATCGATTCCCTGCAGCGTGGCGTAAGAGCGATACATTCCGCCAGTGGAAGCGCATGCGCCCATGGCGATGACCCATTTGGGCTCCGGCATTTGTTCGTAAATTCTTTTTACTGCCAGCGCCATTTTATAGGTGACGGTGCCAGCTACGATCATCACGTCGCATTGCCGCGGCGAGAACCGCATCACCTCGGCGCCGAAGCGCGCGATATCGAAGCGCGATGCAGCTGTGGCCATCAACTCGATCGCGCAACAAGCCAGGCCCATAGGCATCGGCCACAACGAGTTTTTGCGTACCCAATTCAGTGCCGCATCGAAGCGCGTAAAAATGACGTTGCCTTCGACCTTGGAATCGTACGCTGTCGAGCGAGTTTCGGGCATCAACAAACGGTAAGGTCACGCCCGGTCCCTGCAAGACAAAACCAGCCACGGATTGACACGGATGAAACACAGATTACGAAAAGGACACACAAATGTCCTAACATGAATCTGAGTAAATCTGTGTTCATCTGTGGCTAATTGTCGTTTCCAGCAAAACCATTTCATGACTGAACTGAGCCGGACGCATCTCGATCAACTGGAGAACCAGAGCATTTTTATTTTTCGCGAGGCGTATCACGCTTTCAAAAATATCGCCATGCCGTGGTCGATGGGTAAGGACTCCAACGTGCTTATCTGGCTGGCACGCAAAGCATTTTTAGGGCGCGTGCCGTTCCCGGTCTTGCACATCGATACCACTTACGAGTTTCCAGAAATGCTCGAATTCCGCGAATGGGCAGCAAAGCATCACAACCTGAATCTGATCGTCAAAATCAATACCGAAGCCCGCGCACGCGGGATCGGATATGAGACGCACGATCCGGTGACAGTGACGCACGAACTAAAGACGGTGGCGTTGCAACAAGCGCTGGCGGAATACAAATGGGATGCGCTTATCACCGGCATTCGCCGTGATGAAGATCCCACGCGCGCAAAGGAGCGATATTTTTCGCCACGCAATGCGCAGTTCGAATGGGATTACAAGGATCAGCCACCTGAATTCTGGAACCAATTTGTGACCACCACGGGAAAAGGCGAACACGTTCGGGTGCAGCCGTTACTGGACTGGACCGAGGTAGATATCTGGCGCTACATTCAGCGGGAAAATATTCCGATCCCGAAAATGTATTTCGCCCGAGACGGGAAACGTTTTCGCTCGCTTGGTTGCAGTCCGATCACGCATCCAATCGATAGCACTGCGTCCACAATCGACGAGATCATCACCGAGCTTGAGGCGACAAGGACAACCGAGCGCGCCGGTCGGGCGCAGGACAATTACGAGCGGAATGCGATGCAGAAGCTTCGCGCGAAGGGATTTTTATGATTTCCAATGAAAGCAGGAACTCAGGACGTTTTTTGAACTTTTTTTCCTGCTTTCCTGCGTTCCCGAGATATTTCTGATGCAAGAACAACGACCGCTCAAAGTCGCGTTTGTCGGCCATGTAGATCACGGCAAGTCCACGCTGATCGGTCGCATTCTTCACGACACGGGTTCATTGCCGGAAGGCAAGATTGAAGAAATAAAGAAGGCATGTGCGGCTGAAGGAATGGAGTTTGAATTTGCGTTCCTGCTTGACGCACTTCTCGAGGAGCAAAAGCAAAACGTCACGATCGATACGACAGAGATCCCCTTCCGAACATCACGTCGCCGGTACGCGATCATCGATGCGCCTGGACATAAGGAATTTTTGAAAAACATGATCACGGGGGCGTCGAGAGCGGACGCGGCGATCCTCGTGATCGGCGCGGACGAAGGCGTGCGCGAACAAAGCCGCCGCCACGCTTATCTGCTAAGCATGCTTGGAATCAACCACATCATTGTGGTCGTAAACAAAATGGACCTTGTCGATTACTCTGAAAAACGATTCCGCGAGATCGAGCAGGAGTATCGAAAATTTCTTCAAGAGCTTGGGTTGAATGCACGGACGTTTATTCCGGTGTCGGCGAAGGACGGCGAAAACGTCGCGCGGTCCAGTATGAAAATGAAATGGTACTGTGCTTCTAACGTTCTCGAAGCACTCGACCTCCTAGAGGCGCAAAAGCCTGACACTGATCTTCCTCTGCGCTTTTGTGTTCAGGATGTTTACCGCTTTGATGGTCGTCGGATCATTACAGGGCGTATCGAAACCGGAGCGCTCAGGGTAGGGGATCAGCTAGTATTTTCGCCGGCAAACAAATCATCCGCAGTCGCCACCATTGAACGTTGGACCGCGCCGCTGAACCAGCCCGCAGTAGCAGGCGATTCGGTCGGCATCACGCTAGCTGAACAGATTTTTGTGGAACGCGGGTATGTCGCATCGCACCAGAACGACACGCCAATCGAGACAAATCGTTTTCATGCTGACCTGTTCTGGATCGTACGTGAACCGTTGCGGGCGGGACATTTTTACGACCTCCGTCTGGCGACACAGGAGGTGAAATGTCAGATCGTTTCAATCGAGCAAGTTGTGGATTCATCCACACTGGAGACAAAAACCGACAGACACGAACAACTGGAGCGGAACGAGATTGGTAGACTTACAATTCAAACCCGCAACCCACTTGTTGTTGATAACCACGAGCGTATTCCAAATCTCGGTCGCTTTGTAATCGTAGACGACGGCCAAATCTGTGGCGGCGGCACGATTTTCGGCGGCGTTTATACGGACCGAACGGTCGCAAAGAGCAAGAACATCTTCTGGACGGAGGGAAAAATTACGCCGCGCACACGGGCAATGCGCAGCGGTCATCGGGGAGCGGTTGTTTGGTTGACAGGGCTCTCTGGCGCTGGCAAGTCGACCATCGCGCAGTCACTCGAACGCGACCTGTTTCATCGCAGCATGCATACCTACGTGCTCGATGGAGATAACATCAGGCACGGCTTGAATTCGAATCTCGGGTTCTCGCCAGACGATCGCGTGGAGAACATTCGCCGCGTAAGCGAAGTGGCGAAACTCATGGCAGACGCAGGCACGGTCGTGATCACCGCGTTTATTTCGCCCTACCGAATGGATCGCCGCCGTGCGCGCGAGATTGCGCTAGAGGGTAACGCGGAATTCATCGAAGTCTTCGTTGACGCTCCACTGGAAGTTTGCGAAGCGCGCGACCCTAAGAATCTCTACAAGAAAGCGCGCGCAGGAGAAATCCGGGAGTTCACTGGAATTGATGCGCCTTACGAAGCGCCGGAGGACGCAGAGATCGTCGTGCACACAGACAAGCAAACCATCGATGAATCGGTCGGGACGATCCTTGAACAGTTGTTGCCACGTTTGAGAGATTACGGGAATGACGAGTAGTGGCTATGATATCAGTGCCACTGTCGAGGCAGGCATGTCGCCTGCATGGCAATGAGTCTCGCAGCCGGCACGGCTGCCACCACAGAAAAGACACCCATCAAAATTCGGGACGCTAAATTGGGCGACGCGCCGTCGCTTGCGACGCTAATGTGCGAGCTCGGCTACGAAACAACTAGCGCCGAAATGCAGCGGCGTTTGAAATCACTCTTACGCGATGCGCGCTGCCGAACGCTGGTCGCCGAGATCGGGTACCAAGTTTGCGGCATGATTGGCACGCTGACACACGCCAGCCATGAACATAACGATCCTTCCGGAAAAATTGTCGCGCTCGTCGTCTCGAAGAAACAGCAGCGCAGCGGTATCGGCCGCGCGCTCATCGCCGCAGCTGAGAAAGACTTCGCCCAGCGAAAAGTTACGCGAGTGAGTCTAACGACACGATTCACCCGTAAAGAGGCGCACCAATTTTACGAGGCGCTCGGGTATTCCAAAACAGGGTTTCGTTTCGTAAAGGAGCTGCAACGATTGCGAACATTACGTAACTCCGAAAGATCGACGAGATCGAGACCACGTGGCGTTACAACCCAGAGTTCTTCTCTAACGGGGCGATCGTGACGTATCCGATTTAGCTCGCGCTGGCCGCGTACAGCGGAAGAGGAAGAAGAGTTGATCGACTCAATCGCCGAACCTGGCAACGGCTGCCATGGGGCGGACTGTGGTTTTACGCTGACCGAAATGCGTTTTCGGTCTGGCCGAACGATCGAGACTCGCACCGGCGTTGTAGAACAGTTGAATACAATCGGGGGTCCGTACTCGGCTCTACATGTCACTGTGCCGCCCAGTACTGTCGCGCCAATTACAGCTAACGATAGGGCGCGGCGCATGTCTGATGCTCCCCGAACGCAAATTGAAACTTGGAATGAAATCGGACCTCGCTCACGAAATCCAAATCGTTTTTGTGTTGGTGAATTCGCGGATGCCCGCGGCGCCGAGCTCGCGGCCGAAACCGGAACGTTTTACGCCGCCGAATGGCAGACGTGGATCGGATGCGACCATGGCGTTGATGAATACCATTCCGCTGTCCAGCTCAGACACGAAAAGTTTCTGCTCTTCGGGTTCGTTGGTCCACGCGCTGGCGCCGAGCCCGAAACTGGTGTCGTTTGCCTGCCCGATCGCGTCGGCGACATCGCGCACACGGAACACCGCTGCGACCGGTCCGAACACCTCTTCGCGGTACGCCGGAGATTCTTTTGGAACATCGATAACAACAGTTGGCTCATAAAAAAATCCCGGGCCATGAATGCGGTTGCCGCCGGTCAATAATTTTGCGCCTGCCGCAATCGTTTTCTGGACCTGATCGTGCACGCCTTGCAGGATTTGTTCTGTTGCGAGTGGACCGATCTCAGTTGCCTCGTCCATGGGATCGCCGACCTTTAGCGCTCGCAGGCGCGCCACGAACTGGTTAACAAACTCGTCGTAAATTTCGTCCGCGATCATAAATCGCTTTGCCGCGATACATGATTGCCCGGCGTTGATGGTGCGCGCTTTGACCGCAGTGCTCAATGCGCTCTCGAAGTCCGCGCTTGGCATCACGATGAACGCATCGCTGCCGCCGAGCTCGAGCACGCTTTTCTTGATCTCGCGTGCGGCCGTGCTCGCCACCGCGCTCCCAGCTTTTTCGCTACCCGTCAGCGTTACCGCCTTCACGCGCGGATCGACAATTATCTTTTCCACCTGCTCCGGTTCGATGAGCAGCGTTTGGAAAACGCCTTCGTCGAATCCGGCGCGGCAAAAGATTTCTTCGATCGCAAGCGCGCACTGCGGGACATTGGACGCGTGCTTCAGCAGTCCGACGTTGCCCGCTAGCAGTGCCGGTGCGGCAAATCGAAACACCTGCCAGAAAGGAAAATTCCACGGCATGATGGCGAGCACGGGCCCGAGTGGTTGATACTGTACGTAACTTTCAGCGGCGTCGGTCTGCGCCGGTTCGTCCTCCAAGAATCGCTCCCCGTTCTCGGCGTAAAATCGGCAACCGCGTGCGCACTTCTCGATTTCTTCCACGGAAGCGCGAAACAATTTCCCCATCTCCAGGGTGATGATCTGCGCGAACTTTTGCTTTTCCTGGAATAGCAACTCCGCCACCGCTTCCAAAAGCACCGACCGGTCGGTGAACGTGGTTCGGCGATAATTCCTGAATGCCTTATCGGCTCGGCTCAGTCGTTTTTCGATTTCTGCGTCATCGAAAGGAGAAAAATCTTTTAGCTTTTCGCCTGTGGCAGGGTTGATCGACGCAATTGCCATCTCTGTATCTTACATCGCATTTCGAACAAATGGAGGAGCGAACTCCGTGAGCCCCGGCGTCGCAGAGCTCCGCCCTCCACTGTGATCGCACGTTTACACCCTCAGGCCTTTTGGAATCAGAACGCGATCGAGCAAATCGAAAAACCATTGCACCAGCAGTGCCAGGAGAGCCGCCGGAATCGCGCCCTGCAGGATCGTCACGCGATCGTTCAAGTCGAGGCCGCTCAAGATCGGCTCGCCCAGACCTCCGGCTCCAATCAACGCGGCCAGCGTGGCAGTGCCGATATTGATGACAGCGCTGGTTTTAATTCCGGATAGAATCGAGCGCGATGCCATCGGGAGATAAATTTCCCAGAGTCGAGTGATTGGGCTAAGACCCAATGCGATGGCGGATTCGCGTAACGATCGCGGGATGTCCTGCAAGCCGCTCGCAGTGTTGCGCACGATCGGCAGCAAACCATAAAGGAAAAGCGCAGCGATAGCGGTGCGGACGCTAATTCCGAAAAAGGGGATGGGGACAAGCAACGCCAGCAAAGCCAGCGATGGAATTGTTTGTACAATACTCGCAAAACCAAGAATAGTCTGGCCGATCGGCCCGCCGCGACTGGCAACGATTCCGAGCGGGATACCGAAGACCACCGAAAGCAGCAGAGAAAATCCAGCCAGCTGAAGATGGCGGAGTGTCCAGCGCGCGAGTTTGTGCGGAAAGGATTCGCCCACGCTATTCCTCGATCCTGCGCCGCGTTCAAAATATAAATCTGCCGCTCTGGTGTAATTTTTTGTCTGCTCCGCTTCGGCATTGAGGCGAACCATGCGTTTCTCATCCAGTGTTGCTTCTAGCTTACGCAGCGCAGCAGTTGCATCCGTGGGAGTGGACAGTCGAAACAAGAACACCGCCTCGTATTTCGGGAAATATTGAAGGTCGTCATTCAGAACAGTGAGATCGTTCTGTTCTATTTTTGCATCGGTCGAGTAAGCGTCCTTTATGTCAATCGAGCCATTTGCGAGCGCGCTGTAACCGAGCGCGTGATTGATGCCAATGACATTCTGCTGTGGAAGCGCGTAGCGCTCGCGTAATGGCTGCCAGCCATCCTGCCGGTCTAGAAATTCGTGGGTGAGCCCTATCTTAAGCTCGGGATATTTTTGCAAATCGCTGATCGTTCGCACACCGAGTTGTTGTGCTTCGCTGCGTCGCATCACCAGCGCGTAAGTGTTGTTGAAACCCAGCGGCTCCGTCATGCCCACGCCAAATTTTGCGAGCGAGTCACGAATTTCGCCGAGCGACAACGGGCGATCGGTCTTTAGAATTTCCTGCACAATTGTGCCGGTGTATTCCGCGTAGAGATCAATTTGTTCGCCACGCAGTGCTTGCCAGAGAATGATTGTGCCACCCATGCCCTGGCGGTGTTCCGCTGGAATGCCGGCGTCCGTTAATGTGCGTTTGGCGATTTCCCCGAGCACGTACGACTCAGTAAATTTCTTAGAGCCGATCACGACCGGTGCAGCAGAGGCAGAATGAATCAGGAAAACAGGAAGGCAGGAAAAAATCAGGAGAAAATCGGCAAGCCACGAAACCAGGACGAATGGAATGCTTGAATCCTCTTTCCTGGATTCCTGGTTTCCAGATTCCGCTGTTCCCTCTTTTCGTGCTTTCCTAACTCGATTCATAGGCTCGCGAGTCCGCGCTGCGCGTTGATGAATTCTGAGACGAAAGGATCGGCCGGCTTCTCGCGGAGTTCGGTCACGGAGCCTTTTTGCACGATCCGGCCTTCATTCATGAGCACGATTTCGTCACCGAAATAAATCGCTTCCGCTAAATCGTGAGTAACAAAGAGCACCGTCTGCTGTAACCGCGCGAAAATTTCCTTGAGATCTTTTTGCAAGGAAGCGCGGACCAGCGGGTCCAGTGCGCCGAGCGGCTCGTCGAGCAACAGCAATTCCGGTGAAAGCATTAACGCCCGCATCAAACTGACCCGCTGCCGCTGGCCACCCGAAAGCTCGGCAGGATATCGTGGGAGCAGGTTGTTGGAAAATCTTGCCAGCTCACACATTTCCAGGAGCCTCGTGTGCACTTCCTCGTGAGATTTTCCAACATGACGCGCCATCAAGACGACATTGGCGCGCGCGGTCAGATGCGGAAACAGGCCACCTTCCTGGATGACGTAGCCAATCCGGCGGCGAAGAGTGTCGATATTTTCGGCCGTAATCGCTTCGCCATCGAATTGTATGGAGCCAGAATCGGGCTGGATTAAACGAATGATCAACCTCAGCAAAGTTGATTTGCCGCACCCACTCGGACCGATCAGAACAGTGGTCTTGCCGCGTTCGATTGACAGATTCGTCGGCTGCAGCGCGGCTGCGCCGGCATAGCGTTTGCCTACCTCGGTGAGTCGAATCAGCGCGCTCATGCTGTAGCCGCGGGCGTTAACCGCGGCCGGGGCTCACCCCGATATCTGGGCGTTACAGGTGAAATAGAAAACACCAAACAGCCGCGCGTCGTCAGTCCACATTCGAACAAAATTGAATGCGGCTTGCCCGGCCAGTGCCGCAAACTCCTCTGGCGCGTACTTGTACGAATACTCGGTAGTGATCTTTTCGTCCCGACGGAAATGGAACTTGTGCTCGGCGAGATGGACAAACTGATCGACTTCGCTAATGAGATACATTTCGATGCGGCCAGCCTTCGAATTGTAGATCGCCCGGTGCTGCCATTGGTCGAGGTCGAAATCTGCGCCGAGATCACGGTTGAGGCGCTCTAACAAGTTCAAATTGAATCGCGCAGTGACGCCAGCGCTGTCGTTATAAGCGGCTTCGATCACCCCTGGGTCTTTTTTTAGATCAACGCCAATGAGCAAGCCTCCACTTTCCCGGCAAACATTCACCACTCGGCGTAGGAATTCGACCGCTTCATCGGGTCCGAAGTTGCCGATGGTTGATCCGGGAAAATAAACGATGTTACGCGTGGCTTTGTGACGCGCTTGAGGCACCACCACGGGTTGCAAGTAGTCCGCACAAACCGGCAGGGTCTCCAGATCCGGAAAAATTTGCCGAAAAACTGCAGTCGATTCACGCAGTTGCTTTTCCGAGATATCGACCGGGATATAAACTGCGGGATTTTTGAGCGCTTCAACCAGAATGCGAGTCTTCGTTCCAGCGCCGGTGCCGAGCCCGATCAGCTGAATATTCGGTCCGAGCTGCGATGCAATCTCTGCGCGATTCCGGTCCAGAATGTCGATCTCAGTTCGGGTGATGTAATACTCCGGCAGTTCGCAGATTTTTTGGAACAACGCCGCGCCCCGCTCATCGTAAAAATATTTGTACGGCAGGGTGCGTGGGTTCGATGAAAGACCCGCAGCAACGTCTGCAAGAAAATCCGACGATTCTGGTGCAGAAATCTGCTGTGGGGCGGTCAAGGAATCTCCGGCCATTGTGACACCTAAATCGGCGCGGTCGCGGCGGCAACTCGCGCATTACCGATTCATTGTGGGTCGTGCGCGAGTCTGATCCCTGTAAACTGCCAGCGTTTTTCCGGCTGAAAGAAATTGCGATAAGTAGGGCGAATGTGAGTGCGCGACGTTGCGCAGGAACCGCCCCGCAAAACGTATTGGTTGCACATGAATTTGCCGTTGTATTCGCCGAGCGCTCCGGGCGCCGCGCGATAACCGGGGTACGGCGAATAGGCGCTGCGCGCCCATTCCCAGACGTCGCCAAACATTTGGTGAAGACGCTGGTCTTGCGTCGGTTTGTCTGCTGAGACAGCGGACGCTACAGCCACGGGCGTAGGATGAAAGATTTCGCTTTCGACGAAATTTCCGTTGATTGGACAATCCGATGCGGCGTGTTCCCATTCGAACTCCGTCGGGAGGCGCGCGCCCGCCCAGTTCGCATATGCGTCGGCTTCGAAATAACTGACGTGCGTGACTGGCTCGGATTCATCCACGGGGCGAAAACCTGAAAGAGTGAAGTTCCACCAAGCGCCCTCGCACTTGATCCAATAAAGCGGCGTTTGCCAGCGCTGCTCGTTCACTGTCATCCATCCGAGTGATAACCAGAGTTCTGGCCGCGCGTAACCATTGTCTTCAATGAATGCGATGTACTCGCCGTTCGTCACCGGCCGTGACGCGAACGCGAATGCGGAAATCAACGCTTGATGCCGCGGCCCTTCGTTATCATAGGAGAATCCGCCGCCGTCGTGGCCAATCGAGACAATTGTCTCGTCGAAGTTGAGGAAGTGCATCGGCATATTCGCAGAAGCGGCATCGATTTTCTTTTCTCGAAAAACAGGATAGAGGGGATTTTGCGCAAACACGTGCTTGATGTCGGTGATTAGCAATTCCTGGTGTTGTTGCTCATGATGCATGCCTAGAACAAGGAGCGGTTCAATTTCGTCAAGCAGATCGTCGTCCGCGTCAGAAAGCAGGCTCTCGATATGTGAATCGATCGACGCTCGGTAGCGTTGGGCCTCTATTACTGTCGGGCGCGAAATTAATCCCCGCAGATCGCGCCGGTGCATGTCCCCAGCAGCGTTGTAGTACGAATTGAAGAGATATGCGTACTGTGGAATTTCGGCGCGGTAACCTGGACAGAATTTCTTGAGGATGAAAGTTTCGAAAAACCACGTCGTATGAGCCAGATGCCACTTCGTCGGGCTGACATCAGGCATCGATTGCACAACGCAATCCTCTGGTTCAAGGCCTGCGCAAAGCGAAGTCGTGAAATTCCTAATCTGATGAAAACGAGCAAGCAAGCGTTCAACACGCGCTGAGCTCGGACGAAAATGAGATTGTTTGGCCGCGATCATATTGGTGGCGGCTTCAACCGAAGCTGAACTCAAAGAATCTCTCCCTCTTGTTCGAGTTCTTTGCGACGCGCTTCGAGCATCTGGTCGTGAGCAGCTTCTTCGAGGCCGTCACTAACGAGGTGCTCGCCGACGGTTTCCTCTTCGTCGGCGCCGGGGCGTGGCATGCGATGACCTTTAGAGCTAGCGACGACAGTCCACTCTTCCGTCAAATCGGCATTATCGGGAGTCTCCTCGGGTGGCGTATTATTTTCCTCGCCCATCAATTCCCGCCGCGCCTGCTTCCAATCACCCTCTGTAAATTCGTCAGGATTGCGTTCATCGATCATCGCAATTTCTCTGGCGCGTTTTTCCACTTCCTCCGATGACGGTGCGCCAAGCCCGTTGCCATGCACCTCGATTTTTCCCGGGCGAGGTTCTGAGTAATCGTTCATAACCAATAATGCGAAAGGCGATGGCGCCTAGTCGCAGTACATTCTGGACTACAGATTGGAGGCTTGCAATACAAGCGGTAAAAAACAGCGAACCATCTTTGAACATATGCATCCGGAAAAGCTGATTGAACTTGAGGACGGTGCTGTCATTGCCGTTGAGGAATACGGTGACGCCAATGGGACACCGGTGATATTTTGCCACGGTTGGCCGAGCTCACGCACAATGGCGCGACTGGCAGATGAGCCAGCGCGCGATCTTGGTGTTCGCATTATTTCGCCTGATCGGCCGGGCATTAGCGGCTCGAGCTTGCAGCCGGATCGCAAGTTGGCCGATTGGCCGCGCCTTGTGGAACGAATCGCCGACCATCTCGATGTCCGCGAGTTTCGAATGCTCGCTATCTCCGGCGGCGCGCCCTACGCTTATGCCACTGCCGTGGCGCTGCCTGATCGGGTGCGAGCGATCGCAATAGTCGGTGGCGTTATTCCATTTGCCGAGCTTGGCGATCTTGGAGGATTACTGCCGCTTTACCGCTGGATGCTCGCACTGTACCAAAGGCGACCGCGACTGTTACGCAGATTGTTTCACCTCGCGCGGCCGGTTCTTGCATTGCGCCCGCCCGTCCGATTTCGCCCATTGCTCTTGAAAATGTTGCTGTTGCGGCCGTGCGACGCGGAAAGCTTGCGCGACGATGCCGCGTTCGAAGCTATTTTCGAGAGCCAACGCCGCGCATGGCGAGCTTCGGCTGAGGGAGTAATAGCGGATGCAGAGATTTACGCGCAGCCGTGGGGAGTTGCGATTGAAGACGTGCGGGTTCCAGTTCGATTGTGGCATGGGAAACAAGATCGAGCTTTCTCATTTCAGTTGGCGGAAGAACTTGCAAGTCGATTGCCCAATTGCAACGCGCGTTTCGTTGAGGGCGCAGGGCATTATTCGCTACCCATTCGTCATATGCGCGAGATCCTCGAGGACCTGATATCCTTCTAGCCGCCGAGCTCGTGCGTCGATTGTCGCGGCGAAGCTTGCTGCTCGACACATCCAGCGGCCGGATTGCTTTCAGCATTTGTTGGACTCAGCGCAAGATCGGCGCGCAGCTTTGCCTCCATCATTTGGTCGAATGAAAAATGCTCGGTTGCGTAGCGAAGACCGTTTTCCGCGCAGTACGCGGCCAGTTTTGGATCATCAATAAGTTCCGTGATCGCAGCCGCCATCGCCTGACTGTCACCGGGCTCAACGAGCAGACCATTTTGACGATTCTGAATTATCTCTGGAATATCGCCAACCTTTGTCGCGATCACGGGACGGCCGCTCGCAAAAGCTTCACGCAGCACGATCGGAGACGCTTCGGTGCGCAGTGAAGCAATCACCACCATGTCGCAGGCCGCGTAAACGTCGGGCGTGTCCCAGCGGTATCCCGCCATAATGATTTTTTTTGCCAGTCCGGCCTGATCAATCGCGTTCCGTACGTTGATGCCGCGTTTCAAAATCCCCGTTCCCTGGCCTACGATGACGAAGCAGGCATCGGGATGCGCCTTCAGGACGAGTTTGGCGGCTTCAACGAGAACAAGCTGGCCTTTATCTGGCCGAATCATGCCGACGTTACCGATGAGCGGAGCGTCGGCGCCGACGCCGATTTCACGGCGGAATTTCATCCCGTTGCGAGGCGGTTTGAACTTTTCCAAATCGACAGCGGAACCAATGACCTTAATTTTTGCGGGATTAACTCCGTGTTCCTCCACCAGTTGGCGTTTGATCACCGACGCGTCGGCAACGACTTGAGAACAGCCATGTTTGAAAACAAATGCGCGACCTTTGCTGCCGATTGGATCAGTGATACAGCGCGCGCGGCTCAGCGGAATGCCGCAAAGGTAGAGGGGCAAACAAAGCCAGTGATCTTTGGAGCTGTAGGTCTTGATCAGGTCAATTTGGTTTCGTCGGCAAAATCTCCAGAGCCGCCATGAACACACGGGATCAACGCGGTTCCGGAGTGACATCGTTACGACCCGAGTACCGAGTTCAGAGGCCTTAGAGTGAACCTGACTGCCTGGGTTGCAGACCAACCACGCCTGATGCCCATGTGCATTGAGCCAGTCAATCTCGAGACAGGTGCGATACTCCTGGCCGCCCCAGCTACGGCTACTCTCTACGTAGAGAATGTTCACGTCGAATCGATGGCGCCTGCGCGTCGCCAACACAGGCTACGCGGCCGCCGCGCGTTTTTCGAGAATGTAATCGTGAATTGTATTAACCGTGCGAAGCGCCTTCCCAGCTACATCCGAACTTGGCACACCGACTCCAAACGTTTTTTCCATGCTCACTACCAGCTCGAGCGCGTCGATGGAATCCAAGCCGAGTCCCTCCGGACCAAAAAGTGGCAGGTCATCGCCGATCTGCTCAGGAGTCACTTGCAACATCAGATTTTTTACAAGCATCTCCTTGATTTGGGTTCGCAAATCGTGCTCAGACATAAATGAGCCGCGATTTTGCCGTAAATCGCGCACCGGGTCAACCTGTCGGCGCACAATAACTGGTTTTTGGCGCCTCGATTTCGACTAAGCCTGCTCGGCTTTGTCCCCAGGGGTAATTGCCTGATTTGGATCTGGCCGGGCCGCGCTGGTCGCAGTTTGGCTCTCCGTTCTCGCCACGGTAGATTGTGCCGGTTTCACATCGGATTTGGCGACTTCAGTGTCAGATTTTCCGGCCTTATGCAGCTCGTCGTTGAATTCATCCTTTGCTTTTTGAAACTCCTTTACCGCCTGGCCCATTCCGCGGGCGAGTTCCGGCAATTTCTTGGCTCCAAATAAGACCAGAATAATCAGCAGAATGACGATTAAGTCCGGTCCTGCCAAGTTCATAAAGCTGGCGAGGAGGGTCATACGCTGTTCCCAAGATCAAGCTGTTTGGACAAGTTGCAAGGCAATTCCGTAGGGGGGTAATGAGGGCTATGTGTTTGACAGGACCGGCCCGCTATGGGAAAACGCCCATATGCGACCTATTTGGAAAGGCAGCATCAGCTTTGGACTCGTTTATATTCCAGTGGCGGTTTATCCCGCCACGCGCGAGGAAAAGCTTAGCTTTCGGCAGCTTCGTTCCAGCGATCTCAGTCCAATTAGATACAAAAAGGTCGCGGAGGCCGACTCGAAAGAAGTCCCAGCCGACCAAATCGTTAAGGGATTCGAATACGAGCGCGGCAATTATGTTGTCATGAAGGATGATGATTTCGAGAAGGTGCGGATCGAGTCCACGCATTCCATTGACATCACCGACTTTGTGGATTTGGAACAGGTTGATCCCAAGTTTTTCTACAGACCGTATTTCCTGGAGCCGCAAAAAGGTGGGGAAAAAGCCTACGCAGTTTTGCATAAGGCGCTCAGCGGGACCGGTAAGATCGGCATCGCCAAAGTTGTGATCAGCAATCGTGAACATCTGGCCTCGGTTAAACCTGACGGCTTGTTCCTGATTCTCGAGCTGATGCACTTCGCGAGTGAAATTCTAAGTGCCGACGTGTTGAAGAACGGCTCGGCCACAACAGTGAGCGACAAGGAGCTGAAGATGGCGCAAGCGCTAATCGAAAGCATGAGCGTCTCTTGGGAGCCAGAAAAATATCGGGACGAATACCGGACAGCGTTGATGGAGATCATCGAACAAAAGGCCCAACACAAGGAGGTCATCACGAAAGCGCCTGCGCCGCCTGCGCCGACGAACGTGGTAGATCTAGTCAAGGTGCTGCAGGACAGCCTCAACCGGACGCAATCCGCCAGGCAAAAGCGCAGCGCGACGCGACCTTCGACGCGCAGGTCCACCAGCGCGCTCGTCAAACAAAGACGGCGGGCAGGCGCTCTGGGATGATTGGCACCTTAGCGCCTTTGCAAATTGCAAGGGTCGCATTATAGTCAGCACTTCTTATGGCCAAGACTGCCTGGATCAATCGCAATGCGCGCAAGCGGGGAACGGTGAAAAAATACGCGGCGTTGCGCGCGGAGTTAAAGGCAAAAAAAGACTATGCCGGTCTCACGCAGTTGCCGCGTGACGCTAGTCCCACGCGTGTGGTGAACCGGTGCGAAGTTACTGGGCGCCGGCGCGCTTTTATTCGCAGGTTCAGGATGTCCCGTCTCACTTTCCGTGAACTGGCTTCGCAAGGGCTCATCCCTGGCGTAACGAAGTCCAGCTGGTAAACTTTCTAGCGTCGGCATACGACTGTGCTGCGTGTGATTCAGCCAGCCACAAGCCGGCTGGTATGCAAATCCGCTGAATGAACTTCCCCGCCCTATTGCTTCTGCTACCGCTGGCCGATGTAATCGCGCGGCAGTGGGACCCGATCATACTGCTCGTCGCAAAATTGGGGGTGGTCATGGCGCTTGTATTGCTGAACGGATTCTTTGTCGTAGCCGAATTTGCGCTTGTCAAAATCCGCGATAGTCAGCTCAACACGCTGGCTGCGGAAGGTATCAAGCAAGCCGCGTTGGTAAAACAGATTAAAAACAATCTGAATGCCTATCTTTCCGCCTGTCAGGTTGGGATTACTGCAGCAAGCCTCGGGCTTGGTTGGCTGGGCGAACCTTTCCTCGCGCGAATGCTTCAACCATTTTTCGTTTTCGCAGGAATCGAATCGTCGGCAGTGATTAAATCGATTTCTTTTGCGCTGGCATTCTCGGCAATCACGTTTTTACACATCGTGCTGGGCGAACAAGCGCCCAAAATTCTCGCAATCCGCAAGGCTATGCCTGCTGCGTTGTTTGTCAGCGCGCCGCTGCGGTGGTTTTACGCGATCTTTAAACCAGCAATCTGGTTCCTTAACGCCGCAAGCAATTGGGTTCTCCGCCACCTTTTCCGTGTAGAACCGATCGCCGAAGGAGAACTGGCCCATAGCGAGGAAGAGCTGCGTTTGATTGTTCGAGAAAGCGAAAAGTCCGCCGAGGTTACGCCGCTCGGTCGTGAACTTGTCTTTAATGTGCTCGACATGCGCGACCGCGTCGTGCGCGATACTATGACGCCGCGCGGTGAAATCGTTTATCTCGACCTCGAGGACGACTTCGAGACCAACGTGAAAAAGGCCATCGATTCCAAGCACACACGTTTCCCGCTGTGCCGGGAGAATCTCGATAACACAATTGGCCTCATTCACATCAAGGAATTGTTGCCGATGATGCGCGACCCGCACCCTGATCTGTTGAAGATCAAACGCGATTTAATTCCCGTGCCGGAGATGATGCCGCTTGAAAAATTGCTCAAACTATTCCTAGGCAAGCACGCGCATCTTGCACTCGTGGTGGATGAGTTTGGGGGAACCGTCGGAATGGTGACCATGGAGAACGTTCTTGAGGAGCTGGTCGGCGATATTCAGGACGAGTTTGATTTCGAAAAGGAAGAGTTTCGCAAGATCAGCGCAAACGAATTCAGCGTGGACGGATCGCTCGGACTTTATGAACTGAACGACCTCGCAAAGCTTGACTTGGAAAGCGCCGATGTAAGCACGATCGGCGGTTATGTCACCCATCTGCTCGGCCATCTGCCCAAGACAGGCGAACAGGTTAAGATCAATGATTATCTGGTCACGGTTTCACAAGCCGACAGCCGCCGCGTGAAGCAGCTTCACTTTAAGAAATTGAGCGACGGTGCCGACGAAGAATCTCTTTCCGTGACAAAATCGAGTGCCCAGTAGATATGGCGCTGCGCGCTGTTAGGGTCGCGGGCACGTGGCTACAACATGGACCTTATCACGAAGACCGAAATCACCTGCCCACACTGCGGCGAAATTTTTCCGATGCAGATCGATACTTCGCAGCCGGAACAAACCCTGATCGAGGATTGCGTCGTCTGTTGCCGCCCAATTACGCTGACGATTCGTTGTCGTCCCGGAGCAATTGTGGCGCTTAGCTGTAGTTTGTAGCGGCGCCTGCGCCACTATTCTAGGCAACTACCGCTTCCAACTTGGCGCGTAGCGCCGGCCGCCGCCGTAATTGCGCGGTCAGAGCCTGGATTGCGCGCAAGGTTGGCGGGCTGATGTGATGTTCCATTCCTTCCACGTCATGGTAAATGACGCGCTCATCCAAGCCGAGCAGTCTCAGAAAATCGGTGAGAAGTTTGTGCCGGTGTGCAATCTTGCGAGCCAGGTTCTTGCCTGATGCGGTCAAAATGAGCCCGCGATATTTCTCGTATTTCAGAAGTCCCTCCGCATCGAGCCGCTGCACCATGTTCGTCACGCTGGCCTGTGAAATCCTCAGCGCCGCCGCGATATCGACGACCCGGGCGTATCCCTTGGAATTAATCAGTTCCAGGATGCGTTCCAGATAATCCTCGACCGCAGCAGAACTGCCGAGGGCGGATTGAGAAGTTTTTTTGCCTCGCACGCGGCGAAGATAAAGATCGTGCGTACTATAGTCAAACAAATAAATAATTGAGGGTTGACATAATCATTTACTAATAGAAGTAAATTAGCCTAGCCTAAATCTAACATGGAAACCGATGGCGAGAGCCGATAGCACAACTGCAGCGGAACCACATGTGGCCTGGCGCAAACCGGCTGGCCAAGTCTCGCTTGCCGAAGTTCATCGCAGCATTGTCGTCCCGACGACCGCTTCATTTTGGCGAAAGCTACTCGCTTTCTCCGGCCCGGGATTTCTCGTGGCCGTCGGTTACATGGACCCTGGCAATTGGGCGACCGACCTGGCGGGTGGAGCAAAGTTTGGTTACGCACTTTTGTTTATCGTGATGCTCTCCAACTTCATGGCGATCCTGCTCCAGCATTTGTGCATCAAGCTTGGCGTTGCCACGGGGCGCGACCTAGCCCAGGCCTGTCGCGATCACTACTCAACACCGACGGTCTGGTTTCTCTGGATTCTTTGCGAAATCGCGATCTCGGCGTGCGACTTGGCCGAAGTGGTCGGCTCCGCCATCGCGTTACAACTTCTGTTCGGCATTCCGCTTGTCTGGGGTTGTGTCATCACCTGCCTCGACGTGCTGGCGGTGCTCTATTTGCAAAACAAAGGATTCCGCTACATGGAGGCGCTGGTCATTACGCTAATCGCGACGATCGGCAGTTGCTTCGCAGCCGAGCTCATTTTTTCAAAACCAAGCTTCGTTGGAGTCATGTTCGGATTTGCTCCCAGTCCGCATATCGTCACGAATCAGGCGATGCTTTACATCGCCATCGGCATCATCGGCGCTACCGTGATGCCGCACAATCTTTACCTGCATTCATCAATTGTGCAGACGCGCAAGTTTGAGCAGACACCTGAGGGCAAACGAGAAGCAATCAAATACGCCAGTATCGACTCGGCCGGTGCGCTCATGTTCGCGCTCTTCATTAACGCCGCCATCTTGATACTGGCCGCGTCTGCTTTCCATTGGTCCGGTCACGAAAACGTGGCGCAAATTCAAGACGCCTACAAGTTGCTCAGTCCGCTGCTCGGGGTCAGTTTTGCCAGCGCGCTTTTTGCCATCGCTCTGCTCGCTTCTGGTCAGAACTCGACTCTCACCGGCACCCTTGCCGGACAAATCGTAATGGAAGGTTTTCTCCATATTCGGTTACGGCCGTGGCTCCGCCGATTGATCACCCGCGCGCTGGCGATCGTTCCAGCCGTGCTTGTTATTGGCGTTTTTGGCGAAAGCAAAACCACGCAATTGCTTATCGTCAGTCAGGTTGTCTTGTCGATGCAACTCGGCTTCGCCGTTTGGCCATTAATGCGGTTTACCAACGAAAAGGCGAAGATGGGAGAGTTCGCGAACAGACTCTGGTTGAAAATTCTCGGCTGGGCGACGGCGGCGATCATTATCGTGCTCAATGTGAAACTGCTGTTCGACACATTTATGCCTGACGCCTTCCTTAAGGAATTTTACCGGCTTTTGCATCTCCCCCCTCCCACGTAATAGTCCTTGCCGTCATGTATCACCACATTCTCATCCCTCTCGAAAACAGTTCCGCCGATGAAACAATCCTGGGTCACATTAAGCCGCTCGCGCGCATGACCGGCGCGAAGTTGCTCCTTGTTCATGTTGCCGATGGCTGGGTCGCGAGAAATTTCGATCAACTCAAGCTCGCCGAGAGTGAAGAAATGAAACAGGACCGCGCGTATCTGGAAAAACGCAGCCGCGAGCTGACGTCAGAAGGTTTTTCCTGCGACGCCGTCCTCGCCCTCGGTGAACCTTCCGACGAAATCATCAAACTAGCGCGTGAGAAAGATGTCGATCTTATCGCCATGACCACGCACGGTCACCGGCTTATTAGTGACATTCTCTACGGTGCGACTGCAGACAAGGTGCGGCACGCAGTCGATGTGCCGGTGTTGTTGCTGCGCGCGAAGTAGTGCATGCCTCAGGCTTGCCAACCCGTTGCCAGCAAGCCGGAGCTTTGCTCTACTCCTTTGCTTGAAGGCTCTTTTCTTAACTAATGAGTATCCGCCGCACATCTACGGCGGCGCGGGTGTGCATGTAGGCTATCTCTCGCGCGAACTAGCGAAGATGATGTCGGTGGAAGTGCGTTGCTTTGGCGACCAACGTCTTCAAGAAGGCAATCTCAAAGTCATCGGTTTTGAGCTCGACACGAGCAATTTCACCTGCCCAAAACCGTTGCGCTCGGCTTTCGGCGCCGTGCGGCGGTGCGTTGATTTCAACACCACGAACATCGATGCCGACCTCGTCCATTGTCACACTTGGTACACGCATTTCGGCGGGATTTTGGCTAAGAAGAACTACGGAATTCCGCTGGTCATTACCGTCCATTCGCTCGAGCCGCTTCGGCCTTGGAAACGCGAACAGCTCGCCGGCGGCTACGATTTTTCTCTTTGGGTGGAGAAAACCGCGCTGGAAATGGCGGATGCGGTCATCGCTGTTTCGGACGAAACCAGGCGCGACATTGAACGCCTATTTAATGTCGATTCAACGCGCGTTCATGTGATCCACAATGGAATCGATCTCGACCAATACCGGAAAGTCGGTTCAACTGGTGCGCTCAAGCGGTACGGCATCGATCCAGACAAGCCGTATGTCCTTTTCGTCGGCCGGATTACTCGTCAGAAGGGTTTCCAACATCTCATGCGCGCAATCCAATTCATGGATCGCGATTTTCAGATCGTCCTTTGCGCCGCTGCGCCAGACACAGCAGGCATGGCGGAGGAAATGAAAACCGCAGTAGAACGAGCCAAGACTCAGCGGCCCGGAATCATCTGGATTAATGAAATGGTGGACCAAAAGAGCGCGTGTGAACTTTACTCACACGCCGCGGTGTTCGTTTGCCCGTCAATCTACGAACCGTTCGGCATCATAAATCTTGAAGCGATGGCTTGTGAGACTGCGGTTGTGGCAAGCGCCGTGGGCGGAATCAAAGAAGTCGTTGTAGATGGCGAGACTGGATTCCTGGTTCCACTCGAACAAATGAAAGAGAGTCCATTCGAAGCAACAAATCCGGAAAAGTTCGCGCGAGACTTCGCAGAACGAATCAATCGCCTGATGAAAGATCGGCAATTGCGCGAACGATTTGGCAAGGCCGGCCGCCAACGCGCGGAAGAGAACTTTAGCTGGACTGCAATTGCGGCAAAAACGAAGAAACTATACGAGAGTTTGAAGTGTTGAAGCGTATAGGTTTCGCATCATGCCGCTTCAACGGTTTAACACTTTAATGATGTAGGGCCGCGAGCTCATGTTTGTCGATCGGGTCAAAGTCTTCGTACAAGCAGGAAAAGGCGGGCGCGGGTCCGTCAGTTTTCGGCGGGAAAAATTTGTGCCGAAAGGCGGGCCGGATGGCGGCGATGGCGGACGCGGCGGCAACGTGATCCTGCGGGCGGACCGGCACGTTGATAATCTCGCCAATCTTTTTTACGAGCCGATCATAAAGGCAAAAAACGGCGGCCACGGAATGGGGAAAAAAATGGCGGGGCGCTCTGGCGGCGGCAAAATCGTGAAGGTCCCGATTGGGACAGTTGTTTGGCCGCCAGAAGAAGCAAAACGTCCAACACCCAAGCTCGAACACGCGACACCGAATTCAGAGCAGTTGGTAATCAGAAATCGGCAATCGGCAGTTCCGATCGTGGATCTCGTCCGCGATGGTCAGGAATTTGTGCTTTGCCGGGGTGGAGTAGGGGGTAAAGGCAACGTCCATTTCAAGAGCTCGCGCAATCGCGCACCGCGCCAATACACCGATGGTGAGGACGGCGAGCAAGGACATTTCCTGGTCGAGCTGCGAACGATGGCCGACGCAGGATTGGTTGGCTACCCGAATGCAGGCAAATCGACACTATTGCGAAAAATCTCTGCTGCCCGGCCGAGGGTTGCGGCATATCCGTTCACGACGCTGCATCCCATCGTCGGCGTGATGGAACTGCCTGGCTACCGGCGGTGCACGATTGCCGATATTCCGGGGTTGATCGAGGGAGCGCACCGAGGGCTCGGATTGGGACACGAATTCTTGCGGCACATCACGCGCTGCCGCATTCTGGTATTCGTGATTGATATCGCCGGGAGCGAAGGACGCAATCCCCTAGAAGATTTGCAGAATCTTCGGCGTGAAATCGATCTTTACGATCCCACGCTTTCGTCGCGCCCATGGCTCCTTGTTGCTAACAAAATGGATTTGCCGGAGGCGGAGAAGAATCTCAAGGCAATGGAGAAACGATTTCCCAGAATCAACATCGTTCCAACATCAGCCGCGAAGGGAGAAGGAATCGATGCATTAAAAGAGGTGTTGGCCGCGACAATGACGAACAACAAAGATGTCGTTTCCCCGGGAATTTAGATGGACAAGTCCGGAGTTCCTAGCGAAACTGGCCGCTGTCTTATGGGCAAACGGGTTGTAGCCAGTTATTGCTCCAGCTTTTTGAAGTCGGAGATGTTGCATATTTACCGGCAGGTAAAAGCGCTGCGCAGGGTCGATACCTTCGTGGTCACGAAGGAGGTTCAGAATGCAGAGCGGTTTCCTTTTGACAATATCGAAATCATTCCAAAGCGGCGCACGAACCTGTTGGTGCACGGTTGGTTGAAATTCGTGGAGCGCCGGCCCCCGATCGTTTATCGCGGTGAGTATCAAACGCTCGACTCATTGTTGGAGCGGCACAGCGCGGATCTTATGCATATTTATTTTGGCCATACCGGCGTGCACTTACTTCCTTTTATCGAGCAGTGGGACAAACCATGCGTGGTCTCTTTCCATGGAGCTGACGTTGCGCACAAACCCGAGATTAAGGATTATCCGGCAAAATTGCGCCGTCTTTTTAGTGCGGTTCCGCTCGTGTTCGCCCGTTCCCAATCGCTGGCTGAGCGGCTGGTTCATTTGGGGTGTCCGCCGGAGAAACTGCGCATCAATCGCACCGGCATCCCGCTAAATGAATTTCCATTCATGGATAGAGAACCGCCGCGAGACGGCAAATGGCGAGTGGTCCAGGCGTGCCGTTTGATTCCGAAGAAAGGCGTCGCAACCAGCTTGCGCGCTTTTGCGATTTTTAAGAAGGACAATCCTGGTGCGGAATTTTTTATCGCGGGCAAAGGGCCACTGCAGCCGGAGCTAGAAATGCTCGCTGGGGGATTGGGTATACTCAGAGACGTGCATTTTGTTGGATTTCTCTCGCAATCGAAGCTGCTGCAACTTTATGCGAGTTCACACCTGTTTTTGCATCCAAGCGAAATATCCCCAAACCGAGACCAGGAAGGTGTGCCGAACTCGGTTCTGGAAGCGATGGCGACGGGATTGCCGGCAGTGGCGACTCGTCACGGTGGAATTCCGGAAGCGATTGATCACGGGCGCACCGGCTTGCTGCTTGCAGAGGAGGATCACGTCGGATTAGCGAATGCCATGCAGCTAATCACAAGTTCGCCCGGGTTGTTGAAGCAAATGGGAGAACGAGCCCACGCAGCCATAGTCGAACGATTCGGACAGGACGCTCAAATTGATCAGTTAGAATCGTTCTACGAAGAAGCGATTAGTCTGAATGGCGCCTCTGAGCCGGTGAAATCGAAGCTGGTGGCGCGGCTTGCTCCGCAGTTTGCCGAGGGGCTGCCGGCGAAATAACTCTGCAGCCGAAGAATTTTGTTTGTCATTCGGGCAAAACGCGCTTTGCTATGCGCGTTCAAGGTGTAGCCGGGGTCGGCTTGTTCGCTGCAGCCCGCGATTGCGTGACGAGGGGGATGACCTCGGCGGCTCACCGATGCCAGCTACAGCTGTGGTTTAAAATGCGCAATCGTTGTTTACTGATGTCGATCCTGGCGTTGGCCTCCAGCGCAATGCTTGCCACGTCGACCTTTGCAACCGAAGCAGGCACAACTGAGCATGAGGGCGTCTCGCTCAAACCGCAGATGCTCGTTCAGATTGGCGGCTTCGGAATCACAAACTCAATGCTGGTGACGTGGATCGTGGCGGGGGGCATCATCATTTTTTCACAAATCGCAACCCGGCGGGTTAAGGCCATCCCCAGCGGAATTCAAAATTTTTGGGAGTGGTTAGTTGAGGGTTTGCACAATTTTTTGGAAAACATCATCGGCCGTGAGTTGGTGGCTAAAGGATTTTGGTTTTTTGCGACGATTTTCATTTTTATTTTGTTCGTGAACTGGTTTGGACTAATTCCAGGAATCGGAACTATTGGCTGGGGCCATTACGACGCGGTAGGAAATTTTCACGTCGATCGGCCGTTGCTGCGCGGTGGCAACGCGGACCTAAACATGACGACCGCGATGTCAGCCATATTTTTCGTGATGTGGTTTGTCTGGGCGATTCAGGCCAATGGTGTCGGGGGATTCTTGAAACACTTGTTCGGCCCAAAAGGTGAGACATCCGGAATCGTGAAGATTCTCATGGTTGTCATTTTCTTCGCCGTTGGATGGCTCGAAGTGATCTCGATTCTATTTCGACCGATTGCGCTCAGTTTCCGGTTGTTCGGAAATATTTATGCCGGCGAAAGCATTTTAGAAGCAATGTCCACCATGAATCCATGGCTTTCTCCCATCCTGCCGATTCCATTTTATTTTCTCGAGGTGCTCGTTGGATTTGTACAGGCGCTCGTTTTCATGCTGCTGACTGCGGTTTTTACAATGTTAATTGCAGAGCACCAGGAGGAACCGGAGCATGCGCACTGATTTTTCGAAGATCTCGTGATGAGATCGCAAAACAACTAAGAATATGATACTACCAATACTAGCAGAACTGGGCGGAAGCATTCACGTTGGGCTTGCCGCGATGGGCGTCGGAATCGGAATCGGTTTGACCGGCTTGGGAATGACCACCGCGGTCGGTCGCAATCCCGGCGCGTTTACGCAAGTGCTCGTGCACGGGATTCTCGCCATCGCGTTGACCGAGGCGATCGTTTTCTACGCGCTGTATCTCGTTCACTAATTTTCGACGGGGAGGCAATCGATGTTGCACCCGAAACTTAGTTTATGAACCTGATTATTGCCGCCAGCAGCGGGGGCGTAACCGACATCTTGCGCGAAACAGCTGAAACGTTCGGCTGGAATTGGAAGTTGTTTCTGTCGCAGGTCATTAGCTTCTGCATTGTTGCATTCCTTCTGCAACGCTTCGCTTACAGGCCGATCCTTGCAGTGCTGGAAGAACGCCAGCGTAAGATCGAAGAAGGCCAGATCAACGCGGAAAAAATTAAGAAGGAACTTGCCGAAGCGGAAAAGCGTTACCAGGAAATTCTGGCGAAGGCGAACGCGGACGGGCAAAAGATGATTGACGAAGCGCGGGAAAGCGCCGCCCATTTGTCCGAGCGCAAGCAGCAGGAGGCTATTACGGCAGCCGAGCAGATCATCGCCAAAGCGCGTGAGGCCGCAGCGATCGAACACGACCGCACAATGGAATCATTAAAGCGAGAGCTCGGGCGGCTCGTAGTTGAGACAACGGCGAAAGTCACTGGGAAAGTGTTGACTCCGGAAGATCAGCGGCGCTTGCAGGAAGAAGCAGCTCGAGAAGTGGCCTGATGAAGCTCAACAAGGAAATTCGTCAACTCTCGCGTAAGATGCTTCAGGCAAGTTTCACTGATGGTCAGCTTGATCCTGGCAGGATCTCCTCGCTGGTCGATTCGTTTATTGCACAGAAGCCGCGCAACTACATCGACGTGCTAAAAAACTACAGGCGTTTACTCCGGCTCGAGCTGGAGAAACGCCACGCCACGGTAGAAACTTCGAGTGAGGTAGATCCGGCAATACGTTCGGAGATTGTTGCCAATCTGAAGAGCAAGTATGGCAACGATCTCGCAACTGAATTTCACGTTGATCCCCAACTTCTTGGCGGAATGCGGATCCGCGTCGGAAATGATGTCTGGGATGGGAGCGTTCGCAATCGCCTCGAACGCCTTCAATACGAACTGTAATCAAAATTCAAAACCATGAGCACCATACTCGAAGAAATCGAATCGAAAATTGAAGGGCTAAAGACAACAACGACCAAGAGCAACGTGGGCGTTGTGCGTGAAACGGGCGACGGTGTCGCGCGCATCGAGGGTTTGAGCGACGTGATGCTCAACGAAATGATCGAATTTCCGAACGGCGTGTACGGTCTTGCACTCAACCTCGAAGAAACCGAAGTCGGCGCCATTCTGCTGGGCGAGACGACGAAGGTTTCGGAAGGCGACGAAGTTAAGACGACCGGCCGGCTCCTTTCCGTTCCCGTTGGCAAAGCGCTCCTGGGCCGCGTGGTAAACACGCTCGGCCAGCCACTCGATGACAAGGGACCGATCAAAACGGAAACATTTTATCCGCTGGAAAAAATTGCTCCGGGCGTGATCAAGCGACGCAGCGTGAATCAACCGGTGCAAACCGGCATTATGCCCATTGACGCGATGATTCCGATTGGTCGCGGCCAGCGTGAGCTAATTATCGGGGACCGCGCTACTGGCAAAACGACGATCGCTATCGATACGATTATCAGCCAGGCGCGATTAAACAAAGCTGCAGAAGACGCGAAAGATACCAATTATCGGCCGCTCTACTGCATTTACGTCGCGGTTGGCCAGAAAAATTCCAACGTGGCGCGAGTACTCGATGTTCTCGAGAGAGAAGGCGCCATGCCTTACACGACAATCATCTCCGCGCCTGCATCCGACACGGCGACTAATCAATATCTGGCGCCATTCGCCGGCGCCGCCGTGGGCGAATGGTTCATGGACAATGGAATGGACGCACTCATTATCTACGACGATTTATCGAAGCACGCGGTTGCATATCGGCAGGTTTCGCTGGTGCTAAAGCGTCCGTCCGGTCGTGAAGCTTATCCCGGCGATGTATTTTATTTGCACTCGCGGTTGCTCGAACGCGCCGCACGCATGAGCGATGAATGCGGCGGCGGTTCACTAACCGCCTTACCAATCATCGAGACCCAAGCTGGTGACGTGTCGGCATACATTCCGACAAACGTCATCTCGATCACAGATGGCCAAATCTACCTTGAGACTGATTTGTTTTATCAAGGTGTGCGGCCAGCAATTTCCGTGGGACTCTCTGTTAGTCGTGTCGGATCGGCAGCCCAGATCAAGGCGATCAAGCAGGTCGCCGGCAAGGTGAAACTCGATCTCGCGCAGTTTCGCGAGCTGGCTGCGTTCGCGCAATTCGGTTCCGATTTGGATGCAGCGACGAGAGCACGACTCGATCGCGGTCAACGCATTGTCGAGCTTTTTAAACAGAAACAGTACAACCCAATTCCGGTGGAAGAGCAGGTGGCGGTGATTTGGGCGATGCAAAATGGGTACCTCGATGCTGTTCCAGTCGAGCGCGTGAAGGAGTACCAAGTCAAACTTCAAGACTGGCTACAAACGCGGAAAGGAGGAGTGCTCGGAGCGATTCGCCAGAAAAAGGAGCTCGACAAAGACCTCGAGTCGCAATTGAAAGCGGCGCTCGATGAATTCAAGACGACTTGGCAATGATACCGCGCCTTCGCAATCCGCAGTTTGCAATTTGTAATGGCGAATACGCAGGACATACGGCGCCGGATTAAATCGATCCGCAACACCGCGCAGATCACCAAGGCAATGCAAATGGTGGCTGCCTCCAAGATGCGCAAAGCGCAGGAGCATGCGCTTGCCGGACGGCCTTACGCTGCATTGATGAATAAAGTTTTCGTCTCGTTGCAAAAACGGACGGATCCCAGGTTCCATCCGCTTCTCGCCGTTCGCCCGCTTGAAAAGGAGTTGGTCTTAATCATCAGCACAGACAAGGGACTCTGCGGAGCGTTGAATACGAATCTGTTTCGGGAGGTCTCTAACTTTGATTCGGCTAAAACAGCCTTCGTGGTTAGCGGAAAGAAAGCGCGACAATTCATCGCCCGAACAAAGCGAGAGTTGTTGGCTGATTTTGAATTGAAAGACTCCCCCAGTTTCGTTGAAGCAAAGCCAATCTCGAAGTTTTGCATGGAGAAATTTCTGAGGCGCGAAGTGGATAAAGTCTCAGTGCTATACACGCATTTCATCAACACAATCAACCAACGCACGGTAGTGCAGACACTATTGCCGATCAGCAGTTTTGATTTGCCGAAGAAGCATGGCGAATCGGCTGAGGGCGCAGACGAGGGCGTCGATCCAATGCTCGGCTATATTTTTGAGCCAAACGCAGCGGCAGTCCTCGATTCAATGCTGCCGTACTACATTTCCTTTCAGGTTTTTCAGATGATCCTTGACGCGCGCGCGTCTGAGCACAGCGCGCGAATGGTAGCGATGAAGAACGCCACCGACAACGCGAACCAATTCATCAAGGATCTGACATTGGAATACAACAAGATGCGTCAGGCCGGCATCACAACTGAGTTGCTCGAGATCGCAACCGCGCAAATGGCGCTCGGTGGGTAATCAAGTTTTATGAATAAAGGAAACATAGTTCAAGTAATCGGTCCCGTAGTTGACGTTGAATTTCCGGACGAACATGCGCTGCCGAAAATCTACAACGCGCTGGAAATTGATTACGAAGTGCATGGCAACCCAACAAAGCTGACGCTCGAAGTACAACAGCATCTTGGCGAAAAGTGGGTTCGCTCTGTCGCAATGTCTTCGACGGACGGATTGAAACGCGGAATGAGCGTAACCGATACGGGCGGACCGATCAGCGTTCCAGTAGGCGAGGGGGTTCTTGGCCGGCTCTTCAACGTTACTGGCGACCCTATTGATAACCGTGGCCCGGTGAATTACGCAAAGCGTTACCCAATCCATCGCGCTGCGCCGACGCTCACCGAGCAGGACACAAGCGCAAAGATCCTGGAAACGGGCATCAAGGTCATCGATCTTATTTGCCCATTTACAAAGGGCGGCAAAGTCGGCGCATTTGGCGGCGCAGGCGTCGGCAAAACTGTTGTCATCCAGGAGCTAATCAACAACATCGCGATGAAACATGGCGGAGTATCTATGTTTGCGGGAGTCGGGGAACGGAGCCGCGAAGGCAACGATCTTTACAAGGAGATGAGCGAGGCCGGCGTGATCGACCAAAAAGATTTATCGAAATCGAAGGTGGGAATGGTTTTCGGTCAGATGAACGAACCGCCAGGCGCGCGTTTACGCGTGGCTCTCTCTGCGCTGGCGATGACGGAATATTTTCGCGACGAACGCAATCAAGACGTGCTTCTCTTTATCGACAACATCTTTCGCTTTTCCCAAGCGGGCTCGGAAGTGTCAGCGTTGCTAGGCCGAACGCCAAGCGCGGTTGGTTATCAGCCGACTCTTGCTGCTGAGATGGGTGATTTACAGGAGCGAATTACATCGACAAATAAAGGATCGATCACTTCGTTCCAGGCAGTCTATGTTCCGGCAGACGATCTCACTGATCCTGCGCCGGCAAACACTTTCGCGCACTTGGACTCGACCATCGTGCTCGAGCGTTCCATCGCCGAACTCGGAATTTATCCAGCAGTCGATCCGCTGGCCTCGACATCGAAAGCGCTCGCGCCGGAAATTGTCGGTGAGGAGCATTACAACGTTGCACGCGGCGTGCAGCGGGTTTTGCAGCGCTACAAGGATCTCCAGGACATTATTGCGATTCTGGGAATGGATGAGTTGAGCCCGGAGGATAAGTTGACCGTTCATCGGGCACGGAAGATTCAGCGGTTCCTCAGCCAGCCGTTCCACGTGGCAGAAGTTTTCACCGGCTACAAAGGCCAGTACGTGCCGGTCGCGGAAACGGTCCGCGGTTTCAAGGAAATCCTGGATGGCAAGCACGACGATGTGCCTGAACAGGATTTCTACATGAAGGGCGGGATTGAGACGGTCAAGCAAGCTGATGTGTTGAACCGATAACATGTTCAATCCATTAAATCGCTGACTCACTAAAATCGAAAGTCATGGCCACACTAAAGCTCGAGATCGTAACCCCTGAGGAAAAAATTTACTCCGAAGACGTGGAGATGGTCACGTTACCGGGTTCCGAGGGGGAATTGGGAGTTTATCCCAAACACGTCCCGCTGCTAACTACCTTGGTACCGGGCGAGCTTCGCGTTCTAAAGGACGGACGCGAAAGATCCATCGCGATTGGCGAAGGTTTTGTCGAAATTAAAGCTGACGCAGTGTCGGTTTTAACTGACATGGCGCTTGAATCCGAGAAGATTGACATTGCTGCCGCCGAGGCAGCGGTCCAGCGCGCCAAGGCGGCAATGAAGGAAGATCAGACCCCGGAACAGGTGGCAGCCATTCAAGCGTCGCTGCAAAAAGCGCTTGCCCAGTTGCACGTCAAACGCCGCCGTCACCACGGGTAACCGATTGTAGCGGCGCTTGTGTGAAGCGCCTGTTTATCTCAAATTCGGAGCTTGCCACAGGCACCGCCACAGATACTGGGAATCATCGCCGGAAACGGCGTTTATCCGCGATTGCTCGCTGACGCGGCACGAAAAGCCGGCGTCGAGAAAATAGTTGCGGCAGCATTTACGGGCGAGACCGATCCAACGCTTGAGCAACATGTCGATCTGCTCGAATGGATGCGCGTCGGACAGCTTAATCGCCTCCTGAACTTTTTTCGCGCACAAAATATTCACCACGCGATCATGGCCGGACAAATCGCGCCGAAGAATCTTTTCGATCTTCGCCCCGATTGGAAGGCGTTGCTTTTGCTGGGAAAACTGAAGCAGCGCAACGCGGAATCCATCTTTGCCGCAATTGCAGCTGAACTGGCCAAAGTGGATGTCGATCTTTTGCCGGCGACAACATTTCTGGAGGACTGTCTTGCGTCTGTGGGATTAATTGCGGGAGCAAAACTTGGTCGGCGCGAAGAAGAAGATGTCGATTTGGGCTGGAAAATCGCCAAAGAAATCGCGCGACTCGACATTGGGCAGACGGTCATCGTTAAGAATGGCACCGTCGTTGCGGTTGAAGCTATTGAAGGAACGAACGACGCCATCAGACGCGGCGGCGAACTTGCCCGAATCGGGGCAATCATGGTCAAGGTGGCAAAGCCACGCCAAGACATGCGTTTCGACGTGCCGGTGATTGGCGTCGAAACAATTCGCATCGCTGCCGAAGCACGACTGCGCGCTATCGCGGTCGAAGCTGGAAAAACTTTGCTGTTGGAGCGCGATGCAATTGTTGATCTAGCTAATCGTTCGAAGATATCGATTGTTGCTCGGGCGTCTTAGCCTGCATTGCCCATTCGGCTGATAAACTGAAGGCGATTCTACGACCGCAAAGTATTCCTTTCTTGACCAGTCTTGTGGCCACGGGATACACAGCGTGACCAAACCGTTATGCTCAAGCCAATCGCGTGCGTAATCGTGACTGCATTCGCAGTCGCAACGCAAACGTCCGGATGCTTCGCTGCGGATGCGGAGTGGGATAGAACCGTGCTGCCGCGTCCAGCCCTGCCTTTCCAAGGCATCGCGAAACCTACCCTGGAAGGATCTAAGGCGGCTTTTACTCAGCCAGTGAAAGTTCCACCGGATGCGCCGAACATTCTTCTCGTGCTGATTGACGACGCGGGGTTCGGTAATCCATCCACATTCGGCGGTCCCGTTGCCACGCCGACACTCGACAAACTCGCGGCGCAAGGACTTCGCTACAATCGATTTCACGTGACGGCGCTTTGTTCACCGACGCGCGCGGCCTTGCTGTCGGGCCGCAACCACCATGCGGTGGGATTCGGCTCGATCTCCGAATTGATCGGTGGTTGGCCAGGCTACAGCACGAACTGGCCGACAAGCGCTGCTTCTATCGCGCAGATTCTTCGGGCCAACGGTTACAACACTGCTGCGATCGGCAAATGGCATCTGACACCGGACGCACAACAGGGGCCAGCCGGGCCGTTTGATCGGTGGCCGAACGCGCTCGGGTTCGACTATTTCTGGGGATTTCTTGGAGGAGAAAACAGTCAGTTCGATCCGCTGCTTGCTGAGAACAACAACATCACCGGCGTACCGAAGGAGAAAAACTTTTATCTCAATGACGCGATGGTGGACCACTCGATCACTTGGATTCGTGATCAGAAAGCGCAGGCACCGGAGAAACCTTTCTTTCTTTATTTCTCGGCAGGGGCAACTCATGCGCCGCACCAGGTGCCGAAGGAATGGAGCGACAAATACAAGGGCAAGTTCGATCAAGGCTGGGACAAGCTGCGCGAGGAGACGTTCGCAAGACAGAAGCAACTCGGAGTGATTCCGGCCAACGCCAAACTTACTCCTCGCGATCCCGCGTTCCCTGCGTGGGACAGCGTACCGCCGGACGTAAAGAAAGTGTATGCGCGCCAGATGGAAGTCTATGCCGGTTTCCAAGAAAACACCGACTACGCTGTCGGTCGCGTCGTGCAGGCGATTGAGGACATGGGCCTCGCCGACAATACGCTCATTATTTACATCTTCGGTGACAACGGCGCGAGCATGGAAGGGACGGAGAACGGAACGTTCAACGAAATGACTACTCTGAACGGTGTTGCGCTAACGAGCGAACAGCAACTCAAGGCAATTAAAGCTTACGGCGGGCTCGACAAATGGGGCGGCCCCCGCATGGCTCCGCATTACGCGGCCGCGTGGGCGTGGGCTGGCAATACGCCGTTCAAATGGGGGAAGCAGGTGGCTTCACATCTCGGCGGTATTCGCAACCCAATGGTCATTGCCTGGCCGAAACGGATCAAGGACAAAGGCGGTGTACGCAGCCAGTTCACTCACTGTATCGATATTGCACCGACCATTCTTGAAGCCGCTGGCCTGCCGGAGCCAAAGGAAGTCAACGGCGTCGCACAGGTCCCAATGCAAGGAGTAAGTTTTCTGCCCACTTTCGATGATGCCAAAGCGCCCTCGCGCCACGCGCAACAGTATTTCGAGATTTTGGGAAATCGCGCCATGTACAAGGACGGCTGGATCGCGTGTTGGCGACCAGACCGAATTCCGTGGAGATTTGATCCCCCAGCACTCGCGCGATTCGCACCAGGCAAATGGAACCCAGAAAGTGATAAGTGTGAGTTATACAATCTCGACGAAGATTTCTCGCAGGCTGACGATGTCGCTGAGAAGTATCCCGACAAAGTGCGCGAACTGACGGCGCTGTTTTGGGCCGAGGCTGAGAGAAATCAGGTGCTGCCGCTATTTGCTGAGGTTGCCTTTCTTTGGGGTTTTCCCAAAGACTCGACTGATCAGACGAAATTTACCTATTACAACGGAACGGAAAACATCTCTTCCGGCATGATTCCGCCGATTTACAATCGCTCCTATAGCATTAGCGCAGATTTGTATAATCCAGGGCGATCAGGACTCGGCCTGCGTCCCGGAATGGCAGGCGTGATTGTGGCCGAGGGGAGTTTTCTTGGCGGCTTCTCTCTCTATGTCGAAGAAGGCCGACTAAAGCACACGTATAGTTTCCTTGGTTTGAAACTCGACACCATCACCTCGCGTGATGAGTTGCCGAAGGGTAAAGTCAACGTGCGCTACGAGTTCATCGCCGACAAACCCGGCGAGTTCGCCACGAGCGGCACAAGCCGGCTTTTCATTAATGGCAAACAGGAAGCCGAAGGTAAGATTGAGCATACCGTGCCGCTTCGTTTTACCGCTTACGAAGGCATGGACATTGGCACCGACAACGGTCTTCCGGTGGTGCCCACGCTGGTCTACGCAAAAATATTGCCGACGAATTTCCGAGGCAACATCCAGAAGGTAGAATTCGATCTTAGTCCGTCCAAAACCGCCAGCGAAAATTTAGACCCAATATATTTGAAACGCTTGGCTGACGCAGTGCGTAATTGAGCGATAGCGCAAATGCGATGCCCCTCATGAGCATCATCGGACGCGAGCCTGCCTAGCTTAACTCAAACAGGGAAATGATTAGAATCGGCCCTGCACAGCATCCCGAATCGCCTGTTGTCGAATCGCCTGTAGCTTTTGGTACTGGGCAGGTGAGAGAATCGCCTTCATTTGAGGATCTGTCTGCTGATGAATGGCTTTGATCTGCTGCATTTTCTGCATCCTTGTGAGCGAATTGTTGTTTTTAATGTTCTGTACTTTTGGCCCCTCGTCAGCGAGAATGGGCAGAATCTTGGCTTTCTGTTGCGGCGTGAGATTAAGCTGCTGTGATATCGCCTCAAGCTTCGCAGTTTTTCCTTGAGCAGACGAGGCCGGTGCCAGCAGCACAATTGTGCTGAAGCATAGAGCCGTCGCGATTAGCCGCATGTAGTTGTTCATCTTCTTTCTCCTTAATTTTGTTTGGCGGCATCGTGGTTAGGAGGCTCTGACAAGTCAAGTGGAATCGGGCGGAGCGGGTTCAGGAGCGGCGGTCACAACTATTGTCTTGAACCAGGCTTCAAGTTTTTTGTACAACTGAAGACACAAAGGAGACCCTGAAACGAAGACAACGGAAAAACTTTCAACACTAACAACGACTGCAGGCGCGCTCATCGTCATTATGACATTGGCGATCGGATGCCAGACTGCGAGCTCGACGTCCCAGAAGGAAGTCCCTCTCGCACAGTCGGGATTTAAGGTTAAGACGATCACGACCTCCAAACAGCAACAGCATGTCAGCGGGCTAGCGCAAGGCAGGGTTTCCGTCGTGAAGTACAACGGCAAAGTGTACTACATCTATCCGACTGCGAAGAAAGATCAGGTCTACGTCGGAAACCAGGCGCAGTTCAACGCACATAAGCAGGCGCTCAAGGCTCGCCAAGTAGCTCAGCAAGGTCAACAGCAGATGGCGGAACTCCCGACCTCGTCGAGGAAACAGCGGGACCGCATCACGCCAGGTCGAGGAATTCGACAGCTTTGGCCCGATGGGCGTGGAGTCCCTGGGAAATTGGTAAGAAACCAAGCGAGAACCGTCGCTGTTCTACAGCTGAAACATCACGAGGCTCGTTATTAGGCATTGGTAGCATGAATTTCTCATTTGCATTCTTTCTTAGCGTCCTTAGCAGCTCACTCCTTCTCTCGCGCCTGATCGTTTCTGCCGAAATCTTTACCGAAGGCGTGCGAGTACCTCCTGAAACTGTAGCCCTGAAACCGGGTGAGTATGTGTGGGAACCCGAGCGCGCGCCGGAAGGACCTCTACTCATCGTAGCCAGCATTACTGAGCAGGTGGCATACATCTATCGCAACGGTATCCGCATCGCGCGGTCGAGTGTCAGCACAGGTCGACCAGGTCACCGCACCCCGACTGGCGTTTTCACGATCCTGGAAAAGGAGGTTCATCATACCTCAAGTATCTACAAAGGCGCGGAGATGCCTTACATGGAGCGTGTGACTTGGGGTGGAATTGCACTTCACGCAGGTGATCTACCGGGTTACCCCGACTCACACGGATGCGTCCGCCTGCCGTTGGAATTCTCCAAACTACTCTTTGGCGTCACGATGAAGGGCGCGACCGTAATCATTGCCGATACGCATTCAGCGCCGGCTGAAACCGTGCATCCGGGCCTGTTCTTCGCGCAGAGCGGTCAAGAGAGCGAACCGGAGGCTGCGGGCCAATTTGAATGGAATCCTGACAAGTCTCCGAACGGTCCAGTGTCTCTGATTGTCAGCAGCGCGGACAAAACGGTGTATCTGTATCGTAATGGTGTAGAGATCGGCCGGGCGGGGATTCTGAATGCCCAAGTCGTCGCGCCTTTGAATGATCGTGTCTTCAGCGCCCTACAAGGAACAGATACGAACGGACATTTGCGCTGGGTGCAGGTAACCGCTGGTGGGAAAGACACCTCGAGTGAAAGCCTCTTCCTGGCTGCGCAAAAACGCGGGCTGCCTGCCAACTTTTTGAACAAAGCCAAGGACGTCATAACTCCAGGCACGACAATCGTCTTTACGGACAAGCCTGTGGATCCTACGACACAAAGTCATACCGGTTTCCAGATTGTGGTTGCGCAAAAAGACAAGCCCTCCAAAACAGTAGAATAACTCGCGACAGCTATTGTCAGGAAGAGCTGATTCTAACTCCTATCGCACAGCAAAGGAAATGGCATTAGAACTGAAAGCAAGCTGCGAAAAATGTCGAGGCGCGCTGATAACGAGCGGAGTAGCTTACATTTGTAGTTACGAATGCACGTTTTGCGCGAGTTGCGCCGACCAAATGAACTTCGTTTGCCCAAACTGCGAAGGCGAGCTTGTGCGGCGGCCGCGGCGCAAAGAGTCGACTAGTTCCGCCTCCGCTGATGCTTGATTCGATAGGTGAGAAAACACTCGTCACCGATTGTGCGCATGTGGATTAACGAGCAATGCATGCTTGCGGGCAGGAATTGTTTGCTCACGCCTGTAAGCGTCGGCGCTTTGGCTCCGCCGAACATGTACGGTGCGATCGTGAGATTGAGCTGATCAACCAGGCCACCTTCCAATAAGGCGCGAAAGAGCGTTGGGCCGCCTTCGCATGCGAGTCTGCGGACCTTGTATTTGCTGCGCAGTATTTCCAGCATGGCGGCAAGATCGATCTCGTCGGCTTCAGTAAGATACAAGGTGGCTTTGTCTTTCAGCGCGGCTCGAGTTTTCTTTGGCATTCGCCTCGTGGAAAAAATCAGGATCGGCGAAGTGGTGGATCGGAAAATGTTCAATCGACTGTCGATCCTGCCTTTGTTCGAGACGATTACACGCAGTGGGGCTGGGGTTTGCTTTCGTTTGATTCTGGCTTGTTGCAAATCGACTGGGATTCCCAGCCGAACATTGTCACGCTTCAAACTGGTGTGCCCAAGTAGGACCGCATCAGCCAGGGCGCGCTGGCGAAACAAATGCAGCTTGTCTTGACGTGAAGTGAAATCAACAGGCGCCAGGGTTCGCGTCGTCACCTTGCCGTCGGCAGTCATCGCAAAGGTGGCCACGACAAAGGGGCGCTGGCGGCTTCGCCTCATTGCGAAGAAAACGCCGAACGCTCAACGTCCAACGTCCAATGTCTAACTTTCTGAATTGGAGGTTCGGTGTTCGGCGTTGGGCGTTGGGCGTTGAAGGGCTTTTTCACTCAGCTTCGCCGATCTCGTGTTCAAGAGTCACCACTTCATGTTCCATCTCGCTCAGCCGAACGCGCGCGACGGCACCGCTCGGCTTGTACAAGAGGTAAACAATCGCGCCGGGAAGGCAGCAAACCAGAATGATGAGAAAACTCAGCGACCCGATCAGGATCGCTTTAGCTTCTGGCACGCCGCAGAGGCCGTTGAGCATGATCTGCAAAACTTTTTCCCGAAGTCCAATTCCGGCAAAACTGATTGGTAACGCCGAAATCGTGCGTTCAATCGGCATGACAGCAAAGAAATTCACCAGAGGCACGGGTGCGCCCAACGCGTAGGCCGCAAACAGAAAAGTGGTGAACGTGGCAAGATGCGCTACGACTGACGCAACAAAAGCCACGAGCGTTGCGCGCCAATGGTGCGCGTACAGATGATACGCAGCGGAGATCTCGATTAACCTGTCGCGGCCCGGGAACCGCGCCGGCAAAGAGTGCAACAGCTTGAATCCACTGATGACAAAGGTCGCAAGTAAAAAGGTGACCGATGCGCTGAGGAGAATAAGCAAAAGCCAAAGTAGATTTCGCGTTTCCGGTTTCTGCGAAAGGAAGTCATAACGCAACGCGATGAGTGTTGCGGTGATGGCCACCAACGCGACAAGGCCGATGAACCGGTCGAACACTACTGCGAGCAACGCACCCGCTTTCTTGTCTGGGGTCTCCTTCAGCAGGTAGTAGCTCTTGATGATGTCGCCTCCGGTGCCTCCGGGGAGAAACTGGTTGTAAAACATCCCAATAAAGAACAAGCCAGACAGGCGCGGGAGAGACAGGTGAATCTTTTGGACCTTTAGCAAAACGTGCCAGCGAAACGCAGCGGCGATTTCCACTACCACGTATGCCAGAATGCCCATACCAACCCAGCGATACTGGGCGTTCCGGATCGCCTCAACCATCTGTGCGCGCCTGGTAGGATCGTGATAAACCCAGTAAAGCACCCCGATGGTGACGCTTAGCTGAAAAACGGTGACGAGAATTTTTTTCATTCGCCAAAGCGTTCCTTCCAAGTTTGCACCGACCGGCGAATTGCGGCGGCTGTCTTGTTCGGGCTCATCTCCCACACAAATAAGCAGTTCGCGGGAAGGAGCGGAACAAGTTTCTCGAAATTCACGTCGCCGGTAAAGGGCGCTTCGTGATCCTTTGCAGGCCAAACGCAGTCCTGCACATGCGAGCCAAACGCGCGCGGACCGATGATGCGCAGCCATTCGGCATGGTCAACGAAACCCAAATTGTCTTTGATTTGTGAGTGACCGAAATCGTGCCAGTAACCGAGCTGGTTGGAGCCCATGTCCTCGAGAAATCCGGGTAATTCGCGCTCAGTTGGAATTTCTTCGTAGCCGCGCCGGCTTTCCAAAGCAATCCTGACGTTTTTTGAAGCGGCGTGCTCAATGACACGGCGCAGGCAGTCTTTCACCCGCTGCAAATACGCGGGTGCAATTTTTTCCCGCTTTTGCACCGCTCCAAGCTTCAGTCTCACATATTTGCGCGACAGGTATTTCCCGGCTTTGGCCAGCTCGATTAGCTGGTCAGTGATCGGTGACATGTTTACCTCGCCCAGGTGTAAAACAACAAACGGCGCGTTTAATCGCGCTGCGAAATCGATTGTCTGAAACGTTTGCTTGACGGCGCGCTCCCGTTCTTCGGAAGAAACAGCGGAAAATTTGTAGCAGTCCGGCGAAGCCATCATCACTTCGACGGGTAAGGGACAAAAATTATGCAAACTCGTGAAGCGCACTTCCCCTGCGTCGAACATCTTTTGGATTCCCGGGATCAACGACAGGCGGATGCCATGACCCAACTCAATCAAGTCAAAGCCGAGGTCCCTTTTGATTTCGCGCAGCATTTCGTCTCCGGCAGTATGACGTCCGGAGTTCCAGCAGGTGGAAAACGCGATCACGCTAAACAGCAGCGGCGACCGGGGGCGCCGGCGTTTCGGCGCTGGACGTTTGTGCGACTGCAGGTTGCGAACATTCTCGCCGCACGCGAGCGAGCACGATTAGCGCAATCACAGCGTAGCATCCCGCGGCAATCGCTAGCGCCGTCCGCATACCGATCAGATCAGATAGTCCGGTAATCCCCAAACCGGCGACCGGCATGAGACCGACAAAGCTCAGCATGAACACAGCCGAGACGCGGCCGCGCAGATAATCGGGCGCCCGTTCCTGCACAATCGTGTTCGCCAAGCCGAAGTTCATCGCCAACCCAAGCGAGTTGAAAATGAGCAGCGCCGTCGCCACGTAAAAGCTTGGCGCGCGCGACAAACCGAAAATCGCGCATGCGACGATGGCGACGTTCACCATCATGAACGGCACACGTTTCCTGCGCGGAATGCTGATCAGGAAAATTGCGCCGATCACCGAGCCTACTGCCGAAGCACCCATCAAAAACCCCAGTCGATCGGCGCCGAGCCCGAGCACCAGTCGCACATACAACGGCATCATCACGGTGATAATTGGGAAAATGAAAACTGTGGTTGCTGCGATGAGGCCGATCATCGCGAGACTCGGCTTATCTTTCGCGACGTATCGAAAACCGTCCTTAATTCCGCTCGCGCGCTTGTGTTCCTCCTCGGCGGTACCACGTCGTCGCGGCGGGATTGTCAACAAGGCGACAATCAGTGCCGCGAAGGAAATGGCGTTCAGAAAAAAAGCCGAAGCTGCACCCCACGCGCTGATGAAAATTCCGGCGAGCGATGGGCCCACGACGCGCGAACCGTGAAAGACTGCGCGGTCCACAGCGATCGCGCTTTGAATTTCGTCGCGTGTCACGAGCTCGGGCACGAGCGCGTTAAGCGTCGGCATTTCAAATGAGTTCGAAATGCCGAGCACGGCCGCAAAGGCCAGAATGTGCCAGATCTCGATTTTGCCGCTCATGATCAGAAGCCCGATGGAGATTGCGAGCGCGATCTGGAGATACTGAGTCGCGAGAAGAATTTTTCGTTTATCGAAACGATCGGCCGCCGAACCGCCGGCCATCGTTAAGAGGAGCATGGGCAGGCCCGCAGCGAGATTGGCCATACCCAGCAGGAGCGCTTTATCCGTGAGCGTGCTCATCAAGTAACCTTGCGCCATTACTTGCATCCACGTTCCTGTGTCGGAGATCGAACTGCCGATGATGTAGCGACGAAACGGACCCGGGCGCAAAACGCGCAATGCATGCCGAGTGCTTAATTTCACCTCCGTACTCATCGCAAACACTCATCCTTGTAGAGGCGCTTGTGTCAAACGCCTGGCCGTCAACTGCGGTCGGCGCATGCGGCGTCTCTACAGTCCGTAACGGTCAATTGCCTGCCTTGGCTGCGTTCATATGTTGAGGGATGCGCATCGACAAATACACGCAGAAGATGCAGGAAGCGCTGCAGGCGTCGCAGGACCTCGCGTCGCAATTTAATCACTCGGAAATCACCAATGAGCATTTTTTGCCTGCGCTTCTGGACCAAAGCGAGGGAATAGCGCGTCCGCTCCTCGAGAAGATTGGGGCGAACATGGAGCAGTTGCGCGAGCAGCTGCGCTCGGAATTGGACCGCCGCCCAAAGATTCACGGCGGCGGCGCCGATTTGCGGCTATCGAACGACCTCCGGAGCGTCCTGGACAATGCCGAAAAGGAGATGTCGAAGCTGAAAGATGAATTCACCAGTGCTGAGCATTATTTGCTGGCGCTGGCTGGTGCAAATGTTCCAGCCGCAAAATTACTTAAGGAGTTGGGTGTCACGCGGGACAAGCTCATGCAGGGACTTCAGCAGGTGCGCGGCTCCCAGCGTGTGACCGATCAAAATCCCGAGGGCAAGTATCAGACACTGGAGAAATACGGACGCGACCTGACTGAGTTGGCGCGACGCGGCAAGATCGATCCCGTAATCGGACGCGACAACGAAATCCGACGCATCATGCAGGTGCTGTCGCGCCGTACAAAAAATAATCCGGTGCTCATCGGCGATCCGGGCGTGGGCAAGACCGCAATCGTCGAAGGATTGGCCCGGCGAATCATCAGCGGCGACGTCCCTGATTCGTTGAAGAACAAACGAGTCATCGCGATGGATATCGGCGCCATGGTGGCGGGCGCAAAGTTCCGTGGCGAATTTGAAGATCGCCTGAAAGCGTTCTTGAAAGAAGTGACCGATTCCCAGGGTCAAATCATTCTGTTCATCGACGAATTACACACCATTGTTGGCGCGGGCGCAGCAGAGGGATCAGTCGATGCTTCCAATATGCTCAAGCCCATGTTAGCGCGCGGCGAATTGCGCACGATCGGCGCCACCACGATCGATGAGTACCGTAAATATATCGAGAAAGATGCGGCGTTAGAACGGCGTTTCCAACCGGTCTTGGTAAACGAACCGACAGTGGAAGATACAATCGCAATTCTCCGCGGACTGAAGGAACGCTACGAAGTGCACCATGGTGTGCGCATTACCGACGGCGCTCTCGTCGCAGCGGCAGTGCTGTCGCATCGTTACATCACCGACCGGTTTTTGCCCGACAAGGCGATCGATCTTGTCGACGAAGCGGCCTCGCGTTTGAAGATCGAACTGGATTCAATGCCGACAGAAATCGACGTGATCGAGCGCGAGATCATGCAGCACGAAATGGAACGGCAGGCGCTCAAAAAAGAAAAAGATCCTGCGAGTAAAGAGCGCTTGAAGAAGCTCGAGAAAGAATTGGCAGAGCTAAAGGAAAAATCGAATGCGCTAAAAGCCGAGTGGCAAAAGGAAAAAGCAGTTCTTCAAGAGCAGCGAAAATGGAAGGAAGAACTTGACCAACTTCGCACCGAGCTTGAACGCGCGCAGCGCCGAGGTGATTTGGCCAGAGCAAGCGAAATCCAGTACGGCAGAATCCCGGAGCTCGAAAAGAAATTGGCTGACGCGACGGAAAAAAGCGCGAAGGCCAAGAAATCCCTCCTTCGCGAAGAAGTAACTGAGGAGGACATTGCCCAGGTCGTCTCGAGCTGGACGCACATTCCCGTCTCGCGATTGCAGGAAGGTGAACGCGAGAAGCTGGTAAAACTGGAAGAGCATTTGCATTTACGGGTTGTCGGCCAGGACGAGGCGATCAAGGCCGTCTCCAACGCGGTGCGTCGCGCACGTGCCGGCTTACAGGACCCAAATCGTCCACTTGGTTCGTTCATTTTCCTGGGACCCACTGGCGTCGGCAAAACGGAATTGTCGCGCGCACTCGCTGAATTTCTGTTCGACGACGAGAACGCGATGATCCGGATCGACATGAGCGAGTATATGGAGAAACATACCGTCGCTCGCTTGATCGGCGCGCCACCCGGCTATGTGGGCTATGAAGAAGGCGGGCAATTGTCTGAAGCTGTTCGACGCCGGCCGTACTCGGTCGTGCTCTTCGACGAAATCGAAAAAGCGAATCCGGACGTGTTCAACGTTTTACTGCAAGTGCTCGACGACGGCCGAATCACGGACGGGCAGGGGAGAACCGTCGATTTTAAGAACACGGTCATCATCATGACCTCAAACATCGGGTCGCAATACATCACCGAGGAAGAATCGCGCGAAGCTCGGCGGCGACTGGTCATGGACGCATTGCGCGCGCATTTCCGTCCAGAGTTCCTTAACCGCGTTGATGAGATCATTATTTTCGATCGTCTCACGGAAGACGATTTGAAGAAAATCGTCGAAATCCAGCTCCGCCGCCTTTCGAAGCGCCTTGAGCAACAGAAGATCACACTGAAACTCTCCGATTCGGCCAAGGAACTGCTCGCGCGCGAAGGATACGATCCGGTTTACGGCGCCCGCCCGCTGCGGCGCACCATCCAAAGAGAAATTCTCGATCCGCTCAGCATTGATATTCTCGAAGGCAAAGTCCGCGAAGGCCATACTGTTTATGTGAACGCAAAAGACGGCGCGCTAGAATTTCGCGAAAAATAGTTGTGAAAAGCGCGGGATTGAGGTTTGGTTCTCGTCTTATTAGTGACCGCGGGACCCAATACTAAGATCCAGTTTAACGGCTGCGAATACACCAGCGTTGACGAGATGCCGGTCAGTGTGAAGGCCGCGTATGATACCGCCATCCACGCGACCCCGGAGCTTCATTCTGGAGCGCGACTAGCGGCAAAACTGAAAGCGAAGATTATCGTGAACAACACCGAATTTAGTCACGTTGGGGAAATGTCGGTAGACGATCGGCACCTCTATCACGAAGCGCTTGAGGCCGTATTCCCGGCAAACATTGCGGTATCCGCTGAGGAAGTCGAAGTCCTTGTTTCCCAACCGGCATCGAGATACAAAAAAGTGTTGCTGGTCCTAGCCGTCATCAGTGTGCTTGCTGGAGCCGTTTACCTCTGGCTCCACGGCTTCTTCGGCTAAACTGCGCTGGAACTTTTGGCGCGCTACGCCGTCGCTTGCTTGAACGCGGACAGAAACGCTTCCATTTCGGATTGCTTTCCAATTGTGACGCGCATGTGATTCGGGAGCGCGGGGAATAACCGGCCGACCTGAACATTTTTCTCTTTCATCACTTTGATCAGCGGAACGACCGGTTTCTTGCAATCGAACATGATGAAGTTGGCCTGCGACGGAATGGATTTGTAGCCCGCATTTTCGAGCTCCGACTTAACGAATGCTTTCGCTTCGCTGTTTAAACGCTGACCGTTTGGAACTTGATCAGGATCGTCCAGGCTCGCGCTTGCTGCGGAGAGCGCCATAATGTTGACGCTGTCCCACATCTGGCATGCACGCATGCGATCAATTGTTTCCTTTTGCGCAACGCAGTAGCCGCAGCGTAATCCCGCCATGCCGTAGATCTTCGAGAAGGTGCGCGACACAATCAGATTCGGATGATCTTTGGTCAGCGACATCACACTGTCGTAATCCGGGCTGTCAGCATAATGAAAGTACGCTTCGTCCACGAGAATCATTGTGTCGCGCGGAGTTTTCTCGACGAAATCGCGCAGCTCATCCTTCGGCGTGATGCTGGCGGTGGGATTATTCGGGTTGCATACGTAAATCAAACCTCGCTTGGCCGTGGTGAGCATTTTCGGCAGATCATGTGCGAAGCCGCTGGTCAGCGGGATCTTCACGACCTCGGCACCACTAGCCGTGGCGTTTTTGAGGATTGCTTCAAACGTGGGATCAGCAGCTATGAGCGGGCCACGCTCCTGCCCAGTGAAGGTTTCCGCGCAAAGTTTCAGAATCTCGCCGGAACCGTCGCCCAACAAGATTTGATCGTGATTGACGCTGTTCAGTTTTGCCAGTTTGTCAATCAACACGTTATTGTGTTCATCCGGATAACGGCAGCTTAGACCAAATGAGTCGGTCATTGCTTTCAGCGCGTTGGGCGAAGGGCCGTACGGATTTTCATTCGCGCTTAGGCGCACAACACCACCAGATGCAGCGGCGATGTGCTGTGGTTGCCTTGCGATTGAAAACACAGGCCTGACGAGAGCCGCTGCAGCGCCTGCGCCTAACACCTGCGCAAATTTACGTCGAGAAAGCGATATCGTATTCATGTTGATTACTCATAGAGCGATCTGGCGTCGGACGCGAGATTGAAGTTGTGGCGATACACAAAGCGAAGACGTGCTCGCACGTGTTCCCGGCGATGATTAGATTGCCAAATGATCTTTGACCTGCTGAAGCAGCGAAGGCGGCGACGTGTGCAGGCACGGCCGTTTCCGAAAGAATGGCTGAGGTTAATTCAGCGTCATGTCGTATTTTTTCACAAACTGAACGGGAGCGACCGCTTCGAACTGCTTGGCCATATTCAAGTATTTCTTGCCGAAAAACGTTTCGAGGGATGTGGCGGTTTCGCGATCACGGATGAGGTCCGCGTGACTATCGCGGCGCAAGCTTGTCTTCTATTGTTGCATCGCAGGACAGACTATTTCCCCGGTCTGCTCACGATTCTCGTTTATCCGTTGACATACATGGTCGAAGAAAAACGGCAGGTTGGTGAGCATGTTTGGCAAGAGGGAACTGTGAGTCGTCTTGGCGAGACCGGCCGTAGAATGGGTTCATTGGTTCTCTCCTGGGGCGCCGTCAAACATGGCGCGGCAGATCCCTCCGATGGTAAGAACGTTGTTCTTCATGAATTTGCTCACCAACTCGACTTCGAAAATCACGCAGCCGACGGAGTGCCGGGACTGACAACCAACGAGCAGCAATTGGCCTGGAGCGAAGTTATGAGATCCGAGTTTGCGTCGCTGCGCGCTGCCGATCAGACCGGGATACCGACTTTGCTCGATACCTACGGAGCGACTGATCCCATTGAGTTTTTCGCCGTATCGGTCGAGGCGTTCTTCGAGCGGCCACGTGCGTTACGCGCTCGTCACCCAAAACTTTACGCAGAACTGCGGAAGTATTTTCAGCAGGATCCGCTTGAATATTCCGCCGAGTCCCTGTCAGAGCTGGGGAGTCGAATCTAATCTGACATTGCTCTTATTGTGGCTGCGGAACGATCCGGAGGTACGGCTTTGGAGCCTTCCAGCCTTGCGGGTAACGTCGCTTCGCCTCGTCGTTGGATACCGAACCGGCGATGATCACATCCTCGCCGGGCTTCCAGTTCACCGGAGTCGCTACCTGATGTTTTGCAGTCAGTTGTAAGGAGTCGATCACTCGCAGCACTTCGTCGAAATTCCGGCCCGTTGTCATTGGATACACGAGGATCAGCTTGATTTTTTTGTCTGGCCCGACCACGTAAACGTTGCGTACGGTCGCGTTGTCGGCAGGCGTGCGCTTCTTCGGGTCGCCTGCGATGTCGGCTGGAAGCATCCCGTAGAGTTTGGCGACCTTAAAATCAGCGTCGCCGATAATTGGATAGTTCGGCGCGTGCCCTTGAGTTTCTTCAATATCTTTAGCCCATCCTTCGTGATCGCCGGTCGAATCGACTGATAGTCCCATGATCTTCACATTTCTGCGCTCGAACTCTGGTTTTATTTTCGCCATGTAGCCGAGTTCGGTTGTGCAGACCGGGGTGAAGTCCTTCGGATGCGAAAACAGAATAGCCCAACAGTCGCCGATCCAATCGTGAAATCGAATCCGGCCCTCGGTAGTTGCTGCTTCAAAATCGGGTGCTGTGTCGCCAATCTTCATGGTTCTTTCTCCTTCTTTCCGGAGTTATTTCAAATTCGCACGCGAAAGTCAATGGCTTGCGAGATCAGTTCGCAGAATTTGTTGAGATCGATGTTGCCGCCCGAAACAATGGCGACAATTGGGCCTTTGCCGGCGCTTCCATTCAGCGCTGCAGCGAGCGGCAGTGCGCCTGCGCCCTCGGAAATGACGCGCGCTTTTTCTGCCATGAGGCGCATAGCGTTTTTTGTTTCCCCAAGAGTAACGACGAGATAACCGTCCACGACCGGCTTCATCCGTTCCCACATGCGAGGGAACATGCTTTGGCCGCCCGCGCCATCTACGAACGAAGCTTTCCAGTTTGTGAATGCTTGTGGCGAACCTTTCTCGAATGAAAGCGCGGCAGGCGCGGCGGTTTCCGGTTCGACGCCGAACACTTTTGTCTCCGGTTTGAGCGCCTTAATTGCTCTGCCCACGCCAGCGATCAGTCCGCCACCGCCAATACTGGCAATAACGGTAGCCGTGTCTGGCGCGTCCTCCAGAATTTCGAGTCCCATCGTGGCATGACCTGTGATGAAATCCTGATCGTCGAATGGATGAATGAATGTTCCCTCCGCTCCGGGAAACGATCGTTCCTGAAGCGCCTTCCAAGCCACATCGTATGGCACTGGAATGAGTTTTGCGCCGAGCGCTTTCATCCGCTCGAGTTTTGATTGCGGCGCCGTTTCGACAACCACAACCGTGCACGTCACACCTGCTGCCCTTGCCGCATACGCAACGCCCTGACCGGCGTTCCCCGCGCTAATCGTCCAAACGCCGCGCTGCCGCTCGGAACCGGAGAGCATGGCAACGGCATTAGCGGCGCCACGCAATTTGTAGGCGTTGATCGGCTGGAGGTTCTCTAACTTGAGTCGAATGTCAGGAAACTCTGATCCGAGTTCGAGGCGAATAAGTGGTGTGCGCACAATTGTGTTTGCGATTCGCTCGCGCGCCGCGCGTATTTCAGCCAATTCAATGGGTCTGACAGGTTCGAGTGTGGTGGACATGTCGCCTTTGTCTTAACGCGTGAATCAATTCGCGCCAGTTGTATTTCCCGCTGGTGAAAATTGAACGCAGCAGCGCGATCTCGGTCTGAGCATTCACCATGATCAAAATTACTACTACCGTTTTAGTTGCAGCTGCGATGCTCACCGTGTCCAGCGCGTTTGCAGGAGATAAGGCATGTTGCACCAAAGGCACAGCAAAACAGGATTCAGTCGCGTGCGTTAATCTGGCAACGCTCAAGCTGACGTCGGATCAAAAGACGAAAATTGAAACCTGGCAGGCCGAATGCATGAAGGCCGGCTGTACGAAGGAAAGCAGACAGACGTTCCTAAGCCATGCGAAAGGTATTCTTTCCGCAGAGCAGTTCGCTCAATTAAAGGCGCAATGCAAAGAGACCTCAGGCGCCACCAAAACTCAGACCTGATCACGCTGCTGTCTGCCAATATTGGTTCGATCGAGCGCGCCGGAGGAAATTCTGGCGCGTTTTTTTCCGAACATGAAGTTGGAACGCGTTGGCAACCCGACACGCACCACACTACGCCTTCGGCGGTTTGTTGGCATCGTCTTCGCGAGAAGCCGATCCACCTTTGAAGGTGCGACAGAGCTATGACTACTGAGTTTGATCACAAGATCTTCTGCAACAAATCAGCAAGGCGCCAGCCAGCTTTGTGCAGTTCGTCTCGGACAATATTCGTCGCCCATTCTCGATAACTGACTTGACCGTACTGAGGTTTTTCATCCGCCTCCCCGGTGGCGACGACGCGATCTTCTTCCTGCTGAGGATGTACGCTTACGAACTGCAAGCGTGCATGCGCGTCTCGCGCGATTGGCAAGATTTCGTCGGCCCACACTTCAGCGTAATTATCGATGGCGACATCTGACGGCATGCGCCAATTCTTCGGCTCGCGGATGGCCATTTCGTGGACAAGCTCCCTCTTTAAAGGTTCGATCTGCGCCTGCAATTCGCTCTTCGGCAGCATACCGAGCGCTTGAGGGAAAAGCGCGTTCACTGCGTCGTAGTCCCAAAAGCCGTGGAACTTTTTCTTGTGAATACCGCGCCGCCTCGTTGGCTCATCGCTTAACTCCAGTGTAAACGTATTTCCACCTTCATCTCCGAGCGCCGATTTATTTTTGTCCGGATCGGTAACCTGGCCTTGCTGATCAAAATATTCCGCGCCTACGTGCAATGGCTGGTGAATGTCGGCGACGTAATGAGCCAGCAAAAGAACGGCCACGGCTTTCGTGATCTTGCGGTCGTTTTGTTCGGACACTCGCCCCTGCAGGACTTGGACGCAGTAGGGAATCATATGTACGATGTCCCATTTGCTGCGACCAGCTGTGCCTTCGTGGTAAGCTTGTGGCAGCACGACAGGAACGTCAGTGTAGTGAAACCAATGGTGCGAAGGCGCAGCCGAATTCATGTCGTGCGTCGGCTGATTCGCGCGCCAGAAATCACGCAGTTGCCTGTCAATCTTCCAATGTGCTGAGAAATGGAATGACTTCGGATCGTCCACTCCTTTTTTGTCCCAACCTTTGATCTCGTCTGCGATTACCGCAGCTCTTTCCAACGTAAGCCCGTCGAGCAACGCACGAATTTTCGCAGCCGCAGGCGTATTCGCCAGACGTTCGTCGGCAATGGCGCCGACGATCTCATGACCCAGTGGACCGTATCCAAGAGTCGAAACTCGAAGCGCAAGGAGCGCGTAAGCAATCAAGATTCCTCGGCCCTTGAAGTTCATCAATGTGGCACACCGATCAAAATTTCAGCGACGCATCCAGCAAATGGTATTGCCATGCGAATAATCCGAACGCAATTCCGCCAATCGCCAGAAGAATTGCATGAACGCGAAACCACAGGCCGTGCCCCGGAAGCTTGGCAAAGCGAGCGGCGACAATGATCAAAAGAACGACACCTGCCATCAAGAGCCATCCAAAGACATGAAATGTCTGCAGCCACGGATTTATGGCATCACCGAGGATTACGACATGTTCCAATCCCTGGCTCAAAACGATCACAGGCGCGAGAATGAAAATCAATTCGCCCAGGCAAACGACTCGCGAAAGCACATACAGCACGCGATCGGTTTTTGCGTTGAACAACGGGCGATCGTATTTCTTGCGGACGAAAACTGCGGCGGGCCAGAGCAATACGGTCAAGAGACTAGCACCAAGTTTCCACCGATGACCAAACCCACAATAATCTTGCTGGCGTACCACGGAACGCGCTGACCTTCGAAGACAGCAGGGAAGGGGAGCATTTCGCGCACAGTGCCGGACGAGGCGCGACGAAACGCGATTCTTTCCAAGCCATCAATCTCGCTATAAACGAGCGGAGCAATCTCCTTCCATTTTTTCCATTCGCCGCCCTGATTTTTCTCTCCTTCGACAGTGAGAATGCCGTCCTTATCGCTGCTAACGCGAAACTGACTGAGCAATGC
>Ga0137403_10000509_pt1 | contig 50482 bp, 43 predicted proteins | sample CZOMad2_1_16fung_FD_122057 | JGI IMG/M metagenome (GOLD analysis project Ga0137403, IMG submission 122057) | Vadose zone soil fungal communities from Angelo Coast Range Reserve, California, USA - CZOMad2_1_16fungal (Hybrid Assembly) | ecosystem: Environmental > Terrestrial > Soil > Vadose zone... | reverse complement strand
TGGGGGGGGGGGGGGGGGGGGGGGGGGAGCGGTCGGGAGCAGGCGGGAGCGGGCGAGAACGGCTAGGGCCCGGCTGACTACGGGGCTGCACAGGCGTTCCCCGTTCCTTCCCGCTCCCGCCTGCTCCCGCCCGCTCCCGCCCGCTCCCGCCTTTCATCTGAACAGCCGGTCCATTAGCGCAAACCCAAACACCGTCGCCGACATCACGGCATTCAGGTTGAAGAACGCGGCATTGAGCCGCGAGAGATCGTTAGGCCGGACCAGCCGATGCTCGTAGATGAGGATGCCCGCGGCCGCGGCGACCCCGACAAAGTACCACGGGCCGAAGCCGGCGCCCCAGCCGAACAGGACCAGCATCGGAATGGTGAGACCATGGAGGATCTTCCCGACAAGGATGCTGCGCTCGAGCCCGAGCCGTACCACGGCGCTCCGGAGCCCCATGGTGCGATCGAACCCTTCGTCGGGCAGAGCATAGAAGATGTCGAACCCGGCGACCCAGGTCGCAACGGCGACGGTGATCGCGGCGAGCACCCACCATGGATGGCTCCAGCGGCCGGTGACGGCCAGGTACCCGCCGACCGGAGCGATCGCGAGGCTCATCCCGAGCCAGAGGTGGGGCCAGTAGGTGAATCGCTTGGAGAGGCTGTAGCTCATCACCCAGACCAGCGCCAACGGACCGAGCGCAGCACAGAGTGGATTGATCAGCGCCGCACTCGTCAGGAAAAGGATACCGGCGACCACGATCGAGATCCACGCCTGCCCCAGCGACAGCGCGCCCTGGGGTAATTCCCGGAGTCGAGTGCGCGGGTTGAGCGCATCGTACCGGCGGTCGGCCACCCGGTTAAACCCCATCGCCACCCAGCGCGCAGAGGTGAAGGCCACCACTACCAAGGCGACCGTGCGCCAACGCACCGGTGCGACGAGGGACGCCGCCACCACGCCGACCAGCGCGAAGGGGAGCGCGAACAGCGTGTGCGGCAGCTTGACGAAGTTGAGATACCGGACCGCGAGGGAGCGCCCTCGCAGCAGCTCCCCCTCGGGGGACGCCGCGGGCGCGCCGGGCCCCAAACTGGTCATCGATCCGACCTCCTAGCTCCCCGGAAAGTACTCGCCCCAGCGCCGGTCCACTCGCCGTACGATCTCGTCCGGCATCGTGAGGGGCAACGGGTAGCCCGTCTTCCAGGTTGCATCGATCGCGATCCGCCCGCCGTACACCGGCCGCGCGCCGACGAAGGCTTGCCGCTCGAACAGCATGTCGCGGGCGGGATCGAACCGGGTGAAGATGCCCCAGAGCAGGCTGCTCTCGCTGGCCAGATCGACGTCATCGCTCACGGCCACGACGAATTTCACCGGCCCCAGGCCCTCCCACCTGAGCAAGCCTTCGAGCAGCGCGCGGGGCTCCTGGCGCGCAACCACGACGAGGAAGCCGCCCTCCAGGAGCCGGTGCCTGACCACCCGGCGGTCAAAGCCTGCCGGATCGGGAACCGCGCGGGGCGGCGACTGGTCGGTGACCGGTTCGCCGGCGGCATCGAGAATCAGCTTGCTCCCGACGTGCATCACGTACGAGGTGTAATCCAGCGTGTCCAGCGCGCCGATCGGTAGCAGGATCATCCGCTGCTCGGGCTCGAACCGATACCACAACTCCCGAAGGAGGGCCGTGAAGCTCCGCACCGGCACGTCCTCCCGCACCATCACCACCACCTTGGTGAGGGCGAGCTGCCCGGTGCCGAGCAGCGCAAGCGCGGTCTTGAGGACCTCCTTTGGGTGCCGCTCCTTGAGCGCCACCGCGAGGAGATTGTGGAAGCCGGCGTCGTCGTAGGCGGAGAGATCGACCACATTGGGATTGATGACGCGGATGAGCGGCCCGATCATCTCACCCGCCGCGATCCCCATGTACTTGTCCTCCTGGGGCGGCTTGCCGACGACGCTCGCGGGAAGAATCGCGTTGCGGCGCCGGGTCACCCGCTTCACATGGAAGACCGGAAACTCGGCGGCCTCGGAGTAGTGCCCGAAATGGTCGCCGAATGGCCCTTCCGGCCGCCGCTCACCCGGCGGCACTTCGCCCTCCAGCACGAACTCGGCGTTGGCCGGTACCTGCATGCCGATGGATGTCGCTTGCACCAACCGGGTCGGCGCGCCCCGAAGGAACCCGGCAAAGGCCAACTCGTCCATGTCCTCCGGCAGAGGAAGGATCGCGGACAGCATGAGAATCGGGTCGCCGCCCAGCACCACGGCCGCCTCGAGCGGCTCGCCCCGGCGCTCGGCCTCGAAGTAGTGGCCCCGGCCGCCTTTCATGCTCTGCCAATGCATGCCCGTGGTGGCGTCGTCGAACACCTGAAGCCGGTACAGTCCGAAGTTCCGTCGCCCGGTTCCGGGCGCCTGGGTGAGGGTCGGCCCGAACGTTATGAAGGGGCCACCATCGCGGGGCCAGGTGGTCGGGTTGGGAAAGCGGGTGAGCGCCGGTGGCTCGATCACTTGCTGCACCGGCGCCGACCGCACCACCCGCGGCCGCATGAACCGGGCTCGCGCCAGAACCCCGCGAGCGCGCCAGAAGGCGCCGAGCGAGGGAGGATTGAGCTGCTGGACGGTGCCGATCAGCTCGCGACCAATCTCTTGCGGATGCCGGCCGAGGGCGAGCTCGATCCGGCGCATCGAGCCGAAGAGATTCATCACCAGCGGGAATGAGGCCCCGCGGACCCGCTCGAACAGGAGCGCCGGTCCTTCCTCCCGAACGACCCGCTGAACGATCTCGGATACCTCCAGGTAGGGATCGACCTCGGCCGTCACCCGGCGAAGCTGGCCGGTGCGCTCGAGCTCTGCTATGTAGCTCTGGAGATCGGCGAACACGTCAGCCCGCGCGGGTTCCGACGTGGAGCGCGGTGAGGCCACCGAGAAACAGGTGATAGCCGACGCTGCTGAACCCGGCCGTGCTGAGACGCCGCGCGAGCTCCGGAGGTTGGGGGAAGACGCGGGTGGATTCGGGCAGCCAATCGTACGCCGAACGATGCCGTGAGACGATCCGGCCGACCTGAGGCAGCACCCGCTCGAAATAGAAGAGGTAGAGACCCCGCAGCGGCCCCGGGGGTGGGGACGCCATTTCGAGGATCGCGAGCCGGGCCCCGGGCTTGAGCACCCGCGCCATCTCGGCCAGACCGGCGTCGAGATCGACCAGGTTGCGGAGACCCCATCCCACCATGCCGCCGTCGAAGGTCGCGTCGGGGAACGGCAGGACGAGCGCGTCGGCCGCAACCGGCTCGAGCCGCTCTGCCTTGCGGCGACCGAGCTCGAGCATGGCCGGCACGAAGTCGGCGCCGATCACCCTTCCTCTGAAGTCGGTCCGCCGCGCCAGAATCGCCGCGAAGTCGAGCGTGCCGGCGCACAGGTCCAGATAGATTCCGTCCGGGACGCGCTCCCAGCCAAGCCGGTCGACCGCATAGCGCCGCCAGCGCAGATCCATCCTCAGGCTCAGGATCCGGTTCAGGCGGTCATAGGTGGGCGCGATGGCCGCAAACATCGCGCGGACGTAGGCCCGCTTCTCGGCCCCGCCGGCGATTGGTAACTTCTGATCTGAGGCTAACATAGCCGCTCAATGTAGCTCGCGGGGAAACTCCTCCGCAAGCGCGGGGTCCGCCGGTGGCGGCTAAGCCGGATCTCGCCGCCAAAAGCGATCAGGATATCGTGGCCCTGGCCCGGGCGGGCGAGGAGCCCGCGTACCGGGAGCTGATCCGACGGTACGAGAGGCCGATTTTTTCGCTGCTGTACCGCATGGTTCGCGACCGGGAGCTGGCCGAGGATCTCGCGCAGGAGACCTTCGTCAAGGCGCTCAACGCGATCGAGTCCTACCGGCCCGAGTTCAAGTTTTCTTCCTGGATCTTCAAGATCGCGAACAACGCTGCAATCGATCACCTGCGCCGTCGCGAGCTCGACACTCTCTCGCTCGAGGGGTCGCCTCATGCCGAGACGCCCGACGCGATCGAGGCAACCGCGCTTCAGATCGGCGCCCGGCAGGAGTCGCCGCTCGACGCGGTCGAGGCCCGCGAGCTGGGCGGCCAGATCGAAGCGGCGATCGCGCGCCTCAGGCCGGAGTATCGCTCCTGCATTCTGCTGCGCCACGTCGAGGGGCGGGCCTATGAGGAGATCGCGGAAATCCTGAGTCTGCCGCTGGGCACGGTGAAGACCTACATCCACCGGGCACGGAACGAGTTGAGGCAGGCACTTGCCCACTTGCGAGAGTGAAACCTTGGCGTTATCCCGAACGTAAAGGGGTCCACGTATGACCGGTGATTCCACCCAGCTCCATCTGACTTCGGACGACGTCGACGCCTGGCTCGCCGGCGTCGCTGCGCCCGAGCTTCAGCGTCACGTGGACCAGTGCAGCGCGTGTTTCGAGCTGGTGCAGGCGGAGCAGGCGCTCGCGGCCCAGCTGGGGACCCTGCCCTTGTACACGCCGAAGGTGGACTTCGCCAACCGGGTGATGGCGTCGGTATACATCCCCGATCCTTTCGCCATTCGTTCGCTGCAGGCTGCCCGGCGCCGCCTCCTCGGCTCCCGCAAGGCCATCGCGCTCGCGGCCAGCCTCGCGCTGGTGCTTCTGGGATCGATGTCGGCGAGCGCCGCATGGACCCTGGCGAACCGGGACACGCTCGTCGCGGCCGGCAACTGGCTGGCCGGCCAAGCGGCGGGCTGGGCCTGGCTGGGTCTCCGCAGCGCAGTTCTCAACCTGATCGAGCAGCCCTGGTTTGCCGGGTTCCGGAGTCTGGTGGAGACGCCAGGCCGCTTGGCGATCGCCTCGGCCGCATTGTCGCTCATGTACCTGAGCGGTATCCTCGCCCTCCGTCGGCTTCTCGCGGTTCCTCCCCGGCCGGTGGCCCATGCGAACCGCTAGGCGTTGTCTTCTCGGCCTGGGCTTCCTGGTCTGTGGTGCGCCCAGCGCCCACGCCAAGACCTCCTGCGCGCTCAGCAGGGTGAGTGGCGTCTTTGAAACGGTCCGCGCTTTCGTCGTCCAGCAAATCGGTCCCGACGCCCAGAAGCCCAAGCCGCAGGCAATCCAGCCGGCTCCCGCCGGGGGACCATCGGTGGATCTGGGAGACCTGAGCCAGCCCGAGACGGTCGAGCGACGGCTTCGAGCCGCGGTTCCCGCCCCCCGCCCCGACCTCCAACTCACCATTCCCAACGGACAAGCGCGACTCGGCGATTTCTCGATCGGGTCGGCCGAGACCGTGACCGGCCACCTCCTCGTCGTGGGCGGCGACGCGAACGTCTACGGGAAGCTGCTGGGCAATCTCGTCACCATGGACGGCAACGTCGTGATGCACCCGGGCGGCGCGGTCTCGGGAGATATTCTGGCTCTGCACGGCGACGTGAAGGGCCAGGGCGGCGAGATCGGAGGCGAAGTCCGGACCCTCAACGCCGGAACCCAACCGCCCGCCCAACCGGCAACCGCCGGTTCAACGCTCGCGACCGTGGGCCGCAACGTCGCCGGCGTCTTCGGAGTGTTCTTCACGCTGCTCGCGCTGGGCGTCGGCGTGGTGATGTTCGCCCGCCCCAGTCTCGAGATCGTCTCCGACACCGTGTCCTACTCATTCGGCCGGTCGTTCGTCACCGGCCTGGTGGGCCAGATTCTGGTGCTGCCGACGTTCGGTATGCTCGTGGTAGGACTAGTGCTGAGCGTCGCCGGTATTCTGCTACTGCCGTTTGCCGTGGTGGTCTACGCCCTTCTCGTGATCCTGGGAGTAGTGGGCGGGTATCTCGCGGTGGCCCATGCCATCGGAGAGACCTACACCCGCCGGCGACTGGCCCGCGGAATGGTCGTCGGCTCGCCCAACAGCTATCGCTACCTGCTGGCCGGCCTGGTAGCCCTGTTTGCGCTCTGGGCTGCATGGTCGGTGATCGGCTGGGTGCCGGTGGCGGGGGAACTCGTGCGCGCAGCCGCCGTGCTGGTGACCTGGCTGCTCGGCACCGCCGGGTTCGGTGCGGCGCTGCTGAGCCGGGCGGGAGCGCGGCAGAGCTTCGCCGGTCGGCTCATTCCAGCCGAGGCGTTGACGGACGAGTATCTCTGGGCCACGCCGCAGGTCGGCGTGCCGGCCGTGCGGAGGCCCGAGACCGGCCGGGGTGCGCGCCCGGGGTCGCGACCCGACTCGGGTCGCTGAGCCTGATGCGCGCCGCGGGCCTCGCAGCGACGCTCGCCGTGGGCTGCGTCGGGGTCCTCCCGGCCCAGACGATGCGCCCCTTCGTCACCTTCCGCCAACTCCATGGAGAGACCCGGCTGGCCGCCCGGCTCGACTTCGCCGCGGGGCGCCTCCGCCTGGCACCCGGTCGCGCGACCGAGCTGTACCGCATGAGCCTTTCGTACGACGCCGACCGCTTCATTCCCCTGTCATACTACGAGTCGTCCGGGAACGCCGTCGCGCTGGGGGTGGACGCGGCGGGCGGCGCGGGGCTTCGGGTCGTCTCGCGCAACCAGCTCCGCCAGGAAGCCAGCGTCGAGCTGTCTCCTCGAGCCGATCTCTCCCTCATCATGTCGCTGGGCGCCGTCGAAGCGGACCTCGACGTCGGCGGCCTCCGAATCGCGGACCTTCGGCTCAAAGCGGGCGCTAGCCGCACCGTGCTCCGGTTCTCCGAGGCCAACCCGATTCATTGCGGCAGGGCAGACATCTCGGCCGGCGCCGCTGAGGTGTCCGTGCTCGAGCTGGGCAACAGCGGGTGCGACCGGCTCCGGGTGGAGGGCGGCATCGGCAGGATGACGCTCGATTTCAGCGGGGCCTGGAGCCGGTCTCAGCAAGCCGAATTAAATCTCGCGGTGACCGAGCTCAGGCTGCGCCTGCCGCGCAAGGTGGGCGTGCGGGTCACGATGGATCGATTCCTCGCCAGCTTCGAGCCGGACGGACTGGTGCGACAGGGAGGGGCGTGGGTGTCGCCCGGCTACGATAAGGCGGAGCGGCACCTCGATATTGCGCTGCAGACGGCGGTGGGGGCGGTTCGGGTGGACTGGACCCGCTGAGGCAGGCGCGGGCGGTCGCTGCTATGCTTGAGCGGGAGCGCACGGGAGGCTCGCATGTCACCGCTCGAGACACTGGGCTTCACCCTGGGAACCTCGTTCGCGGCCGGCCTGAATCTCTACGCCACGGTCGCGACGGCGGGGCTGCTCGACCATTACGGTGTCATCCACCTCCCGCCGCACCTCGCGGTCCTCGGACAGCCGCTGGTCTGGGGCATCGCTCTCGCGATCTTCGCCGTCGAGTTCGTGGCCGACAAGATCCCGCTGGTGGACAGCGTCTGGGATACCCTGCACACGTTCATTCGACCTCCAGCAGCCGCTCTGCTCGCGTACGGCTCGTTCGCCGACGTGCCCGAGCCCTGGAAGATCGGCGCCGCGCTCCTGGCGGGGAGCGTGGCGCTCACGTCGCACGGGGCCAAGGCGACCACCCGGGTGGCGGCGAACACCAGCCCCGAGCCGTTCACCAACTGGGCGCTCAGCGTCACCGAGGACGTGACCGCAGTCGGACTTTCCTGGCTCGCCGCGACCCACCCGGTCGTCACCGGCGCGATTGTGGCGGTGCTGGTGATCGGCTGCGGGCTGGTGATCTGGAAGCTGTGGGGATTTGCGAGAAAGGCCTTTGTGTCGCTGCGGACGCCAAGAGAGGTGACAGGTAACCGGTAAGAGGTGAGAGGTAAGAGGGGCCCCGCTTTCCCTCTCACCTCTTACCTCTCACCTCTTACTTCTTACCTCTCACCACGTCCAAGCGCACCCTCACTTCGCCCCCTACGCCCAGGCCGAGTCGGCGGGCGGCCGACCCGTTCCGCACGGCGATTTCGACCGCCCCATCCGACCCGAGATACGGGACCAGCGCGCCCACGGCGACGTCCGCGAAGGTTCGCCGGAGCGGACCGAGGCCGAGGTCCTCGACCTCGAGCGTGGCGTATGCGGGGACCTGCTCAGCGGTGAGGTTGGTGACCAGCGTCCCGAACCGATCGACGTACACCACCTCGCCGATCACGCTCTTGCCCTCGTACCGCGGCTCGGCGGTGGCCAGCCGTTCGGGTAGCCCGGTGAACCAGGTGCCCAGGGTCTCGAGTCGCACGCCGTTGGCCAGGGCCGCCGCCGCGGGAGCGAACACATCCCGCCCATGAAACGTCGCGGCCGCATCGGCCGGCACCCGCAGGACTACGATCTCGACCGGTGTGTCTCGAAGGACGTGGGTGAAGATGCCGTTGTCCGGGCCCACGAGATAATGGCCCCGCGCGCGCAGCGCGAGCGCGGCACGCGGCGTACCGACGCCCGGATCGACCACGGCGAGGTGAACGGTCCCGGCAGGGAATCGATGCCAGGCCCGCCCGAGGACATGGGCCGCGGCGCGGACGTCGCCCGGCGCGACGGCATGCGTGATGTCCGCCAGCACGACGCCCGGCGCGGCGGACAGCACGACCCCGCGCAGCTCGGCGACATAGGAGTCGCTCAGGCCGAAGTCCGTGAGAAGTGTTACGATCGCCATGGCGATAAACGGCAACGCTAGCCCCGAAGAATGGGCAGCGCGACCGGGCGACCGGCGGTCTTCTGCTGCAGCACCTCGGAGATGGCCTGCAGCGCCACGGCCGCAGGGGTCTTCGGCTGGGCCAGCACGATAGGGTGACCCTCGTCGGCCAGCTGGGCAAGACCGGGCTGTAGCGGGATCTGGCCGAGCAGCGGGGCGCCGATCTCGTCGGCCAGCCGGCTGCCGCCGCCAGCGGAAAAGAACTCGATCCGCTTGCCGGTGTCGGGATCGGTAAAGCCGCTCATGTTTTCCACCACGCCGATCACCGGGACGCCGACCCGTTCGAACATGCGGGCGCCGCGAAGGGCGTCACCGACCGCCATCTCCTGCGGGGTGGTCACGATGATGGCGCCGGCCACGTGCGTCGCCTGCACCAGAGAAAGCTGGGCATCCCCGGTGCCGGGGGGCAGATCGACGATGAAGTAGTCCAGCCGGCCCCAGTCCACGTCGCGGAGAAACTGCTGCACCACCTTCATGATGATCGGACCGCGCCAGATGGCCGGGGCGTCCCGCTCGACCAGGAATCCGAGCGACATCAGCTTGACCCCGTAGGCGGCGAGCGGCTGGATTTTGCCGGCGATCACCTGCGGGCGCTCGGACACGCCGAACATCCGGGGAATGTTGGGACCGTAAATGTCGCCGTCCATGAGTCCAACCGCGTGGCCCGCCGTAGCCAGCGCGACGGCCAGATTGGCCGATACCGTGGACTTGCCGACCCCGCCCTTTCCCGACGACACCGCGATGATCCGTCCAAGATTCGGCTGCTCCACCGGGGCAGCGGGCGGCGGAGCGACCGGCGAGGCTCCCGGTGGCGCGTGAGTGGAACCGGCGGGGCCCGCGGGGTCCACCACGGTGATCTTCACGTCCTCCCGGCGCACGCCTTCGATCGCGGCCACCGCGGCGCGGGCCTCGCGCACCAGGGTGGCCGGGTCCTCACGAGAGAGGAGGAAGGTGAACGACACCTTGCCGTCGTCCGTGACCGCGAGATCCCGGACCATGCCGGCAGAGAAAAGATCGGCCTCGAGACGGGGATTGCGGATACGGGCGAGCGCGGAGATAACGCGGGCTTCCAACGATTCGGCCACAGGGGTCCTCAGACCGCTTCCACCGACTTCACCTCGGGCACCATTTCGCGCAGGCGGAGCTCGATACCCTGCTTCAGGGTCACGGTCGAAGCAGAGCAGCCGTGACAGGTCCCGCCGAGGCGCAGCAGGAGCCGACCGTCCTGCTCGTCAAAGTCGATCACCTCCACCTGCCCCCGGTGCGAGGCGATGTAGGGTCGCAGCGTATCTAGTGTGCGCTCAATGCGTTCGATCGTATCCATGAGCCGGCTCAGTTAATTCCTACAGTCTCATTCGGCAATATAAGACGCGGATGGCGGCGGTCAAAGCCGCCCGTCCTCCGCCAGATAGGCTCGCGCCGCTCCCAGCACAGTCCCCTGAACCTCCGCCAGACTTCCCGGCAGGGCCAAGCCCGCCGCTTTGGTGTGCCCCCCGCCGCCAAAGCGTTTTGCGAACGCGGCGACGTCCACGCTTCCGATCGATCGAAGGGAGACCTTCACCCGTCCCTGCGAGACCTCGCGGAACAGCAGTGCCATGCGCACGCCGTCGATGGAGCGGGGAAACTCCACCACCCCGTCGAGGTCATCCGACGACACACCCAGCCGCTCGATGGCGCCGGGCGGCACCGTGACCCACGCCAGCCCGACATCGGGCTCCACCACGAGCGTCTGCAGCGCCTCGGCAAACAGCCGGGGGCGGCCCTCCGGGGCGCGAGCATAAACGTCGAGATAGATCTGCTCCGGGTCGACCCCGGTCTCGAGCAGCTCGGCCGCGATCCGCAAGGTGCGAGGATGGGTGTTGCTGAACCGGAACCCGCCGGTATCCGTGAGCAGCGCGACGTAGAGGGCCCGCGCCGCTCCCTGGGTGATCGACCACCCGTTGGCCACGGCGAGCTCGAAGACGAGCTCTCCGGTGGCGGCGGCCGACGGATCGAGGTATCGAGGACCGTCCGGCAGCGAGCCCGGACTCACGTGGTGGTCGATGCACGCGACCGGCACGCCCCGGTCTCGCACCGTCTCGGCCAGCATGCCGAGCCGGCCCAGGTCCGAGATGTCGAGGACGATGATCAGGTCCGCCCGGCGAAGCTCCTTGACGGCCTCGGGCGTGCGATCGACGCCGGGCAGGTCCTCCAGCAGGAAGCGGAACCGCGGCGGGGTGGGCGACGGATTGGTGATCGCGACGTCGAGGCCCTGCGCGCGGAGCAAGTGCGCGAGCCCCGTTTCGCTCCCGATCCCGTCGCCGTCGGGGTTGACGTGGGTGGTGAGACAGATCCGCTGGCCGGGGTGTAAGGCCCCCGCGAGGGCGGTGGCGGCATCGCGGTCGGCGTCGGTCAGCGTGTAGGGCATGCTCAAACAGTAAACAGTGAAAAGTAAAAAGTGAAAAGGGACTCCCATCGTAACCGGAGTCCCCTTTCACTGTTCACTTTTCACGCTGTTGTTTGGCTCCCCACCTTCGAGTGCCGCCTCCCGTACAGGAAATAGATCGCAAGGCCGATCGCCATCCAGACGACGAGCCGGGCCCAGGTGTCTTTGGGGAGCTGGACCATCAGATAGACGCATGCCAGGATCCCGAGGAACGGCACGACGGGAACCCACGGGGTTCGGAACGGCCGGGGGCGGTCGGGATCGGTGTACCGCAGGACGAGGACGCCGGCGCAGACGATCGCGAAGGCGAGCAGAGTGCCGATTGACACGAGCTCGCCCAGGAGGCCGATGGGCAGGAGCCCGGCCATCGCCATCGCGAACACACCGGTGAGCAGGCTCGCCAGCCACGGAGTACGGAACCGAGGATGCACCGCCGCGAACACCGGCGGCAGCAGGCCGTCCTTCGACATGGTGTAGAAGATGCGCGGTTGACCGAGAAGCATCACGAGAATCACCGAGGTGAGCCCCGCAATCGCGCCGATCTTCACGATCGGACGCAGCCACGCGAGACCGGGACCGGCGGCATTGACCCCGACCGCGATGGGATCCGGCACGCTGAGCTCGGTGTACTTGACGATGCCAGTGAGGACGAGCGCGACCGCGATGTAGAGCACGGTGCAGATCGCGAGTGAGCCGAGGATGCCGATCGGCATGTCGCGCTGCGGCTTCTTGGCCTCCTGCGCAGCGGTGGAGACGGCGTCGAAGCCGATGTACGCGAAGAAGATCACGGCCGCGCCGCGCAAGATGCCGCTCATTCCGTACTTCCCGGGGCCTACTTGCGGGGGTACGAACGGAACCCAATTGTCCCGGTTGATGTACGCCAGCCCGAACCCGATGAAGAGCAGGACCACCGTGACCTTGATGACCACGATGATGTTGTTGAACGTCGCCGATTCACTGATGCCGATGATGAGGAGTATGGTGATGAAGGCTACGATGAACATGGCGGGGAGGTTGAGGACGGCGCCGGTGGATGACCAGCCCTCGGTGAACAGTTGCCACACGTTCCACCATTTCGCGTCGGGGACCACCGTGTGTACGTAGGGAGCCGCCGTGAACTGCGCCGGGATGGTGATGCCGAGGTCTTTCAGGAACGATACGACGTAGCCGGACCAGCCGACCGCGACGGTCGAGGCCGCAAAGAGGTACTCGAGGATCAGGTCCCACCCTATGATCCAGGCGATGAGCTCACCCAGCGTCGCATAGCCGTAGGTGTACGCTGATCCGGCGATGGGGATCATCGAGGAGAACTCGGCGTAGCACAGACCGGCCAGCGCGCAGGCAGTTCCCGCAAGCACGAACGACCAGACGATCGCCGGACCGGCGTAAGCGGCGGCCGCCTGGCCGGTGAGCACGAAGATGCCGGCGCCGATGATGGCGCCGATGCCGAGAAACACGAGATTGACCGGGCCCAAGGCGCGCTTGAGGCTGTGGTCAGTGGCGACCTCGGCCTGCAGGCCCGCGATGTCCTTGCGGCGGAAGAGGCTCATCGGTTGTCCGGGGTGAGGGGAGACTACGTGAAAAGTGAAAAGTGAAAAGTGAAAAGGAGTTCCAGTTTCGAGCGGATCCACCTTTTCACTTTTTACTTTTCACTGTTTACGCTTTTCATGCACTGTAATTGGGTGCTTCCCGCGTGATGGTCACATCGTGGGGGTGGGACTCGCGAACGCCGGCCGTCGTGATGCGGATCAGCTCGACCTCGCACTGGAGCCCGGCAATGTCGGCCACGCCGACGTAGCCCATGCCGCTCCTCAGCCCGCCTACCATCTGGTACAGCACGTCGGCCACCGGACCCTTGTAGGGGACCCGGCCTTCGATCCCTTCGGGCACCATCTTGGTGGAGGTCATCTCCCCTTCCTGGAAGTAGCGATCGGCGGAGCCGTCCTGCATGGCGGACAGGCTGCCCATGCCGCGGATCATCTTGTAGCGGCGGCCTTCGGCCAGGATCGCCTCGCCCGGACTCTCCTCGGTACCCGCGAGCATGGACCCCATCATGGCGGAGGACGCCCCGGCGGCGATCGCTTTCACCACGTCGCCCGAATACTTGATGCCCCCGTCGGCAATGATGGGCACGTCGCCGGCGCCGCGGACGGCATCCATGATGGCGGTAACCTGCGGAACGCCGACTCCGGTGACGACCCGGGTGGTGCAGATGCTTCCGGGCCCGATTCCGACCTTGACGGCATCGGCGCCGCGACGCACCAGCTCGCGGGCCCCGGACTCGGTCGCCACGTTGCCCGCCACCAGCTGAACGTCGGGGAATCCTTCGCGCACCGCGTCCACCGTCGCCAGCACGCCTTCGCTGTGCCCGTGGGCGGAGTCGATGACGAGCACATCGACGCCGGCCGCGACCAGCGCCCCGGCCCGGGCCAACGTATCGGGCGCCGCTCCCAGGGCCGCCGCCACCCGGAGGCGTCCGTGGTGGTCCTTGTTGGCGTTGGGATGCTCCCGCCGCTTGAAGATGTCCTTGACCGTGATCAGCCCCTTCAGCACGCCGCGCTGATCCACCACCGGCAGCTTCTCGATCCGGTGCCGCGCCAGGATCCGCTCGGCTTCTTCGAGATCGGTGCCGACTGGCGCGGTGACCAGCTTGTCCTTGGTCATGGCTTCGCGAATGGGCTGATCGAGGTTCCGCTCGAACTGGAGATCGCGGTTGGTGATGATCCCGATGAGCCGGCCGTCGCCGTCCACGATCGGCACCCCGGAGATCTTGAACCGCCGCATCAGCGCGTAGGCCTCGCGCACCGGGCGATCGGGGCCGAGAGTGATGGGATTCAGAATCATCCCGCTCTCACTCCGCTTGACCCGGTCGACCTCGGCCGCCTGGCGCTCGATCGACATGTTCTTGTGGACCACGCCGATGCCGCCGGCACGAGCCATGGCGATCGCCATGTCGGCCTCGGTGACCGTGTCCATGGCGGCGGAGACCAGCGGGATGTTGAGCGGGATGGTGCGGGTGAGACGGCTTTGGATCGAGACCTCGCGGGGGTGCACCGTGGAGTGCCGGGGCACCAGGAGTACGTCGTCGAAGGTCAGTCCGGCAGTCTGGCGGATACGACTCATGCGCACTCGAAGGTCAGATGCACGACGGCCCGCCGACGTCCAAGTAGAACGCAGGGCGGGCCGAGACGGTTGCGGGGCGCCATCCAGAAGGATGGCGGCGGGTCCCGGCGAAATCAAGGTGCGGCGCGCCGCCAGATGCCGTAGACCGGCACGCCCAGCAGCACGACGAGCAAGCCCAAACCGGAATACAGCCGCTGCTTCGGGTCCAGCAGCAGCACGATCAGAATGACCCCGGTCGCAACGATGTAGAGCGCCGGCAGGTACGGATAGCCGACGGCCTTCACCGGCCGGGGCAGGTCCGGTCGCAGGCGGCGCAAGCGGAACAGGGCCACCCCGGTGAGGAGATAGAAGAGCAAGGCCGCAAAGATGACGTAGTTGAGCAGGTCGCTATAGGTGCCGCTGACGCACAGCACCGTGGTCCACAGGGCCTGGGCGATCAGGCCGAACACCGGCGTGCGGAACTCCGGGTGCAGCTCGCCGGCGGAACGGAAGAACAGCCGATCGCGGGCCATCGCGTAGTAGACCCGCGCCCCCGCCAGGATCAGCCCGTTGTTGCAGCCGAAGGTGGAGACCAGAATGGCGATCGCCATGACGACGGCGCCCGGCGGCCCGAGCATCACTTCCATGGCGGCGGTGCCCACCCGATCCTGCGCCGCGTGCTGGATTCCGCGCGCCAGAACGTCGGCGCCGTTGGGGTCGCCGTGAAACGGGAGCACGCTGAGATAGGCAACATTCGCGACCACGTACAGCAGACTCACCAGGCCGGTGCCGAGCGCGAGCGCCAGCGGCAGGTTCCGGCGAGGGTTGCGCACCTCCGCCCCGGCGAACGTGACGTTGTTCCAGGCATCGCTCGAGAACAGCGAGCCGACCATCGCCGCGCCGAGCACCGGCAGCACCGCGAGGCTCCAGGGCCCGGTGCCCCAGAACGAGCCGAAGTTCGCGGCGGCCACGTCGGGCCGGCGAAACACCGTGAGCCCCAGCAGAATGAGCGCAATCAAGGCGCCCACCTTCGCCAGCGTAAAGACGGTCTGGATCGCCGCCCCCAGCCGCACGCCCCGGACGTTGACCCCCGTGAGCACCCAGACCATGACGATCGCCACCACGCGCTGCGGCGACAGACCCAGCTGAACGGTCCCGCTTCCCGGCATGTGGAACGAGCCGAGCTTGAGAAAGACTTCTGGTGTGAGGCTCGGGATCAGGACCCCGAGAAAACGCCCGAAGGCCACGGCGACGGCGGCGATGGTCCCGCTCTGGATGACCATGAAGAGGGTCCAGCCATACAGGAACCCCGCCGACGGGGCCAGGCCCTCGCGCAGGAAGACGTACTGGCCGCCGGCGTTGGGCATCATCGCCGCGAGCTCGACGTAGGCGAGCGCACCGGTGACCGTGATGCCGCCGGTGATAGCCCAGACCAGGAGCAGCCCTCCGGGCCCGAGCGCCGATACCTGTCGGCTGATGTCCGCGGAGACGATGAAGATCCCCGACCCGATCATGGAACCCACGACCAGCGAGACGGCGGCGAGCGGGCCGATGCCCCGGACGAACTGCGACTCGTCGGTGAGGGGCGGCGCGCGAACCTCAGCGGGTGCGGCCATAGGAGAGTAAGAGGTGAGAAGTGAGAAGTAAGAAGTAGAAGTAAGAAGTAAGAGGGGAGAGGTGAGAGGGAATCAGGTCGTTCCCGGCTCGCGCTCGGACGGGGGGCGGGGCGGCAGTGGCTGGCTGCTCGGAGTTTCCGCCGCGCGCACCGCTTCCTCCACCACCGCCTGGCCGGCAGCGGCGAGACCTCGCATCACTTTCGCCGCGCTGTCCATCAGCCCCATCGTGCCGCTGATGGCCTGCAGCGGGAGCTTGCCCGCCCGCATGGTGTCCTCGACCGTCTCGGTGAGGCGGGCGAGCAGGCCGGTGGGGCGGGCGCGCTCGGCATATTTGCTGGAGAGAAATTCGATGTAGTCGAGTAGCTCGTACGCGCGCTCGTCGCTCAACGTTTCGAGCGCGCGGAGGATACGTTGGCGGAGGAGGTCATTCATCGAGAAGCCGATGCCTAGTGGGCCGTCCTCACTTGCCAGCCATTCCACTCACCACACTTGCCAACTCAACCACCGGCGTCGCCAGATACTTGGTGCGCGGGGCCTTGATCGTCACCCGCAGCACCAGTTCCTGAAGCGGCGGCAGGTTCTGAAACTCGAGCGCCTGCTGGCGCGGAAGGATGACGTACACGAAGCCGGGCTCCGGCAAGGGACCCCGGGTAAGCAGGAAGGGCTGCCCCGCCGGGAGCTCCGACCGCAGCTCGTCCGCCGTCTGGATCGCGATGAACTGAACTCGCCACTCGACCACCTGGCCGACGAAGCGCTGCGGCTCCGCCCGCACCTCTGCGGCGGACACGCCGACGAGCGCACCCTCCGCGGCGGGTTTGAGGTCCGCTTCGCGCATCCACCCTTCGAATCGCACGCGAACCCAGTCGCCGGCGCGCCCAACCACGCGCGCGCCGGTTCCGGGCTCGAGCGTGCCGACCCGCCCCCCTTCCGGCGCGACGGCGAGCGGTGCAGTGCGCGCCACCTCGACCCGCGCGTCTCCGGCATCGCCGGCCACCACTTCCGGCGGGGCGGAGGGGGCGGGGGCACGCTTGGTTCCAGCTTGCGACTGAGGGATTTGGCGAGGGGACGGGCCCGCCGAGGCGCGTGGAGCCGCCGGGTTCTGGCGAGGCGTGAGCGCCGCGGTCTCGAGCGGCGCGGCGAGCGACCGCTTTCGCACCCAGCCGGTGCGCTTCACATGCCACCACCCGCTTCGGCTTCCGATCTTCCGCAACAGGGTGCCCCGCTGCAGCCGGGCAACGACTGTCCCGTTGGGCTCCGCTCGCATGTTCTCGCCATCGGTAGCGCTCACCGCGAGATCGAACCCGTCCCGCGTGGCCGGGCCGACGGAGGACCGGACGATCCAACCGGTGAGAGTGACCTCCGCCCAGCCGCCCTCGGCCCTGCCAAGGCTCACGGTCGCCGCTTCGGTGAGGGTCCCGAGCAACGCGCCACCGCTGCCACGGCGCAACTCGGTTTCGCCGCTCAGGACGCTGCGCGCTTGCGCCATGAGAGGCACTGCAACCACCAGGCCGAGCGCGAGCGCGCAGGCTGGTAGCCGGCGGAGGGCGGGACTAGATTGCGGCGCTTGATTCACTGTGGCGCATAGTAGAGTCCGTGGAGAGCCATGTCAAACCGAAGCGCGCGCCGCCCGGTGCTGCTCGTCGTCCTCGACGGCTGGGGCTATCGGGAGGTGCGCGAGGGCAACGCCATCGAGCTCGCCAACACGCCCGCCTGGCACGGACTGTGGTCATCGATGCCTCGGACGCTGCTCGAGGCAAGCGGGCTCCGCGTAGGGCTGCCACCGGGCCAGATGGGCAACAGCGAGGTTGGCCACCTGAACCTGGGCGCCGGCCGGGTCGTGCCCCAGGATCTGGTCCGCATCTCCCAGAGCATCCAGTCCGGCGAGTTCTACCAGCTTGAGCCGTTGGTGGACCTGGCCGGCTTCCTCCGCCAGAGCGGCGGGACGCTGCACCTGGTGGGACTGCTCGGCCCGGGCGGCGTGCACGCGCTCGACCGGCATCTGCTCGCCTGCATCGAGCTCGGGGTCCGGCTCAAGGTGCCGGCGATCGCGATTCACGGTTTCCTCGACGGCCGGGACGCGCCGCCCACGCTGGGGGCGGAAGTGGTGCGGACGCTGCTCCAGGACATGCGGCGCATCGCGGGAAGCCGGGTGGATGTCGCCACGCTGTGCGGCCGCTACTACGCGATGGACCGTGACCGCCGCTGGGAGCGCACCAAGATCGCCTACGACGCGATCGTGCACGGCGCGGGCGACGCGATCACCCACCCGGTGCTCGCGGTGCAGGCGGCCTACCAGCGGGGTGAGACCGACGAGTTCGTGAAGCCGCTCATCCACCATCGCGACGGGGCGCCGGTGGCCCGGGTCCGCACCGGGGACGGTGTGCTGTTCTTCAACTACCGCAGCGATCGGATGCGACAGATCGTGGCCGCGCTCTGCCTCGACAGCTTTACCGGATTCGATGTGCGCGATCGTCCGGTGCTGCGCGGCGTCACCATGACGCAGTACGATCAGACTTTCCCGATTCCTCCGGCCTTCCCGCCGTTCACCCTCGCCCGCATCCTGGCCGAAGTGCTGGCCGACGCCGGGATGACCCAGTTCCGGACCGCGGAGACCGAGAAGTATCCTCATGTGACCTACTTCTTCAACGGCGGGTTCGAGCCGCCCTATCCCAGCGAGGAGCGTTGCCTCATTCCCTCGCAGCGAGTCGCCACCTATGACCTCGCCCCCGAGATGAGCGCCGCCGGCATTACCGACGCCCTCTGCCGTACGCTGGAGTCCCAGGCGCACGACTTCATCCTCTGCAACTTCGCCAACGCCGACATGGTCGGCCACACCGGCGTGATGCCGGCCGTCATCCAGGCGGTCGAAACGGTCGATCGCTGCCTCGACCGGGTGTTGCAGAGCGCGGAGAAGGCAGGCGCGAGCGTCCTGGTCACGGCCGACCACGGCAACGCGGAGACCATGATCGATCCGCACACCGGTGGAGTACACACCGCGCACACCACCAATCCCGTCCCGTTCGTCGCGATCCGCGGAGAATGCGCCGAGCTGCGATCGGGCGGGGCGCTGTGCGATGTGGCCCCCACGGTGCTCGGTCTGCTCGGCCTGGAGCAGCCGGCCGAGATGACCGGACGCGATCTCCGCCAGTGCTGAATCCCCTGCGGCTCGCCGCCGCCCTGGGCGCGCTGGCGCTCGTGTGTCCTCCCATCGCGCTGGGCCAGGTAGGGCACCCGCCGCAGAGCAGTCCCTATCACGATCTCGACAAAGGCAGCAGCTTCACGTTCGTCGGCGGCCGGCTGCTCGGCGACGGCGGACGACTCGGCGTCGGCCCCAACAGCGGCTACACCTTCGGGGCCCGTTTCGATCTGCGCGCGGCGCGGGCCCTCTCCATCGGACTGGGCGTCGAGCGGGGCAACCTGGAGCGGCTGATCATCGATCCCACCCAGGCAACGAGTCAGCGGGTAACCGGGCCGGTGGACCAAAACGTCACCATGGTGGAGGGGCTGGTCACGTTGAACCTGACCGGCGGCAAGACCTGGCACGGGTTCGCGCCGTTCGTTGGATTGGTCGGCGGCGCGGCCTTTGGTACCCGCATCCCCGCGGACACCAGCGGGTACAACTTCGGCACCAAGGGTTTCTTCGCGCCGGCCACCGGGTTTCGCCTCTTTCTGGGCGACCGGCTGCACATCCGCGGCGAGGTCCGAGGCCTCTTCTGGAAGCTTTCGTACCCCACTAGCTTCCGCAGCGGGACCAATCCCGTCACGGCTGATGCAAAGGAGTGGAACCTGGCCCCGTGGTTCGTGGTCGGACTGGGCTTCATCCTCTAGCTGCGCGGGCCATGCCGACCACGCTCACTCGTACCGTGAGCTTCTTTGCGCTTCACCGGCTCTATCGCCCCGAGTGGAGCCCGCAGCAAAACCAGCAGGCTTTCGGGGCGTTGTCCCAAGAGCCACCGCACGGACACCAATACAGCTGCGCCGTGACGGTGGCGAGCGGTCCGCAGGCACCCGCCGATCTGCTGGTCGATCTGGCTGAGCTGGACCGCATTCTCGAGGAGGAAGTGGTCCAGCCGTTCGAGGGCAAATACCTCAACCGCGACCTGCCCGCGTTCGCCCGGACCCTGCCCACCTGCGAAGCCTTGGCTGAGCACTTCTTCCGCCGTATCGCGCCCCGCCTCCCGGGCGGAGCGACCCTCGAGCGGGTCCGCGTCTCCGAGGACCCTACCCTCTATGCCGACTGCACCGGACTCGCCTGATCTCGCTCGCCCGGCCAAGCGCGGAGGCCGCATGTCGGGCCACGCCGCCGTCGAGGAGGTCGCGGTGTGGCTGGAGGTGAACGGCCGCCCCGCGGTGACCTGGATGTGCACCCCGGCGCAGCTCGAAGAGCTCGCCGTGGGTTGGCTCCATGGCGAGGGGTACATCGAGGTCCTCGAAGAGGTCCGGCTCCGTCCCTGCGCGACTGATCTCGGATTCTGGGCCGAGGTGCCGGCCGCGAGACTCGCGGCGGTCCAGGCCGAAGGCCGACGGCCGGTGCTGGCGTCCGGTTGCGGCGCGGTGTCCACGTTTCTCGCCGATCCGGGGACCGTGCAAGCTCAGCCGCCCCGCGGCGCTCCACCACCCTCCCCCGAGCACCTGCGCGCGCTCTTCAAGCAGCTGTTCGCGCAGGGCGAGCGCTACAAGGACACCGGCGGGATCCACGCTGCGGCACTGGCCGATGGGACCGAGCTCATCGCGCACGCCGAGGACATCGGCCGGCACAACGCCGTAGACAAGGCGATCGGCGGCGCGCTCCTGAGCCGGCACGTGATCGCCGAGCTCGGGCTGCTCGTGACCGGCCGCATTTCCGCGGAGCTCGCGTTCAAGGCAGCGCGAGCGGGGATCGCGTGGGTGGCCACGCCCTCGGTGCCGTCCACCCTGGCCGTGGAGATCGCGCGGCGGAGCGGCATGACGCTGGTCGGCCGGGCAGTGAGCGGAGAGCCGCAAGTCTGGGAGGCGGGCCGGCGGGCCGGCGGGCAGGCGGGCAGCGACGTCGGGGGCTCGAGCTGACACCGGAACCGCTGTCCGCCCGCCCGCCTGTCCGCCTGCTCGCCCGAGGGGCGGTGTTGGCGGGGGGAGGAGCCACCCGCTTCGGCGGGCGGCCCAAGGGGCTCGAGGTGATCGGCGGCGAGCGGATTCTCGACCGCCTGGTGTCGGTCTTCGAGCGAGCACTGGGCTCAGCACCCCTGCTGGTCGCCAACGCGCCCGACGCGAGCGGCTGGCGGCCGGATCTCCGGGTCGTGCCCGATGTCCGCTCCGGTCTCGGATCGCTGGGGGGGATCTACACGGCAGTGCTCGAGGCACGGGCGCCGGTGGTCTGCATCGCCTGGGATATGCCGTTCGTGACGGCCGAGCTGGTGCAGGCGCTCGCGGCGGGCCTCGAGGAGTACGACGCGTTCCTGCCGGAGAGCGACAGCCGGCGAGGGGTCGAGCCGCTCTGCGCCGGGTACGCGCCGGTATGCGCCGACGCGATCGCCGCCAGCCTCGATGCGGGCGACTTGCGGGCGATCGGCTTCCACCGGTCGATCCGGGTGGGCCGGCTGCCGCTCGAGGCGGTGCGGCGGCTCGGCGATCCGGCCCGGCTCTTCTTCAACGTCAACACCGCGGACGATCTTGCGAAGGCAGACGCGCTCCGCTGATGCGCATCCTCTCGGTGATCGGGCGGAAGAACGCGGGCAAGACGACGCTCACCGTGGCGCTTGCCGCCGAGCTGGTGCGCCGGGGCCGGCGGGTGATGACGATCAAGCATGGGCATCATCCAGCCGACGTCGATCGGCAGGGCACCGACACCTACCGCCACTTCCACGAAGGGCGGGCCGAGCGCACCCTGATCGCGGGGCCCGCCATCCGGGTGTTGTTCGAGCGGACCGCCGACGACTACGATCCCATCGGCCTTGCCCGGCGTTACATGGACGGCGCCGATCTGGTCCTGTGCGAAGGCTTCAAGCGCACGGCGCTGCCCAAGATCGAGGTGTGGCGCCGGGGCCTCGGAGGTCCCCCGCTCCATGAGCCCGCTGCGGCCAACGCAACGGAGTGGCTCGCCCTCGTGACTGACGACCGCGACCTCGGCATCGCGCCTCGTTGCCCGGTGCTTTCGTTCAACGACACCAATTGGCTTCAGACCCTGGCAAATCTGGCATGGGAGCGCGCGCTGGTTCTGTAAGCGACACCGGCCTCGCCGCAGCGGAGGCGGCCCGCCGGATTCTGGCGGACGTGCGGCGCCAGCCGGCGCTCCGCGTCCCGCTCGACGACGCGCTCGGCAGCGTGCTCGCCGAGGACGTCGTGAGCCCGCTCGATATCCCCGCGTGGACCAACTCCGCCATGGACGGCTATGCGGCCAGAGGTGCCGACGTTCGCGGCGCCTCCCAGGCGGCGCCGGTCCGGCTACGCGTAGTCGAGGAGCTTCCCGCCGGCCGGTTCCCCTCCCGCTCCATCGGCGCGGGCGAATGCGCCCGCATCTTCACCGGCGCACCCCTGCCGGACGGAACCGACAGCGTGATCCGGCAGGAGGACACCGATCAGGGGCGAGACCTGGTCGCGATCTTCAAGGATCGCGACATCGGTGTGAACATCAGGAAGGTGGGCGAGGACATCCGGAAGGGCGAGATCGTGCTTGAGGCCGGCGCCGCCCTCGGGCCGGCCCAGTTGGGCGTACTTGCGTCGCTCGCAGTCGCGCATCCGCTGGTCTATCGCAGGCCCCGGGTCGCCATTCTCGGAAGCGGCGACGAGATCGTGGACGTCGACCAGCCGGATGCCATCCTGAGCGGGCGCAAGATCGCCAGCAGCAATACTCATACGCTGGTGGCGCTGGTCCGTCAGACGGGCGGGGAGCCGGTGAATCTCGGGATCGCGCGCGACACGCCGGAGAGCCTGCGGGAGCACTTGCGGCGCGCGCTCGACTGCGATCTCCTGGTGACGACCGCCGGCATCAGCGTGGGCGAGCACGACTTCGTGCGGACCGTGCTCGACGAGCTGGGGGCGGAGCAACGCTTCTGGAAGCTCCGGATGCGCCCGGGTGCACCGGTGGGCTTCGGGCTCCTGCGCGAGATCCCCTGGATCGGCCTGCCCGGCAATCCGGTGAGCACGATGGTGACGTTCGAGCTGTTCGTGCGCCCCGCGATCCGGGTCATGTGCGGTCATCGGTTGCCGTTCCGGCGATCGCGGACCGTCCGGGCGGCCGAGCCCATTACGCTCAAGCCCAAGCTGCAACACTTCCTGCGTGCGGTCGCCACGGAAACGCCCACCGGCATCGAGGCGCGGCTAACCGGCCCGCAGGGATCGGGAATTCTCACGTCCATGGTGCGCGCCAACGCGCTGCTGGTGATTCCGGAGGGCCAGTTCGAGACCCCGGCCGGGGCCGAGGTTACCGCAATTCTGCTCGACGATCCGGTCCATCAAACCGAGCCCGGCTTTTGAGCGACCCCGTGCTTTATGAGGTAACGCTGGAGGTCGATCCCGAATCTGCCGAGACAGTCGAGCGTTGAGAGCGCGTCGGATTTCCCCACCTGGTCCGTGACGTCACTCACCCAGCGATCGCGTAACGACACCGATACGGCCACAGTTTCTGTGACCGGCGACCTTTCGTCGCCCCCCCACCACACTGCTTATTGACCGCGAAGTAGTTCCGGTGATGTCGGCCGGGCTGGCCGGCTCGGCTTCGATGTTCCACCGGGGTATTAACACGCCCTCCCCCTCGGAAGAGAGCGCGGTTCGGGCCCAACACCACACCGGGGAGGTTGTCCTGCCGACGACTTCCGGAGAAGCGATGACGTCGCAACAATGACCAGCAGCCCAGGTCCTCGTCGCCAGACGCGCGAAACCCTTCGGCGGATCACGCGCTGGGTCGTCGCGCTGGCGCTGGTCGCCGGTCTCGTCCACCAGGTGGATCTGGGCGAGGCTGCTCGCCATCTGATCCACGCCGATCGCACCGGCGTGGCACTCGCTTTGTTGATGTTGGGCCTCAGCCGGTTCGTGAAGGCCGCCCGGTCGTACCCGCTGATGCGAATCCAGACATCCGAGCTTCCATTCTGGGTTTGCCTGCGATCGTATCTGGCGTCGGGCTCCGCCGCCTACCTGCTGCCGACCGGGTTCGGCAGCGACGTGCTGCGGGCCGTCGCGCTCGGTCGGGGGCGCGGGCTGGTGCCTGAGGTCACCGCCGCGATCGCGATGGAGCGCATGCTGAGCGGGGTGGCGCTGGTGACGGCGAATCTGCTCGCCGCGCTCTACGCCCTGCAAGGCCGGCAGCCCGGACGCTTCGCGCTGGGGTCGCTCGCGCTCGCGGCCGGGGGGCTGATCGCGATGCTGCTTCCCCTGAACGAGCGGGTCAGGGCCTTGATCCGCCGCAGCTGGATCAACCGCAGGCTGTCGCGATACGCCGACTCACGATGGATGCGGACGATCGCCCGCTTCTGGAACGCGTATTACGCGTACCGGCACCAGCCGGGGGTGCTGGTTCTGGTGTTGGTGCTGTCGCTGGCGGAGACGGTGCTGGTGGTGTTCAGCATGGGGTTCCTCGCGACGGCGACCCACACCGGCATCACCACAGCGATGCTGCTGGTGGTGGTGCCGCTCACTCTCGTGCTACACCGCCTGCCGATCACCTACTGGGGCATCGGGGTCGCGGATGGCGGGTTCGCCTTTCTGCTCAAGGCACTGTACTTCGTGCCGCCGACTCACGCATTGACCGTAGCCGCGGCGTTCCGGGTGATCGAGCTCGTCGCCAACATCCCCGGGGCGTTGCTGTGGCGGGATCTCGCAGGCGCCGGCCAGCGACCGACCCCAGCAGCGCCGAGCGAGGCGAGTCGGGAGGCGCGACTTCCGGTGGGGGTGGGCGGGTAGCCCCCCGTGTCCGTTACGGTTGACGGGAGGACTTCGGCCGACTAGAGTTCGCCGCTGTTAGAAGGGGAGTAGCTCATCCGCCCAATGGCGGACGCCGGGATCGTCAAGACTGTCCGCACAGCGGGCACGGTCCGGCGGGAAGCGAGGCCAAGCGGCCCCCGCGCTCAGAGCGAGACCTTCGTCCACGCTGCCCCACGGGGAGCGGACGAAGGTCTCGCTCGCTTTTTGGGGGGTAGTCCGATCGGTGAAGGAGCCGACGATGAACAACGTAAAGACATTCGTACTGATGGCCGGTCTGATGGGACTGTTCCTGCTCGCCGGCCAGCTGCTGGGAGGGTCGCAGGGCCTGGTGATCGCCCTGGTCTTCGGCAGCCTCTTCAACTTCGTGATGTACTACTTCTCCGACAAGCTGGTCCTGCGGATGTACGGCGCGCAGATCGTCGGACCGGAGCAGGCGCCCGAGCTGTATGCGATGGTCGATCGGCTGCGTCAGCGCGCGGGGCTTCCGATGCCGGTCATCGCGGTAGCGCCGCATGAGCAGCCCAACGCGTTCGCCACCGGGCGAAATCCGGAGCACGCCGTGGTCGCGGTCACCACGGGCATCCTCAAGTATGTGCCGCCGGAAGAGCTCGAGGGGGTGCTCGCGCACGAGCTGGCGCACGTGAAGAACCGGGACATGTTGATCTCGACCGTAGCCGCCGGCATTGCCGGCGCGATCTCGAACCTGCCCTATCTGCTCCTGTTCGGCGGCGGACGCGATGACGACAACGCCCATCCTGCCGCGCGGCTCGCGCTCATGCTGCTCGGCCCCATCGGCGCCATGCTCATCCAGTTCGCCATCTCGCGCCAGCGCGAGTTCGAGGCCGACCGGGTGGGCGCGGAGATCCTGGGCCGCCCGATGCCGCTGGCCAATGCACTCCGCCGGCTCGACGCGCTGGCGCAACGGATTCCGATGGACGTCGCCCCGGCCGTCGCCCCGCTGGCCCAAGTGAACCCCTTGGCGGCCCGCGGCGGCGGCATGCTCAAACTCTTCAGCACCCATCCGCCGACCGAGGAGCGGGTCGCCCGCCTGGAAGCAATGGTCCCGGGGCGCTGATTGGGCCATCACGCGCCCGCCGTCTGGCTGGGCTTCGCCGCCCTGGTCGCGCTGCTCCTGGCCGTCGACCTGGGCGTGCTCAACCGGCGGGCGCACGTCCTCAGGTTCAAGGAGGCGCTGAGCTGGAGTCTGGGGCTCATTGGGTTCGCGCTGGCGTTCGGGCTGTTCGTGCTATGGCGCGAAGGTGGTCGGGCGGCGCTGGAGTACTACACCGGGTATCTCGTCGAGCTCTCGCTCAGCGTCGACAATCTCTTCGTCTTCATCCTGATCTTCGAGTATTTCGGGGTGCCGGCGGCGGCTCAGCCGAAGGTCCTGAAGTGGGGGATCTTCGGCGCCATCGGCATGCGCCTCGCGATGATCGCCCTGGGCGCCCTGCTGCTGCAGCGCTGGGAGTGGATCACCTGGGTCTTCGGCGCCATCCTGGTGATCACCGGGATCCGCATGTGGGTGCAGAAGCAGCAGCGGATGGAGCTGGAGCGCAACCCGGTCGTCCGTCTGGCCCGGCGCCTGCTCCCCCTCTCCACCAGCTACGACCAGTCTGCCTTCGTCACCCGAGCAGTGGACGGTCGCAGGCTCGCGACTCCGCTCTTGCTGGTGCTGCTGGTGGTCGAATGGTCGGATCTGGTCTTCGCCATCGACAGCATTCCCGCGGTATTCGCGGTCACCCGGGACCCGTTTCTCGTGTTCAGCTCCAACGTGTTCGCGATCCTGGGGCTGCGGGCGCTGTTCTTCGTGCTGGCGGGGATGATCGACAAGTTCGTGTATCTCCGACCCGGGGTTGCGCTCATCCTGGTGTTCGTCGGGCTCAAGATGGCGCTGAACCACTGGGTGCACCTGTCCACCGGGCTCTCCCTCGGCGTCGTGGTGGGCACGCTAGCCGGGGCGGTCGTCCTGTCGATCCGCCGGGGGGCTCGCAAGCAGCGGCTCGCGGCCTGAGGACTACTCCTCCTTCCAGACGTCGATCCCGCCGGCCATGGATCCCACGTCGAGGGTGGCCACGGTCGCGAGGGCCCGCAGATCGATCATCTCCACGGTTCCAGGCTGCGAGCCGATACCCTCGACCGATACGAACGCGTAGCGGTTGTCGGGCGACACCGCGACACCGTGCACCACCTTCCGCTTGGTGGGTAGCCGCTTGAGCTCCCGTCCGCTCGCGAGCTCGAACACCGACACCGATTGGCCCCGCTTGTTGGTCGCGATGAGCAGCTTGCCGTCGTGGGTGACCGCGAGATTGTAGACGCCCTCGCCGGCGGGCCACCGCCGTGTGATGCTCCAGGTCGCCGCGTCCACCTCCATGATCTCGCTCGCCTTGTTGCACGCGACGTAGATCCTGCTTCCGTCGGCGGAGGGCTGGGCCCAGGTGGGTGAGCAGGAGACATCGCCGGGCTTGGGCGGCTCCAATCCGTGACCGCCCATGTCATGCGAGGTGTGACTCACCGCGCCGGCGGTCGTCACGATGGGCCCGTCCATGCCGCGCTCCTGCCCCTTCCGCAGAAAGAAGTGCCGGGAGACCGCGAGCTTCCGGGTATCGATCTCCACCAGCATGTCGTCCATCATGCAGGCGGAGTAGTGCTTCGTGCCCTGGGGATTCAGGCGCGACCCGTGCGGCATGGTACAGGTCGGGATTCGGGCCACCTCGACCATCTGGTCGGTGGCGACCACCGACACCGACGACGGCACCATCTCACCGTAGAGATTGAAGTTCACCACGTACGCCAGGTAGCCGTCGGGCGACACCTGAAGCGTCGCGGGGAAGAACCCCAGCTCGACTCTCCCTTCCGGCTTGTCGTCCGCCGTGCCGTATTTCCAGAGCGACCCGTACGGCGTGCCGTGCCCGGTGGAGACGAAGAACGATTTGCCGTCCGGCGCCACCGCGAGGCCGTGCGGGCCGGCCCGCTCGGTGGGAATCAGTCCGATCCGGAACCCGCGCTCCACCGACGCGCCGGTCGGGCCGAAGCGGACCAGCTGGATCCGGTCCACCCCTTCGGAAGCCACGAACACGAAGTAGTTCCGCTCCGGCGGCCCCGAGAGCGCACCGGCCAGAGCCAAGAGCAGGAAGGCGACGCTCATGGCACGAGTGGCTGGCCCTCGCCGCGTCGCGGCTCGATCCGCACGACGAAGAGCCCATTGTTGAAGTCGTTGACGTAGGCGAGCCCGTTCTTCACCACCACGCCCCAGGTCATGGCAGCGTTGGGAATGAAGCCGTCCTGGTCGATGGGGTTCACGTGGGCAATCTCCCGGTTCTGGGCCCGCAGGTCGCCCCGCAGCTCGCCCGAAATGTCGAATGCCCGGAACCCGGCGTTGTACGCGCCCATGTAGAGCGTGTCGCCGGCGACCCACACGTTGTGCACGCCGCCATACTCGGGCTCGTACCAGGCGACTTCCCTGGGGTGCTCGATATTGCTCACGTCCACCACGTGGAGGCGGCCGTAGGCCCGGGCCGGGCGGTGCTCGTCCACCAGGGCGTCGAGCCCGAACACCTCGTCGGCCACGAAGACATATCGACCGTGGCGCCAGGCCGTGTGGGTCCCACGAATGAACCCGGGTCCGCTGGTCTCGCTTACCTCCCGATAGAGCTTGTCCAGATCGTACTTGAACTGGGACACGAGCTGCGGGCTGGATGGGCTGCCGCCCTTGATCCCGTTGCCGATGTCGAGGATCACCAGCCCATCGTCCCAGTAGCTCGCGTAGAGCAGGCCGTCTTGCACGTCGACGTCGTGGAGCGTCCGGCCAGGGTCGGCCCGGGCCGTCTTCCAGCGCGCCACTTCCTTCGGGTGCGCGGGATCGTTGATGTCGAGGATGTGGAGCGCGCCGGTGCCGTCGTTGGTCAGATAAACGTGAGTCCCGTACTTCGGCTGGGTGAACACGAAGGCCGAGTGAACCCCCGCGGTGACGCCGTCGGTGAACTCGGACACGACCTTCGGGTGGAGCGGATCGTCCAGGGTGCAGATCACGAGCCCGTTCTTCCGGTCGGCGGCCCCCTCGCGGGTGAATACCAGGACCTTCCCCTCTTTGTCGGTCATGATGTCGTTGACCAGCCGTGTGTTCGCCTGCACCGAGTCCACGATGACCGGGTTCGCGGGATCGCTGATGTCCATCGTATAAAAGCGGTCGCCGCCCAGGTGGGTGCCGAGATAGAGCACCTTGCCGTTGGGATGGACCCAGACTTCGGACGTCGGGAACGCCTTCCGTACCGCTTTGCCTACGATGGTGGCGGGGCGCCGCACTTCGCGCAGTCCGACCGTGACGGCCGTGACCGCCGAGCGGTTGCCGAGCGTCGCGGTGACGGTGTAGGTGCCGGGCTCGTAGGCGACGAAGGCGCCATCGGGATCGATCTCGCCCTGCCCCGGGCTCAAGGACCAGGTGGGTGACAGGCCTGGGATGGTCTTGCCGCCCGCGTCGCGGGCCACCGCCGCGAACCTGACCACGTCCCCCTGACGCACCCTGGGCGCGGCAGGCTCGATCGTGAGCGCTGCCGGCCCGGTGGCCCGCACGGCGACCGGGGCGCTGGCGCGGACGCCTCCCGCCGTCGCCGTGACCGTGGCCTTGCCGGCCGCTCGAGCCTCGAGCATGCCGTCTCGATTCACCCGCGCCACCGCAGGGGCCGAGCTGGTCCATGCGACGGCGTCGTCGCGCAAGTCTCCGCTGGCCGTGAGCACCTGGGCACCCAGCTGGAATCGCTGGCCGGGAACCAGCAGCTCCGGATGCGCGCCGATCTCGATCCGAGTGGCGGGCCCCGGCAGCATGCGAACGGTCACCTCCTCGATGACCGGCTTGGACCCCGGTACGATGGCGGATACGACCACCTGCATGGTGCCGCGCGCGCCAGCCCGGAAGAGACCGTCGGCCTCGACCGACGCTCCTTGAAGGCCCTTCTTCTGGAACGTGATCGTGGCGTCCGGGACGGGGGTTCCGTTCGCGTCGAGCGCCTGGGCGGTCAGGCGAAGCGAATCGCCGGCCACGACCTCGGGGTGCGCGGGGGAGACAACCAGCCGCGCGACCGAGGCCTGCTGCGACGCAAGTGGACCGGCGACGGCGAGCACTCCCGCCGCGACCAGCGCCAGGATCTTCATATCGGTAGGTCCTTGAGTGGGTAGTTCGACCGGCATCAGCCGTGCTCCCCAAGGTGCCGCGCCGCACGCGCGATGTCAAAGCGCCCTGCGACCCCTTCCGCCACCGCCCGGCCTCCGCCACCCTTCTCCGACTCATGCGGACCACTCGCTTGCTCGATCGCCTCGGCCTCCATCGCCCCGAGCTTCGTGCCTGGGCCATGTACGACTGGGCGATGTCGGCCATGCAGGTGGGGATCATGACAGCCATCTTCCCCATCTACTACGTCAAGGTCGCCGGCGCGCACCTTGCCGGGAGCGCGGCGACGCAGGCGCTGGCGAGCGCCAACACCGTCGCACTGGTGGTCGTCGCCCTGCTCTCGCCGCTGCTCGGCGCCGCCGCCGATTACGCCGCGGCGAAAAAGCGGTTCCTCGCCGGCTTCATGGCGCTCGGGCTCGCCGCCATCGGCGGGATGTTCTTCGTCCATACCGGCGACCTCACCCTCGCTTCGGTCCTGTTCGTTCTCGCCATGATCGGCGCCACCGGCAGCTTCGTGTTCTACGAGGCGCTGTTGCCCCACATCGCATCGCCCGAAGAAGTGGATCGGGTCTCCACGGCGGGATACGCGCTGGGGTACGTCGGCGGCGGGGTGTTGCTCGCGTTCAACCTGGCCTGGATCCAGAAACCGGCCTGGTTCGGATTGCCGGCCGGACCGGGCCTGTCCGAGGCGGCGGCCACGCTTCCGGTGCGGCTGGCGTTCGTCTCCATCGCGGCCTGGTGGGCGCTCTTTTCGATCCCGCTCTTCCGCCGGGTGCCGGAGCCGCCACGCCGGCTCGAGACCGACGAACGCCGGGGCGAGAACCCGGTATGGATGGCGTTCACGCGCATGGGCGAAACTTTCCGCGAGCTGCGGGGCTTCCGGCAGGCGTTCGTCTTTTTGCTTGCGTTCCTGATCTACAACGACGGGATCCAGACCATCATCAAGATGGCGACCGCGTACGGCACCGAGCTCGGCATCGGGCAGGGTGCACTGATCGCGGCGATCCTGCTGGTGCAGTTCGTGGGGATCCCGTTCTCCTTCCTGTTTGGGGCGCTGGCCGGACGGATCGGCGCCAAGCGGGCCGTGTTTCTCGGCCTGGCGGCCTACACGGTCATCAGCGTGCTGGGCTACTTCATGCGCACGGCGACGCACTTCTTCGTGCTTGCGATCCTGGTCGGCATGGTGCAAGGCGGCACCCAGGCGTTGAGCCGGTCGCTCTTCGCCACCATGACGCCGCCCCACAAGTCGGGTGAGTTCTTCGGCTTTTTCAGCGTATTCGAGAAGTTCGCGGGCATCTTCGGGCCGCTCTTGTTCTGGCTCGCCATCGAGCTGACCGGCTCGAGCCGCGCGGCGATTCTCTCCGTGATCGCATTCTTCGCGATCGGCGGGGCGCTGCTTGCGCTGGTAGACGTGCCCGAGGGTGAGCGAGCCGCGCGGGAGGCCGAGGCCCTGGTGCGGGAGGCCCGCTAGACCGGCTCTTGCCGCCGCCAGGTGCCCGTCCTAGCTTACCCGTCCAATGCCGAGCCCGACTTCGACGACTCATCCGACCACCATGCCCACTCCGGGCCCCACCGCGCTCACGCGCGGGCGGACGGGGCTCAAGCGCATGCGCTGTCGGCGGAGCGCGCGCGGGTCGGCGTAGAGGTCGTGGGTCACACCCATACCGAGAGCCCCGCCGCGCGAGAGCCCGGCGGGGCCGTTTGCTTATGGATCCGATCGAGCTGACCCGCGCGCTGGTGGAGCGGGAATCGCCCACGTTCGCGGAGGGGCCGGCGACCGACTACCTCGCCGGCACCCTGGAGCGTGCCGGCTGGCGCGTGACCCGCCAGCCGGTGTCCGATGGTCGGGCCAACATCTACGCGTTTCGCGAGGCGCCGGAGCTGGTGTTCTCCACCCATCTCGACTGCGTCCCCCCGCACGTACCATTTCGGGAGGACGACGAGTGGCTGCACGGCCGGGGCACCTGCGACGCGAAAGGTGTCGCCGCGGCAATGGTCGCGGCGGCGGAGCGGCTGGCGCAGGGCGGCGAGCGCCGCATCGGCTTGCTCTTTGTCGTCGGCGAGGAGAACGGCTCCGACGGCGCGCTCGCGGCAGCGCAACTCGAGCCCAAGGGGCGCTTCCTGATCAACGGCGAGCCCACCGAGAACCGGCTCTCGATCGGCCAGAAGGGCTCGCTCCGCATCGATATCGAGGCCGAGGGACGCGCCGCCCACTCCGCGTACCCGGACGAGGGCGAATCGGCGATCATCGCCTTGCTGGACACTCTCGAGCGCATCCGGCGCTTTCCCCTTCCCAGCGACTCACTGCTCGGCCCATCCACGCTCAATATCGGGACCATCCAGGGTGGCGTGGCGCCCAACGTCATCCCGCCCAGCGCCAGAGCTCAGGCGCATTTCCGCACCGTTGGGCCGACGGTGGAGCTCAGGGAGTGGGTCGACGCCGCGCTGGGTCCCGGCGTGGTCGTGACCGGCACGGCGGAGATCCCGGCGTACAAGAGCGCCGCGCCCCCGGGCTGGGACACGACGTTCGTGGCCTTCGCGAGCGACCTGCCATTCCTGGGGGCCTGGGGCCGCGGGTATCAGCTCGGGCCTGGTTCGATTCGCGTCGCCCACACGGCGGAGGAGCGGATTCGGAAGGCGGACCTGCTCCGCGGCGTCGACCTTTACGTGAAGCTCGCGACCGACCTGCTCGCGGAGGACGCGCCATGAGGGCGAAGATTCCCGTCGCCGTGCTGGGAGCCACCGGAACCGTCGGGCAGAAATTCGTGCGCCTCCTGGCCGAGCATCCCTGGTTCGAGATCGCCGCGCTGGCCGCGTCCGACCAGAGCGCCGGCCGACCCTATGGCGAGGTGGTTCGCTGGCGCGAACCCGTGCCGCTGCCCGGGCGGCTCGCCGGCATGACGATCGCCCGCTCCACGCCGCCGCTGCCGGGTCGCATCGCGTTCTCGGCGCTCGATGCCGACGTGGCTCAGGACATCGAGCAGGGCTTTGCCCGGTGCGGTGCGTTCGTGGTCACCAACACCCGGATCCATCGGATGGACCCCGACGTCCCCCTCATGATCCCGGAGATCAACGCGGGGCATCTCGGGTTGATCGAGCGCCAGCGGGCAGCCCGCGGCTGGCCCGGCGCCGTCCTGGCCAACCCCAACTGCTCTACCGCGGGTCTAGCCCTCGCCCTGGCGCCGCTCCACACCGCGTTCGGAGTGGAGAAGGCGTTCGTGACCACGCTGCAGGCCGTCTCCGGCGCCGGGTATCCCGGCATTCCGTCGCTCGACATCCTGGGCAACGTCATTCCGTTTATCGGCGGCGAAGAGGAGAAGATGGAGCGGGAGACCGCCAAGATCCTAGGCACGGTGCGGGACGGCGCAGTCGAGCCGGCGCCGATCGGGCTCAGCGTGCAGTGCAACCGCGTGGCGACCGTCGACGGCCACCTGGAGACGGTGTCGGTCGGACTCCGCCGCCGAGCCACGCCCGAGGAAGCGGTCGCGGCGATGCGCGAGTTTCGTGGGCCCGAGATCGTGCGGGGGCTCCCCTCGTCCCCTGCGGCGCCGGTGGAAGTAGACCTGCGGCCCGACCGACCGCAGCCGCGGCTCGACCTCGAGCGGGGGAATGGGATGACGGTGACAGTGGGCCGGGTGCGACCTTGTCCGCTGCTCGACCTCCGCTTCGTACTCCTGAGCCACAACACCATCCGCGGCGCCGCGGGGGCGGCGGTGCAGATTGGCGAGCTCCTCGTCGCCGAAGGGCGCGTCGAGTGATTCCACCGCAGAGGCGCAGAGGACGCGGAGGGTTCCTCGATTTGATGAGCTCCGCGCGTCGAGCCTACACAATGTTTTGTGTGGGTGTGAAGCCGGGTTCCGGTGCTGACGCAGCCCTCTGCGCCCTCTGCGCCTCTGCGGTGAATCTTCGATGATCGTTTGCAAGTTTGGCGGGACGTCGGTGCAGGACGCCGCCGCGATCGGCCGACTGATCCAGATCATCCGCGATCGATCGGGCGAGCGCCCCCTGGTGGTCGTCTCCGCCCTGGCCGGCGTCACCGACGAGTTGCTGGCTATTGCCGGCCTCGCCCAGACACCCGGATCGGCCCACCGCGAACGGCTCGATGCCCTGCTTCGACGCCATGAGGCAACGGCGCACGAGCTTCCTGGCGCCGAGGCCGCGTTGGACTTCGTTCGCGACGACGCCGCCGCGCTCGCACCGGAACTGGGCGCCGCAACCGGCCGGCGCCTCACCCCCCGCGAGCTCGACAGCATCGCGGGTCGCGGTGAGCTCTGGAGCTCGCGCCTCATTGCCGCCGCGCTCGCCGGGGCCGCCGTGCCCGCCGAGTGGGTGGACGTCCGTCCGATCATGGTGACCGACGATCGCTTCGGCCGGGCCACGCCGTACACCCAGGTACTCAACAGCCGCGCGCGGCAATACTTCTGCCCGATTCTCGAGCGGGACGTCGTACCGGTCACGCAGGGCTTCATCGGAGCTACCGCCACCGGGGTCCAGACCACGTTCGGCCGGGGAGGCTCCGATTTCAGCGCCTCGCTGCTGGGGGCGGCGCTGCATGCGTCCCGAGTCGAGATCTGGACCGACGTCGATGGTCTCATGACCGCCGACCCTCGGGTAGTGGCGTCGGCCCGGACCCTCTCGGTTGCGACCTACGAGGAAGCGGCGGAGCTGGCCACCTTCGGCGCCAGGGTTCTGCACCCGGCGACCGCGGTCCCGCTGGTGCGCGAGGGCATTCCCATCATCGTGCTCAACTCGCGACGGCCGGATCGCCCCGGCACCACGATCGAGCCGACCGCCGAGGTCGAGCGCCTGGGCGACTCTCCGATCCGCTCGATTTCGTGGAAGAAGGGCATCACGGTCATCAACATCCGAGCGCCCCGGATGCTGGGCGCCTACGGGTTCCTGCGCCAACTGTTCGAGGTGTTCGAGCGCCACGAGGTGGTGGTGGACGTGCTCGCGAGCAGCGAAGTCAGCGTGTCGCTTACGGTGGAGGATCCGAGCCACCTGGACCGGGTCCGGCGCGAGCTGGAGGATCTGGGCGAGACCTGGGTGGACCATGGCCGCGCGATCGTGGCGGTCGTCGGGATCGGGCTCAAGACAGCGCCGGGCCTGGCGGCGCGGGTCTTCGGCGCGCTGCAGGAGACCTGCATAGAGGTCATCTCACAGGGCGCGTCCGCCATCAACATGACGTTCATCGTGAAGGAAGAAGACGGACCCGACGTGGTGCGGCGACTGCACCAGGAATTCTTCGGGAGCTGCTGACGGGCTCGCGGCCCCGCGAAAAGCTGTTATCGTGGAGCCCATGCTCTCCACCTCCGCCATCGCACTGACGCTCGCCTGCGCGAGCGCCTCCCCGCCGGCCGCACCTGCTCCCGATACCACCCGCTACACCGTGCTCATGGCCGGGCGAGCGGCCGGATTTCAGAGCTCCTGGGCCGATCCCGACGGCACCCTCCGATACGCGTTCGAGTTCAACGACCGCGGGCGCGGCTCCCAAATCGCCGAACGGCTCGTGCTCGGCTCCGACGGGCGGCCGACCCGGATCGAGCTGACCGGCCACGACTATTTCAAGAACGCCGTGAATGAGCGGTTCGACACGCAGGACGGCAAGGCGGTTTGGCGTAGCTCCTCCGAGCACGACAGCACCACGACGCCGGGATACTACGTCAGCGTAGACGGCGCCCCCGAGGAGACCGCGCTCCTCGCGCGGGCCCTTCTTGCCGCGCCCGACGGCCGGCTCGCCGTCCTCCCCGCGGGCGAGGCCCGCATCGAGAAGGTGGAGGAGCTCCCGCTTCGGGCGACGGGTGACTCGACCACCGCGTCGCACTACGAAATCCAGGGGCTCGGGCTCTCCCCCACGCCGATCTGGCTCGATCGCGACGGGCGCTTCTTTGCCCAAGGCACGTCGTGGTTCATGGTGATCCGGCAGGGATTCGAGTCGGCGGCTCCGGATCTCATTCGCAGCCAGGATCGCTACTCGGCCCGGCGCGGCGGCGAGCTGGCCGCCCGCCTGGCACGCCGGCCGGGCGGCGCCGTGGTGTTCCGCAACGCGAACCTCTTCGATGCCGCCAGCGGGCGGAGTCGTCCGCACACTACGGTCGTCGTTCGGGGCGACCGCATCGTGGCGGTAGGCTCGGATGGACGCGTCGCGGTCCCTGCCGGCTCCGAGACCATGGACCTGGCCGGGCACGCGCTCCTGCCCGGGCTCTGGGACATGCACGTCCACATCAACGATGGGGACGGCATCCTCCAGCTCGCGGCCGGCGTCACGACCGTGCGGGACATGGGCAACGACATGGAGGAGCTGCTCCAGCGCCGGCGGCGGTTCGACGCGGGCGAGTTGCTGGGGCCCCGGATCATCATGGCCGGCCTGGTGGACGGACCCGGGCCCTATACCGCCCCGATCAAGGTGGTGGCGGACGACAGCGCGACGGCAACCGCGGTGGTGAACCGCTACGCCGATTCGGGCTACGTCCAGCTCAAGATCTACAGCTCGGTACGGCCCACACTGGTCCCGTTCCTCGCCGCAGAGGCCCACCGCCGCGGAATGCGGGTCAGCGGACACGTGCCCGCCTTCATGACGGCCGAGCAGGCCGTGCGCGCGGGGTATGACGAGATCCAGCACGAGAACTTTCTCTTCCTCAATTTCTGGTTCGACTCGGTGCCGGACACCCGGACGCCCGCCCGGTTCACGGCAGTGGCCGAGCGGGCGGCATCGCTCGACCTCGGCTCGGCCCGTGTGCGCGCCTTCGTCGATGTGTTGCGGAGCCATCATACCGTCCTGGATCCGACGATCAACGTCTTCGAGAACCTGCTGGTCGCCCGTAAGGGAGCGGTCGATCCGGGCTACGCGGCGGTCGCCGACCGGGTGCCGCCGCTGGTGCGCCGCGGCTTCCTGGCAGGCGGCCTGCCGGTGCCCGAGGGCAAGGATCAGCGCTATCACGACTCGTTCCAGACCATGCTGCGGTTTCTCAAGCAGCTGCACGACGCCGGTATCCCGATCGTCGCCGGGACCGACGCGTTCGCTGGGTTCGCGCTCCACCGCGAGCTCGAGCTGTATGTCGCGGCCGGCATTCCGGCGCCGGAGGTCTTGCGCATCGCCACGCTGGGCGCCGCACGGGTGATGAAGCGCGACGCTGACCTCGGCTCGATCGCGCCCGGCAAGCAGGCCGACCTGGTCGTGGTCGACGGCGATCCCGCGCGGCGCATCGGCGACATTCGCCGAGTGTCACTGGTGATGAAGGGGGGCACGGTGTTTCAGCCGGCGCAGTTGTACCAGGCGGTCGGGATTCGGCAGCCGGCGGGCCAGCCCTGAGTCGCGGCATGCGCCTCGCCATCGTCGGGCACGGACGCATGGGGCGAATTATCGCGTCGCTGGCACCGGCCCGTGGTCACGAGGTGACCGTCGTAATCGACGAAGCCGACAATCCGGACGGTCACGGGCTCACCCGCGAGCGGCTCGCGGGGGTCGATGTGGCGATCGAGTTCACCACGGCCGCGACCGCGCCGGCGAATCTGACCCGGCTGATCGAGGCGGGCGTTCCCACCGTCTGTGGCACCACCGGGTGGACCGCGGAGCTGCCGGGAATCACCGCACTGGTCCGTCAGCGCCGCGGGGCGCTGCTGCACGCCCCCAACTTTTCCGTGGGGGTCCAGCTGTTTCTTCGCGGCGCCCGCGAGCTGGCCCGCCGCTTTGCCGGCCGGCGGGAGTTCGACGCCTTCATTCTCGAAGAGCACCACGCGAAGAAGCTCGACGCGCCCTCGGGTACCGCCGAGACGCTCCGCGAGCTGCTGCGGACAGCGGACCCCGGCCGCGAATTCCCCATCACGTCGATTCGCGCGGGCGCCATCCCCGGCATTCACAGCGTGACCTACGACGGGCCCTACGACACGGTCACGCTCACGCACGCCGCGAGATCGCGAGAGGGGTTTGCCGCCGGCGCGCTGCTCGCCGCGGAGTGGTTACCGGGGCGGACCGGGGTCTTTACCTTCGAAGACGTGCTCTTCGGAGAGGACCGATGACTCGGCTGCACGGCTGCGGCACCGCGCTGGTGACGCCCCTCACCCAGGCCGGCCAGGTGGACTACGACGCGCTCGAGGCCCTCGCGAACTGGCAGATCGCGGAGGGAATCGACTTCCTGGTGCCCTGCGGCTCGACCGGCGAAGCGCAGACCCTGGACGACGCCGAGCGCGAGCGGGTGGTGGCAACGGTGGTCCGGGTGGCCGCGGGTCGAGTCCCGGTCATGGCAGGTGCTACCAGTAACGACACGGCGCGAGCGGTGACGGAAACGACGCGCATGTGCGCCGCCGGCGCGGACTGGATTCTGAGCGCCACACCTTATTACAACAAGCCGACCCAGGAAGGCCTGTTCCGCCACTTTACCGCCGTCCTCGATGCCTCGACCAAACCGGTCTGCCTGTACAACGTCCCCAGCCGTACCGCCGTGAACCTGAAGCCGGAGACGGCGCTCCGCCTCGCCCGGCATCCCCGTTGTCTCGCGATCAAGGAAGCCAGCGGCGATCTCCGCCAGGCCATCGATCTCGTCCGCGCACGCCCCGACGGTTTCGCGGTGTTGTCCGGAGAAGACTGGCTGGCGCCCGCGCTGATCGCCGCCGGAGGCGACGGGCTCATCTCGGTCGTCTCGAACGAGGTCCCGGCAGCGGCCACGAAGCTGGTGCATCTCGCGCTCGCCGGCGAGCTGGAGAGTGTCCGGGGCTGCTTCCACCGCCTGTTGCCGCTCATGGATGCCAACTTCCTCGAGACCAACCCCGCACCGGTGAAGGCCGCGCTCGCCCTGATGGGCCGGATCGAGAACGTGCTTCGGCTCCCGCTGGTGCCGGTGGGCGAGCCGACCAGGGAGGCACTCCGCGGGGGGCTTCGGCAGGCCGGCGTCTCCAATGTCTGATGTGACCGGCGCGCCGACGGCTCTCGGTGTCGCCGCCAGGGCCGCCCTTCAGGAAGCGCTCGAGCGGTTTGCCACCGGGGTTCCGCCGGGTCAGGAGGCGGAGGCCCACGCGGCGTTTCAGACGCTCAAGACGGCCCTCAACCGCGGTGAGGTGCGCGCCGCCGAACGAGGGACCGACGGAATCTGGCATGCCAATGCCTGGGTGAAGAGCGGCATCCTGCTCGGGTTTCGACTCGGCAAGATCGTACCGGCAGCCAGCGGCGGCCCGTTCCCGTTCTTCGACAAGAGCACCTACCCGCTCCGGGCGATCGGGCCCGACGACGGCGTGCGCCTTGTCCCCGGCGGCTCGGCCGTGCGCGACGGCTGCTACCTGGGCAAGGGCGTCATCTGCATGCCCCCGATGTACGTCAACGTGGGCGCCTACGTGGACGATGAGACCCTGGTTGACAGTCATGCGCTGGTCGGGAGCTGCGCCCAGATCGGCCGACGGGTGCATCTCTCGGCCGCCGCCCAGATCGGCGGGGTCCTCGAGCCCGCGGGCGCGTTACCGGTCGTTATCGAAGACGACGTCCTCGTCGGCGGCAATTGCGGAGTGTACGAGGGGACCATCGTGCGCGAGCGGGCGGTTCTCGCACCGGGTGTCCTGCTCACCGGCGGCACGGCCGTCGTGGACCTGGTCCGAAACCGGATCTATCGGCGCGACGGCGACCGGCCGCTCGAGATTCCGGCCGGTGCAGTGGTGGTCCCGGGGACCCGCCCGGTTGGGAGCGGGGTGGGCGCCGAGATGGGCATCGGGCTTTACACCCCGGTGATCGTGAAATATCGCGACGAAAAGACGGAGACGGCGGTCAGATTGGAAGAGCTGCTGCGGTGACGTCCCACACCCACTACCTCTGGTTCGAGACCAAGCGGCGCCAGGAGATCCTCGACATCACGGACGAGGTGGCGGCGCAGGTGCGGGCGAGCGGGATCCAGGAAGGCTTCGTGCTGGTCAGCGCCATGCACATTACCGCCTCGGTGTTCGTGAACGACCACGAGTCGGGACTTTGGCACGACATCCTGCACTGGCTGGAGCACACCGTGGCGCCGTGGGACCCGACGCGGTATCAGCACAACGAGACCGGCGAGGACAACGCCGCCGCGCATCTGCGGAGCCTGACCATCGGACACGAAGTCATCGTCCCGCTGACCCAGGGCAAGCTCGACCTCGGCCCCTGGCAGCGGGTGTTTTACGGGGAGTGGGACGGGCAGCGGCGGAAGCGAGTGATCGTCAAGGTGCTCGGTGACCTCTTACCTACATGAGTCGATACTTGGGCCCGCTCCCCCCCTCCCTCGGAGTCCACCTCGGCCCCAGCACGTCGGTCGCTTTGCAGTCCACGCAGTTCGGCGCGTTCACCCGGACTGTGTCGCCCACGCGCTCGTAGACGCCGGCGGGACAGACGTGACTGTAGAAGTCGGCCACCTCGCCGCTCACGTCGGGTCCGATCAGCAGGTGGGTCGGAATCGTGTCCCGGGTGGCGTTCCCCGACTTGAACACCGCATCCACCTTGCTGAAGGTGAGCACGCTGTCGGGCGTGAACGGCGTGGCCGCGGCGACCGCGCGGGGCGTGGCTGCGTCCTCCGGCATGTCGATCTTGGTCCCGGGGAACCGGCCGCCGGTCAGCGTCATCAGCCCCGCCTTCGCTCCGCCCACCCAGAACCCACTCTTGAACGCGAGCCGCATGTTCCGGGTGCGGTGCAGGTCCGCGGCGATGAAGCTCCCGTCCACCAGCCGATCGTATGCGGCAAGCGCGCTCGCGGCGGTCGTGCCCGCCTTGAGCGCGTCAAATGCAGCGTGTGCGGCGAAGACTCCCGACTGCATGGCGTAGTGAATGCCCTTGAGTGACGGCACATCGACGAAACCGGCCGCGTCGCCTATCAGCAGCACCCCGTCACCGTGGCGTCGCTGCGGCAGCGCGTAGAAGCCGCCCTCAGGAATCGTCTTGGCGCCCCATTCGAGCAGCTGGCCGCCCTCCAGATAGGGCCGAAACAGTGGATGGAGCTTCATCCGCTGCAGCAGCTGATGCACGTCGAGCGACGCATCGTGGTAATCCAGCCCGACCACCAGCCCGATCGCGATCTGATTGGGGCCGAGCGGGTACATGAAGCTCCCGCCGAAAGCGTCGGTCGGGAGCGGCCAGCCGAGCGTATGGATGACTCGGTCCAGCGGCTGCTTCACTTCCCATACTTCTTTCACACCGAGGGCGAAGATCTGGGGATTGGGCGCGCCGACTCGCTGCCACTCACGCCAGGCCTGGGTCAGCATCCCGCGGGTGCCTTCCGCCAGCACCGTGATCCGCCCGGCGACCTCCGTGGCCTCCTGATAGCTCGGCCCCGGGCCGCCAGTCCGATCGAGCCCCGCGGGCGTGGTGCGTACGCCGCGCACGGCCTGCCCGTCGACCAGAAGCGCCTCGACCGGAAAGCCGGGAAAGAGATTCACGCCGAGCTCCTCGGCCCGCTCCCCCAGCCAGCGCACGATCTCACAGAGCGACGCGGTGTGGAACCCGGCGTTGTGCATGGTCGGCGGCGTGGGGATCTTCTGCGCCCGCCGCTCGCTCAGCAGATAGACCGCCTCGGCGGTCACCGGTTGCCTGAAGGGGAGGGCATCGACCGGGACGTCGGGAAACAGCTCTCGGAAGACCCGAGGGTTCACCACCGCGCCCGACAGACTGTGCTCGCCCAACGCGCCGGCCTTCTCCAGCACCGCGATGTTCAGGTCGGGCATGCCCTCGCCGGCCGTCTGCGCGCGCTTCGCCAATTGAGCGAGCGTGAGCGCGCAGGCCAACCCGGCGGGCCCGGCGCCCACGATGACGACATCCATTTCGAGCGCCTCACCGCTGGGCGGGTTGTGGCGGATCAGGCGGTCGAGCGGGAGGGCGGCTTGATGGCGGAGCGGGAGGATGGTGGACACGGCCTCGCTCGGTCAGGAGGGGGATAAGAAAGCGGCGAAATATAACCGCTATAGCCGACAGCACCGGCGAAGGTCACGCTCGACCCGACGGTGACGTCGGGGACGACGCCTCGGAGATGCGCACGTGCCCGAACCCGCCCGCGAAGCTCACCCCGTGGCCGACTGCGCATGTAGGATCGGTCTCTCGCACCACATCATTCGGCATCCAGACCAGCCGCACCCGCTGGCCGAGAAACCGACTCAGCCACTGCGCTGCTTCGGGACTCACTGGCACGGCTTCGGTCACGTCGCCCCATACCGCCACCTTGACCCGTTCGCGTGCGGGCGCGCCACGGGCAGGTGCGGGAGGTCGGCCACGCAGGGTGCTCGAACTACCTGTGAACGTCGGTCAGGATGGGCCGCACCAGCGCGAGCCTCGGCTCCTCGCCTGAGTGATGAGGTCTCCGTCGCCACTCGCGCGAGGAGCTGACTCGGCCTGGGTCGCCAGAACCTCGGGTACACGCGGAGGGAAGAAAGGCCGAGGTCCTCCGCCTCCTGCAGCGCGGTACCGGAGAGGCGGCGAGCTAGAAAGCTCGGTGGGCCTGCTTCACCGTGCCCGCGCTCGCTTCTCAGGCGGCGATCGAGACACCGGGCTAGCTGGTGGCGCTGCGACTGTCGAGGCGAGCGAGGTTCCGGGGCTGCAAGAGCCGGAGCGCCGCGCCCCGGAGGCGGAAATACGAGACCTGCAGGACATTGCCCAGCCATAACCCCAGAGTGCCGTCGGGATTAGCCCCCACGCCTGGGCGAAGCAAAGGGCCGCGAGCACTAGAGCACGCGGCCCCGCTGAGAACCCTGATCCGAATGCCTTGCTACACTAGACTCTATCGAATGAACGTCCCGGTCACGTCCTGCCCATAGGCAGCCCACTGTTGCTCCGTCCGCACCCCGTTCATCCAGAAGAAGTACCCCGACGCCGAGCCCAAGTGATAGGCATTATGCACGAAGCGGTTGTTCTTCCCCGTGAAGTAGGTCAGATCGCCCGCGTCCTGCACAATGCCGGTGCCGTTCGGGGTCCCGCCAGCATCCGTCGCCACGTTCGTCATCGTTACCGTATTGTCATGGACATAGAAGTTCTTCAAGATGAATAGGGCGGGGTCCTCCGCTCGCGTGGAGCCGATCCCCACAATGCCGCGGGCGTTGTTGGTGACAGTATTGCCGTAGACCTCCACGTTGGGTGAGGAGGCTGCCAGGATCCCAGCCCCGTAGCCCCAGTGGAAATCGACCAAGCCATTGCCGGTCACGATGTTGTTGCGGATCACGGCGTCCAGGCTAATCTCGTGCATGATCCCGCCGTGCGCGTTGTTCTCGACCCGGTTCCCCTCATTTAGGTACTTGTAGTTCTAGCCATCAGTCCACATCCCGATGCCGTGGTTGTCATGCGAATAGTTATTCCGCACCACGAGGTTATTGGTCCGCACGAACTTGAAGCCACCGGCCTCATCGCTCGGGTCGGAGTTGTTCTGGTAGTTATTGAAGGCGATCTCGTTATTCTCGATCAGTACGCCGTCACCTGTTCCGCCCATCCCCAACAGCCAGTTGTGGTGGATATGGCAATTGCGGACGGTCGTCCCATACCCCACCCGAATACCGAGTGCCGACGCCCCGGAATAGCTCGCCTCCACGCTGTCGATCACCCATCCAGTGGAGTATTGCGTGAGGGGATCGGCGCTGTTGGCTGCGCTAATCATTCCATCCGGGCCATACGGCCACACATAGCGCGTAACGGTCAGGTTCTTGATCGTGACGTTGTTTGCATAGGGAGCCACTCCGATAGAGAACGCACGACCCGCAGCGTTCTGGCCGTCTAAGATCGTCACGCCCATGCCCTGGCCGACGAACACGTCGCCGGACTTAGGCACGACACTTTGCTGCACGAAGGTTCCCGTACCGAGGCAGAACGTCGTCCCGGTCGGATTGTTATTAACAGCCCCCTGAATGCTCGCACCGGCCGCAATGTTGACGCCCGTACAGCTCCCCGCCAGCGGGGCCGTGATCGTCACCGCCGAGGTGTCGGCTAGCGTGCCGCCGACCTGAGCCGCAATCACCCGGAACGTCCCGGCGGTCGAGCCAGCGGTGTAGAGGCCCGCCGAGCCGATGGTGCCGCCGGTCGCGCTATAGGTTGCCTGCGCCGCGAAGCTGTCGCCCGCCGTGGTCCGTCCGTAGACCTGGAATTGGACGGTGCCTCCAGTCGCGACCGTGGCGAGGGCAGGAAGGAGGATCAGCTGCGCGAGGGCCGCGGGTTGAATCGTCACAGCAGAAGTGTCGGCCAGGTTCGTCGTAGTGCTGGTGGCGATCACACGGAAGGTTCCCGTCGTCTGGCCAGCGGTGTACAGCCCGCCCGCCGACACCGTCCCTCCCGTAGCCGTAAAGGATACTGGAGTGCTGATGCTGTCGCCGGTGCTCGTGCGCCCGTATCCGATGAACTGCTGGGTGCCGCCTGGCACCAGCGTGACGGTTGCGGGCGCGAGCACGATCTGGGCGAGCTGCGCTGCCGTGACGGTCACGGGTACGGTGTCGGCGACCGTGCTGGACGTATTGGTGGCAACCACGCGAAACGCACCCGGCGTCATGCCGGCGCTGTAATTGCCGCCGGCGTCGATCGTGCCGCCGGTCGCGCTCCAGACGACGCCGATCGGCGCCGTCGAACCGTCGCTCAGCTTGCCACTCGCCGAGAAGCTGGCGGTCTTACCCTCGGTCACGGTGGCAGGATCGGGGCTCACCACGATGCTGGTAAGTGTGGGCTGCGGTGGCACTACGACGACTGTCGACGTATCCGACTTGTTGTGCCCGAGCGCCTTGCCGATCACACGCAAGGTGCCGGTGGCGTGTGCCGACAACACGCCGTCGGCGGTGATGCTGCCGCCGGTCGCCGTCCATTCGATGGATGTCGCCATGCTGTCGCCGGCCGTGCTGATACCCGTGCCGGAGAACCGGATCGTCTGGTTGGTCTCTATGGTCGCCTTCTTAGGAGCGATCTTGACGGCAGCGAGCAGGTCTGTCGTGCCCGAGGTGGTAGGAGCGGTAGGCTCGCCTCCGCTGCACGCGGCGATGACGCCGGCTGCAAAGGCGGTCAGGCCCAGGTGCCCGAGGGCGAGACGGCGCGAGAGCTTGTAGGTGAACGTCATCGTTTCCACTCCTTTCGGTGTGGCACCAAGCGAACGGGCCGCCAAGGCCGGCAGATGGTCCTGCCGAAGCGCTGGCGACCCGGCTGGCATAGCGACGACGTCGCGGGAGCCCCGTGGTTCTGCGTCCCACCCTTTCGAGTGGTTTGCTCTGAGCAGCGGATGACGCGGCGCGCGCTGGGCGCGTGTTACGACAATCGGGTGCGGGGCTGACGCGGTCGATGGAATGGAGGAGGGAGGGCCAGACGTCAAAACACCCTCGCGACACGTCCGTTCGGCGGCTCGACCGGCTTAGCGCGGCGAACCGCGCCTTAGCCTCGAAGCTTTGCGCCCCCAACTTTCGTTGGGTTTGCCTTTGTCGCGGGCCCTCGTGAGGGCGCTGCGATTGGAGCGGATCCGGCCCGGTGGTCGGGCGGCCCCGCACCTCTAGGAGAACTTATTAACTATCGGTACCAGTCGGCGCAAGTTTAGTGGACAGTGGCATCGTAATCCCCCTCGCAAGTTTTGCTCCAGGTCGGAGGCAGCCAGCCCGTTCATCTGGCGCCGACGGCTGCCAGCTAACATGAAGCCAGGCATTCTGTTGGTCAAGCGCTTCGACCGCCCGTGATCCGGCTCCCGGACGGTTGCCGTCGGTTTAGTGCAGGACCTTGCAGCCAGTGAATAGAATGTCATCGCGACCCCGCGCACCAGCCGAGGGATCACGCGCCTGGTTCGGGCCTGTTTCAAACCATCCACAGGCGCGTGTTTGGTGTAGATCGTGATTCCTGGGTGGCCTCTGCGGGCCGAGCGAGTGCTGTCGCAGGCGGCGGGGCTGCGGCAAGCAAATTCCGGGTTCCTTATCCGTGTCACAAACATATAGAGCTGGGGACTGCAGCTAGGCGATCTGACCAGGATTCAGCCCTTTATACCCTTGGCGCAATTGCCGGTCTCGCAACCCACGGTTCCTTCAGGGGCACCTCGCGTTCGGGCCGATCCACGTCCTGGTCATGGGCGTTGGTGTGATCGCCATCCCGGAGCTGCTAGGTACCCCTCAGAGGTCCACAACAAGGTTTCAGTGGACCGGAGCTGGTGGAGGCGAGTCGCCTGCCCGCCGACCCGGAAGCGCTCGTCGAGCCGTGTTAACGATCTGCACCTGGAACGCGCCTCACGGCCTGCTCGAATTCAAAGACGGTGAGATCCACCTGTGGCGGGCGGATCTCGATCGTAGCACAAATGCCCTACCGGCGCTCAAGCAAACACTGGCGCCGGAGGAGCTCACGAAAGCCGGGCAGTTTCGCTTAGAGCGGGACCGTAATCGCTACATCCTCGCGCACGGAGCCCTAAGAAGCATCCTCAGCCGCTACCTGAAAACGACGGCGGGCGAGCCGATGTTCCGCTACGGTCTGCAGGGAAAGCCTGAGCTTGTGAGTGACGCGGTGCGGTTCAACCTGTCGCACTCGCACGATCTTGTCATCTGGGCGATCAGTCGCGGGCCCGACGTGGGTGTCGACGTCGAACGAGTGCGCCCGGGGGTCGACGAAGACGTGGCTGGGTGCGTCTCGCCGAGGGCGCTTCGCTTTCTCGAAGCGCTCCCCCAACCCGCCCGGCGGCGCGCCTTCTTCCAGGCTTGGACTCGGATGGAAGCCTACTCGAAGGCTCGCGGCGAAGGGCTTAAGTCGGGCCTTGAGACCTTCGAAGTCTTCCTGGACCTGAGCACTCCGGGACTCCCCCCCACGGTTGGCGATGGGGGCCGAGAACGGCGCTGGTGGCTCCAGGACTTCGCTCCGCGCAGGGGATACGCCGCCGCGCTGGCAGCACAGGGCGAGAAGTGCGGGCTCACCTTCTGGAAATGGCAACCGCGCGACAGAGGCGACTCGGGGTAGCTCGAGCCCCGCCGGGTTCAGGCTGCGATCGCGCTTCCAGGCGTTTAGAGGTGAAAGATGAAGATCTTTCAACAAAAGCGCATTGTTCGTACGGTGGGTCCTCCTGGCTCAGAGAGCGCCTCTGTCCCGGAGTTAGTCGCGGCACGGGCGAGCGAGAGTCCCGGCGGGCTCGCTCTAACTGCAGAGGCCAGCGCTCTCACCTACCGTGAGCTGGACTGCCGGGCCAACGGGCTAGCCAACTACTTGCGGTCGCTCGGCGTGGGTAGGGACGTCCTCGTTGGGCTCTGTCTACCGCGGTCATTGGATATGGTGGTCGGGGCTCTGGGAATCTTGAAGGCGGGCGGTGCTTACGTCCCCATGGATCCGGCCTATCCCCCCGACCGCCTGGCTTTCATGCTGGAGGATGCTCAAGCACCGGTGCTGATAAGCAGTCCGGACCTTGCCCAGCGGCTCCCGGCTGCCAGGCGACAACTGGTATACCTCGACGCTCCGCAGATCGCCAGAGAGACCGCGGACTCACCATCCGTCGAAATCGCAACCGGTGACCTGGCCTACGTCATTTACACCTCAGGCTCCACTGGCCAGCCCAAGGGGGTGGAAGTCACCCATGGTGGCCTGGCCAACCTCGTGTCCTGGCACAGGCAGGCATTCTCGGTGACTGCTGCGGACCGGGCCAGCCATGTAGCGGGCCTGGGGTTCGATGCGAGTGTCTGGGAGCTCTGGCCCTATCTCGCAGCGGGAGCGAGCGTTCATCTGGTCGATGAGAGTACCCGCAATTCGGCCGAACTGCTCCGGGACTGGCTGCTGGCTCAGAGGATTACGATCGCTTTCGTCCCCACCCCGCTGGCCGAGCGCCTGCTCACCCTGAGCCAGAAATGGCCGCGCACGACCGACCTGCGCATTTTGCTGACCGGCGGCGACACGCTCCACCACTATCCACCGGCAGAGCTGCCCTTTTTACTGGTCAATAATTACGGACCTACCGAGTGCACGGTGGTGGCCACGTCGGGACCCGTGCCGCCCAACGGGTTCCGACAAATGCTGCCGCCGATCGGAACGGGCATTGCCAACACTCAGATCTACCTGCTCGATGAACGCTTGCAGCCGATGCCGGCGGGCGAAGCTGGTGAGATCCATATCGGGGGCGCAGGTGTCGCGCGTGGCTATCACAACCGCCCGGACCTGACTGCCGAGAAGTTCATCACCAACCCGTTCAGCGCCAAATCCGGCAATCGGCTGTATAGAACGGGCGACCTCGCCCGCCTGCTGCCGGACGGCCAGCTCGCTTTTCTGGGGCGGGTCGACGACCAGATCAAGATCCGCGGTTATCGGATCGAACCGAATGAAATCGCGAGCATGCTGAACCGGCACCGGGACGTCTGCGCGAGCCTGGTTGTTGCCCGCGAGGACGCTCCGGGCGACAAGCGACTGGTAGCCTACGTGGTCCTGGATACGGAGTGTGACCTCACTCACACCGGTCTGCGTGAGTTCCTTCGCGACTTTTTGCCGGAGTACATGCTTCCGGCTGCATTCGTTCGCCTGGATGCGTTGCCGTTGACGCTTCACGGCAAGGTCGATCGCGCAGCGCTCCCCATGCCGGGGCCGGCGAACACCCTCCAGGACGAAGTCTCGGCATGGCCGCGCACGGGTACCGAGCAGCGCGTCGCCGAGATTCTGGGGGAACTGCTGAATTTGGAGGAGATTGGCCTGGACGACAATTTCTTCATGCTTGGGGGCCATTCGCTGCTGGGCGCACAACTCATTGCCCGGCTGCGGGACGCCTTCGGGGTGGAAATAGCCTTGCGACGCCTTTTCGAAGCACCGACCGTAGCGGCCCTATCGGCCGAGCTCAAGCGGCTCGCTGGGAATGCTGGGAATAAGGACACGTTGGAAAGACCAAGTCCGGCCCCGTCTTGCATGACGCAGGGCTCCTGTTTGGACTTAGGTTCATGAACACAAGCCCGAAACTCTCGTCAGAGATGGGGGCGTCGGATCCGAGCCTGAGCCTTTACCATCTGCTCGACCCCGCCGTTCTCGCTAATCCCTATGCTCTCTACCGTCGGCTCCAGACGGAGGATCCAGTGCACTGGGATCCCTATCTGCACGCCTGGGTGGTGAGCAGCTACGCGGACGCGGTGAGCGTGTTGCAACGCTTCTCGGCCGTCCGCACGCCTACCCCCGAACAACTCACCGCGCTCGGCCTTTCCGAGCTGAACCCCATCGCGCGGGTGTTGGTGAATCAGATGCTTTTTATGGACCCGCCCTCCCATACCAGGCTGCGGGCGCTGGCGGCGGCGGCTTTTACGCCTGCCCGGGCGGAAGCCCTGCGCTCGCATATTCAGGAGATCATGGACGGCCTGATCGACGCCGTGCTGCCCAAGGGCCGCATGGATCTCATCGCCGACCTAGCGGACCTGCTGCCTGCCACCGTCACCGCCGAGCTGATGGGCGTGCCGGTCGCCGACCGCGACCAGCTGAAAAGATGGTCCAAGGATTTCTCCGAGATGCTGGGAAACTTCCAGCACAATCCGGGCCGGGGCGCGTTGATGTTGAAGACCATCGAAGAGATGACAGCCTATTTCCGGGCCAGGCTGCGCGAGCAAGAGCGCCAGCCGCGGGAGGGGGTCATACACGCACTGATGAGTGCCGAGATCGACGGCGACCGGCTCAGCGAGGCAGAAGTCATCGCGAACTCGATCATCACGATGACCGGTGGGCAGGAGACCACCACCAACCTGATCGGGAACGGCCTCTTGTCGCTATTGCGAAATCCGGGCGAACTGGCGCGGCTTCGATCGGACCCGTCGCTCCTGCCCTCGGCCATTGAGGAACTGCTTCGCTACGAGAGCCCCATTCAGTATACCACTCGTCTTGCGCCGGCCGATGTTGATCTGGGGGGCAAACTGATCCGCAAGCGCCAGGCGGTGATCGCGCTGATGGGTGCCGCAAACCGCGATCCGGTTCAGTTTGCCGATCCGGACCACCTGGATATCACACGCCAGGACAACCGGCATCTCGCCTTCGCCTGGGCCGCCCATTATTGCTTTGGCGCGCCGCTGGCACGGGTCGAAGGACAGGTCGCCTTCTCAACCATTTTACGCCGGCTTCCGAATCTGGCTCTGGAACCCGCTTCCCTGGTCTGGCGGCGCAACATGGCTTTTCGCGGTCTGGAAGCGCTGCCAGTCGCCTGGGAGGCTGCGGCGCCTGCGGCCCCATAGAATTCCTCATACCGACGGACTGAGAAGCACCGTGGACCGCACCGCAGAGAACCTACAATCGGCCCAGCCCAGAAAAACCCCCCGGCGAGCTCCTAAGCTTCGCGAGGCGTCCTTCAAGGACCACGAGCAGATTACTCTGCTTGAATCCCGCTACGGGCTTGCTGCCATCAAGAGCTGCGAGGAATGGAGCCATCTGTGGCTGGGCAATCCCCTTTACCGGGAGCTTCAACCAGGCTGGAGCATCGGGTGGGTGCTCGAGGACGAAAACAATCGAATTGTCGGCTCCATGGGAAACATCCCTCTGCTGTACGAATTCGAGGGAAGGAGAGTTCTGGCAGCCTCGGGCCGCTCCTGGGTGGCTGAACCTGAGTACCGGAGCGCCTCGCTATTACTTCTGGATCACGTGATCAACCAGTGCCATGTGGACCTCTACTTGAACAACACTGTCGATGTAGCGAGCACCGCGGCTGTCAGCGCATTCCAGTGCACCCGCGTGCCGGTGGGCGTCTGGAACAAGGCTGCCTTTTGGATCACCCACTACCAGGGTTTCGTAGAGAGTTTCCTGGCGCGAAAGAACTACCCACTGACCAAGCCACTGAGCTATCCGCTTTCCGCTGCGGTCTCTCTCAAGGAACGGCTTACAAAGATGGCTTTG